>Ga0208741_10000617_pt1 | contig 16158 bp, 19 predicted proteins | sample CryBogCBE03Jun09_FD_184576 | JGI IMG/M metagenome (GOLD analysis project Ga0208741, IMG submission 184576) | Freshwater microbial communities from Crystal Bog, Wisconsin, USA - CBE03Jun09 (SPAdes) | ecosystem: Environmental > Aquatic > Freshwater > Lake | place: Crystal Bog, Wisconsin, USA...
GGCTTGGGAGGCGGCGGCAGAGGGGGAGGGCTGCTGGTTGCACTCGCGAGCGAAGCGTACACAGAAACGAAGAGCACGACGACCAAGTGCCGCACCATGGCTGTTTGTAACGACGCGTAAGTTATAGAACACGTTAAATTGCGCCCTCGTGTCTGAAGAGGCGCGGTTTCATTGTCCAGCGCGGGCAAGGACCTCCAACGCCAGTGTCATCTATTTGTACAAGATAGTTAGCTTAAGCACAAATTCCTGCATGTCTGTTGCCGATTGTGATTCGACGAGAATGGAGTCGCCCGCGACGTGGTTGTGCGCGCATATTCGCGGCGGTGACGATTCCCATGCGTTTCAGAAGCTCTTTTCCGAAATTCGCAGGGCGCGCGAGCCGATGCAATCCCCCGTCGCGATCCGACACGCGGGAAAAACGATGACAATGTGTTTCAAGGTTCGAGGCCGCTTCCCGCTCTCTGAGGCGTCACTCTTCTTCGTCAAGACGCCGCGCACGCGCACGTGGTACTCAACCTTTGGCGGATGGGTCGGCGCTGCAGAATGCGAGCAAAAGCGCGCGCAGCTGATGCGTTGCGCGCCCGCCCGCGCCGACGTGTGGGCAGTGTACCAGTATGACTCGCCATTCTGGCCTCTCTTTGGACGCCGCAACGAAGTTGTCGTGTATGAGTAATTACACCCCCTGTCCAGCCAGCACCTCGACCGCGTGCTGTGCCGCCTCAATCTCTTGCCGCATAATCTCCGCGTACTCGGCGTACAGCTCGTTCTCCACCTCATCCGTCTCGCGCGGCTTGTTGCGCGTCACCGAGGGTTTCTTGAGCGCCGTCTCCAGGCAATCCGCCGGGTACGCCCGCGGCGCACGCAGGCACACGGGGGGCATCGCCGCGGTGGCGCAGCGCGAGCGGCGAAACTTCCCCACCGCCACCAGCTGGGGGTCCCCGTGCACCTCCTCCACGCCCAGCTGCGCCGGCACGCGCTTGCTGCGGAAGCAGCTGCAGGGCCCGCCCGCCGTCGTGCCGCACGTCTCCTCGTGCACCGGCACCGTAAAATAGGGAAGCATCTTGGGCACCACCCCCTTGAAGCCGCCAAAGTCAGCCGCCTCCTTGGGGTGGCGGGCAAACGTAAACGGCTCCAGCGTCAGATAGGTCCCCGCCGCCGTGTACGAGCACGCCAGGGCGGCGCGCTCGAGCATCGAGTGCATCGAGTGGACAAAGGTCTTGGTGGTCTCCTCCACCCACGACGCCAGCACGCACACGTGCGTCTTGCGGTTGGGCGTGTCGTTGTGGAGCACCACGGGCGTGTGCCCCGCGTCGTCTCCGCACCGCGCGCCGATGGTGGCCAGCAGATGCAGGCGCTTCTGTGCGTGGTCCACCATGATCTTGTTGCTGTTGCCCGCCTGCAATGCGAGTCAGTGACGGCGGGGGTCCAAGGGGGCGCCAGCCCCCGTACCTGGCCCTCCAGCAGAACGTGCGCCAGCATGTCGCACGCCTCAAACTTGGTCGGGGCGTGCGAGCCCCAGGGGAGCACGGTGACGGGGATGTACCGCGCACCCAGCAGGGCTCGGGGGGCGGCTGGCAGCGTCTTGTACTTGGCGCCCAGGTAGCGATCCTCCTCATCCATCTCTTTGTTGCCCAGGAAGGGCTCCAGCGCCGCCTCCTGCGCAGGCGACCAGGCCATCACGCCGCACGGGCCCGCCTCGTAGAACGCCTTGTGCACCAGAGAGAGGCCCTCCTCGCTCGCCTTTTTCTTGTACTCGCGCACCAGGCGGGTCATGGCCAGCGAGCTCAGCAGCTCCGCCACGCGGTACTCGGTGGGACTGCGGAACGAGTGCGAGTACGCCCCGATGGCCAGGATGGCGGTCTGCATATCGCCCGTGGCCATCTCGCGCTCCGCATCCAGAAGCTGCTCGACGCGAAAGTCGGCACCCGCGTATGGCGCCCCCTGCTCCACAAACAGGCGGTGGATAGCCATTCGGTTCACCAAAAAGCCGTACATGTTCTCGATGATGCTGGAGCGGCGGTCGCCGCTCGTTGGCGGGTCGCAATCGATCCACGGGTTCTTGCGCAGCTCCGCCAGGAAGCGCTCGTAGTAGCTCTTAAAGACCAGCTTGCACGGGAAGGACACCACCCCGTCAATCTGCAGCTTGCTCAGCACCAGCCCCAGGATGCGGTTCAACAGAAACTCGCGGCGAATGCCCTTTTTCACCTCGGGCGCCGGCGGCGGCGCGCCAAGCACCAGAGCGTGCGGCGCCGCGCGCGTGCCAAAGATGTAGTAGCGCAGCACGAAGCGCTCCAGCAGCGGCGGCTCGCCGGAGCGCTCCGGGGCGTTGGTATTCATCACCTGCGGCGCGTGCTACACCAAGCGTCAGTCACACAGCAGCGGCGGGGGGCCAAGAGGGCGCAGCCCCCTTACCTGCACATCCACGTTGAACATGACGGTGCGGTGAATACCCTTGGAGTCGTCCCGCACCAGGCGCTCGCCGCGCATCTGTCCGCTCGAGAGGCGCTCCTTCAGGTGCGCAATCATGTCGCGCTCTTGCGGCGCCCGCTTCCCCGAGCTCTCCGGAATCCACGCGGGCGCCTCGTCGTTGTAGCTCGCCTTGCAGTTCAAAAAGTCGGCGCACAGCAGGTTGCTGTAGATTGAACGCAGCGAGCTGTAGGTGTTGGGCACGTAGGTGGACGTGTGCGCGCTCAGGAAAAACAGGCTGGCATTGGACTTGCCCACGCCCGGCGGCCCATAATTGAGCAAATTGGCGCACATCCCCACGTTGGACTGGTCCTCGTCGTCATCCTCGTGCCGCGGACGCTGCAGCACACCGTCCAATACCTAAGGGGGCGTCAGGCGCCCCCTTGGACCCCCACGGCGGCTGGGCCACGCACCATCATGGTCACGAACTGCTCCACGTGGAAGTTGAACGTTCCCACCTGCACAGGAGCGAGTCAGCCACGGCGGGGGTTTGAGGGGGCGCTTGCCGCCCCCTCACCTGTTCGAATTGCTCCATCACGTAGATTGCGTAGTTGCCGCTGTAGGTAAGGTTCTTGTACACCTTGACTGGCGCCTCTGAGCCGAGCGGGAGCCGCTGGTCATTCTTGGCCAACAGGTCCACAAACACCGCCATCGTCTCGGATATCGCCTTGGGCACGCGGCCGTCTGGGCGCGTGAGCACGTCAAACACCAGCCGGGCAGCCGCCACCTTGTCGTCGTCGCGCGCCTCTGGGCGCTCGGCGAAGAATGAGGACAGGGTGGACAGGTCGCCCCGTGGGTTAGCCTCGAGCGCATCCTTTTTGGCGCGCACGCCCTGCGAGTACAGGGTGAAGGAGTCGTACAGGGCGGTGTGCGCCAGGTACCGCTGCGCCAGGTGCGGCAGGTCCACCGAGGGCGCGGTCAGCTCCCACAGGTCCGAGCTGCCCGCCAGCAGCATCCGGTCGTTGCGCACGCTGTCGCGCAGAAACTGCGAGGTGAGCGGGTGCGTCACCTGGAGGTAATCCTCAATGGCCAGGGTGAGCGTCACCGAGCCGCCGTCGGCAAAGTGAAACGTGGGGGTGGCCACCACGGCGGCGCCACCCGGGGCTGCAGCAGGCGGTGCCGGGTCCGCCTCGTCCTCGTCGCCCGTGTCCGACGCGGCATCGTCATCCAGCGCGGTGTGGCCGCCGGCGTGGGTCACGTCCGCCGCCTCCTCCGCCGGCGGCGCTCCAAACGTGACGTTGACCACCTTGTGGCCCAGGTCCATCAGCCGCGACGCAAAGGTGTGCTTCAGCGCCTTTTCCACATCCTCCGAGTTGCACAGCAGCTCGCCCCACGCGGTGACCCGCGAGTTGAAGGGGGGCGTCTGCCGGATGTGGTCCACCGGCACGGTGGGGCGGCCGACGAGCGTGTACGCGTTGATGAGCTCGGGCGGCGTGGCCATCTTGCGCCGCTTGCGCCCGCCGCCGCCCGCCGGCTGCGCCTCCTCTTGCGTGCCAAAGATGGCCAGGCTGTTGAGCGAGGTGATGTGCTCGGCATCCTTGGCAAAGGAGGCCACGTTGTAGCTGGGCGCCGGCGCGGTGCTCTTGAACACCAGGAAAAAGACAATGACGCGCGAGTGGCTGTCATCCACAAACGTGTGCTCGAGCCGCGCCGCTAGCCCCGAGGTTTGCAAAGCCTTCATGAAAAAGGTGGTGAAGATCAGATCGTAGGTGTGGCGCGAGTTGGGTGAGTAGTTGAGGTCGTAGAAACGGCTGGCTGCGCCAACCACGCGCCGAAGCACGCGGCGGGGAAAGGGGAAGCAGAGGAGCCGACGCTCATCCACCGCCGCCTGGAGCGCGATGTCCTCTGTCAACGCACGGGTCGACAGAGGAAGATCCACATCCATAGGACGAGAATGAGGAGGGGGGAGTTATGACTGTATAACACGTTCGATAATATACATCTGCCGAAGGAAATTCCCGAATAATCGGAATGACCCGATTGCGTTCGCGATTACGTAGTCTGGGAACAGGGTCACCGGCCCCAGGCGCTGCGCCCAGCCGTGCGCCTCGTACTCGTCAAACGTCAGACGCACCACGCGCACGGGGGCGTGGCACACGTGCACCAGCGCCTCGATGGTTTCCTCGTAGCGATCGGGGAACATCAGATCACGCGGCTCGTAGTCAATCGCCACCAGCGTGAGCTCCTCTGGCTTCCAGTCGGTGGCGATGCGGTGCCGCTCCAGCTCATCCACCGGCTCCACCGGCTCCTCCTCGGACTCCTCGCCAGTGGAGGAGGTGAACGCCGCCTCCTCCGACTCTACACCGAACGTGTCGCGCATCGCCTCATATATACAAGGGCCTGTATAAGGTTTATACGATGAGCTACGCAGGAGGCCGACCCGAGGTGCCTCTCAACGAAAGCCCCCTGCCGCTCAGGTCGCTTTTCACGGGCAACCTTTCAAAGTTTGGGAGCCTGCTGCAGGAGCACAGCCTCCCCGCCGGAACAAAGACCATCTTTGCGTTTACAAACAAGGCGTGGTCAAAACTCCTCAAACGTCTCGAAGAGAGCCAGGGTCGGGTCGAGCTCACCCGCGCGGAAAAGGCAGCCATCGCCTCGTACGCGCTCTCGCCGGACCCCGCACCGTACGCCGCAACCGTGCTGACTGGCGAGGAGCAACAACTGGACACATTTTCGGGGTCGCCCATCGCCATGTCGTGCGAAAACGGCGCCCTCCTGGTGCGCGACGTGCGGCAACAGGCTGGCAAGGTGTTGGAGGTGATACGGCCCGCCGGGGACGACGAGGACGTGCACGTGTACGTGGTGGACAAGGTGTTTATTCCAACCTCTGCACAGCTCGTACGCAGAGACTCTTAGTATCGCCTCTCCTTGCTATCCAGGGTGATGATCACCTCGGACGGGGCGGGCGAGCGGCGCTTGCGCTCGCCATCATCCGTCTCGACGTAATAGTACGTCGGCGTGGCTGCCACGGCGCACAGGGAGACAAGGGCGCACGCGGCAAAAATGAGCAAAACAATGTACAGCGCGCTCCACGTCGAGTCGGTGTGTGTCGTCGTTGTGTCTACGTAGTAGACGCGCTCTTGCTGCATTGCAGTGTTACACGGCCGCCTAATATATGTCACTTTGTGACTTGTCTACCGAGATTATGATCTGCTTGTTCTCAAAGTCCACAACCCCTTTGTGGGTCGCCGCCGATCGCACGCACTCGTCCGGCACGACGGCGCCCGTCAGGCAGAGGTAGAGCACGTACATCCCCGGGCGGTGCGCGCACCGCGCCAGGTGCCACTCCTCGGTGCGGTCAAACCCGCGCGTCACGGCGCGCAACGCCTCCACAACCGTCTGCGCGTCCGTGTCCTTGACGTCAAAGACGGTGCGCAGTCGCAGCATCTCCGAGTCCAGCGTCGGGTCCTGTAGCAAGGACATGAGCGACGCCTCGGCCGGCTTACTGCGCTTGGATGTGCTCTTTGTGATGGTGAAGGACACCAGCTGTTTCTTCATGTCGCACGAGACGCTCTGGATGGTGTAGTTGCCCGGAAGTGCAATTTCCGAGAGTGCCAGAATCTGGGCACAGTGCAGCTCGTCGAAAAACCCCACTTTGAGCACAATCTGGTCTTTGGTGACGTACATCTTTGACTCTATGTCGTACAACGAGTTGCAACGGTCGCGCCATCTGCGCGCCTCGCGCAGCACCATTTCGCACACAGCCTCTGGCTTGACGACGAGCTGTGACACATCATCCTCGTCGCGACAGCGCTTCGTCATTGCACAGCGCGCTTTATTTTCACTTATACGCCATGATGAGGCGGCTGCATAAAACAAAGGCGGACACGACGCAGATTGATGCGACGCACGCCGCCGTCACTGCTCGGACGCAGTCCACGAGGCGCATCACTTGCGCGCCGTCTTAAACAAAATACGAGACGGTGGTTCTGTCCTTGCCAGCGTTCCGCACCACCTTCACCTTGGTTGGTCCCGCATACTCTTCGGCGCCCGCCACGAGCGCCGACCCGTCAGGGCGCACCAACGCCTGCGTCAGGACAGTGGCCTGCGTTGCCCCGTCAAACAGATAGCCCTGCACGAGCACGCCATCGTCGCCGAGCGACGCCGTTTTGGTCAGCATCTTGAGCTTGCCTTCCGGTCGGCGAAACTTGAGAATGGCGGCTGTGTAGTCTTCATCCGTTTTCTTCGTATTCGACGCGTTTCCCCGCACGTCGTCGTACAGCATCTGAATTTGGCTGCCATGCATCCACAGAGCGCCATAGTGCAACACCGACATGTGGTATTTTTAGCGTTCATATATTAGTATCATTCGAAAAATATATTCACGGCGGTATATTAGTACGGCGACTGTAAGCTCTACCGACGTGTTTCCGTGGGGACCTTGGTGTGCAGACAGTACCGGGTGCCACAGCCTGGTATGTTGTCTCTACTGCACAAGAATGTGGCGTTCATGTCAATTTTTAATAAATTATATGTCATCATGATAGTATATCCTCTAGATATGAGCAACGTCGAAGACCCCTTGAGAACGCAAGCCCTCTTGGTTCTGGGCAATCACCCGCCGGACGCACCCGCCGTCGTTGCATCGCTCGCCGACTGGTGCGGCCACTGCAAGCGTTATACAGAGTCTGGCATCTTCAAGGTGGCGGCCAAGCGCAGCCCCGTCGCCTTCAAGGAGTGTTACATCAGTTTTTCCGGCGCGGACCAGGCGCCCGAGGGCTCCGAGCTCAAGGCGCGCGCGGATGCGGGCGACGCCTTCGCCACCGTCTTTGCGCCAGCCGCAAGTGATGGCACGCGCGAGCCCATCCACAGCTATCCCACCATTATTGGGTTTCGCAACGTGCGCTCCACGCCCGTGCTCTTTGAGGGTGACCGTGATTCGCTCGAGGAACTCCTGGCGTTTGCGGCCCGCTTCGAGGCGCCGCCGCCGCGTCGCTGGTGGCTGTGGTAATTAAAGAGCCTCCAAAGCGTCCCGAAATACCATAAAATACCGTGTGTTCCCATCCACGTGTCCCCGTAAGAGCACCGTGTAATCGTCCGAGCTCTCAGGGACAAGCAGGGTGGGCGCGCTCGCCTGACGTTGCGGGGGCAGTGGCTGGGCGTTTGCCTCTGCGAGGCGGTCGTGCTGACGGCGCACATGAAAGGCTGCAATGTCGTCTCGCGTGCCGTGCGACCGCACCGCCACCTCGCTCAAGTCGCCAAAGCCAATGACGGGCCGCATATCATCCACCGCAGCCGGTGCTCGGCACGTAGGGCACGTCGTGCGGGAAGACAGCCAGGTTATCCCGCAGCTCTTGCAAAAGACGTGGCCGCACGGGAGGTTGTGTGCGTCAGTCATCGCGTGCGAGCACACGGTGCACGACACGGCGCCCATCACCGCATCACGGTCCGTCTGCTCGCTCATCACGTTGCGTGGCCGACGTCGACCTCGGGCCAGCGCGGTGCGCGCCGGGGATGTCCTGCAGGGGCGCGTCAGCGATGGGTGTCTGAGGCGCCGGGGGGCGTAGCCCCCATTGACGCACCGGAGAAAAGTGAGCGTGTACGGATTCTCGATGTACTCATTCTCTTGAACGAGCTGACGCTGGGCACCGAGCGAGATGACGTCCCCATCCACCAGCTGGTGCGGGGCTCGTGCGGCGATACGCACGTCGTTGACATAGGTTCCGTTTTGGCTAATGTCCATGACAAAGTACCTGTTGTATCGGTCACGAGTCACCCAGGCGTGCCGGGGGCATACAAGCCAACGAAAGGGCCTGCCGCGTATCGCCAAATTTCCTGCACCGGATTCGTCGCGTGTGATCAAAAGCTTGCGTAATCCAGAAACCTCGTCAGGTTCAGACCAGTCTTGGAAAGAAACCCAGGACGTGCTATGACGCGTGCGGCTGAGGAATGAGAGCATATATACGCGTAGCGCAAACACGTCTAATATGTCAACGGCACTCAGGCTAGTGATACTCGCGTGCATTGTTGCTCAGACTCATCAGTTACTGGCCACGGATGTGTTTCGTTCGCGCAGTCGAGCGGTGTGGCAGAGCGACTTTGTGGTGGTGGTAACATGGCACAGCAGGGACCTGAACGGCCTACAACCTTTTCCGCTCGGCGTGGGTGCAAAGTTTGCTTTGATGATCAAGGGAAACCTGAAACGATGCGAAAGAGATATTCCGGATTGGCTTGAGCCGCACGTTGTGCTCTGCGAGACGTTGGAAAACTCGTCGGGGCGGGACTCACACACCATTGCTCACTTTGTTTGGAAGCATTACTACACGCTTCCATTCTTGACCTTTTTTGTGCAAGATGATGACGTGCCTCGCGGCGAGCTGGACAGAATACCACGCGAGCCCGGCGCCGCATTTGACGCTTGGTTGAGCCGCAGCGAGGAGGACCCGTTTGTGGATAGCCACTCGTGTTTGTGCAACGTCGTGACGGAGCCGTGGGTTTCGCCAGATGAGTTTGGCGAAGGCGGGTATGGTGGTATGTATCCGACGATGAAGTATCTGATGGAGATGTATCTTGACTACAACGTGACGAGCCTTCCCGCAATCGTTCGCTGGCCGGGTGCCGACACATTCACCGTCTCGGCGCGCGCGGTGCGTCGCCACTCGAGAGCGGTGTATGCGCTCTTCGCCGAGCTCCTGCGCGACGGAGAGGGGGACAGGCACCTGGTAAAACTCTGTGCCGGCAACGCGTGTCGAGGACCAGGAGACACGGGGCACATCTTCGAGCGCCTCTGGTTTGCCATATTTGACGCAAGCTACGCGCATCGCCTCATATAAAGGCGGGGGGCTCGCTCTCATCATGGCACTTCCGTGGGCCGCCGACGCGCCCCCTCCTCCGCGAGATCGGCTTCGTGAAGCCGCGGCAAACTTGGCGCTCCTGGGCGCCGCGCGAGCAATCACCAGAAACCAGCCCGACTGCAACATGAGCGCGGAGGAGGTGGTCACCGAGTTTTTGCGTGAGATGACTCCGGAAGGCCGCGTCGAAGCCGCAGACCGTATCGCGCGCACCCAAGAGCGCATCTATCAGGCTCTGCGCGAGCTTTCTGCGAGTGGAGGCACCATCACAGCCGAGGATGTGCACCGTGTGCTATATTAGTTTTCACAAGTACGAGTACTGGTAGGACAACGACGCGCTGCGGAGCTGCACGACGGGGCTATGACGATTATATTAGCTTCTATAAGAGCAGCTTGGTGACCCATGCTACGCGCTCTCGTGTGGCTCGCCTTTGCAGCCCCCGTGTCCGGGAGGCGTGCGCTGTGCATCACTGGCGCAGCGAGAACCTTTGCAGCGACGCCTGTGTACTCCTCGATTCTGGAGCATCTCAAAACACCGGACACGGACGTGTTTGCATACGTTTTTGAATCCGGGCCTGCGTTTAAAGACAATAATAACATTTATTGCCGACAAGAGGGTGTGGGCTTGGATTCAATAATTCAAAAGTTTCAACCAGTCCTCTGGAAGGTGTACCCGTCTCCCACATGTCCGGGATTGTATCCCGACTGTGACTCGTGCACCAGTAGCAAAGGCCCACTCATGCAGATTGGGTGGGTGAACCAGTGTTTTAAGCAGGCGGAAACGCACGCAAAACTTCACGGCTTTGAGTACGAGGCGTACATCCGCGTTCGGCCAGATGTCCATATCGACGCACCCTTTCCGACCTCCCTGGATGCGAACACAGTCTACACCGGAAGAAAAACCGACGCGCCTGGCTTTGATGCAATCTTCGCTATGCATGCGAGCCTGTATCACAGCTGGTGGTCGAAGCTATGCATCTCTTGCGCCTGCATGCCGCAGTGCTGTGCCGAATATCATATTTTTCGGGGACAGAACATCGTGCAGGTGGGCGAGCTGAACGCAAAATTGGTGCGGCGCCTGGATAGGACCGAATGTTGGGATCCGTGGCCGCGGTGCGGGGACGAGCAGAAAAAGGCTGAGCTGATTGACAAGTTGAGTCGAGAAAAAACGTATCGTGTTACATTACGCCTTGAGCGCGTGCTTTCGGTCAAACATGGCAGCGTCGCGCAGCTGCTTGGTCGTCTCGGCGCGATAGTTGAAGATGCGTATCGCCGCCTCGCGGCGCTCCGACGGGGGCACCAGCAAGGCTGCCCGGAACTGGTCCTTTTGCGTCTCCTCGTAAGTGACCAAGATCTCGCGCTTGCTCATCAGCCGGCTGCGCATCGTGTCGTTGCGCATCAGCACGGCGGCGTAGCGCGCGTCGGACAGGCGCTTGAAGCGCTGGCCAATGCTGTAGCGCTCGGAAAGCCGGGCGGGGGCGGGGGCCTCGGCAGCTGCGTTGGCGTCTTCAGTGGCGGCGCGGCCGCGGCGCTTCTGCGGCCGTTTGATACCATCGATGGAACCAGCCAAGCGGGCCAGGCGCTGCATCCGCATCGTCTTTTCGCTGCTCATCCTGCGCAGGGCCTCATCGACGTTGCGAATCTCCCAGGCACCCACGTGCGTCAGCCGCTGGTACTCGTCAGTCATCTCGTTCCAGGTGTACAAACGGAGAGCGTCGGTGAAGGGGAAGACGCGGGCGTACGACTCGGCGAGCGCCGTAAAGATGCGCGGGTCGTTGAAGTCGATGCACATCGGGTCAAACTCCAGCATCTGGCCGTCCGGGCACGCCATCGGCACCGCCGGCGCGTTGGCCGCGGGCGCCGCCAGGCCGCGGGCCGCGCGGTCCTCCACCACCTTGGCCCGCGCCTCGGCGCTGAGCTGAAAGTAATGCGGGTTGTGCACCGTGCCGCGCTCCTCCTCGCCCGTGGTCCAGCTGAAGATGCAGTGGCAGTTGGTGCACATCATCTGCGGGCAGCCAGAGGCGCGCATGATGGAGGTGTGGCACCTGGGGCAGCCCTTGGTCTGGGCCAGCACCACCCGGGCCGTGGCGCGCGCGCCCGGCTGGCAGGTGTGCGTCTTGACGTACCGCTCGTGGCAGCCGGTGCAGTGCGTCGCCTCGCACACGAGGCAGGTGCCCTTGGCGACGTGGAAGAGGCCGGAACACCCCGGCACGGTGCACTTGAGCAGGCGGTCGACTCGAGCCGGCTCAGCCTCCTCAGCCGGCGGCGCAGCCGCCGCCGGCGCCGCCGCCGCCGCCGGCGCGAACGGCACGTTGTCTTGGAGCTCCAATCGCACCGTGCTGTCGTGCATCAGCCGGCTGATGTAACGGCTGGCTGCCCGCCGCGGCTTTTCGACGAGCTCATAGAACTGCTGCTTCGTTTCGTATACGGTGCTCTTGAGCTCGGCGCGGATGCGCTGGAGCGCCTTGCCCGTCTTTCCCTCGCGCATGGCTTCAGACAGCACGGTCTCGAGCTCGTCCACCGTGTTCTCCAGCTGGCGCACAATGTCCACGCCCTGGCTGCACATGGTGATGGCCCGGCGGTACTCGCGCAAGATGGGCGTGGCGTGCGTCATCGTGTGGATGTTGTACGCCTCGTCGGCGCGCACGAGGGCCTCGCGACGCTTGTCTTCAAAGATCTTGATGGAGGCGGCGTTGCTGAAGCACCCCTGCAGGTTGGTAATGTCCAGTGCGTGCCGGCACGCCATGCAGCTGGGGGTGCCCTGCACACGCGATTCAGCTCTTCCCCAGCCACGGCGGGGTTCCTAAGGGGGCGCAAGCCCCCTTAGCGTACCTGTTGGCTCTCGAACCACGTGCCGGTGCACTGTGCGCACGCGAGGTATTTGCAGTGCGCGCACGCAAAGCACGCGGGCTTGTCATCGGTGCACACGCCGCACTCGGGCATGGCGGGAGAGGAGCGCGCGAAAATGACGTTCGCACGCCGGGGCGGGCCGCTTTGTGTTCGAACCCCAATCGAACCTCGGATTGAAGCCCTGCGCACGCGCGCGGACAGCCGCGCCTCGATCGTCATTTTCAGACCCTATGTTTCCCTCGGACCGCGCCGAAGTGCGCGCGGCATACAGCGCCGGCGAGAGCCCCGACAGCTTGGCCAAAAGCGAGCTCGGCGTGCGCCTCGGCCTCACTGCGCGCCAGGTGTCGGAAATTTGCAGGCCCAAGCGCACGCGCAAGCGCGTGCCCCAGTCAGATCGAGACGCACTGCGCGCAGCATACCGCGCCGGCGAGAGCCCCGAAAGCTTGGCAGAGAGCGAACTCGGCGTACGCCTCGGCCTCACTGCGCGCCAGGTGTCGGGAATTTGCAGGCCCAAGCGCGCGCGCGAGCGCGCGCTCACGCCCATACCCCGGTCAGACCGAGACACACTGCGCGCGGCACACCGCGCCGGCGAAAGCTTGGCCAAGAGTGAGCTCGGCGTGCGCCTCGGCCTCACTGCGCGCCAAGTGCGTCGCGTGTGCCGGACATCCGCCAAGCCACGAAAGACGCAGCAGTGGCACCACAAGACGGTGGGCATCAAGTACGTCTCCTGCAAGTCGGGTAAGTTTCAGGTGGTTTGCAACAAAAAGTACATTGGGCTTTACAAAACATTGGAGGAGGCGGCGGCGGCGGCGGCGGCGGCGGCGGCCGCATGATGGATTTCGACATTCGCGTACGCTGCTTTTACGACGGGCGCGTACGCGTCGATTGCCTCGTAGGCCTGTGCTTGTAATCCGACGTACGTTATAACTCTCTTCTGTCATTGACAGTATGTCATTTTCGGACGCTCGCTTCGACTTTGGTGCGTGGCACGACATGTTTGGCGTCGGTCCATACTCTGCACCTTTCGAGGTCTACCTCGAGAATAAGACGCCGCCTTCGTTTAAAGGCTACTCCATCGCAGTGAATGGCCAGTTTGTGGTGACGCGCTGGGGCAAAATCGGCAACCTCGGCAAGCCCAACGTCAAGGACTGCGGCACAAAGGACAAGGCGCTGAAGCAGGCGAACGACGACTACAAGAAACGCATCGCGCACGGCTATGTCTACGTCAACGGCGACCTGCCCGGCGGTGGGGGCGGCGCCATGGCGCCAACCGAGCCGCCGCCGCACGATGGTCCTGGGCTGACGTACGTGCCGGTGCTTGCCGACGAGTGGAAAGGCGAGGATGTCACCGGCTGGTTGATGAGCGAAAAGCGAGACGGCGTGCGCGCCATCTGGCAGCATGGCGCCATGTGGACGCGCAACGGCAACCGCATCGCCATCCCGCCGGAGCTCTCGTCTGTGCTTCCGAAGGATGTGACGTTGGATGGGGAGCTGTGGCTGGGGAACGGCACGTTTAGCGCCATGAATGGGCTGTGGCGCACCGGCGACCCCAAGGCGTGGACAGACGCCGTGGGGCGCGGGCTTACCTACTGGTATTTCGATGCGCCTGAGCAGCCCGGCACGCTGGTGCAGCGCCTCGCCTCCGTCTCCGACACCTACGGCACCTGGGCGCGCAAGGTGCAGCAGCGGCGCGTGGCCTCCATGGCGGAGCTCCACGACTTTTTCAAGTCTGTCACAGCCGCCGGCGGCGAGGGGGTGGTGGCGCGCAACGAGGGGCGGATGCTCAAGCTCAAGGCGATCGCAGACTTTGAGGCGGTCGTCATTGGCTATTCGGACGACCGCAACTCGCTCCTGTGTCGGCGCGAAGGCTCGGGCGGTGCAGAGTTTTCGCTCACGTACAACGGCCACCGGGAGCGCCCGCCCGTGGGCAGCCTCATCACGGTGGAGGCGCTGGGTTTCTTCCCGAGCGGCAAGCCGCGCGAGGCGCGCTTCAAGGGCATTCGGCAGGACAAGGCGCCCCTTGGGTCGGCGGACGACCCAATCGTCTTATAATACACGCGAAAAATAAAAAGCATGTTTCGCAGCCTATCGTCGCTTACGCGAGTCATAGAACTTAAAAAAGAACGCACGCGACTAGTGCATTACAACAAAGTCTCAGTTCGCCTGTCTCACAAGATGCACGAGACGGAGCTGCGCATTCTCGCCCTTGAGCAAGAGATTGCGAGCCGCCGGCTCGAGCGCTTTCGGTGGTCTCGTGAAGACTGGGATTCGTTTGACGCGTGTACGCTTGGTGTGCGCGCGAGAAAATAGTGTTACACAACCACTTGCACAAATCGCTCAAACTCGTTCGCAAGCGCGTCGTGGCCTCGCAACACGCGCCCCGCCATCAGGCTCGCCTCTTCGTCGGTGATGGCGCCCTCGCGCCGCCGATCCACGACGCGCAAGAGCACGTTGAACGCGGGCTCGCCTTTGATATCCTCGCCTCGAAGCGCCAGCTCCGCTCGGTCCATGTAGGTGTCGCGGATGGTGCGTAGCGCGGCGCTGATGCGCTGCGCGCTCGCCTCCGCCGCCTGGCGCCGCTCGAGCTGGCGCTGCGCGCTCATATGCATACGCTCGACGAGGTTTGTCAGGAAATCGTGTTCCGCCCTCAGGCACTCGCGCGAGTGGTCCGTGTACACGCCGTGGGAGGCGAGCGCACAGAGGAGCGCGCAGTCGGTGCTCGTGTTGGCCAGGTCATACCAGCCGGCGGGCACGCCGTTCGCCTCTACCCATTCTTCGATGAGGTTCTTGAGGGCCACGTTGGGGTGCAACGGCGTGTTTTGCGTCACGCTGGCACGGGTGCGCGGGCACGTCGGCTCGCGTTGCAGCCAGGTTTCAATGGCGCTGCGCTCGTAGGTTTGGCTGTTCACCACCACGGGCTCCACCATCACCTCCATGGTGATGGCGCACTTGAACGCATCGGGCACGGGCGCGCGCACGTCCGCCACGCGAACGTCCGGGAGCGGAATCGGAAGGGCGAGATCCATGGAGAGAGAGAGCGCGTGAAAATGGCGATCGAACGCTCGAGCCGCCCCCCGTGCGGCTCCAATCGAATGTATAAGTCTCAAACTTCAACACCAATCAACATGCTCGGATTTCTGCACACACACCTCGTTGCAGAAGACAGCAATGGTCACGCTGAATACGCAGCAGTTGCGCTCTTCTGCGTGGCTCTTATAAATGTCGTTGCCGCAATCGCCGTCTCGAAAGGACGCTCTGCCCGCCTGTTCGAGGCGGCATCCGGTGCCGGGGTTGCAGCGGCCTGCTTGCTCACGCTCATGATACGAGGCACCTATTATCCTCGGCAGATCATCTCCACCACCTTTATCGTGATATGGGGGCTTCGGCTCTCCTACTTTCTCTACCGTCGCTCGCTTGCCAAGGAGGTGCTCAACGTGGGCGTGCGTGTTGCATGGAGCATGCTCTGCGCAGCGCCTTGCATCATATGCAACACACGTCAAGTGGACCAGTATCGCACGACGCGTATGGAGGCGTGCGCCGTGACGCTGGCTGGGTTCAGCATCGCGCTCGAGGCTCTCGCAGACCAACAGGTGCGACGCGAGGCCGGGCGGTACTGCCCGATTTTAAGGTCTGTGGGGCGGAACTGGACTTTCACGGGGTCGACCCCCGTGTCGACCCGGACCAATTCCAGTTCCGCCCGTAATCGTCGTCATTTCGGGCAGTACCGCCCTGGGGGCGGCACGCGCCCCCAGACCCCCGCCGCGGCGGGGCGGTACTGCCAGAATGGCGGCGATTGGGGGCGGAACTGGCATTTTGCGGGGTCGACCCCGGGGTCGACCCGGACCATTTCCAGTTCCGCCCCTAATCGCCGTCATTTTGGGCAGTACCGCCCTGGGGGCGGCGAGCGCCCCCAGACCCCCGCCGCGGCGGGTCTCGGCAGCGGGGGCGGTACTGCCAGAATGGCGGCGATTGGGGGCGGAACTGGAATTTTGCGGGGTCGACCCCGGGGTCGACCCGGACCATTTCCAGTTCCGCCCCTAATCGCCGTCAT
>Ga0208741_10000619_pt1 | contig 16155 bp, 19 predicted proteins | sample CryBogCBE03Jun09_FD_184576 | JGI IMG/M metagenome (GOLD analysis project Ga0208741, IMG submission 184576) | Freshwater microbial communities from Crystal Bog, Wisconsin, USA - CBE03Jun09 (SPAdes) | ecosystem: Environmental > Aquatic > Freshwater > Lake | place: Crystal Bog, Wisconsin, USA...
ACCGACCGAGCGACGTGCCGGTCTGGCGTGCAGCCTTCAGTAGCGACGGACGTACGCCGTTCATCACGGCGTTCATGAAGTCCTTGTCTTGGAGCAGAGCGTTGGCGATCTTGGACACCAGCAGATCGACATGGATCTCGTAGTCGGTCGCCATTACGCCAGCTTCACCGTGATGTTCACCTTGTCGCGCTGGCCGATCTTGGAGGCGATGTTGGCGAGGTGGACTGCGGAGTCATGGGTCGAGCCGTCGATCTTCCCGCTGCTGCCCTTGATGGCGGCGAGGTGGCCGGTGCTCGTGTTCGTGTACCCGTTGCCCGTCGAGGCAAGTCCCTGCATGGCCGAGAGGTGCGAGTTGACGGCGGGCAGGTTCGTGTCGATCGGGCCCGGAGCGATCTTGATGGGCGCCGTCTGGTTTCCCGGCATGGTGAACTCCGAGCGTGCCGCTGCGCCGAGGGCGTTGCCTGATGCGTTCCACCTGCTGATGGCGGGCGAGAAGTCTCCGAACTTGGGGTTGAGCGGAGAGAGTGCGTTGAGTCCGTTGAAGATTGACATTCCCAGATCAGCAACCCCTACGCCAAGGTCTCCAGCAGTCCCAAGCGAATGCTTTGTGTCCGCACCGAGCTGGCTCGACCACGAGGGCTTCTTGGTGGCCGTGGCGTTTGTCTTGCCGGTGGCAAGGCCGGCGAGCGCCTGACTGATGCCCTGGACGGTAAGGCCGAGTTCGCCGGCGAACGTCTTGGGACTCTTGGAGTCGAACTCCTTCATGAACTGCTTCAGGTCGGACACGCCGGTCGTCGCCATCCACCCTGCCGCCTTCTGCACATCGCCAAGCATGAGCACCCCGATCTGAGTGCCGAGGGTGCTGGCGGTTGCTCCGAGCGTCTGGAGTTCGCCGTGGAGCGTCTTGTGCTGTTGCGCTGCGGCGTAGGAGACGGAGCCTGCCTTCTGAATCGCCCCCGCTGACTTGTCCCACGAGGGCAGCCCGGCGTCGATGATCTGGGTCATGGACTGGGCGGCAGACTTGCCGAAGATCGTGTTCGAGGTGGCAATCTGCTGCTGCTGGCTCATGCGGGCGTAGGCCGGGGCCAGTTGGCTAATCACAGCCTTCATGCCCTCAAACTGACCGTTCGAGTTGTAGAGGCTCGGGAGCAGTTGGTCGATGACCTGCTGGTTCGCCTTGGTCGGCATGGTCAACGACTGCATGGCGGCGGTGACCTGGAGCAGCGAGCGGCCCGTGCCGACGCCGTGCAGCGACATGTCGCCGATCAGCGTGTTCATGTCTGACATCGACGGCATGGTGACGCCAAGTCGGGCGTGCAGCTTGGTCATCGCCCCCGTGTATCCGTCGAGGCTCAACCCGGCGAGGTTGGACCCCTTGTACATCTGATTGGTGAGGTCGCCCACGCCCTTCAATGGCACTTGGTACGCCTTCATCAGCGCCACGGTGTCGGCGGTGGCCGAGGAGAGGCTCACGTTCTTGGTGGCGGCGAGGTCCATCGCCCCGCTCATCACGGTCATGGCGTCCTTGCCGCTCAGCGTGTGGCCGGTGAGTGCCTGGAGCTGAAGTGCGACGGGCTGGTAGGCCGAGGCGATGGCGCCTGCGGAGTATTCCGCCGTGCCCGCCGTGCCGAGGAAGGCGTTGGAGATGCCCTTGATCTGACCCGTCGTCATGTGGGTCTGCTCTTGGATCTGGGTCAGCGAGTTCTGGTAGCCCTCGGCCATGTGGACCGACTCGGCAGCGACGCCGAGGGCGACCGCACCGATGGCCGCACCGGCAGCCATGAACCCCGTGGACATGATCGTCGAGGTGGCGGCGCCCTTCTGGCCGAGACTCTCCATCTCGCCCTTGGCCTCACCCATCTTGGCCGTGAACTCTTTGGTGTCGGCGACCAGCGTGGCGATGACGGGAGGCAGCAGTCCTTCGCTCATCTCAGGGCCTCCCCCCACTTGCGTCGATAGAGTTCTCGCAGCTCAGGACCGGACGCCTCGAAGCCGGGGCGCAGGTACGGATAGGGCGGCTGGTTGTAGTTCCGACCCTTGGAGTCGGTGCCCGTGAATCCACGCTCGATGCGGCGGGCGTAGACGATGGTGGGGCCGGTCTGGGATGACCAGCGGCCATCGCCGAGGTCCTCGACCTTGACCATGCGGATCGACCGGGCGAGAGCGCCTGAGCGGTTGTGCGGGCGAGAGCCGCCGACGTGGTTGCCCACCTTCAAGATGCGCTCGCCCTTGACCCGCTTGCCACCCGTGGCGAGCACTCGCTTGGAGCCGGTCTTGGTGTTCACGACCGCCGTGGAGAACTCGTCCTTGGCGTGGTGGGCGATGATGGCACCGCCCTTGACGACGATCTCCTTCGAGCGCCGGTTCACCGCCTGGGTCATCTTGTCGATGGAGCCCTGGAACTCGTGGACGCCTTTGACGACGATGCTTACGCCTGACGCCACGGCTCACCCCTTCGAGGTATTGAGCAGCCCTTCAAGCTGAAGGAACCACGCCACGTTCGACGCTGGCTCGTTCAGATAGTCCTCATGGCTGCCACCGAACTGACGACGGAACTGCCACTCGACCACCCTCGACTCGTCCTCGGGGCTGATGTCCCCGGCGTCGGAGTCTCTTAGGAAGGTGCGGACTCGTTCGAGTCGCCAGTAGGCGCTTTTGGGTCCTTGGCACCATCCGCTCCGAAGTCGAGACCCTGAGCGGCCCGTGAGCACGGCTGGGCGAGTGCGTTGTAGACCGGGACCTTGATGTCGAGCACGGTGTCCAGCGTCGGCAGCTCGTCCTCGATCGTCCATGACTTGACCATCGTGACGATGGCGAGGTTGGCGTAACGCTGGAACACCTCGGCCTCGTCGGCCTCCATGAGTCCCCACGTTGCCGGGTCGTCCTCGACGTAGCCCCGCAGTTTGAGTTCGTTGGAGACCCTGATGTTCTCCCGCTGCGCCTCTGCGAGTGCGATGGCCTCTCGCTGCGTGAGGTCGTCGTAGGTTCGTAGCACCGCCCACTCCCCCGAGGGGAGGTCGACTCGCACTAGTAGACCGCCGAGACGGCGTTGGACAGGACCGCCTTGATCGGGGCGTAGCCACCGGCCACGGCGTCGGTCGAGTTCATGGTGGCGTCGAACTGCGTCTCCACCTCGACGTAGGCCTTGTCACGCTTGCGGGTGGCGTCGTGGAACTGGACCGCCGACATGGTGAAGGCGACCGTGTGCGTGGACGCTGGGTCCGTGAAGGTCAGCACGACCGCCTGGGTGGACTGCGTGTTCGCCGAGCCACCAGTCGAACCGGCGGTCGTCATGATCGGGTCGTTGGCCTCGACCACAAACCGCAGACGACCGTCGACCTTGACGGGACCGGCGAAGTTGTAGCGAGGGGCCTGCGTGCCGCCCGTGAAGATCGAGGCGGTGCCCCGGTCGATGTTCAGCTCGCCGTCGATGAGCAGCGCCGAGGACGAACCGCCGATGGTGACCGCCACGTTCCATCCGGGGATGAACACCTCGGACGAGAACGATGAGGTCGGGGCCGACCCCAAGATGGTCGCCGGGTTGCCGAGCAGCTTGCACTGGTACTCCAGCGGAGCCTCGGCACCGAACTTGACCTGGAGGGTTTGGACCTGAGCGGCGAGGATCTGGAACGGGTTGGCACCGTCGTCGTCCTGGATCGTGAGGCTCGGCGGCTGCGATCCGGTCGAGATGGAGTTGGCGAGGCCGATGGTGTGGGTGTAAGGACCCGCACCCGAGATGGCCTGGTTGCCGAGCGCACCGACGAGGGGCACGCCGATGGTGTCGGCGAAGGCGTAGCCCTTGAAGTCGTAGGTGTCGGATCGGACGCCAGCGACCATGCCGTAGTTGGAACCGGCAGAGCCACGCATGTGCTCGTCCCTGATCCACTTCAGTCCGGGCGTGACCTGCGGAGCCATGATCGGCGTCCACTTGATGTTCGATGAGGCGGTGCCACGGGTGGTCTCGATGCCGAGACCGGCGTAGCTGTTCGCCGTCAGGAAGGCGTTAGCCATGATTGCTCCTTGGGTAGAAGGTGAGAGGGTGAACTACGCCGCTGGCGTGGTCGGAGAGGGGTCTGTGGGGGCGCTGACAGGCTCGGGATCGGTGACGAGCACGGATGGCTCGGAGGCCGGGACCGATGCGAGAGGAGCCGCCAGAGCGAAGTGCTCATCGGGGGCGGCGTCGAGGTCGTAGGTCTCGCCGGGGACGGCGGTGAGGGTCGATCCATCCGTGAGCTGCACGAACGGGTAGACGTAGGACTGGTCACCGTTGAAGGTGTACGAAGGCATCAGGTCTTCTCCATGATCGTCGTGATGATTCGGGCCCGGACTTGGCTGACGTTCTGCGAGTTGCCGAGCGGGTGCGGGTAGGTGGCGATGGTGTCGAGGTCGGGGTCACCGGGTCGGCGACCTTCTCCCCACTGGAAGATCACGCTCGGGTTCCCGGCGTTCTTGTCGGCCTCGATGCGGGCCGTGAGGTTGTCAAGGAAGGCGTCGGCGAACGCTCCGCACTCCTCGGTCGTCTTGTCGGTGGATCGGATGAAACAGTCGATGGCGAGGCGGTAGATGCGGAACTTGCCGCCTGCGCTCGGGCCTTGGAGCTGCACTCGCTCAGCGGTGACTTGCTCCAGGTGGAGGAAGATGACCGCTCCGTCCGTGGTGCCGGGGTCGTCGTTGGCGTAAAACTCGCCCTCGGGCGTGAACCGAGCCGGGTGAGCGAACACCGCACCGAGGCCGGTGATGCCTGAGTTGGCCGGGTTGAGGTAGGACTGGATCGCAGCCCGTACCGATGCCCTGCCCACTAGGACTGACCCCAGATGGCGGTGAAGGACTCCAGCAGCTCCTCGCCACGGTTGAGGTCCTCGGCGGAGCCAAGGTTGCGCTCGCCTGCGATCTGAGCGGTGCCACCGTCCTCGGTGAGCACGATGCCGCCCTCGCCTCGCTGCTTGATGGCAGCCACGGTCAGGTGGATCACGGCGTCCTTGACGGTCTTGGGCAGCGCCGAGATGTTCGTGCCGGCCCCGTGGAACCACGAGGTCGCAGCCGTGAGCGGCAGGGTCAGTGACGAGCCGTTGTAGGTCGAGGCGATGGTGACCGACTCGGACTGTGCGCCGTCCCAGATGGTGAGCACGGTGCCGGGGTAGATCCCAGTCGAGTCCGTCACGTTGATCGTGGTGGCACCAGCGGCGACCTGCGTGGTCGAGAAGGCGTTGGCCCACCCGTTGACGTAGACCCACTGGCAGTAGTTCTCTCGCTGGTTGCCCCAGACGGTGCCCGAGAAGTCGAGAGGACCGGCGCTCGACGTGATGCCGATGCCCGACATGACGCTGAACTGATGCGGCTCGATCCAGCACGTCGAGGACGAGAGCGGGACCGACCCCATGAGGGCAGGCGTCGGGCCAGCCTCGAACGAGGTGACCGAGAGGATCGGCCAGAAGGCCGGGTGAATCGTGATGCGCCCGTAGCGGTCGGGACGGAAGCGCCCGTTCTCGGTGTTGACCGAGGCGTTCAGCGTGCCGATGGGACCGAGGCAGTAGTTGTCGGCGTAGGTGGACGCTCCAACGATCAGCTCGTAGAGGGCGGCGTCTTGTGCCGCCTGCCCGCCGTCGGGGATGAGGTTGGACACGTCGACGGTCGTGGCGATCGGTGACGCCTTGAACTCCTCGATGGTGATGTACGGCTCACGGTTGAGGTACGAGAGGTTGTAGGCGGCGATGCTCATGGGTCAGTCCTCTGCCGTCAGCGAGTGACCACCGCAGCGTCCGCAGTGGTCGGAGTAGAGGGCGAGGAAGTTGCAGTCGCTGCAACGAAACCCCTGCCCGTCGATCTTGGTGCCCACGATGGCAAAGTTGCCTTCCCGCTTCATCAGCTTGGCCGTGATCGGGTCAACGTGGAACGTGCCGTCCTTCTGTCGCTTGTACCTGTTCGGGCCGACATCGACTTCGACGGCGTTGCGGTCAGGGCCAAGGACTCGGGGCATGTGTTCTCCTTCGAGGATGGATCGAGGGGTGCCCGAGGGCACCGGGGCCGAGTCCGTAGACCCGACCCCAGCGCCTCAGGCGTGCTGCGTGAGCAGCGGGGTACTACTGGATGCCCGTGATCGAGCCGCTCCAGGCCGGGGCCTTGTGGAGCATGGTCCCCAGGATGTACGTCGAGGCGTCCGACGACATCTGGATGCGGGGCCAGTCGATGACCATGAGGTCCTGGACCGCACGGAACTCCGACGTGGTGGTCACGCCCGAGTCGGGGAACGGGAGCGTCTTGCTCCAGAGCAGCGCCACGCCCGCAGGCATGTAGGGGCTGACCTGGAGGTCGACGACCTTTCCGGTCGACTCGTTGGTGAGGCCGTTGATGACCGAGCCGATGGTCACGCCATCGTCGCCCGACTGGAGGTTGAGGCGGTAGCCCGTGGTCCCCGAGTTGGACTGGATGTTCTTGCTCAGCTCACGACGGATGGCTGCGGTGGTGAGCACGCAGTCCGGGTCGGAAAGGACTGATGTGAACAGGCTCGCGAATCCGTCCTGGAAGTCACCACCGGGCTCTGAGGTGCTGAGCACCGAGTTGAGCCGCTTGGTGTAGCCAGCGGTGGTCGGGTCGGTGTAGGCCGAGACGAGACCGTCGAAGCCGTAGGCCGAGGCCGAACCGTCAGCAGCGGGGGCCGTGTAGGACCCGGTGCCAGCGGTGAGCAGCGTGATCGTCGAGGCGGTGGAGGTGACCTTGTTGGTGTAGGTCCCCGACACGGTGCCGAAGTAGACGTTCACTGCGAGGGCGTTGGCCGGGATCGCCGAGAAGGTCAGCGTCACGGAGTTGTTCGATGCGGTGACCGCACGGGACTGCTCAGCGGTGGCGACCGACTCACCGAACGACGAGCTGTAGGTCAGCTTGTAGTACACGGTGTCAGTTCCACCGACGAACGTGCCGCCCGTGGTCGTGGCCGCAGCCGAGGTCAGGTTCGCACCAGTGACGACCGGCGTGGCGATCGCTCCGAGGTACGAGGTGCCCGAGGACCGCCCGTTGAGGAAGTTGCGCTCCTCACCGAGCATGGTGGCCCACGTCAGCGCCGTGTGGCTGAGCTGACGGAGGTCGGTGTAGCCCTCGCCCTGGTAGAACGCAACGTCCATCACTTCATCGCTGACGCCCTGCTCGACGTACCCACGGATCTGACGGTCAGCGGCGTAGCTGATCTTGCCGGGACGCTGGAGGTTGACCGCACCGCCACCGAACGCCGTGGAGGCGCTCTGCGAGGTGAAGAACGTGGACAGGTTGCTCACGCCACCCGTGCCGGAGTTCGAGACACCGAGGATGCGGCGGTACTCCGCAGCCTGACCGATGCCCTTGGTGCGGGCGATCTGGTTGCGGACGACGAACGACCGGGGCACCAGCATGGCGAGCGCCGAGTCGAGGTCGTACGGGACGAGGCCGTAGTTGCCAGTGACCGAGCCGGTCAGCGGGTTCGTGGTCGTCCAGTCCTTCTGGATGTCGGCGAGACGGTCGAGCGTGCCCTGGATGGCCGCTGCGTCGTCGGCCATGAGGCCCTTGTCGATGTTGGCCGTGAGCTGCTCACGGAGCGCCTCGACGTGATCGACGGGTCCGGCCTTCTTGACGATGCCGGTGCCCTTCACGAAGTCGAGTTCGCCACGAGCGGCGGCGGCGTCGGTGCGGGCGTAGCACTTGGACAGTTCGGCCTTGTACGCCTCAAAGGCGTCGACCTGCTTGTCGGCGGGGAGTCCGCCGAACAGGTCCTGCATGGATGGGGCTGCGAGAGCCATGAGTGGTTCCTTCTTTCGAGGGTGTAGGGACTAGGCGGCGAAGAGCTGGGCAGAACGCTTGTCGCACTCTGCGGCCTTCTCCATGTACGCAGCCTTGGTCGTGGGGTCGGTGACGCTGGCGGCGATCGACCTGAAACGGTCGGCCTCTGCCTTCGCCATCTCTGCGTCGAGCGACTTGCTCGACTGCGCTTGCGTGCGGGCCTTTGCAGGTCCTCCCGGTGCGGCCATCTCCTTGATGGTCTCCACGTCAGCCGCGAGCGCCTCGATGCGCTCCCCTGCGGCCTTGGTGACCAGTTCGTCGATGGTCTCGGTCAGGTTGTCGAGGCCGAGGGCCTTGACGATCTCGGCTCGCAGCTCGGAGCGCACCTCGTCGGTGGCGTCGGGGGCTGCGGCAGACTTGATGATGTCGGGGCTGACGCCCAGGGCGACGTAGGACACGTCATCTCCTTCGCTCGTGTCGGTGAACGGTGCGTCCGTCTCACCCTCGGCTGCCTCGTCAGCCCACCAGCACAGGAACGTGCTCAGGCTGCTCAGCAGTTGGTAGATGTCAGAGGTCTCGTCCTCGCCTGCGGAGAACTCGGCGAGTTCGGCCTGGATCGAGGCGATGAGCCCGTCACGGATCGAGGCGAGGGCGGCAGGGTCGTGCAGCGGGGGCGCTGCCTTGGTGATGAGGTCGGTGATGGCGGCGAACTTCTGCGGCTCCATCGGACCACCGACGATGGTGGCCTCGGGGTCGATGACTCCGGGCTCTGCGATCTCGGGGTCGGCGACCGGCTCGGGTGCGACCTCATCTGCGACTGGCGCCGGGTCGACGACTGGCTCGCTGAGGGTCTCCACCGGGGCGGCGCTCACTGGCCCGTCTTCCGCCACTCCATCCGCAGCGTTCACGGCGGTCGCGGCCCCGGTGGATTCCCCTGAACCGTCGACGGCGCCATCGACGGGAGCGGCGGCGGCTGCGTCAGCCACCTCGGACTTGATGCGCTGACCGTTGCGCCATGATGCGAGGTCGGCGGCTTCCATCTCGGTGATGGCCGGTGCCTCAACCGCTTCGAGCGAGTCGATGCCTGCGCCCTTGGCGATGGCGATGGTGGCGGTGGGGTTGGCGGGGCGGTCGACGTAGCTGATCTCCACGATGTCACCGGCCACGATGCGCCCACCGGGGGCGGCAGCGTCCTTGACGACTCGGGCGTTCTTGATGCCGACGCTGTAGCCCTTCAGCACGCCCCGGTCGATCTTGCGCTGGGTGTTCTCGTCCACGCACTCGGACTTCAGGAACCAGTCGTCGCCTGACGCCTCGATCTCCAGGCCGATGCCTGCGGCGATGGGCTGGTGCATCTCTCGCACGTTGCCGATCTCGGCCCATGCGGGCATGGCGGTCTTCAGCCAGTCCGGGTCGCAGATCTGCTGGTCGAGGTCGAGGTCCGGCCCGGTGGCCTTCCCGTAGACGATCATGCGACCGTCCTCGTCGGTGGTCTTCACGATGTCGCCTGCGTAGGCGTAGGTGGTGCTCATAGAGGGGTCCTTCGTCCGTGGCCGTGTGGCCGACAATGGGGTTAGATCGACGCCGACGAGTTGTGTCGGGCATGTGCCGTCGTGTGGCGGCGGATGTGCGATGCCTTGCGGGCGTGCTTGGTGACCTTGCGGGCGTGCTTGGCCGAGACCTTGTGCACCTTCTTGGGCTTGGCGACTCGTGCGTGGTGGACCTTGGGCGCTCGTGCGTGGCGGGTCATCGGGTCACCTTTCGCTTGATGCGGGACCAGAAGATCGAGAGGAAGTCACGCATCGCCCGAGTCGTCTTGGCTTGTGTCACCGACGCCCACGATCCCGCAGCGGCATCTCGGGTGCCCCGGTGGCCGTTCATCCGACCAGTCGTGCGGGTTGGAGTCCTCGGCGTCTTGGCAGATTTCGCAGGCACCGTCGTAGGCGATCCAGTCGAACTGCGAGAAGCCGAGCGTCTTGTACTGGTCGGCCTGCGACTCGTTCATGGCTCGGGCCGTCTCGGTGGTGGCGATCAGGTCAGCTCGTACCGGGTCGTCGATGAGGTCGTTGATGGCCTTGGCGATCGTGCCGTTAGAGTCACCGTTGGCGAGACCCTGACCGATCAGGTTGCCGATGCGGTCGGTCGTCGAGTCGCTGATGTTCTGAAGCGTCACGTTCGAGGCGTCGAGCATGGCTCGCAGCCCACCGTCTGCCGCCTTCAGCGCCGCCTCAGCGTCTCCGGGCACCCATGACGACCAGTCGATGTCGTTGGCGTAAACCGCCATCGTGGAGGTCCCTCCGACCCTCATCCCCACCATGTCGGCGGCGACTCGCTGACCCGCCACCCATGCGTCGGCGTAGACATTGTGCAGGACGCCAGCGAGCGGGTCGTAGTTGATCGTCAGGCCGGGGACGACTGCCTTGCCTGCGTCACCTCGGGCGTGGTTGATGATCGTGGACAGGTCGCCCCGGATGGAGGCTCGCAGCGCCTTGGCGATGGCTGGGCCGTAGTGCTCAGCGATGGCCGCTAGACGTTGTGCGCCCGGTACATCTTCCGGGCGTCGGCTTTTGGGAGGTCAGCCGCCACCGACTTCGCCGCCTCGGCGTTGAGCGTGGCCGCCTGGGCTTCGTCGAGCAGCTCGAAGTGGAAGTCCCGCCAGCGGCCCGACTTGCGGCGCTTGGCGACGAAGGACTGGAACTGTGCCAACTCGCTCGCCATCTTGGCGGCGTCTGGTACGGCATTCTGTACAGGTTGTACAACTTCGCCGGTCGCCTGCGTGCCTGCGTCGTCGGGGTCTTGGCCGACGTTGTTGGCGACCGCCTCGGACTGGCTGACCTGCCCGTTGCCGTTCTCGTCGAGCAGCCCCTTGATGAAGATGACCTGATTCCCGGCCACGATGAACGGCTCGTCGGCCTCGGGCATGTCGTAGAGCGGCTGGCCGAGTTCGCCCTGCACGGTGTTGAGGGTCTTCTGACCCGACGAGAGGCTGATCTGGTTGGCCTGTGCCTGCTGGACGGCTTGGGTGGCGTTGCCTGCCGAGTTGAGCACGAACGTGATCGAGCGGTCCTGCCCCAAGTAGCGACGACCGAGGGCGTTCACCACGTCGATGAACCACTGCTCGGTGGGCTTCTGGCTCATCGTCTCGGCTTGGTCCTGCTCGCCCTGCATCTGGCCCTTGCCACCGAGGCCGGTGCGAGGGATGACGCCAAGCTGCGTGGGCTGGACGCCGAACTTGGAGGCGATCTGCTTGAGCAGGTGCTCGTCGTAGTCGGACTTGTACCGCTCGTCCACGCTCGGGGCGAAGATGGGATCGAACCCACGGGGGAGGACCTTGTGACGGTGGCGCTCGGCGGTCGAGCCGGTCATGCGGTCGTTCCACATGCGCTCGAAGTTTGCCAGCTTGACGTGATCCAACTCGTCGGAGTCGGTGCGGAAGTACGTCACGGGCATGGTGCCCTCGCTGTATTCCGCCTTCAGCCAGTTCTGGCGCTCCAGGTAGATCATGGCGGCGGGGATCGACTGCTCGACGGCGCTGAGGCCGTACGGCGTCCAGGTGCGCTTGTTCCGCACGAAGTACGAGAGCTGGTCCTTGATGAACTGGCCCGAGCCACCCTCGGCGGAGTAGAACTCGCCGTCTGACTCGGCGCTGGCCTGATACTCGCCACGGGGGAAGCCCCAGAGGATCTGCTGGTACGCCGGGGCCGGGGGCTGTGGGCGTGCGCCTCGGTTGTCGAGCAGCACCTTGATCGTGGGCGTGTCGATGACCTCAAACCCGATCACGTCTCGCCCGAGGTTGTAGCGGGGATAGATGGCGAGCCCGTCGAAGACATAGTGCTGGTAGAGCGCCTCGGTCAGCCACTCGGCGAACGTCACATCCGCCTCAGGGGCCGGGTTCTCCCAGAACATCATCAGCCGGTCGAGTTCCTCGCCGAACTGGGCCCGAGCGATCTTCGACGCTTGGGCGTGGCCGACGTTCTCCCGCTGCATGATCTCGGAGAGGGCGTGGTCGCTGATCGTGAAGCCCCACTCCATGCCGACCATCTCGGCCACACGGATCTCGATGCAGCGGTGGATCACGTCACACTGCTCGGCGAGCGAGCGGAGGACCGCCCAGCCGGGGAGCCGGTCGTTCAGGTTGAGGTTGTGAGCGACCTGATACTCGTAGCGCCGGGGCAACGCTCGGCCCGTGGCCGGGTCCACCACGTCGAGCGGTGCGGCGAGCAGCGGGTCACCCGGACCCATCTGGGAGCCGAACGTCTCAGGCAGCCGGGGCAGCGGGACGGCGGCGGAGCCGGGGGTCTGGAGCAGCTCTTGCATCCCGGCCACTTGGCGAGGGGTCGCAACCGAGCCACCCTGAGCGGCCACCATCGCAGGCGTCATGGCCTTGGTGACGGCATCTGCCGTGGCGTCTGCCACCGCCTTCGCCAGTTCTGCCTCTCGCGCCTTGCGACGCCCTCCGAGGATCGCCAACGGACTAGACGGTGGCGCTGGTCGTGGTCACCGTGGCCGTGGGGGCGGCGGTGGCCGGAGCCGGTGGGATCAGCGAGGCGATGGTCTTGGCCGCAGGCTCAACCGGCGTGGCCGCAGCGACGATGGACGCCTCGGCAGCCACCTTGGCGACGTGAGTACGGGTGAGGTGCCATGTGTGAGCGATGCCCGCAGCAGCAGCCACGATGACGCCGACCGAACTCAGGCTGGCCTCGACTGACGTGGGCAGGTGGAATCCAGGCTGGACGGTGGCGAGGATGGCGACGACCGCACCGAGCAGGGCGGTCAGGGCACTCGTGACGCTGGCGGGGTTGGACCATTGGATCTTCACGATGCGGCTCCTAACAGGGTGTGGCAGGTCTCGCAGGCTGCGAGGTCTGAGCGGGTCTGCGATTGGCAGTTGGTGCAGTAGGTCAACATCGACTCGAAGAACGCATCGGCGCTCGACCCGATGGCGAGCTTCAGGTCAGCGATGGCGTGGACCATTGCGTCGAGGCGGTCTGGCGAGTAGCCCGAGTCGGGCAGCCAGCCGGTCATCTCGTCCTCCAACTCGGGGAACGTGCCGACCATGTGAACTCGACCCTGCTCAAACAGGGCGGCGATCGGTTCAGCCCGGAGGCGCTTGCCTTGGCGGGCGTTGACCTTGCGGTAGGGCACGTTCGGCTCGATGGCCCGCAGCGTGGCTTCGATCAGGTCGCCGCCCTGGTTGGCCTCGCCGACGATGGTGCCGATCTCGCCCATGTCGTGCCAGAGCTGGATCGCACGCCTCGCCCATGCGGCGGGGGTGTCTCTCGTCGTGCGGTCGTGCATGACGTAGGCGTGCCCGTCGATGCCCTTGCCAACGCCGACGATGCCGGTGGAGTCGGAGTTCTCGCCCGTGGTCACCGCAGGGTCGATGGCGACCACGATGCGGGTGAGTTCGGGTGCCTCTTTGACTCGGGTGGAGTCGATGAGGGCGTTCGTCCACAATGCGCCCTCAACGTCGTCGAGGATCTCGCCGTAGAGTTCTTGGCGACCCATGCGGGTGCCCTCGTAGCGGTCCCTCAGTTGCAGCAGGGCAGCCGGCGAGAGGTTCGCAGCGTTGTCGAACGTCGAGCCACGGGTGACGAGCACGTTGTCCCGAGCCGTGAGCTGACGGATCAGCGGGGTCGGCTTGGGCGTCGTGGTGACGACCACCTTGGGCGTCTCCCCGAGTCGGAGGCCGAACTGCAACTGGTCCCAGGTCTCGGGCCGGGTCCATGCGGCCAACTCGTCGCACCATGCGCCGTGGTGCTGGGGGCCTCGAAGGCGCTCGGGTTCCTCGGCGCTGAACAGTTTGATGCGGGAGTCGTTGGTCAGGACCAGCTCACCGAGCGAGCGGTTCCAGTTCTTGACCATGCGGTAGCGGTTCAGGATCGTCAGCAGCCCCGAGTCACCCTCGACGCAGGTGTCACGGGCGTCGGAGTAGGTCGGGGCGATGACCGCCCACCTCGTCGCATCGTGGCGCGCGGCTTGGTAGGCCAGCCACTCTGCGCCGGTTCGGGTCTTACCCCATCCACGCCCCGAGAGGATCAGCCAGACGAGCCAGTCGCCCTCAGGTGGAAGTTGAGTCGTCCTCGCCTGCTGGTGGGTCCACAAGACCCTCGATGCCGCTGCTACCTGTGCCGGGGTCAAGGGCTGCGAGTTGCTGGGCAAGTCGCTCCACCTCCCGGTCGATCTCGGACCCGGCAGCGAACACGGTGACCTCTTGGGCGATGCGGGTCGGCTGGTCGAGGCCGAGGAGTCGTGCTCGGCGTTCGGCGATCTTGATGAGCTTGTCGAGGGCGTTGAGCTTGGCCTGCTGGTCGATCATCGGCGTGCCGTCGTCATCTCGGACGACTCGCCCGTGGTCGATCTTGGGTTGGTCGGTGACGAGCTGCTCCAAGGCCACACGCTGCAACAGGTCCAGGCGCTCGACCTCGACGGTGCGGAGCGACTCAACCGCTTCGACCGGGACCGCCTTGCACGCTCGCTCGACACGCTCCCATGCGGTCTGGGCGCTGCACCCTTGGATCTCTGCGATCTGGCGGTACGTCTTGCCCTCGGCCCTGAGCCGTGCGGCGTCGGCGTCGATGTTCGCCTGCTCGATGCTCTGCGTCATGTCAGGTTCCAATCGTCAGGGCGAAGTCGCCTGACAACTAGCCCCCGGATACGCAAATGGTGCCGGTCCGTAGACACAGCACCACCCACTACACGAGTAAACCACACGCGTGTCGTTTCCGCAAGTCAGCGAGGTGGTATCAGGTTTCACGCCACCTCACCCATCAGCTCCACGAACTTCTCCAGCGGCATCACTGCGTACGCTTGGCTGACGTTCTTGCCTCGACGCTTGACCACCGCCACGCCGTAGTCGGCGCCGGCGTTGCCACGCTCGACCTCTGCCTCGTCCACGAACGATGCCAGTGTGATCTCTCGGACCGCCTTGCACTCGATCACCCATCTCGGCCCGAGGCCGGTGATGTCGCCCTTGTCCACGTTGCCCGCCAACGCTCGACGCTCTGCGTGCGGGTAGCCGTGCGCCTGGAGGAAGGCCACCACGTCCGACTCGAAGGTCGTGCCCTTCTGCTTGGATCGGTTAGTCACCATCAACCTCCACCAGCTCGTGCATCTGTCCGTACTTGACCATCGGGCACTCGTGCCAGACCTGACCGTGCAGCGCCCTGACCTTGTGGCCGCACTTCTCGCAGCGGTAGTCCCGCATCACGCCGCGCCTCACCACTCAGCCCCTTCCTCGGTGCGGCGGCAGGTGCAGCCGTTCGGGTGGAAGTAGTGGCAGATGTTGACAGTCATCGCTCCCCCTCTAGTGCTGCTCGGCAGGCGGTTGCGATATTGCGTTCGTACACTCCTGCCGACCTTGGGTCTCTTGCACTCCACCAAGCAGCGTCCTCACGGCTAATCGTGATGGTCACGGAATCTGCCCCTAAGTCACTTTGTGTTACATCCCGCTGCCCTAAAGTGTCTGGCGTCGAGTGCTCTAAACGCTTGGAGCGAGCGTGCAAACCGCTTGTCACGTCATTATCGGAGTCAAGCGACTTGACGTTCATATCGGAGTCGCTCTCCATCGGTTCGGTCGCTCCGTCCATTGCGTCAAGCGCCTCAATGAATCTCGCAGCGGTGTCGTCATCGACGTGCCGCCAGCGGGCAAAGTTCACTCGTTCCTCAGTCACGGTGCTCCCATCGGTCGAGGCCGACCCGAGCGATCGGGAGCCGGCAGTTGTCGCAGTGTTGGCCGTCTGCGGAGCTGCCACGGGCGGGGGCAGGGTCGTGTGCCGCCTCTCGCTCTTCTCGACGCTTCCTGGCTTCTGAGTTGCTGGTCATGCCTGCTCCAATCCCAGCGCCGTCACGAGCGCCGTTTCGAGGTCTTCGAGCGTGCCGTCGTTGGCGATGGTCAGGTCGATCAGGTCACGGTCGATGCCACGCTCCAGGTGGTGACCGTTGGCGGGCGTCGTGCCGGTGCGTGTGATCTCGATGATGCGAGTGATGCGGCCAATGCTGAGCAGCTCTTCAACCTCGTGGTCGAGGCGAACGTCTGCGACGACGACATGGTTGAGGCGTGCCTGCGTGACCGCCCGGTCGATGAACATGTCCTCACCGAACTCGTCCCGCAGCGCATCACCGAGCGCCTGAAGTGTCGGGCGAACCTCGGGGCTGATTCGCTTGGCTTGGTCCCACCCGTAGGCGTCCACCACTCGGCGGATGCTCGGCATGGATGCGTAGGCGATGCGGCGGATCGGGTCAGCGATGTGGGTGACGGTGTAGCCGTACTTGGCGAGGATCTCGGCGGCGGTTGACTTGCCCGAGCGGGCGTGGCCGGTGAGTCCGATGAGGGTGGGGGTCATCGTGCGACCTCCAACTGTCGGTTCTGCTTGCGGAGCGACTGTGCCTCTGCGTGCGCTTGGCTGC
>Ga0208741_10000620_pt1 | contig 16134 bp, 10 predicted proteins | sample CryBogCBE03Jun09_FD_184576 | JGI IMG/M metagenome (GOLD analysis project Ga0208741, IMG submission 184576) | Freshwater microbial communities from Crystal Bog, Wisconsin, USA - CBE03Jun09 (SPAdes) | ecosystem: Environmental > Aquatic > Freshwater > Lake | place: Crystal Bog, Wisconsin, USA...
CAACTACCAGATAGGGGTTACTTCGTACCGCAAAGTAATACACAAATCAAAAAGTTGCGAGCGGCGGGTAGGACGAGGCCGAACAAAATGGATACTGCACCTGCCCGAGTTAAAAAAAACGATGTAGTACGCAGCACCGAAAGGCGGGGCAGGCCGAATGCAAACACTTTAGTTGTTATGGGTAAGGCTTTTGTAATACAGCCAAAAGGTGCGGGCAGCATCAGCCGCCTTACAATAGAAAGCACTATTCCCGCACAGGGTACAATCAAAAACGGTACTGCAAAGCCAGGTGAATTTGCCATAGTGAGGATGGCCCAAAACGACACCAATTTGGTAAATACGCCCGGTGCAGGGCAAGTTTCGCTTAAAACGGTACTTAATAACGGGCGGGAGCCTGTTAGTACCTCAGCCACCTTACCGCCCTTGTTGCAGCCGCAGGCACCCAGCAATGTTGTTTTTGCCAATGTACCGGCAAGCGAAAAGCCCGTGCAACAGTTGCAAGCCAAAACGGACTCAGCCAATACATTAAAACAGCCGCCCAACGATACAAGTATTGCAAGCGGCAATATTGCCAAAATACAGGTTGAAAGGGCAAGCCTACACACCGTAAATGCAACAGAAGAGCAACTTGGCGAAACGCCTACAATGCTTAATGCGCCGGAAGTGCCTGCATTAAGTAAAGAGCCGCCACCCGGGTTAGCGGAAGTTGCAACGCTATGGGACAGCCTAGTAATAAGAAACATTGCCGATACTGAACATATTAAACCCACCCAAACTTTTTTACACCGGGTTGCCATTTACAACGAGGCGGCCGATACAGCTATTTTTACCTTAGGCCCTACCACTGACAAGCGTTTTAAGGCCTTTGGAAAAAAAGAAAAAATTTACACAGTACCCCCTGGCGATAGTATAATTATAGGCTTAAAATATTTAAATGCCTCCGCGAGGGTAAATGGCAATTATAAATTACCCATTACGTTGTTGAATGCCGTTACTAGCCAAAAAATAACCTCAAAGGGTTTTGTGGTACAGGTGTACGATGGTACCAACCAGGCAATAACCGCCCATGCATTAAACAACGATATACTGTTAAAACAAGGCATTAAACACTTTACTGTACCGGTTGCATTTAGAAACAACCTGGGCGAACCAAAAAGAATTTATTTGGCATTACAGCGCAGCGACCGATTGCAGATAAAACTTGATAAACCAACAATTAAATGGATTGATTTGCCGGGGCAGGACACCTTGATAAACCTGCATTTTGCCATTTTTGGCAGTATTGACGGGTTTGCCGATTACAACAGCAGCGTAGTGGTAATTTTAAAAGACGAGGCTGGCAATGATGGAGCTTTTATTTCGTTTAATACGCATTGGCTGTTGAGCCGGGGCTTTGTAAAAGAACCAGGATTAGCGGTGCAACAGAGCCAATTAATTGTTGGTGCCACGGCCTCGGGTAGTGGGCAGGCAATTGGGTTTGGCTTATTGGCGGCCAAGCTGCTACCGAACAACACCAACGGAATAGGTTTTAATATTGCCTACCAACCGAGTTTTACCAAACAAGGCAACAATAGCTTTAATGGTGGCTTGCAATGGCGCGGTGGACCTTTGTATATTGCCTTAGGCAATACCCACCTTGGCGATGAGCTGCCCATTAGTGGGTATGGTGCGTACTTAGTGTTAAAAAATACCCATGCAACAAAAAGCATTGAAACCTGGGCGATAAGCAAGCAAAAAGGCCTTGGCGGCCAAATAAATGCAACAAGTGGCACCGAAGAAGCAGCCGCAGTTAAGGTAATTTTGCGTACTTCTGATTTGAAAAACGAATTTGCCTTTGGCAGCACCTGGTTTAACCGTTTTGATGCCCACACATACGGGCAGTTGCATTTTGTAACGCTAAAGCATAAAATTGGCTCTAATGCCAGCTATGGCCTGGCTGTGGCAGGTAGCCTTAGTAAACTGCGGCAAACAGGCCATGCAGACAGCAGTCTAAACGGACTTGTGGCAAAGCTAAATTATGCAAACAGCGGCAAAAAATGGCAAACCTACATGGATGTTAACCTTGGTAGTGCAAATTATGCAGGCAGCAACCAAGGCAGGCTGGGCATTGTTGCGCAGGGCAACTTTTTGGCCAGCAAAAAAAGCCAGCTAACGGCTATTTTTAACAACAACACCAGCGAAATACCCGTATATGGCGATACTTTGCTGCATAGCAAAAACTTTACGCAAAATTTACTGGCACAGTTTAAAATAAGCAACCAAAACAAGCTGCTTCCTTTTACCATTACGCCATACCTTTTTAACCAGCAAATGTTAAATACCACCAATAATGCAACCATGGCATCGTTGCACGCCGCGTTGGCAATCAATAAAAGTTGGCACGGCCTGCGCATACATGTTAATGCAGATGCAGGAACCTACCAGTACAGCCTTGCGCCCGGGGTTGTTGGCCAAGCAAAAGCCCTTAAAATAGGTTTGGGGCTTGGCTTTAATAATTTTAGCGTTGAGGCAGAAGACCAGCGCGGCCCATACTATGTGTACGACTTGCTTGGCCAGCTAGGTACCAAAAAACACACGTTGCATATACAACGTGCCAACCTAACTTATAATGCCAAGCTATTAAACAATACTACTTGGCAGGCATCCGTTAACGTTAACAACAACAGCGGCACCGTAAGCGCCGCACTTACCCAGCAGGCATTGGTGCAGGTAGGTAACGGCTGGCTGTTAAATTTTACCGCAAGCTTTACAAAATGGGGCGCTGCTAAAGCAACGGACCTATTTCAATTGGGGGTGCAAAAAAAAATTAGCTGGCAGCAAGCAAACGCGGGTACGGTTACCCTTGCATTAACTGTTTTTAACGATTATAACAACGACGGACTGCGGCAACCCAACGACACTGTGGCCAGCCAGCTACAGCTTATGGTTGATAACCTGCCGCTTATAACCGACGAGCATGGTGCAGTGTTTGTAAAAAACCTAGCAAAAGGTGTGCATACTGTAAAAATAATATACGGCAATGCAAGCCAGCAAAATTTTATTGAAAAAGCAATAACCACCCTTAAAAATAGTAGCCAGCAAGTTGGTATACCCCCGCAATTTACCGTAGCCGGCAAACTAGATGTTGTTGTTAGCAAATTTGATTTAACCAGTATTGACCTAGAAGGGGTACACCTAGCTTTTTTAGATGATGCTGGCAACCAGTTTAGCACTTTTACCGGGCCTAACGGCGTTTTTACGCTTAAGCTACCGCCGGCCAATTACCGGTGCATTTTGCCTGACCGCAAAGCCAGCGGCAATACAGCTGTTGCCAGTTTTGCCGTTGACCCTATAAACGGCTATGCCCAACAATTACAAATACGGGTTACTGGTGCAGGCGGCCGCCAAGTAGAAATAAAAACGCTTAACCGTAAAGGCTAACCAAATATGGAGCTTTTGAAAAGGTACTGGCAAGGCTATTGGTTTGTTTATTGCAATAAGTAACTGCATAAACAAAAGGCCACTGCAAGGGGAAATAACCACACCGGCAACACAAGTAACAACTATTTATTTTATCTAAACATTGGAATGGCTAAAGCGTAATTAATTAATAATTAATGTAACATAATTTTTTACCACCTTTTTTAAATGCCCACGCTACGCAATTAGCGTACCCGGAAAACAAAAAGATTACGACAAACCGAACGTTTAAATGGCTGCTGCCTATAATAAGTACAACTGCTTTTACCGCCACAAACGCGCAAGCCAAGGCTTCTGCAACACAAACTTTACAGTTTAGCATTAACCCAATCACAAGTATTTGGGGCTGCAAGCGACAATCACAACTGGGTTGCCCCCGGGAACATTAACGAGCGGGGCAAAGGGTACTTGGTTCCATACCATCAAAGCACACCTACAAATAGATACAACATTTAAAATCTATGCCCAAGCCAACCTAACTTCAATAAACCGTATTGCAGCCAAAAGCCAAACAATTAGCATGGGCGAGTTTATGTTTTATTTGTTAGCAGGATATGACCAAAACATGTGGCATGTAATGGCAAGCCATTACTCGGCACCCCGACTGGAAATGACCTTGGAAGAAATTAAGGATTTTCAACCAATAAGCCCAGCGGGTAATTGGGATTTTGCAGTAAATTGGTATATGCCCAACAATGCGCTGGATTATGCAGCACCCAATACGTAAAATATCGGAGTAGCGGTTGAAGTGGATGCGCTTTAGATTTGGACGCATTTTTGATACCAAAGAAACGTTTTAAACCGTTTACTAACAGGTGCAAGTACACTTATAAAGTTGTTAGGTAGCTGGAATTTTGTACAGGTTTTGAAATTGACGACTAAGAAGCCACCCTGTTTCTATTCGTTTTTAAGGTTGGATACTTAAATACATTAGTTTAAATTATTGAATATATTTAGTTGATATTCAAACGAAATTGTTTTTTTTACAAGCAAATCTTTTCATGCTTATTCTCGGGGCCTAATTTTAGCAAAATAAATTTATATGAACCAGAAAAAATTTTTCAGAGTGCTGCTTGTTGCGGCAAGTGTATCGTTTGCTACGGCAACGGTTAATGCACAAAAAGCGTCTGCGTCTGCATCACAAACTTTGCAACTGAGGATCAACCCAACCATGAGTATTTGGTTCGACAACACAAATTCGTCGCAGTCACTAGACGGGGTGCAAGTAGAGCCAGCAGATGCTGCCACTAACCACCGAGATGCCTATGTTGTGCAAACAGGCGGCCTGTATGTTAGGTCAAACGTAAGTTATCACATGTTTGCAACTGCAACCCAAACCAGCATAACTGGTAGTAACAATGTTAACAACACCATTAACATGGATGGGGTACAACTTTATTGCCATTTTGGGGGGCCCATTTCACAGTGGTCGTTTGCCCCGTATAGTGCCACTAAAACAGTGTTTTTATATAGTGGTACTGATGAATGGAGGGCGCATTCAGACAATTATAATTTTGGATGGCTGTTTGAAAAAAATACTGTGGCCAACACCAACAGCGACAATTATACAATGGGCGTTACTATTGAAGTTGACGAGCTGTAATTATTGGGAACAATACTTTGGGTGTATAAAAATGCTAGTTCTTATGCACCCAAAGTATTATGTAAGTTGCAGGTATTTTCAAGAGGTATTGTTGATGCTAAAATTATTTTTCATCTATTTTTTTAACACTATTTATGGTAAATTGGGCAGTTACATACCGGCATTTTGGCAAGTGCTTTTTTGTCCTATTTATGTTAAGCACGCACACTTGGGGCCAGCGGCATGCCTCGGCCACCCAAAGGCTTAACCTAGTTATTCCGCCAGCATTAATAATAAGCGCGCCTATAACTGCACAAAGCACAACAACCTACACACCACCCCCAGCAGGCAGTAATGCCAACCCCTATTTTGAGATTGACAATACATTAACGGTTTCGTTTAACGCTGCGTTTAGCATAAGTGTAAAAGCAACGGGCGACATGGAAAGCCCTACAGTAACCAACACAATACCCATAAATAGCGTGCGGCTTTCATTGGGCCTACCAAACGGCACCACATCTGGCAGCATAGCTTTAAGTACCAATTACCAAGTAATAGTGCCTAGCTATAATGCTGGGTTGGCTATGCCGTTTACTACTATGTATTTTTTTCCGGTAAACGCACTAAATATTACCAAACCAGAGGCGTATTCAACAACCCTCATTTTTCAATTTGACCAATTATAGTTCAAGTTGATAACCAAGTTACCATCCGCACCAGCCAACCCAAGCTTTTGCCAATTATAATGATAAGCTTTTAAGATTTATGCTAACATGAGTGTATTGTCGATATTAATTTTGCTGGGTTCACCACAATTTTGTGGTTAATAAAACCCTCGGAAAACAAGTATGTGAGAGCAGTTTACTAGCTTTTTACCCAGGTTTAAAAATTTCAATAAAAAAGCAACATTGCAATTACCAACAATTAAATATCGGCAAGTGTATAGGCTTGGTTAGCAATTAGGCCTTTCTACTTTAAATAGTCTTATTATTTGATAATTTAATATATGTATATAGTTGTAAATAAATGGACTATAAGTTTTTTACTACTATTATTTCTATCACCGGCGGGGATTATGTTATTTTAAAAAAAAAAATATGAGAAAGTTATTTACAAAAATTCTTCCAGCTGTCGCTCTTTCAGCAGTTGCCTGTACTTTTGCCCAAGCCCAAAAAGCAACCGCATCGGCCACCCAAACATTGAGCGTAGCCGTACCAGCAATGATTTCCGTTAGTTTTGACAACGCCAGTATTACCGGTACCTTCCCCACTACTTTGGATAAACAACAATACAACGTGGTGAATTGGGGCAGAAACGCTATGGCCGAAGGCAACATTTCCGTTATCACTAATTGCGATTACGATCTCTATACATACAGTGGTGCTAAAAACCTTACCGGAACAACAAATTCAAGCAATACTATTGCTGGTGATTTTGTCTACTTTTTCTTAGAATCGAAGGTTGGAACTGCATATTTTTCCCATTCGTACTATCCTTTATCTAAAATGGTAGGTTCGAATAACAAAAAGCAGTTGAATTTTGGTAAGGCAACCGGCCTGGACTCATATCGATATGCCTGGGTTTTTGATCAGGATCCTAATGGGCAGGCAACCTCTGTGGTTTCCCCAGCGCCAGATACCTACACTGGTACTGTCACGGTTGAGATAGACCAAAAATAATGTTGTTTCGTTTGGTGGCCACACAAGCTTGCCATGCTGCTGAATGTATGCCCAGGTGCTTAAAAAATACTTTGAGAGCGGGGTGGGCACAACAAGGCTATACCCGTGGTAGCCAGCCCCGCTTATAAAATTTATTCATTTCACTGGGCCTTACAGGAAAGCATTACCCGGGCTTCTAAACCATAACGATTAATAATTCATCAAAACCAAAATAAATGAAGCAAACATCAACAACATTATTAACTGCCGTGCTGCTCCTGTTATTAATAGCAGGCCAGCGTGCACAAGCCCAAAAAGCAACCGCATCAGCCACCCAAACATTGAGTGTTAAGGTGCCTGCCAGCGTTTCTGTTAGATTTGATAACGCCAATGTGTCCGGTATATTTCCCATGACTTTGGAAACACAACAAGGCAACCTAGGTCATGAAAAGGCATGGCGTCAGGTAATATTTTCGTAACTGCAAATTGCTTTTACCGGATGTATGCATATGTTAATACGGCGAACCTTACGGGCACCACATACTCAACTAACACTATTGATGGTAATATGGTATATTTATCGATGGACCAAAGTAATGGCATGAATCTTTCAGGCTTTGTAATTGCTGGGATGGTAGGCTATTCTAACAAAACCCGCATTAGCCCTGATCCTTCCAGTCCAACCATGCAAACATGGCCCTTTCAATGGGTTTTTGATTCAAATGGGTGGGCCGGACGCACAAACGCTGTAGTTGCCCCGGCCCCCGATACCTATACTTTAACCCTGACCGTGGAAGTAGACGAGATTTAATGTTGTTAAAGCCGGTAAACACATACCTGTATGCAAGCATTTTATACAGTTGCAAGGCGCTTAGCAAATACCGTAATGGCGGGGTGGGCATACCAAGTTTATACCCTTGGCAGCCAGCCCCGCTTTTTACATTAACCCTTGTCCCGGGGGCCGCTTTTTGTAGTTGTTAACTACCGTATTAGGCAATATTATAAAATATGTAGTTGCCAGTTGGCAGGCTAAACAACAGGCTTATAAACTTTAATTATTTGCATTAAGCTTTTTTACTGTAGCACCACTATTTGTAGTAATTTAACCATCCAAAAAACTTTTATACAATAAGCCAAAACCACAACGGTACAGCTTTTATTAGATACTCTTATAAAATTACTGTCAACAAAAACAATTATGTATTAATATTGCGTATACGCAGGCATTTACCATAACACTTAGTACCTCAATTGCTTCAATTAATGTAATATATTAGTATAAATACCTAACGAAAAATGCAAAAAATTATTTATCTATCCTTTTGTTTATTAGTGTGTGGCCTAACAACCAAGGGCCAAACCGGTTTTACAGTAAGCCCCACAAAGCTTTATTTTAAACAATCAGCCGGCACAACAGATGCCAAAACAATTACCATTAGCAATAATACCAGCGGTACTTTTGTTTTGGTATGTAGTTTTAACGATTGGCAGCGTGATAGTACAGGGCAAAAAATATTTGCCAAAACAGGCGAAGCTTACCCTAACGGTATAAGTAATAACCTAAAGGTAGTGCCAGGCCAGTTTACACTTACCCCAGGCGATATAAAAACCATTGACGTAACCCTGCAGCTACCGCCGGGGGGCGACAGCGCCACCAAAACAGCCATGTTGTATTTGGTGCAACGCAACAGTAACACGTTAGAAAAAAATGCAGATAACAAGGTACAAACCAACTTTAAGTACAGCTTAAAAGTTAACGTGCAGGTGTATAACGAGCCGCCACAAATGCAAACGAAAAATATTGACTTGCAGGATGCATATTTAACAAGTGCCTTGGTTAAAACCCCCGCCGATACAACGCAAAAAAACAAACGTACAGACTCTATTTTAGTTAAACGATACACTTTAAACGCGGTTATAAAAAACATAGGCAACCTAGTTACCGAAGGGCAAGTTCGCTTTGAACTTACCAACAGTAAAACAACCTATGAGTTTAAACCCAAACCAATTGAGTTTAACACCATGCCCAACGATAAATTGGTGATACCCCAAGCATTACCTGCTGATTTGCCGAAAGGTATTTATACACTTGATACAATTGTTGATTTTGGCAGTGACCAAGCGCTTAAAGTAGCGGAGACAGAGATTGAAATTTTATAATACAACGAGTGGATTAAAATAACCATGGCACCTTGCAAAAGCCAAAGTGCCATTGTTTATGTGTTAACCAGCGCAATAAAATCTGACGGTGAGCAGCCTTCAAATTTTTTAAAGGCGTTATACATGCTTTGCCTGCTGCCAAAGCCTGCCATATCGGCCAATGCTTCTAACGTGTATTGTTTGTATCCCCCGTTAATAATCAGTTGTTTAAAATATATCACCCTGTGTTTGTTTAAAAGGTCTGAAAAACTTAGCGTGTATTTATTAATTACGTAAATGTTTAGGTCGTCCGTGCAGGTAGCGAGGATTTTTGAAAAATCAGTAGATGATGCCTGTTTGTTGGTGTAATAGGTTTGTAAAAAAAAGGTTTCCCAAAATTTTTGTTCGTTAAGCTGTTTTTTATTTCGTTCGTTAAAAATTGCCCAGCCATCGAGGTTTGCAGGGATGGCGTTGTTTAAAAATTGGGGCCGGAAGATTAAGGCTAACACCATGGCAAATTCCACCACGGCAATACAGCAGGTGGCAAAAAAAGCAAGGCCGGGAAAAAGTAGCTTGATGGTGATAAGTATTACCAACAACCAAACTGCGATAAAACAATTAAATATCCAATTGCGCAAGCTTGTTAGGTATACATTGTTTGACGTAAAATTTTTTGGATGCTTATATAAAAAGTACCCTATTACTAAAGTGAAGGTAATTCTGACAACAAACAATAAATACTTGGTTACGGTATGTTGCGTTAAAGCCTTATTGGTAAGCGATATGGCTACAAATGGTGTGCTTAGCGCCACCAAAGTCAAGGCAAAATAGAAAAGTTTTTTCTTGGTGCCTTTGTCGTAGCTGATAATACTTAAAAAGAGCATTAAGCAAACATTGCAAACCCATATCGAAAGCTGGTAGAACTGATAAAACTCATGCGTAGTTATGTATAAAATTTGTGCGGCACTGCGGGTCATAAAACTTGTTGCCATGCACACCAAACAGGTTTTAGCAGCCGATGGGCCTTTATAATTTAAAACTATTTCCACCAAGGTAATAGTGGCTAACAATAAAATGCTCCAATATTCCAATAGGATGGCTAAATTTTCTGTGGTCAAACTCTTTATAATTCCCATAGTAAAGTCAGGTTTAGCAATTAATTCTTTAGTGATGGTGCTTTTTGTTTTTTGATTACTTTGCAAGGTAGTGTGTATAGTATGCCCAAAAAGCCTCTATTTAAGGGGGTATTACCTTGGGGATGTTATTTTTTCAAAGATTCAATAACCGGTTTTTAGTCCTTTTTTACAGCACAGCAAATAGATTTGCTACAAATTTTTTCTCCACGATGTAGTATATTCGTGGTTGTCTGCAGCCAGGCTACCCTTCAATAGCTGTGGACCCATTGCGTATGAAAAAACTCATCCAACGGCTGCTGCAGAAAATACTGGGCCAACCAACGTACCTGTACTACTTTGCCCGGTTTAGAATTTTTTTTAGAAAACTGTATGGTATAAATGACGATTTTGACAAGTTTATACCCCTTATACCCAACGGGGCCATATTGGATATAGGTGCCAACATAGGCATGACCGCCGTGCCGCTGGCCAGAAAATTTCCCAACGCGGTAATACACGCCTTTGAGCCGGTACCCGTTAATTGTGCGGTGTTTAAGCGTATTGTGAAACATTACCGCCTTAAAAATGTGGTGCTACATGAAAACGCCCTGGGGCACGAAACAGGCACTATGCGGATAGTGGTGCCCGAAATAAACAAGGTGCACATGTTTGGCCTTAGCCACGTGGAAGTAAACGGACGGTACGACGAATGGAACAGCGGGGAGGTATACAAAGTGCGGGTGGCCAGGTTGGATGATATAACCGCCCTGCAACAAGAAAAAAAGATAGCCGCGGTAAAAATTGACGTGGAAAATTTTGAGTTTTTTGTATTGCAAGGCGGTAAGCAGCTGTTGCTACAACACAAACCCATTATTTATTGCGAGCTGTGGGACAACGAGATGCTTGACCCCGTGGTTGACTTGATGCGTAGCATGGAGTACGATGTGATGGTTTTTGAAGGCAAAAAGCTGGACGTTTTTACCAGCCAGCCCGCTACCAATTACGTGTTTGTTCATAAGGAAACCGCGTTGCCGGCATAGCCTTCCATAGAACGGGGTATGCATGGCCCTTAGTGTAAACCCATAAGGTTTTAAAAACCTTATGGGTTTTTTTGTAAGTAACCTATCCTTTGCAAAGCGATAAGGTTTCAAAAACCTTATAGGTTTTTTTAGCATCCGCCTATCTAATCATCCCCCTCTTTTCCTTGGCTGCCCAGCTGCAAACCCAATGCCTTCAAGTTTTTGGGCTGTACGGCAAAATATTTTGCGGGGAAGGGCCGCTCCCCATAAATGGTAGACCATATATACTTGCTGAACAACAGTGCATCGCTGTCAATCATGTCGGGTTTAGAAAAATCCATGCGCTGCGTTAACGGGGCCAGCATAGCCGTGGTTTTGCCCAGCTTGTTTTTGGCCGGGTTCATTTCGTTTACCGCAACCTTAGGTGTTAAGGCGGTGTAACCTGTAAAATCGGGGGTGTTTACAAAGCAGTCAGTCATCAACGGGGCCATGGCCACCAGCTGGTTCATGGGTTGTACGCCAAATATTTGGCAGATGGTATGCAGCACACTGGATTGGTTGTAAAACCTGCTCAACAGCGTATGCCTTTTGGCAAAGGGGCTGGCAACATAACATACGCTGCGGTGGGCATCCACATGGTCGGTGCCGCTTTGTGGGTCGTCTTCGTTTACAAATATGGCCATGTCCTTCCAAAACGGGCTTTTGGTCAATGCCTCTATCACCCTGCCCGTGGCTAAGTCGTTATCGGCCACGTAAGCGCGTGGGGTGGGTATGCCGTCGCCAAAGCCGCTGGTATGGTCGTTGGGCATGTAAATAATGGTAAACTCAGGCAGGGTACCCTTGGCCTCATATTCGTGCAGGGCCTCAATAAACCTGTCGGCCCTTACCTGGTCGGTAATGGTCAGGTTCCAGCCCGGAAAGCGCAGGTCGCTGTATTTTTCCAGACTGCCTAGTTGGTAGGCGCATTTGTACCACACGGAGTCGCTATGGGTTTTCCAGGCGTCGTAAATGTTCGTCCAGGTTTTGCCGGGTGTAACCTCGGCCAGGTCGGTTTCACCAAAATTCCTGAACGAGATACCCTTACGCATCAGGTGGTCCCAAATAAACCCGCAGCCCGCATAGCACAGAGGGTCGGTGCCAAAATCGTAGGCGCAACGCCCGGCGGAAAAATCTTTTTCGTGGTAGGGCGTGGTAATGCCCTGTATAGCCCATTGGTGGCCGTCGCTGGAGTTTACGCCGTTGCAGTAGTAGTTGTCTAGCAGCAAAAACTGTTTGGCAAGGCTGTGCGCGTTGGGCGTTACAGTGTCGCCAAACTGCACCAGCTTGGGGTCGCAGTTGCCCATGCCTATGTCGCCCAGCTCCTGGTCAAATTTTTTGTTTTCCCGTATAATGTACACCAAATGTTTTATGGCAGAAGGTTCGCCTGGGTTAGCCGGTATCGGTGTGGGCGTGGCATGTAGGTTGGCCTGCGCCTGTGCCCTGAGTATGTCAATAAAATGGAAGCCTTTTTTAGCCGTGGCAGTATAGGCATCCAGCTGGGCTTTGTTTTGGGGGATGGCCACTTTTTGCAAGGCCCCTTGTTTAAGCGGGGTTACATTGCCAATGTACACATGGTGCCCGTCTGCACAAACCGAACCGGGAAAACCACCGGCGGCCAAAAAGCCGTAAGGGCCTTTCTGCGGGTGCTTGGGGTCAATCAGCGCAATGGCATTGTTACCAGCATTGGCTGCATACAGCACCTTGCCATCGGGGCTGAAGGCCAGGCCCGTGGTAAGGCTGCCATAGGGCAGGGATGCATCTGGCTTGGTGCCAAATTGCTGGGCCACGGTAAATGTTTTGGTATCTATCACGCTAATGCCATCGCCGCTTTCGTCGCTCACATACAAGAGGCTGCCGTCCGGCGAAAGCACCATCGCCTCCGGGTGTATGCGGGTGGTAACCTCGGCAATGGCTTTCTTGGCCGCAATGTCAATCACGGTAACCGTGCCGCGCAAGGCAACGGAACGGTCATCCACGGCTACGTCGGTGCCGGCCGATTTTTCTGTGCGGTCGCCTTTCTTGGCCTGCGGGCCGCCAAAATTGCTTACAAAGGCAAACCGTTTGTTTTTGCTGATGACGATGGCATAGGGGCAAACACCCACGGGTATATGGCTGATAACTTTGCCTGCCGCTACATCCACCACGGCCACCTCGTTGGGTATGGCGAGTGCCACCAAGGCAATATTGTTGCCAGCCAACCCGATGCCCAGGGGGGTGGTTGTTTTATCACCCACCGACACATCAATTTTTTTGGTGAGCGCTATCGCGCCTGCTTTGTTAATATTGGCGATGTATAGGTTTTTCTTGGCCCCGGTAAAATACACGGTGGAGTCGTCGCCACCCACCGTAAGGCCGTACATGCTGCCGCCTTCGTTTTTCTCGTAGGGCAATTGGCTAGCCACGGTAAACCCGTCTGCCTCAACTACGGCCAGCCCGTTGTTCTTTTTCACCACCAAAAACCTGCCTTGCTGGGCCAGGCCCAGGTTTAATACCCGGGTGCCTTTCGCCAAATCCAGGCTTTGCCCGGCGGGGCTAAACAGCTCGCTGTTGGAGAACATCTTGTCCCCCGCAGTCAGCCCGCCCCAAGCACTGTCAACAGGGGCCCGTTCATCCTTTCTGGGTTCAGGGGTTTTTGCGGCATTTTGGGCTGCTGCCAACAATACGAGGAGGCAACAAACGAAGGTGGCTATGGTTTTTTGCGCGTTCACTGGTGGTGTGTTTAAATGCTTTTTTGTAAAACGCAAATTTCAGGGTATTGTAGGTTTTATGCGCCGGGTGGAATATTAAGGTTAGGCTAAGAATTTGGCAATGGTGTACAACGCTGAAGGTTTGGATATGGTTTGGCGGAACTTTTACCAGTTGCTGCATGCTGGTTAGTTTGCGATGGGAATTGCTCGCATATTCGAAACAACGCTCTAAAACCGTGGCAATATAACCAGCCCAATAGCAGCACAAAATAGTTCTTAAAATAAGTTATTAAGAAATGCTTAAAATACCCTCAATCCCTTATTTATGGGGGTTTAGGCGTTTAGCAGCAAAGTTACTTTGCATTACAAATAGATAGCCAATATTGTTTGCAGCAAACCAATTTTTTTAGAAAACATTTTATGTTGAAATTCTTTACAAGTAATAAAATAAATTTGGTTGTAGGCCTTTGGCTGATCGTATCAGGTTTGCTGTATATGGCTTTTGTAGTGTTTGGTGACCCTTTGTTCTATGCCAATATCTTCCCAAAATATCACAATACTAAATTTAATACTGCTATAAGTTTAGCTTTTTGGGGCATGCTTTTCCTATTGCGTTTGTTTAGAAAAAGCAGAGGCTTGGACATAGCTAAAATTTTGCTGAGCCTTTTGCTACTATTGTTGGGTAGTTTAACGCTTGCCGAATATGCTTTTAACGTAGACCTTGGTATTGACCAGTTTTTTGCACCCGATATGGTATTCCAAGACCACGCCTTGCCATACCCTGGGCGGCCCCAGCAAGGTAGCGCTGTAATGTTTGTTTTTGCAGGCCTGTCGTTTCTTTTGCTTGGCACAAAAAGTAGACAATGTCAGGCGGTAGGGCAGTATTGTAACCATCTTTTAACCGCCGGTTCTGGGCTTTTGATCATCAGCCTTATATTCAACGATGGGTTTATTGATAAACTGCACGACTACGGCCCCAATTTTTTATATTGTTCCATTATAACCTTTTTTGCCTCAATCGTTGGGGCCGCATATCATCCTTCTTTAGGTATTGTAAAGCTGATAAAAGGACCCCTTTTGGGGCAAAAAATGGCACGAAGATTTTTGGCGTTCATGCCGGCGATTTTTTTGGTGAGTGCCGTTATAAAAATAAAGTACTTGGGCTTTAAAATTTGGCAATTTGATTCTAGATATTCGCTATTTATCCTCGTTGTTATTTGTATAATATTAATTGCGTTATGGCATATAGGCCGATGGCTTAACAAAATTGACTTAGCGCGCCTAAAGGCGGAGTTGGCATTAGAAAACTTGAATGGTCAGCTTGAAACCAAAGTTGCCGAACGGACAGATGAATTAAAAAAATTATTGAGACTTTATAAAGAAAGCGAAGATAAATTCAGATCTATTACCGAACAATCATTGGTTGGTATATTTGTTATCCAAAATGAAAAGTTTATTTATGTGAATCCTTGCTTCGCCTTTATTTTTGGATACATACCAGAGGAGCTCATAAATGTTGATGAAGGTGCTGTCAGCCTAATTATAGCAAAGGAATACTGGGCTGCGGCCGCCGATTTGTTTGAAACAACTTCTTCTCGCGAAATGAAAAGGCAGCGTAGGTCTTTCGTAGGCAGAAAAAAAGACGGGACAACCATTTATTTGGAATGCTATTGCAACCTATCGAGGATAGGTGGCGAACAAGCCATAGTCGGTACCCTTTTGGATGTGACTGACCGTAAAATAGCGGAAAGAGAAATACAGTTTTCTGAAATAAAGTATAAATGGCTTTTTGACCATAATCCGCAGCCCTCTATCATGGTGGCAAAAGACGACCTGTCTATCATTGACGCAAACGAAGCGGCAGCTATACTTTTTGGCTACCCCAAAGAAGAGCTACTAAACAATAGCATAGCCATTTTTAGGCCAATGGAAAATATACAACGACAAAAAGAAATGTTTGATAAGAGGTTTTTAACTCCCAAGGACCTTGGTGTGAAAAGATATTTAAAAAAGGACAAAACCGGGGTAATTGTAAACGTTACAGCGAATGACATTGTTTTAAATGGAAGAAGCGTTAGAATACTGTTATTTAGGGATGTAACAAACATGCTTGCGACAGAAGACAGCCTTAAAAAAACGTATGCCAACCTGAAGGCGATATTAGATACCACGAAAATAGCTTACTTTTTGCTGGATGTAAACCAATATGTGCTTGAACTTAACCAAACGGCAATTGAATTTATCCGCCTGGTTTTTAATGTTGAAATAGAAAAGGGTGGCCATTTTGTTGACTATTTTCCTCCTGAAAGAGCATCAGTTTTCGAAAATTACAGCAAATTGGTGTTGCAGGGGCGAACTGCTAGCTACGAAGTTATTTACCAAGAAGCAAACGGTACCGAACTTGCCTTTAATACGAGGATATTTCCGGTAATGGAC
>Ga0208741_10000627_pt1 | contig 16023 bp, 15 predicted proteins | sample CryBogCBE03Jun09_FD_184576 | JGI IMG/M metagenome (GOLD analysis project Ga0208741, IMG submission 184576) | Freshwater microbial communities from Crystal Bog, Wisconsin, USA - CBE03Jun09 (SPAdes) | ecosystem: Environmental > Aquatic > Freshwater > Lake | place: Crystal Bog, Wisconsin, USA...
TCATAAGGGTAGTAAGCAGCCACCCATACAATACGGTACGCAAATAATAGTATACAAAGCCCTGCAACCTATTAAAAACAGCGGCAACCCAGGTGCTTTTAACTACGAACAGTACTGCCTGTTGCAGCAAATTGCCTACCAAACATTTATTTACCCCAGCGACTTTGTGCTGGTGCCCGGCAACCAAGGCAACAGCTTTCAACAGGTGTTGTACAAGCTGCGCGATGCTGCCATTGCAGCCCTAAAAAACAATATACCCGGTGAAAAGGAAAGTGGTGTGGCCGAGGCGTTATTGATTGGTTACCGCGCAGATTTGGATGCCGACCTTGTGCAAGCTTACACCAACACAGGCGTTATACATATTGTAGCCATTAGCGGGCTGCACCTAGCCATGATTTACGCTTTGCTGGTAGGTATTTGGGGCTTGCTGCCCACCAACAAGTTTACCAATTTGGCAAAGCCCATCAGCATTTTTATTTTTTTATGGGCTTTTACTTTGCTGGCGGGGGGCGCGCCATCTATCGGCAGGGCGGCAGTAATGTTTTCATTCCTGGTGTTGGGGGAGGTGCTGGGCAAAAAAACAAACACGTATAACAATTTGGCAGCTTCTGCATTTTTTTTGTTGGTGTACAACCCTTTTTATTTGTGGGATGCTGGTTTTATTCTTTCCTATTCCGCAGTGCTGAGTATTGTGGCTTTTTACCGCCCTGTGCACAACTGGTTTTATGTAAAAAACAAATTGCTAAACAAAGTGTGGGAGGCCACAGCGGTTACTATTTCGGCACAAATACTAACGGTGCCGGTAATACTGTTTTACTTCCACCAATTTGCCAACATGTTCCTCGTGGCCAATTTTATTGCCGTGCCGCTGTCGGGCTTTATTTTGTACGGCGAGTTACTGTTGCTCCTGGTTTCTGCCATAGCCCCATTGGCCCAATGGGTTGGTTTTGCCGTAGGGCTTATGATACAACTATTGGATGGTTTTATTGAATACATTAACCGCCTGCCTTTTGCTGTTTGGAACAATATTTATGCGGATGTGCCCCAAACACTGTTGCTGTATGCCTGCATTATTGCGGCCTCGGTATGGCTGCTAAAGCAATCGGGCAGTGCATTTATACTCGCATTGGTTTTTTTGGCCACCCTGGTTGTTTATACCAGTGCGGCCATGCTGGCGCAAAGCAACAACCAAAAACTAATTGTATACAATGTGGCCCACCAAACCGCCATCGATATTATACAAGGCCATCACTACCGTTTTATGGGCGACAGCACCCTGTTGCAGGACGGGCCCCAACAGCGGTATAACCTAAAACCTGCCAGGATAATGTACAGGGCAACTGCTTCGGCCGATACCATACCCAAAGCATCTTTTACCAATGCCTGCCTGCGGGTGCACCACACAAAAATCCTTTTGCTTGATGATGCTTTCATTTTGCCTGAAGCAAGCACCAAAATTACTGTGGATATTATCATCCTGTCTAAAAAGCCAACCATCACCATCCCAGAAATTAACCGGGTATTTGCGTTTAAACAGCTGGTTTTTGACAGCAGCAACCCCCTGTTAAAAATACGGGCATGGAAAAAAGCCTGCGACAGCCTACATTTGCGTTTTTATTCGGTGCCCGAGCAGGGTGCCTTTGAAATAAACCTATAATCATCCCTTCAAGGTTTTTTGAGAGCCTTCGAAGGCTTGTCAAAAACTTCATCCATGCAAAAAAAAATCACTTCTGCGCTTATCTCCGTTTTTTATAAAGACGGCCTTGAACCTGTTGTTAGGGAATTACACAATCTTGGCGTAACCATTTATACCACAGGTGGCACCCAAAAATTTATAGAAGACCTTCAAATACCCTGCGTGGCCGTTGAAAGCCTAACCACCTACCCGTCTATTTTAGGCGGCCGGGTTAAAACGCTGCACCCTTCCATTTTTGGGGGTATTTTGGGGCGGAGGGATAACGAGCAAGACGTGCAAGAAATGAAGGAGTTCAACATACCCGAAATTGACCTGGTTATTGTTGACCTATACCCTTTTGAGGAAACCCTTAAAAGCACAAGCGAGGAAAAACTGATTATTGAAAAAATAGACATCGGTGGCCCAAGCATGATACGTGCAGCTGCTAAAAACTTCAAGCACCTGGTGGTTATTGCCGCCAAGCACAGTTATGCAGGGCTTGTGGAGCTGCTGAAAACCCAACAAGGCCAAACCACTATTGAGCAACGGCGCGAATATGCAGCCAAGGCTTTTGAAGTGGTAATGAACTACGATATTGCCATCAACAACTATTTTAACGGCACCATTATACACCCACTGGCGGCACAACAGCCGTTGCGGTATGGGGAAAACCCACACCAGCACGCCGTTTTTTTTGGCGACCTAACGGAGGTGTTTACCCAACTGCATGGCAAGGAACTGTCGTACAACAATTTGGTTGATGTGGATGCTGCCATACAGCTGATTAATGAGTTTACGGGCAACGAGGGCAAGGATGCCACTTTTGCCGTAATTAAACATACCAACGTTTGCGGTATTGCCAGCAGGCCCACCGTGAAGGAATGTTGGGATGCCGGTTTGGCCGGTGACCCCGAAAGTGCTTTTGGCGGGGTATTGGTTAGCAATGCAGCCATTGACAAAGAAACCGCACAAGCCATCAGCGAGATATTTTTTGAGGTATTGATAGCCCCTGCGTTTGATGAGGATGCATTGGTTGTATTAAAAGCCAAAAAGAACCGAATACTTCTTGAACTGAAAGCAGGCGGTGGCAAGCATAAAACAAAGTCTTTTAGGTCAATCCTCAATGGCACATTGGTGCAGGATAACGACGAAGGCAATTACCAAGAATGGAAAGAAGCAGGCGGCAGGGAAACCACCGCTGCTGAAAAAGAAGACCTTGTGTTTGCCAATATTGTTTGCAAGCACCTAAAAAGCAACGCCATTGCGCTAATTAAAAATAAGCAGCTTGTGGGCAAAGGCTGCGGCCAAACCAGCCGTATTGACAGCTTGCGCCAGAGCATTGACAAGGCTAAGCAATTTAATGTTGACTTAAAAGGTGCCGTGCTGGCCAGTGACGCCTTCTTCCCTTTTAACGATTGCGTTAAGATGGCACATGCCGAAGGCATTGAAGCATTTATACAGCCCGGTGGCAGCATACGGGATAAAGACAGCATTGAGTACTGCGTTGAAAATAACCTTGCGATGGTGATTACAGGGTTACGGCATTTTAAACATTAGTTGGTTAAGTATATTTGTGTATAACAACTACCAAGTATACAAATTGCTGTTTTGACCGAAACGAAAATTGTTATGACACCGAAAATAACAAAAAATAAAAACAGTTGGATTAACCAAAACCTTGACTTGCTGTTGCAATACAAAGGCAACTGGATTGCCTATAACAACGAGCAAGGCTTAATTGCGTTTGGGCCGCAATTAGCTGAAGTAATTGCCAAAGCGGAAGCTGTAACGGAAGATTACACCACCTGGCATGTAAGTAAATATTTTGGCCAGCCGAGGGCGTTTGCAGTGCGGATGGCAAAAAAGAACGTATACACCATTAGAGATGACGGCCATTATTGGGTACCCGAATACCCTGTGATTTTAAAGAGTGCCGCCAAAAAACTCAAACAGACGGTACTAATTGATTCCGGCTCTGACTTTACTATACTCCCTTACCAAACCGGAAAGGATTTGGGATTCGCAGACGGGGTAGAGGAAGTTAGACGAAAAGGGTATGGCGTTTCTGGCTCCTTTACTTTTTTAGAAAAAGAATTGGAGTGCACAATTGACGGCCATACTTTTAAACTGCCCGTCGCTTGGCTGTTGGAGGGTGGCGACGACGATATAATTCTTGGGCGTGAAGTGGTTTTTGATTTATTTGAAATTGAATTTAAACAGGCTGACGAAACAATAATATTTAAATGGCGGGGATAGGGTTTAGTGCAATATGGCATTTAAGCATAAAGAAAGGAGATAATTGAGTACAACCGATAACAATACCAAAGGCTATCTGGCACTGGCGGCAACCAGCATTATTTGGGGCAGCACCTGGGTGGGCAGTCGCTATGCCGTGCAATTTGTGCCGGGGTTGCAAATATCTTCTATCCGCCAGTTTTTGGCCGGCAGCATACTGCTTACGTTCTTTTTAATAAAAGGCGAGAAATTGCCTACTTGGCAGCAGTTTAAATGGTTGGCGTTGGTCGCGTTCCTTATAATTGCTTTAAACAATGGCTTGGGTACTTGGAGTGTAAAATATATTTCCAGCGGTTTGGCTGCCCTAATTGCCGCATTATACCCCATTTGCACTGTGTTGCTTGAAATGGTGTTTTTTAAAAAAACCAATAATACGCCGCTTACTTTTATTGGCTTACTGGTGGGCATTGGGGGCGTGGCCTTTGTTTTTTATGAAAATGCCTTTCAAACACAGCCCCCGGGGTATGCCTTTGGCGTGGCACTTTCTATTACTGGCATGCTTGGCTGGAGCCTTGGCACCATCTTTATAGCCCGCAACAAACACAGCATGAACCCCTATTATGCCACCGGTTGGCAAATGATTATTGCCTCGGCAATGATATTTGCACTTTCGCGGGCCACCGGCAACCACATACCCATTGCAGCTATACCCAACAATGTGTGGCTTACCATGGCTTACTTAGTGATAGTAGGTTCGGTGTTAACCTTTGTTGCGTTTGTATACAGTGTTAAGCACCTGCCCGCTGCCATTGCCTCGTTGTATGCCTATATCAACCCCATTGTGGCCATGCTGGTAGGCGCTTGGTGGCTGCACGAAAAACTGACCGTTAACCTACTCATCGGTTCGGTGATAACCATAGCCGGGGTGTATATTGTAAATTACAGTTTACGGCGGCGGAAAGCATAATAAAAACCGCATCTCTTTTCAGCAAATTATTATCTTGTGGCAAAAACATTTATGCGTTGTAAACAACCCTTACTACTGCTAAGCCTGCTAATATCCATTACCGGATTTGCCCAAGAAAAATTTATAGAGGTTACTGTTTCCGATACCGTTTGGGTAAAGCCAAACCAGTTTGTGTATTCAATTACCGGTAGCCCAACATTTGGCGAAGAGGGAATCTACAATGGCGGAGGAAGTAGTTTTAGGCCTTATCAAAAAAAACAAAGCGAAATAGCAAATAATAAAAAGCAACTATTGGATTCAATACGAACAGTAGTAGTGAAAAAAGGGTTTTATGTTTTACCAACTGATATACATTATGCATACAACACTGACGACAAAAGCATGGAAAACACCTTAAATATTCTTACTTCGTCTGTGGACTCGGTGCAACTGTTATATAGTATAGTCAACAATAACGCAAGCCTTATTGGCAACCTTTCTACCGTTTTCTCGGATAAAGAGGACGAGTATGCATCCTTTCTTCTAAAAAAATTAATGGCAAAAGCCAGCGCTAAAGCAGCAGAAATTGCTGGGTTTAGCAATACTAAAATTGGCAACATTGTTTCAGTAAAGGAAGAAGCTAATTACCTAAAAAGTGGTGGCTGGACAGCATACCCGCCATTATCGTCTTTGTCGAATAGGTTGAGGCTCCAGCTGCAAGAGCTATATATGCCTGTTAAACGCTCAAAAAGTAGTCTAACATTAACCGATTTATATAAACTTGAAAACGCATTAGTTGTGCGTTTTGCAGTCCAATAAGCCCTCACCCAAAATTCCTATCCAAAAACTTTGCATACATATTCCGCCAGGCAACCCATTGCGGCTGCTCGGTAACAAAATGATTGTGGAAGATGGTGATAAGCTCACCACCCACAGCCTTAACCACATCATGGTATTGCTGCAGCTCAACGGCTGCTTGTTGGGCGGTGTAGTGCTGTTCAAAAAATGAGTTGGCCTCCATGTAACAGTATGGATGGATGAGCAGGTTGGTTTTTATATCATGCTGCACATCATACCAATAAAATGGCGATGCCACCGATGCCCTAAAGCCGTTTATGCTGCCATACCCCATGGAGTACTCCTCGGTAATGCCTTTGGATATGAGCAGGCGGTAGGTGTCGGGTATCTCCATCCTAATATAGTGCTGCCTGCTTTTTGATACAGGCTTGTTAGTAAAATTGACAAGGGTTTCTATTTCTTCCTCCAATAAATGTTCATCATCCCCACTTTGCCAGGATGGGTGTATACCCACCGGGTACAGTCGCGCATGTTGCTGCACCAGTTGTTGCATAACCTTCGAGTGTGGGGGTATGTTTTTGTCGTACAACGTATTTTTGGCAGCCAATAAGAAAAAAAATTCTGGCTTCAGTCGGTATCTCTCGTGCAACTCGTGCAACCACTGGTAAGTGTCAAAAGGGTCGTTCCCCATCCCGACGTAAACTTTTATTCTTTCAGTCAGTTGTTTCCATTTTCCGGTAAGCAGTTCCTTACAAAAGCCACCCATATTTCTTACCACCCCTTTGCCCTTATATGCGTAAGCGATATCAATGTCGTAGGTGGGGATAAACGTGAAACGCGAAACGGGGGACGGGAATGGTGAATCGTCAATGGTGAATGGTGAATGGTGAAACGTTAATGGTGATTGATGAACTTGTGAACGCGTAAACCTGTGAACGTCAAACATCTCCCTCAACCACATATTCACCAATGGCAGATGAAGAAACCCTTGCTTGTAAGCCAGGCTGTTGCTATGCGCATACCTGCCGTATGCATCTTTTTGGTGGGGCAGGTATTCCTCATAACGGGTGATGAGGTAAAACGATGCTGCAAAAATATCAAAGGGTATATCGCCACCCGTTTTAAAAAACGCTTTCAAGCCTTGCCATTCAAAGCAAGCGGTTTGCTGCGGGGTGGTTCCCTGCTCAAACAGCAGGGTGTGTGGTTTTACCCATATTTCGTCCAGGCTAATTTTTTCGGCCGAATAATTAATTTTTGGGCCACCGTGGGATATTAATTCATCTCTGTTCAGGGTAATGGTATACCCAACCGGCCGTACCGATGCAAACAATACCTCAGCAATATAACTAAAGCGGTTTGCGTTGGCCGTGGTATAAATAAGCAGCATCAGGCTTGGTAAATATCCTTTAAAGGAAGAGCGATGCCGAGTTTGGGGAGGTTGATAATATCGTTCTTGTTGTTATATATATCTGCCTGCCATTCGTTTTCTTCATTCCGATAATAAAAGTGAACTCCAGTATGTTCCGGTTCAATGCACAAGTAGTATTCCAAAGTAGGCGATTTCCTGTACTGAATAAATTTATCCGCAAGGTCAAATGCCCGAGTGGAATCAGAAAGCACCTCTATGATAAGTGTTGGCTTGTCAGTATAATATTTTTGCGAACCGGGTTGACTGATGATAATATCTGGGTAAAAAAAATTTCCATCCGATGTGCGTACTTTGTACCCGTCCACAAACAATTCAATATCCTTACCCAACAAAAGTGATTTTAATAAAACCACTAAGTTTATCACAACCAAATTATGGTATTTTGATACGCCGCTCATTTCAAATAGGGTTGAGTCAATATATTCATGTTTCAGTTCGCTCTTTTCCTCAAAAGCAAAATACTCCTCCTCGGTGCTAAATGGCTTGTTTAAAATTACCTGTTTCATAACCGCCTGCTTTGCCCAAATTTACAAAAAATAAACCAACATTATTCGCCCTGTTGCTCCCGCCACATTTCATTAAATGTTTTTTGGCTAAAGTTAAGGTGGGCCCGGTGCTGTGTCCAGCCCTTAAAAACTTTGTTCACCACCCAGTTTTTTTGTTTGCCGCTGCCCATATTCATCATGCCCCGGTTAAGGCTAGCTTGTTTCCATGCTTTCCAGGCAACACGCTCCGCCAGGCTGCTGCCGTTGTCCAATACCGCTTCGTGCCTGTTTTCCAGCAACAGCTCGTGCAGGTTTATGCGCACGGGGCATACCTCAGTACAGTTACCACATAAGCTAGAGGCGTAACTTAAGTGCTTATAATCGTCCATACCCTTTAAATGGGGCGTAATAACACTTCCGATGGGGCCACTATAAGCGGTTTCGTAGGCATGGCCGCCAATATTTTTATATACAGGGCAGGCATTAAGGCAGGCGCCACAGCGAATGCAGTATAGGGCTTCGCGTGTTTTTGGGTTGGCCAGCAGGTTGGTGCGGCCATTGTCAAGCAATATCACATACATTTCCTCCGGCCCGTCAGTTTCGCCCGGCTGTTTGGGCCCTGTTACAATGGTGTTGTACACGGTTACCCGTTGGCCGGTGCCAAAAGTGGCCAGCAGCGGCCAAAACAAATCAAGGTCGGCCATAGCGGGTATCATTTTTTCAATACCCACAATGGCAATATGTGTTTTGGGGAAGGCACAGCTTAAACGGGCATTACCCTCGTTTTCGGTAATGGCAATCGCACCAATATCGCCTATCATAAAATTGGCCCCGGTAACACCAATTTCGGCAGCGGTATACTTTTCGCGCAGCTTTTGGCGCGCCACCAACGTAAGCTGCTCCGGCGTTAAATTAGGCGATGTACCCAGTTTCTTGGCAAACAGCTTGGCAACATCTTCCTTGCTTTTGTGCATGGCTGGGGTAACAATATGGTAGGGTGGCTCGCCGTCTAACTGCTGTATGTATTCACCCAAATCGGTTTCTACGCTTTCTATGCCTCTGCTTTCCAAGTAATGGTTAAGGTGTATTTCTTCCGTAACCATGCTTTTGCTTTTAACCACGGTGCGGCATTGTTTGGCGTCACAAATTTTACCAATTTCCTCCAATGCCTGCTCGGCCGTTTCGGCCCAAATTACCTTGGCACCCCGGCTGGTTATTTGCTTTTCAAACTGCTCCAGGTATACATCCAGGTTTTCAATGGCACGCCATTTGGCATTTTTAGCCCGCTCCCTCGCCAGCATTACGTTGTTAAACTGCTTTTTGCCCTGCACCACCACGGCATTGTACTTACCGATGTTAAAATTTATCTTGCGGCGGTGTTCTAAGTCGGCAGCCTTAATGGTGCTTTTTGCTATAAAGGATGATGCTGTGTTTTGCATGTGCTTAAATTTTTTGGGGGTAGGCGGCAGTAGGCAGCGATTGTCCCTTGCGTTACACCCTTCAACTTTTATAACTTTATTGGGCCGCGTTATTAGATTTAGCAATACAGTTTTTACAAAAAAACTGGGGTATATTGTGACATCGCATGTCTCTAGCAGCCCTGTCCCTTGGACTACTTATCCCTATCCCCCCAATGCTCCGCCGTTGCCTTCAGTGTATCATAAAACTCCTCCCCGTATTTTCTAATAATGGGTTCTTTCAAAAAAATGTACACCGGCACTTTTAGTTGCTTGCCAAATTTGCAGGCAGCCTTACACAAATCTTCGCGCGGCTCGTAGTTTACATATTCCAAGTCGGGGTCTTGCTTGCTTTTTTGTATCCTAATGGGGAAGAGGTGGCAACTTATGGGCTTGCGCCATTTTACCAAGCCATCGTTGTAAGCCTGCTCTATACCGCATTTAATAATGCCCTGTGCATCGCGGAAGCCATAGGCGCAAATGCCGCCGTCAATGGTGGGGGTTACCCAGCCAAACTCCGTGTCGTATTTGTATTTGCCGTTCTTCTCAATTTCCTTCAAACCGGCCTTTGTAAGGTATGGCTTTATGGCCTCAAAGTTTTCAATCAGTTCTTCCAGCTCGTCTACTTCCAGTGGTGCGCCGCAGTCACCGTCTTCGCAACAGCCGCCTTTGCATTTGTTAAGGTCGCACACAAACTGCTCTTCAATTACCTGGTCGCTTATTAATTTGTTGTCAATTGCTATCATAACCTGTACCGCCCCCATATCACCCCCGTCCCCTAAAAGGGGGGGTAATAAACCGCACACCGTTTGGTTATTTGGTGACTATTTAGATTTGTGAAAAGTATGTATTACCATACAAAGATAACCTTGGCAAAATACAGATGAATACAATTTTATTAAGGGAGTTGTTAGATATACATAGCGGGCTTAAAGCCCCTTTTAAGCCACGCCCTTGCCGATACAGACGGGCGATGGGGGCGGGATGGGGCGGTTTATTTCCACTTAAACGTGTTAACCAAGTGCATCATATCCTGTAACAAAAAATCGTTCACGGGCTTAAGGGAGTCTTGGTTGGGGGTGGCGTCAAAATACAAGGCCCCACGCAAAAAGTTTTTGGTGGAGTCGGTTAAAAAAAACTGGTTGGCAGTGGCCACATTGCCTTCTACTTTAAAAAATATACCGTGTATGCCGTTGGTAGTTTGCAATAACGAGTCGCCAATATAATCAGCTTTGGAGGAGTGCTTGTTGGTCATATTAAAAGCATCGTTCAGCAGTTTTTCCAGCTTGTTGGCACCGATTGATTTATAGGTAACATTTATTTTGCCGTTAAATTGGGGAAAGTTGATATTAATCCACCAAGGGTTTTCGGTGGCATCGCCAAAAAAACTGGAGTCCTTCACCACGGTGGCGTAAACCGGGTATTCAAAAGTGTAAGGGTAGCCCGGCTGGTTAAATACCTGGTATTTTTTTACCGGGAAATCTATCTTAAAATAACCGGTGGGTTTAGGGGTATATGGCGAATTGCAGGAAGAAATAAGCAACATACAAAATATCAATAACAAGCTGCCAGTTGCTGGTAGACGTCCACTTGTGGCCAGCTTAATAGTTACATCTTGCTGTTGCCTGCTACTATTAGGTTGTTTGTTGTTGCCAAATAATGTGTTACGCCTCCCTAATTCAACATTTAAAAAGTACCCCATCACATTGTTTAATTTTCAGTTCTCTTTTACCGATACCCCATTTACTTCTCTTGGGTTTAGGCTCCAATTATGCCTCTACCCTTGGCTTTATGGTTACTTTTATTTTCTGCAAGCGGTTCTTGTCAATTTCCAGTACCACAAATTCAAAGTCGCCAGAGGGTACTATTTGCTGCACTGCGGGTATTTCGCCCGCAATTTCCAACACCAGCCCTGCCAGCGATTCGCTTTCGCCCTTCACTGTGTCAAAGGTTTCCAACGGCAGTTCCATTATTTTGCAAACATCATGCAGCATTGTTTTACCGTCAAAAACATAGTTGTTGTCATCAATCTTTTTGTAGGCAATCTCGTCTTCGTCAAACTCATCCTTAATATCGCCAATTATCTCCTCCATTACGTCTTCCAGGGTTACTATGCCGCTGGTGCCACCAAACTCATCTACCACCACGGCAAAATGTATATGCTTTAGCTGAAACTCGTGCAGCAGGTCTTCAATCAACTTTTGCTCATGTACAAAATATGGGGGGCGCACAAGCGGGTGCCAGTCGTAATCAGGCTCGTTGTTAATATAGGGCAAAACATCTTTGGTGTGTAGTATGCCGGTAACCTGGTCAAGGTCCTCCCGGTATACCGGCAGTCGGCTGTAATGCAGTTCTTCAATACGCTTAACAATATCGCCAAAGCTTGTTTTTTCTTCCACGCCGCTCACATCAAGCCGGCTGCGCATTATTTGTTTAACCGTTATGTTGCCAAATTTGGCAATACCCATCAATATATTTTTCTCATTGGGGTTTTCGTCGGAATAGGTAATGCCAATGGCTTGGTTCAGTTCCTCCATGCTAGACTGGCCCTTGCTGCCTGTGCCCAGCTTTTTTTCCACATAGTCAGTAAAACGAACCAACCAAAAACCCGGCCTTTTAAACAAATAATATACAAACTCTACCAACACCCCTGAGTATTCGGCAAAACGTATATTGTTATTATTGGCCGATACCTTGGGTATTATTTTGCAAAAAAGCAGCAACAAGGCTGTTACCAACACTATTTTAAGCAAAAAGTTGGCGGCCCACATATTGCCGGCAGTTAAATGCACCGTATCGTCAATAACCAAGCTGGCAATGATAATGATGGCAATATTTGTTACACTGTTGGCTATTAGCAGCGAGCCCAGCAACAGTTTTGGCTCTTCCAGCAGGTTGATAACACGCTTATAAGAGTCTTTTTGTTTTGTTTTAAGCAGGTTGATATCCTTGTGCGACAGTGAGAAAAAAGCTACTTCGGCACCGGAAATGGTAAAAGAAAACACCATTAAAACCAGCAACACAAATACCAGCACTGTGGTTGCCGTAGGGTCAAAACCCGCCAGTAACCGTATGTTCCGAGAAAAATTTAACTGTGCAAGGTAACTCTCCAAAATAGTTAAGTTTGGTTAAAAATATGGCAAAAGCCGTTAGCTGCAATTTTTTCTGCTGTATAAAGCCCATTATATTTGTTGCAACAGTTAATGGTTGGCTTATTAACCAGTGTTTAAAATGGCAGGCCGTCAGTAGGCTCATCCCCAATAGGCGGTATATCCGAACCTGCAAAACCATCGGCTGCATCATGCATACCACCGCCCGGTTGGGGGTAGCCACCGTGGCTGTCCCCACGTTTATCAAGCATAATAAGGTTATCCCCCACTATTTCGGTTGCAAATTTTTTGTTGCCCTCCTTATCTTCCCAACTGCGGGTTCTTAACCTGCCTTCAACATATATCAAGCTGCCTTTATGCAGGTACTTTTGGGCCAAGTCGGCCAAGCCACGCCACAAAACAACTGTATGCCACTCGGTTTGCGAAATTAATTTACCAGTCCTGTCTTTATATGTTTCGGTTGTTGCCAGCGGAAATTTGGCCACTGCTATATTACCTTCAAGGTATTGCACATCTGGGTCCTTACCTAAATTGCCAATTAACATCACCCTGTTTACACCTCTCATACAATTTAATTTTAATTTCCCTGGTTAAAGTAATTAAGCTATTCGCTTTTAAAATTAAATAAAAAACCACAAACTGTGTACTTCTAACCAGTATTAACAATTAAAATAGTTGCCCTTGGTGGTACTGTTCTGCAAGGAATTGGTTAATAAACCGGGGGAAAGCCAACAACCCTACCTCGCCTTTAGGTTGCCAGCCAAACTGCGGTAAGTTTAACAAAGAGGGCGGTATTTGTGGCAGTGCAACTGTTATAAAAAAACCGTTTATTTCCTGGTGTGTAAGCTGCTGGCGTTCAGCTTTGTATATAAGCAAATCGCCGTACTCGGTTATACCCAACTGGCTGGCCAGCCACTCAGCAACAGCAACTTTTGCCCATTTGGGGTCGGCGGGGGTTTCAACCAAATAAAACTCAAATAGGTTTTGCCAAATATCACTTGCGGTTCTTTTATGCACCAAAACCTTTCCGTTGCTGTTAAAAATAAAATAAGTAAACCACCTTTTTTTCCGCAGCAGTACTTTCTCCTTTATGGGCAACACGTTTACCATACCGCTTGCGTAGGCACGGCAAATTTTTTGCAGGTGGCAGTTGCTGCAAAGCGGCAACGCGGGCTTGCAAACGGTGGCGCCAAAATCCATGATGGCCTGGTTAAAAGCACCAGGGTCTTCTTTAAACAGCAATTCATTGGCCAATACAGTAAATATGCTTTTGGCATCCTTGCCATCAACTGGTGTTTCTATGGCATATACACGGGCGAGCACCCGCAGCACATTACCGTCAATTACCGGGTAGGCTAGGTTAAAGCAAAAAGAGGCTATTGCCGCCGCAGTGTAAGTACCCACGCCTTTAAGCGACAAAATAGTTTCGTAGTCTGCCGGAAAAATGCTTTGGTATTTATCGGTTACCAGCCGGGCAGTTGCCAATAAGTTTTTGCAGCGGTTGTAGTACCCAAGGCCTTCCCAAAGTTTAAAAACCTCCTCATCGTTTGCAGCGGCTAAAGCCGTAATGGTGGGGTATTGTTTAATAAACCTCTCAAAATATGCCCAGCCCTGCTCAACCCTGGTTTGTTGCAAAATAACCTCGCTCAGCCAAACCTTATAGGGATTTTTCTCGCCCTTCCAAGGCATTTGCCGGTGGTTGTGGGTAAAATGCCATTGCATTAAAAGGTTGGTAAATGCTTGTGTTGCCATTGTGTTGCAAAATAATGGTTTGCCCTTAAACCTTAAATGGCTTAGGTAAATATTTAAAAATACCAGCCACTTATGGCAAATGCTTGCCGTTCAGCTTAAAACACCTAATAATATTTTATATTTTTACTTTTAATAAAATTCCTTTTGTTATATTTGATAAATAAAAATGTATTTTACCATTAAACAAACACCATATGAGAAAATCTGATCTCATCAACAATATTTCTGATAAAACGGGCATACCCAAAGTTGATGTTTTGGTAACCGTTGAAACACTGCTTAAAGAGATTAAGGAAAACCTTGCCAAAGGTGAAAATATTTATGTGCGTGGCTTTGGTAGCTTTATAACCAAAAAAAGGGCCGCCAAAATTGGGCGTAACATTAAAAAAAATGTAGCCGTAAACATTCCCGAACACTTTATACCAGCTTTTAAGCCCTCTAAAGAATTCGTAAACGAGGTTAAACAAATGCACAATCCGCAGTAGCTTTGCCATTAATTTTGCATTTGTGAAAAAACAACAGACAATTTTAGTTTCGGCAGGTATTCTAGCACTTGTTTTATTATTTTTTTTTGGGCAAACCACGCCCCCGCCTAAACCAAATACCCCCACAATGCCCGCCGCAAACGCTGGCGCAAACGCGGCAACTGTACCAGTAATTTCCACCAACGATGTTATAGCAAAAGCGAAGAAACCCCTTGCACAGCAACAGGTTACAAGGCTTTTGGCCTTGGAGAACGGCGTAGTTAGGGGCGATGTAAAAGCACAGCAAATTGAAGTTTATAAAGAGCTTGCCAAATTTTGGGGCGACACTGCGCGGCAGCCAGCCATCGCCGCTTTTTATATTGGGGAAGCTGCTAAGTTGGAAAATTCTGAAAAAAACCTCACCTTTGCAGCCCATTTGCTTTTAGACAGGCTTATGGCCGAGGATGATGCAGCCTTGCAAACCTGGCAGGCTACCCAAGCGAAGACACTTTTTGAACGTGCGCTTGCGCTGAATCCCGCCAATGACTCTTCTAAAGTAGGGTTGGGTGCCTGTTACATGTTTGGCAATATAACTGCTAACCCTATGCAAGGCATCATGGCAATCCGCCAAGTTGCCGCAGCAGACTCAAACAACCTGTACGCGCAGTTTATGTTGGGTTTGGGTGGCATAAAAAGTGGGCAATATGACAGGGCAATTGAACGGTTTTTGAAAGTGGTTAATAAACAGCCCCGCAATTTGGAAGCCGTTTTTAGCCTAGCCGAAAGCTACGAACGCAAGGGTGACAAACCCAATGCAGTAAAATGGTATAAAAGTGCCAAGCAGCTAATAACGGTGCCGGAGGCACAAACCGAGATTGAAAACAGGATTAAAGCATTGCAATAACAGTTTTATATACACAAAATTTATTTAATTATGCCTTGTGGTAAAAAAAGAAAGCGTCATAAAATTGCGACGCACAAACGTAAAAAACGATTAAGAAAAAACCGCCATAAGAAGAAAAACAAATAGTTCTTCTTAGAAATAATACAGCAATGCCCTGCACAGCGGGGCATTGCTTACTTACACAAGCTGCCCTTTTTTATCAGCAACTTTTTTCCTTTTCCTTTCCAACTAAGGCAGAACAGTGTGGAGTGTGATTATGTGGACTGAACATTACTGTATTGTATTGCCTTACAATACAATGAATCATTTATTAAAAGTTGCATTTTTGTGAACAAAGAACTTATCATAAACGCAGCCCCAAGCGGTGTGGAAATTGCGTTGCTGGAAGATAAAAAGCTGGTGGAACTGCATAGCGAAAAGGCGGATGCCAGCTTTGCGGTGGGCGATCTTTACCTGGGTAAGGTTAAAAAACTTATACCGGGCCTTAATGCCGCATTTATTGATGTGGGTTTTGAAAAAGATGCTTTTTTACACTATACCGACCTTAGCCCCTACGCCCGATCGCTGCTGAAGTTTACCCAGATGTCTATCTCAGACAAAAGCCCCGACTTATTTGATTTTGCTAAATTTAACGTTGAACCCGAAATTGTAAAAACCGGCAAAATTAACGAGGTACTTAACGGAAAGCCTAATATACTTGTACAAATACTAAAGGAACCTATTGCTGCCAAAGGCCCCAGGCTAAGCTGCGAAATTTCGCTGCCAGGG
>Ga0208741_10000628_pt1 | contig 15975 bp, 20 predicted proteins | sample CryBogCBE03Jun09_FD_184576 | JGI IMG/M metagenome (GOLD analysis project Ga0208741, IMG submission 184576) | Freshwater microbial communities from Crystal Bog, Wisconsin, USA - CBE03Jun09 (SPAdes) | ecosystem: Environmental > Aquatic > Freshwater > Lake | place: Crystal Bog, Wisconsin, USA...
ACGTTACGTCCTTTAGGACCTAGTGTTACTTTAACAGCATTGGCTAGAATGTTTACACCCTCAACCATTTTACTACGGGAATCGTTCCCAAATACAACGTCTTTTGCAGCCATGTTTATTCTCCTTGAATAACAGCGAGGATATCATCCTCTTTTAAAATTAAAACTTCTTCGCCGTCGACTTTAACAGTCTGACCAGCAAATTTGCCAAACAATACACGGTCGTTGACCTGAACATCAAGCGCGATTAATTCACTTGTGTCTTTGTTACGTTTACCTGGTCCAACAGCGAGTACTGTGCCTTGATCGGCTTTCTCAGTGGCTGCATCAGGAATAAAGATGCCGCCCTTAGTTACAGATTCACTGTCAACACGGCGAACTACGACCCTATCAGATAGCGGTTTTAGATTCATCATAATCTCCTTTAAAAATGAATAAATTTAGTTAGTTTTTTATTGTACTACATTGAATGCGGCATTGTCAACAACTACCGCAAAAATATTTATCATCGAATTATCATCTGTTCAGTAGGATTTTGGCTATCTTGCTCTAACCAATTGCTAACCGACAATAGTAATTCTGGGCTATTTGTTTCTAACTGTTCTAGCATATAGGCAAAAATATCGCCACGATCCCTACGTAAAGCGGCAGCTAATGTATGATGCCATTTGTATATGTTCCAACCACGATAATCAATTTTATCCATAAAATAATCCATATCTGCGTCGGACATTAAATTGAATATATTCCACACGCCGTGAAATCCAAAACTAGGTTGGTGTTCACCTAGCTCAAAACTAAACTGACGTGCTAGTTCTGTTGGTGAAAATTTAATTTGGTATTCAGTTTCTAAATAGCTGCGATAGTTAATACCAAGGTAAGCATCTTCCGATGTAAAATTGCGTTCTGCTGTTAGTTGAATTTTATCATCTAAACAAGCATCTAATAACCGTTTACTACGTAGACTAAATCCGCCATTGCCTATATTACGGCCTTCGGGTTCCCATGGCCAAGGTGCGCCAATGTAATCGTAGTTTAAAAATTCGTCTGTCCAATTTTCTTTATTATTGGCGATACCATCCCACTGTACATATAGTGCATGTGAAGTATTAACGTGCTCGGCTACTTCTTTAAGCATAACAATATTATACTCAGCCATACCACTAACCGGTGCTCGATTAATATACGTTGATCCAGGATAAATGTCTTTATCGGCAATGACAATAATTTCTTTTGGTTCAATGTTTTCTAAGCAGCGATCAATTGCGTACTTGGTTAATTCGTGCCATTGAAATTCTATAGCAACTAGGGTAATGTCTTTCATTTTAATTGTTCCAGTATCGAATTTGTTATTGCTGTTATATCAAAGTTATTATTACAAGGTGTTGTGCCTTTTTTGCATACCAACTGACTAACAGGGCGTTGTTGATCATCGTTACATCCACGACAGTCTTCTAGTGTTTGAATGGCCGTAGTATTGTTAGCATAATCGTGTTTACGCCAGGGCAAAATAACCTCAGGACGTAAGTGTGTTAGCAATGCAATTATATGAGTGCTACTTGCTGAAGCGCAATGGAATGGTCCAGAATCTACACCAACAAATGCTCGTGCGTGGTCACATAGATATTTGATTTGCTGGCTATTATATATTGCCCTGCGATCCAGGAATAGTGGATGGTCAACAAAAAAATCAGTTGGCCCACCTACACACACTACTTTAAAATCTGCACGTTCTTCAAATAATTGGCCAAATACTTCTAACCATACATCCATAGTAATGTTCTTAGCTGTCCAGTGCCAGTTACGCATATGAACTACAATAAACTTTTCACCTAGTTCTTTTAAGTCGGTGTTGACGGCAATCTTATCTTCATCTGTGGGAAATAGCTCTACTGCCATATTCATTGTAGTATCAGCAAACACACGATAAAAGTAATTCTTTACATAATGTTCAGTGGGATTCGATTCGTAGGCATTGTCTAAATTATAGTATATGTCCCAATTATCTACGTCATGTAGTTGGTTAACTGGAAAGATATTGCGGATATGTGGATTGTTTCGAAAAGGTTCGGCAAAGTCGGTACCGATGTCAATGTTTGCATTGTCACCGTAACGACGCTTTAGTTCTCTAACTATACCAGTGACCATTATAACATCACCGATAGCAGCTCGACGTTGTACTAAGATATTAATAGGTTGTTCTAATTTCATTCTTCTGATTTAATAGTTGGAAAGTATCTTAAAAATATGTCGTTGTCGTTATTTCTAATGTTTTTAATTTTACGTTTAATTTCGTCATAAAAGTTCCAAGCAAGCGGAACAAATACTACACTACTTCTATCTGGAATACTTTTGATATAGTCTGCACTTACTACAGGAATATTTGTACCCGGACACCACAATCCTTGTTTTAGTGGATTGTCATCCACTACAGCATCTAACTTAATTCCGCTAGCATTAATTAACGTCATACCTTTTGCGGCGGCACCGTAACCGATAACCTGCGAGCCCCAGGCTTGATATTCTTCTATTTGTTCTTTGAGACCAGTTATTAATTGTTCCACACCATTGGACCAATTCCTATAAGTTAATCCCATATGCAAATCGGACTCCATTGCTAGAATATTTTCCATTCGGGCTTGATTAGCTGGTTGTTTAGCTAATACAAAGATATAACTAGTTCCGTGTATAGGAGTCTTAACTACATCAACTAAGTGTAAGCCGGCACGTTCTGCTAAACATTTCATTGAGTAAGCATTGTAATAACTAATATGCTCGTGATATATAGTATCAAACTCGCCATTGACGACCATGTCTGCTTGGCTAGTAGAGATAAAGATCTTGCCATCGTTACGCAAATATTCTTTGGCTAATTTTAAATAAGCAAGTGGGTCTGGAATATGAGCAAAGGCATTTTGTGTAGTAATAATATCAAAGTCGCGGCCTAATCGGCCAGCAGTATCTTCATTCCAAAATCCTAATATTACTTTATGATTTGCACTTGATTTAGGGTATAAGTTTTCTGCTGGATCTACGCCATGTGTTAGCATCCCAAGACGTTTAAATGCATCAAGTTGGCTACCATCATTACAACCAATATCTAATACTCCACCGTTGGGCCAACGGTCAAACTGTTCTCTAACAAAGTTAGCATACCAATCCATATACTCTACATAGGTTTTGCTTGTACCGCTTACATAAAGATAGTGTGTATAAATCAGTGCCGGATCAACCGCGTGTGTAAGCTGTAGGTGATCACAGTCTTGACAACGATTGATTGCCAATGGATATCGTTCTTCTTTATCGGTGTTAGGAGTTTCTCTAAAATTATTAGCCAGTGGCTGATTTTTCAAATCCAATGTTGGGATAAGATCTTTACTATCGCATGCCAAGCAACGGCTGATTAATTTACAATTTGTCATTTTTATATACTGTTTCTGCTGTTGCTACATTACTACGTTGGCGAATAAGCTCAAGTACAGCTGGATCATTCGCTTGGTCCTTGTGTGGGGCAAACAATGCCTTGCCACGTGGATCGGCATTAGTAGCCGGTTCTGTTAGATAGTATACAGCCATACTACGACGGTAAACACCTTCGGGACAGGTTAAATCATCGGGTAATCCGTGCCAACTATATTGTGTAGTATCAAATAGTACAGCACGATTAAAACGATTTTCTACAGTTACTATACGTTCTTTAGGTCCAGTGTCACCGTGGCTCCATAATTCTAAACCACCGCCCCACGCTGGGTTCCAATTGGGTGTCATATAAACAATTAAGTTATAATGACGTTCTAATTTTAACTTAGGATGTATGCTATAGTCAAGATGTATATTGAGTTTTCCGCCCTTATGATGACAATGCCAGCCGCCGCCGTGTAATCCCACATCTGGAATTACAGTATCTTGTCCAGTTATTGATTTAATTGTATCAAGGAATCCTGGACTATTTAAATAGGAAAAGGCCAGATAAGTTGTAGCTGGAAATTTATCCCAATGGTTACAGGCTTTTTTATCTTCTATAGCATTATGATAATGGGCATGCCACACAGGACTATTGTAATCAGGATACTCGTTGGCCAATACTTCTGCAACGTCTGCGGCCCAAAAGTCATCAATTATAATATGATTAAAGGGCTGTGCCTTCAAAAATGTATCCTGAAGACCAGCCCAGTTGCGTTGATTTATCATTTAATTTTTAATAGCTTGTCCGTTAGGAGCAATACATCCTTCTACACCCGTATTTTGTATTTCGTGTACATATTCTGCTGGTAAGAAACGTGCTAGTACATGCTCGATATCAGCATAGCCACCCTGACTTAAACGTTCTGCCATGTATAAGAAACTATCGCTGTAAACTTGAATAACCTGGTCGGTCATTGCTGTTGGCCAAGACCATAACCGTGCCATATATTGCCACGGTTGCTGTGTTACTTCTACAGGAAATTGACTTTTGTGCTTTGGTCCGATTACAATGCGATCTACAACATCCGATTGTTCGTAAGTGTCGGGATCAAAAAAATCATTTAATACATAACGTCCAGACATTTTGTGTACACGGTCAACACCTTTGAAGAATCCTTCAGTTTGTAATACAGCTAAGGTACGACCAAAACACATTACTTCTGTGGTATTTTTAACCACGTCCCAGTTATCGTTGTCATACAATTCCTGTACTTCTTCGTCTCGACTGCAATCAACAAATACGTCGCAATTAGCTCTTAAAATATCCGATTGCTCATCTTGAATTGGCTCTCCGCAACATTCCATAATTGCAATACTAGCGGTAGGTAGTTTTCTTCGAATACTATTAATAGTATCAATAGTTTGTGTTAAACGTTCAGCAGGTTTAAAGACACCAAACTTACTGTTGATAGCACTAGTAACTACAAATGCGTGTTTAATCATTTACGCAACCATCTATTGTTAACTAGTGTCCATTCAACTACTTCCTTAACACGTTCGCTGAATTTGATCTTTGGTTCCCAACCCAATGACTTGAGCAATTCTCCACTTAGAGCATAACGTAAGTCATGTCCTGGACGTGAGCTATGGAAGTCGGTCATTTCGTAAACTAGTTCTTTACCAACGGCATCAGCAATCATCTTGGCCAATGACAAGTTATCAATTTCCTCTGGGCCAACTAGGTTAAACTTAGGACACTTGGCGCCACCATAATCACCTGTGTGTTTGTATTCTTGTAAGTTCTCTAGAATAAACATTAGTCCATCTGCTACGTCTTTAGCGTGGATGTAGTGACGTGAACCTGCTACTGTACGAGTAGGATCACTGTGTACTGTTACTAGTTCGCCATCACGAGCTTTTTGTATTACCATTGGAATAAACTTCTCTGGGTGTTGACGTTCGCCGAACACGTTCATAGTATGTGTAACTACGATAGGAAGTTTGTAAGTATTTTCAAATGCTACGCAAATTTCTTCTGCGGCGGCTTTACTAGCTGAGTAAGGGTTTGTAGAGTTATAACGATCGTATTCAGCATAGTTAACACCAGGAGGCGCCGGTCCAAATACTTCATCTGTTGAAAAGTAAACAAAGCGATCTAAGTTAGGTAATGTGCGAGCATACTGTAGCAAGTTGGTTGTGCCAACTACGTTATCCATAACAAATTCCATTGGGAATTCAATTGAACGGTCTACATGGCTACCAGCGGCTAAATGCAGGACAATATTAATATCACCAATCATTGCAGCTGTTAGTGGATTAATTTCTGCTTTAAGATCGTGCCATACAATTTTAAGACGTCCCTTATCCGACTGAGGAATATCTTGCATCATATCAGCAAGGCGATTTAAGTTACCTGAAAAGTCTAAACGATCTAGACTAACAATTTCCCAATCTGTTGTGCGTAGGATACGCTCGATTACGTGGTGTGCAATAAAGCCAGCACCGCCGGTGATTAACACTCTTTTTGACATTTGAACTCCGTTTTTATTTGATGTTAGTATTTATTAGCTAAAAAGGCTACGGGCACTTTTTAAGTCACCAGAAATTATTTTATCCTGATATTTGTCTATATTGCCAGTAATAGTTTTTGGAAAATAATCGTCAACTGCAACTGGAATAAAAGGGCGAGGATCTTTTGGATTATGACCAATTCCACGCTTGATCATTTCATCAACATCAATGTTATCCAAAATTTCGTCATTGTTTAATTCAGTATGTGCAAAACTACGAATCTTATTTTTAACAAATTCAGTGTCGCCTAAGTAGGTAAAGTGCCAACCTGCATGTTCATACATGCGAATAGTATCGTCCTCATAGCCAAATGGTAATTGTGTTAAATTGAAACGTGTGCCACGGAAAGCATCTGGTTCTTCTAAATACTTACGTTTACAGGCCACAGACCATACATGATAACTTTCAACATTATTAACCAGCATATAGTTAAGTTTAAAGTTAAAGTAAGGTACACGAAACCCCATAATATCTTTTGGATTGGCTCGCATATGATCTATAGTTTCTGGGCGCAGAATTTCATCCGCATCTTCAACAATAATAATATCATCTGGATCTGCTGAGTCTAGTCCACGCATAATAGCATTACGTTGAAAAATATCGTTAACCCAAGCATTAGGATCCCCCGGAGCATCATCGACAATCACATGAATCATTTTGTCGTGATACTGAGCGTATTTGCCCCAGTGCTCTTTTAAGAAAAGACTTTTAGGATTACTTTGAAATGTAGTTGTTGCTTCTACAATAACAAATTTATCTACATGATCGTATAACTCTGCTAGGCGCAGGTCTAATAAATCTAGTTCATTATAAAAGGGAAAGCAATCGTATATTTTCATGGTGTTAGTGGACGGCTCCATTGGTTCTTACCGTATAGTCTTTCTTTAGTTTTTATATTAATAAACATTATGTCTATTTGTAATACTGTGTGTTCGTTGTTGTGTACTTCTAATATGTCGGTTGGTATAAACCCATGTTCACGCATATAGTCAAGGTAATCCTGTATTGTAGGTGCACCTAGATTATAGCGTATAATCGGGCATTCTAAATAAATTAAATCAACCTTGGGTAGAATCTTTTCTGCACCTTGAAGTACATCAATTTCAGAACCTTGTGTGTCAATCTTAATAAAGTTAGGAGCAGGTAATTCACATTCTTCAACAATGCTGTCTAGTGTACGTGTTGGATAGCGTGTGGCTGTTTTATTATCGTAGTGTACTGTATTTTCTTTGTAGTAACTGTCGCCGGTAATATTAGCGTTGTAAAATTCTACATAGTCCCTACCAGGATTGCTCAAGATACCAATATAGTAAGGTAACCCTGTGGCCTTTAGTTGTGGCTCGTGTCGGCTGTTACCTTCAAACAAATAAAAATAACTATCCGGTAATGCTGTTTGTTTTATAGCCGGGCTCCATTGTCCTTGATTAGCACCAATATCATAGACTGTGTTAATCTCAAGTCCATCTCGCTGTATGTTGCGTAGGTATTCGACTAAAGTATTCAAAGGAATACCTCTTTGAATTTTTTCATAACCGGGTCGGGTTTAAATTGTGCCACTCTCTGCGTCCAGTCTTCTTTGTTTATGTAATCTCTAACTGTGTTTAGTTTTTCTGCAAATGTCTCTGTGTTATATAGTAATCCAGAGTCTGTTAATATTAACGTGTGATTTTGGTCTCCTCCGCCCTCCCACGACAATATAGGTTTATTCATAGCCAACGCTTCAACTATTGCTAGGCCAAAACTTTCACCATTACTACGAGCATGTAACATAGCATCGCAAGTATTGATAAAATTGGCCTTGGTTTGTAAATCTACAAATTCACGCTGGAATCGAACATTAGGATGATCTATCCAAGGATCTGTGCCCACCATAACAAATACATAATCATCACGTTGCTCAAGTAAATTATATATGGCCTGCTTGACAAAAGTCAAGTCAAATGTACGGAACCCGCCGATTCGGCCAATAATAGTTTTATCCGCTGGGATATTCAGTGCTTGTCTATAGTTTTGTGTAGGCTCGGGTAAGTTAACCATGTGCGGCACATATGGTACTGTACCGTTGTGTTGACTATTCATGTGGTTAGCTAACCACTCACTTATATAAGCATAACGATCTGCGTGTGGTTGATATAATTGAAAAACTGCGTGTACCACTGTACGGCAATTGTTGGCAATAAACCCTTGATCCCCGGATCGTAAAAAATATGCTACATCGCATCCTGTTTGATCAACAGCCGTTTGTGGATTGCCGTAATGTTCTACTACGTGAAATTGTTGTTTAAGTTTTTCCAATACCTCTGGTTCAGTGCCCATATCTTTTTCATAAGGCATACTAGCATCGTAACTAATAATACTTTCATTTCCTAGTATTTCTTGATTAAATCGTGCATAGTCAGTAACAGCAACAGCCGTACCTCGATAATTAAGAGTGTTGGTATGAAATAAGATCTTCAAGTTAAACAGTTAAATTTTTTGATTTGTGCAACAAGTTAACGTAATAAGCATTATAATTATCTGCATCAGCAGGAACAGAAACAGAATTAATACCGCACACTTTGATTGCGCTAGTATTTATATTGCTAGATTCTGCAAAGTAAAAACCGTGACTGTCGGCTTGGCTTTATCAAAGCCGGCATCAACCATTGAGCTACGATAAACTGTAGATTTGTGTACTGTGCCTTCTAATACCAAGTATTCAGGGTAGTCAACTGTTTCGGTATCTGCTTCTGCTAGTGGTATTTCCATACCTAGCCATTGTTGATTAATAACATCCTGTGGTAATGGTGTAATTAGTATTACATATCGAGCTACACGTTTTAATTCTTCAATTGCCGGAATAACTTGTTCGTAGTATAAATGCTCAAGGTTTTCGATACTCATAGCAACATCAAACTCTTGATCGGTAAATGGTAAACGGCTAGATTGACAATGAACTACCCGATCAAAGGTTGATTTATTGCCAAGTAACTCAACGGCATTAGCCGACCAGTCTACACTAGCTCTGTGAGAAAATTTATCAATACCTATGTTATCTACAATACGTTGCATCTGATTACCAGATCCGCAACCAACATCTAAGACTGATACTGGACGATTGAGTCCTGTACTTAAACTGTTGATAACATTGATAGCAAAATTTGATAAGTTAGGCGGTGAGGTCATTCCTCTTGCCCGCAGGTCTTCTCTATAAAACCTTACCATTAATCTGCCAGTTCATCTTTGCTTACACGTTCGCCAAGGTGTTGCTTGACTACACGAAGTAATTTACGTTCAGTGTCGTAGACAAATTCACGAGCTTCTTCTTCGGTATTAACTACTAAAATAAAACCGTTAGCGGCGCGGCGGATTTCTAATGATTCAAACATAATAATTCCTAATAGGGGTTGAGTTGTTACTATAATAGCATCTATAGAATTTAAAGTCAAGAAAAAACCCACCGAAGTGGGTTTATCTTTTAGTTACAGCAACACCCGATTTTTCTAGGAATTCTATTCCACTGGTATCTCTATATGCTGAGCCATACCAAACACTTTTGATACCGCTTTGGTAAATGAGTTTGGCACAGTCCAAACATGGCGCATGAGTAATAAAGATATCGGCACCAAGTCCGGACTCATTACTACGAGCTAGTTTTGCAATGGCATTAGTTTCGGCATGTAGAACTTCAGGTTTGGTTTTGTAAACATGTCCACCATCCTCGTTTAGCTCAACAATATCTTCACAATCGTTATCCCAACCAGCGGGCATACCATTATAGCCAATACTGATAATACGATCGTCTTTGACTACAATAGCACCCACATGAAGTCTACGTGCATGACTTAGTTCGGCAAATATTCTTGCCGTATCCATATAGGCTTGGGATAACTTAGGTTTCATCGAATCTTTCGTTCCCAATTTTCTTCAACGTTACCGTCTTGGATTTCAAGTAATGCTGTAACTACACCGTGTAAGTGTTCAACTTTCATGCTATGTTGATTGCGTTGTTTAATTTCTCTGGCACGTTGCGTTGCCATAATAATTAAATCAAAACGATTACCGCCCGATTCTTTAACGCATTTTTCTGTATCAATTGATGCACCGCGGCTGATGTATTGTGGCATATTATCCTTATTAGTTATCGACCCCGACCAGCACTACGCTTGGCGGGTTTATTACCTTGAACCTGTGTGCCAAATTTGGCTTTTTGTACTTCGGCTGTTTTACTACCCGGAACCTTGGGGTTTGCAGCCGCAGCCTTAGCGGCATTGGCTGCGTTAATAAACGGATTCTTAGATTTCTTTTCTTCTGACATTACTCTTTTCCGAATACGTATTGCACATTAAAAGAAAGCGATTCATTATATCCAGTTGGATAATCTTTCCATACTGTAAGTTGGGCACAGGCTTGCCAAGGGCTAGAGGCTTCGCCAATTTTACGACAAGCATTTACATAAGGCATGTCTTTCATGTGTTGAAACACAGTTCCGTCAGCATTATTGTAATGATTAGAAAATTGCCAACCTACATGAGTAGCCCACAAGTCATTATTCCAAAAACGATAATCGATCATTACGCTTTCGGAATACATGTCTGGTGTTTGTCCGTTAATTTTGGTGCCGGAAAGATAGCTGTTACGATATACTTTAGCACCAATGTTTAGTCGATTGATAACTTCGTACTCAACGCCAAGGCCATAGTTAAAGTCGTTATATTGACTGTCATTTTTAAAATGTGGACCGCCAACATACCCAAGGGCTGTTACATCGCCTTGCTCGGCAAATACTGAAGTTGATGTTAGGGTCGCAGCCAGGATGGCTAAGGAAAGTAATAGTTTTTTCATTGTTAATGCCTTGTTAAGTTAATGAGTGCTTAGTATAACTTACAAGGCTTTTAATGTCAACTACTTTGGGAATTTGGTGCCCTTTGTCGGATTCGAACTGACCACCTACGCATTACAAGTGCGTTGCTCTACCAAATGAGCTAAAAGGGCGTATTTGTTACTATACTATATATCGTTATTTGTGTCAATTAAATATTTTTCTAATGGTGTTGTACCATCTGGCCACAAATTGTGATAAAAAATTGCTTTTCCATTTTTTGGATTTTTTTCAAAATGGGACAAGACCTGTCGATTAAACAATAACTGTTCGTGTACTGGATCTAGGTATTGTCGTTCATTAGTTTTAAATTGCCACATTATTCTGCCACCATCGTCGCTTTGATCAAGATACTTAATAAGGTGTTTCATATGATTTTCTGTTGGCTGTTCTACAAAGAACTCCAATTCACCATTATTAAATAATGCATGATAACTCCACTGATTGGCTAATTTTCTAGTAGCTAGTGTTTTATTGTATTTCTCTGCTAGATACTTTAAAAAGTTTTGATCATTATCGTATAACCCAGTAAAGGATTTATAATGCTCAGTCACTCTAGTTAATAAAAATCTTCCGCCAGTTGAATACACCAAACACATTTCATCAATGCCATGGTCTGACAAAAATTGTTTTTGATTATAAACGGCTGTGATGTATTTGTGAGTTAGGACTTGACAAGGCCGAACTACAGAAGAAATCAGGACTCGCTTATTTTTTAGCAAGTCCTGAGATGATACTGTTTGAATCGAATTATCTTTAAAGATAGAAAAACTAACGTCTTTCAACTTATCCTCTGATAATCCCGTCAACTAAACCAGGTGTAAAGAATTCTTTATACTTGTCAATGATTGGCTGAGACAATGCCTTAAGTTCATCAGTTGCTTCAACATCAAATTCACTAAAAATAATTCCTAGTTCTTTTTGTTTTTCAGCTGAATCGCTAATTTCGTTAGCATCGTTTACAGACCACTCACGCTCTAAACGTGAAGTAATCAATGCAGCTTGGCTCATTGCTTCCTGATCTTCTTTGCTTAACTTATTCCAGAATTCTGTGTTAACGATGATGCTTGTTAAGTACATACTATGTTTTGTGTTAGCAACATATTTGTGCAATTCAGGATTTGTTTCTTTTTCGTAACGTGGTAGTGTTGTTTCAACAGCACTAGTTGTCATTTTAATTTCACGATCTGCTTGCTCAAGAGTACCGTTGTGGATTGGAACAGGAACACAGCCAAATGCTGTTGCTGTGTCAACCATTACTGGGTTCAAATAAGTAATCATTTCTAAATTCTTAAGATCTTCAACAGTTTTAACTGGACGATCAGAAGCGATACAACGGTAGCCACCGCTATATGTAAATGCTAAACCTGTTGCAGGTGTGCTATCTTTAAGACCGCTTAACAATGATTGACCAATTGGGCCTTCTAAAACGCGAGTAGCGTGATTGTGACTGTTAAACAAGAATGGTAATTCTAGTGCAAACATATCTGTAGCATTCCATTGACCAAGTTGACCAACTTGAACTTGTGTCATTTCAATGTCATTGTTTTCCATTAATGTCATTGGATCAAATTCTACACCGTTTGTAAATTTTGCAGCGTATTCTGGCAATGTATAGATTTCAATATCAATACGGCCATCAGTTAATTGTGTAATTTCTTTAGCAAATGCTTCAGCTGTACGAATAAAAAGCTCTAATGGCTCATGGTATAATACCCAACGTACTGTATGTTTTTGTTTCATGTGTTTCTCCTAAGGATTTTTCTGTGTATGGCTATACACAGTTCTGTGTATATATTTATTTAGTTATTTTGAGTTAATCGGGCGATTTATCTAAATAATTTACGCACAATCCATTTTAACCAGAAGTATTTTACTGGACGATATGGAACAAAATCAAAAAAATCAAAGGTTCCGGGTAGTTCTTTTGGTACGTTTCCGTATGCTCGATTGATGGTGTCTTTTTGGCTCAAACCCGCTCCTTTTATTAAAATGGCGGAGGGTATAGGAATCGAACCTATCCACCGGTTACCCAGTGACGGTTTAGCAAACCGTTGCCTTAACCGCTCGGCCAACCCTCCGTAAATTTGGTGGAGATGGACGGGATCGAACCGACGACCTATAGCTTGCAAAGCTACCGCTCTCCCAACTGAGCTACACCCCCAAATTTTGGTGCCTCGGGTCAGACTCGAACTGACACGCCTTGCGGCACTGGCTTCTAAGACCAGCGTGGCTACCAATTACACCACCGAGGCAATACTTTACTTATATAATTGCAATAGTTTGGATACATAAAATCTGCTTTACAACCGCGGACTGTTTGCCTCTTGGACCGTCTCCAAGAAAGACTATTTTAGTAACTCAATGCCGGGTAAGACAAACCAGCATTACTAAACATTTTAACAGAATCTTGGCTATTTCAACACTTTAAAATACGGGGGTCGCTTCGGGAACACCCGATACTGTCTATTTTTCGAGCGACTAACGCTTACTTTGTGCATACTCAGCCTACCACTGGTATCAGATGGACGTCACGCCTGTATCCAAACTATTGCAATCATATTTTTAAAGAACAGTAGTAATTGTATAACACACAACTAATAAAGTCAATAAATATTTACATGAATTTTTCAACTACACCTGTCCATAAGACTCCATATGAGCCACTGACATGGGACTTCAAATTAGATATGCCGTATACCCAATCCGAAGTGTATAACGAATTAAGTACACTTGACTGGGACACAGCTACACCAAACGTAATGAATCATCGTTATGAAATGTCTAATTTAACCAGTCCCTGTTTAAAAGGTATTCACGACTATGTTACTAGTACAGAGTTTCGTGACCGCATACTAGATGTACTATATGACAATAATCTATATTGGTACTGGAGTGTAGACAAAGAAGATATGCGACGTATTACTGGAACTGGTGGCGTATATGTAGTAGACAAACCTGGATTTACTTGTCCAAGGCATGTCGATAATCGTACACTTGTTGCTACGGGTATGCTTATGTTTAATGCCGAAGACAACCCGGACCATCGTACCTTTTTCTATAAAGATGAACATACCCAAGAACAATACTGGGAATCTAGTAGTAAATTTGGACACGGATGGTTAAATGCAACCTTGCATAATACCTGGCACGAAGGGTATAATACTAGTGATACTCTCAGATACAGTTATCTGTTTCATTTATCTCTTAGAATTTTTTAATAATTAATGTCCCGATTAGAACACATCAGTATAGCTGGTATTAATCTCGAACCCAATAAAAAATTGGGTTACTATCTTGTTGACGATCAAATTTATTACAATAAGTTTCAAGCAATGTTAGAAGCTAGTAAGACCAATAGTCAGGTACGTTGGATGTTTAACGAGCCCGAGTTTATTAAATTTCCATGGCACATAGAACCAGAAACTAGTTTAAAAGAACTTTACCGCATACGTGCTCAACAACTTAGAGACCAGTATGATTATATTAGGGTCGAAGCCAGCGGTGGCGGAGATAGTACCACTGTCATTTATAGCTTCTTGTTAAATGATATACATTTAGAAGAAGTAGTATTTCGTTATCCCAAACAAGGAGAAAAGGGAGTTACAGGCGATCCCAATGATACTCGTTGCGAAAATACTCTAAGCGAGTGGGAGTTTGCAGCCAAGCCATTGTTAAATTGGATTGCTACTAATTATCCTGCGGTAAAAATTACTGTACACGATTACACAGAAATGATGCTTAACGAAGCCGATAACTTAGATGAATCGTGGATATTTAAAACTCGCCACTACTTACAACCTGGACATGCACATAAGCATACTAACACAGGTTTAATTGAGCATCGCCGAACAGCCGACTCTGCTAAAAATATCGCTGTTGTATACGGCATTGACAAACCTAAGATTTTTATCAAGGATAATAAATTCTTTGTTTATTTTATGGATGCACTTGCTAACCATAATAACCCAGACATGGGAGAATACGACAACATTACCAATGAATTTTTCTATTGGTCGCCTGACATGCCCGAGTTAGTGGCTAAACAGGCACACATTGTTAAAAACTGGTTTAGTATGCCGCAAAATCATAAGATGCAAAATTTGTTACATTGGCCTAATACTAGTTTTGCTACTCGTACATATTACGAGCAAGTGGTTAAGGCTATTGTATATCCCGATTACGATTGTAGTACATTCCAAACTATTAAGCCAACAAATAACATCTGGAACGAAATGGATTGCTGGTTCCATACTAATTTCAAAGGAACGGCATTATACAATAGTTGGGAAGCTGGTATTAATTATCTACTAGATAATATTGACAATCAATATATTGGTTATCTACAGGGCCGTGCTACCGATATTGCTGTATTTGAAAGTGTTTATTATTACTTAGGTGATTGTGATATTACAAATACTGCCGCATTGAAAACACAAAAATCACTTAGTGATGCTCAGCTAGGTGGTGTTAGACAACATAGACATGTTATCCGTGGCCAACTAGTTATATATTAGTGTTAGTTATTTTTGTGTCAGGAAACTAACAAACCCCGTATACACAGCCCATCCCACGTTTCGTGTACAGCGGATGCTGATTATCAACCTAGGCGGATGTGGGTCAGCAGAATTAGTTGGAGAGTTATCCTCTCCGAGATGCCCGTAGCTGGCTGATCAATTCCAGTTCACTAGTAAATTCTAGCTATACGTCTTTGCAGTCCTTGCGGATCCTGTGCCGGACAGTTCAATTACATGGTAGGACCGTTTCCATTACGGAAACCAACTGTACCGCCTTCGGCTTCGATCCTCTTGATAACGTCTTCAAAAAGTATCGGAGCAAAATCTGGAAGTTGTTCCACACTCACGTTATGATAACGAACATCGTTTTCATCACTGTACAGAAGTTCTCCAGTCCTGGCATTTACTCCACGGATTTTTTTTACACGATTTGCATGTAAGTGTCCATGGATGTTAACACCAAAACGACCAAGACTTTCCGGGTGAACGGGAATATGACTAAGAATCATTCCGTTCATGACATGGTATGCACGAAGTTCACGGAAATGTTCACGATAGTCAGTATCCTTAAAGATGTCGTGGTTACCACGGATAAGCACTTTATCCCCGTTAAGTCTTGACA
>Ga0208741_10000629_pt1 | contig 15953 bp, 13 predicted proteins | sample CryBogCBE03Jun09_FD_184576 | JGI IMG/M metagenome (GOLD analysis project Ga0208741, IMG submission 184576) | Freshwater microbial communities from Crystal Bog, Wisconsin, USA - CBE03Jun09 (SPAdes) | ecosystem: Environmental > Aquatic > Freshwater > Lake | place: Crystal Bog, Wisconsin, USA...
GTCGGAGGCATTTGCAAAACGGCGCGAACAATACTCCAATAATATCATCAATGTAATGTCGGCCAATGCCATTGCTATTTCACCGGACATTACCGTTGCAAACGTGATGCAACGTATTTCTGGTGTTTCCATCGAGCGCAGCAGCTCGGGCGATGGGCAGTACGCCATCATCAGGGGTATGGACAAAAGGTACAACACTACGCTTATCAACGGCGTTAAAATACCCAGCCCCGATATACGCAACCGGTACGTGCCGTTGGATATTTTTCCGGCAGATTTAGTGGAACGTATAGAAGTTATCAAAAGCCTAACGCCCGAAATGGAAGGAGATGCCGCGGGTGGGGTGATAAACTTAGTAATGAAAAATGCGCCTGAGAAGTTTAAGGCAGAAGGCAATATTGGCACGGGCTACAGCCAATTATTTTTAAACAGAGATTTTTCATCTTTCTCAAAGGCTACTGTTAACATGCAATCACCTGCGGAAATAACAGGCCGTAATGTGTACGCACCCGTTTCAGCCTTCGCGTATAACAACTTGGTGACAAACCAAGCGAAGCCGCCGGTTAATAAAAACTTCAGCCTCACCTTAGGCGACCGATTTTTACATAATAAACTGGGTGTAATACTTTCGGGCAGCTACCAAAATACTTACCGGGGCAACAACTCCAACATCTTGTTACAAAGCGTAACAGTACCGCCAGCACCCAACGGCAACACTGCCCAACAGCCAGCTGTTTCTAACGTATATGCGCGAAAATACAGCTCCAGAATTGACCGGTCGGGCGTTGAGACAAAAATTGACTACAATTTCAACACAAACAATTCCATAAGTCTTTTCGCCACATACCTACAATTAAACGAACGGAGAACCAGGGTAACAAGCGATACTTTATTGGGCGGCTACACTACTACTAACAACTTTATTGGCCCTTATGCCATTTTTGACCGCATAGAAACACGCAGTGACCTACAGAACATTATCAACGCCACCCTGCAGGGCCGAAACAAATTGGCAGAGGACCTTACCGCAGACTGGTCAATTGCCGCCTCGCAGGCCAAAAGGCAATTACCGGATATTGCTGAGTTTAATATCGGTTCACCGGTAAACCCCAATACCAATGCTGGCATATACACGGTGGGTGCACCACAAACCGACAAGGAATCGCGGGAGTGGCTACACAATACCGACAAGGATTTGGCAGGATACCTTAACCTGCATTACAAAACTTCCATTGCAGAAAAAACTGCATTTATAAGTGCCGGCGGCATGTATAGGCACAAAGCGCGGGACAATTATGATAACAATTATACGCTTACGCCGGTTAGCGATAAAGACTCTGTTTACCAAAAATTTGTGTCGATACCTGCTTCCAAGTTCCTTTTTATACCAGCAAATGGGGCGCTGGGCAATGCTGCCGAAAACCCCGGCATATATAATGCATCGGAAGACGTTTGGGCCGCCTACGGGCAGGTTAAGTATAGCTTTAGTAAAAAACTGGAAGCCCTAGGTGGCCTAAGGGTTGAACAAACTCACCAGTACTATCTTTCCTCCCAAAACCCGGCACTGCCAGGCAAAACGGCGGATATCAATTACACTGACTTTTTACCGAGTATACAAGGTAAGTATTCCATTACCGACAGAAGGGCAATCAGGGTGTCGTATTTTAGGTCAATTTTCCGCCCGTCATTCGCCGACCTTATCCCGTTCCCTACCAGCAGTGGCTCTAACGACAGCTATTTAACCCAAGGCAACCCTTATATAAAACACACAGAGATTGACAATTTTGACCTTCGTTATGAAATATTCCCGAAGGGCTTAGACCAATACATGGTAGGTGCTTTTTATAAGCTCATCACTAACCCCATTGAATATGGTTTTGCACAAGGCCTTAACGCCGGTGCCACCCCCGTGTTGATGCCGCAAAATTTTGGCACGGCCAATAACTTTGGTATAGAGGTGGTGCTACGCAAGTTTTTTGGCGATTTTGGGGTATCGGGCAACTATACATTCACCAACTCTGTCATCAACGCCACCAAGGAATACGACTATCACTCAGGAAGCAATGTAGCCTATACCCAACCTGTTGTACGCAGGCCTTTACAAGGGCAAAGCGCCCATATTGCCAATTTCTCCTTGTTGTATAAAAGCACCAAACATAAGATGGATGCGCAATTGGCCATGGTTTATACGGGCGCAAGAATAAACACGCTGTCGTTGTACAAAGGTTTCGACAATTGGGAGAAAGCGACTATTAACATGGACTTTTCGGCACAAAAGGAATTTGGTAAACACTATATCGTATACATAAAGGCCAACAACCTGCTTAACACACCGTTTCAGCTAATATTAAAGCAACACAACAATGCGTACAAAACAACCACCCAGTTGCCTTTTCAAGAAAGCACAGATTATATGACGGTGCAATACGATAAGTTTTATGCCTCTTATTCAATCGGTTTCAGATTCAAATTTTAAACATAAACGCTAAACAAAACATGAAACAATTAAAAGTTGCGGGTATCGGCCTAGTGCTGGCAATGGCACTGGCTTCCTGCTCAAAAAACGGAACCACGGTTTCAAACGCCCAAATCCAAATCGGGCAGTCTGTAAGTAACACAAGCCCTTTGTCTGGCGCTATAAAAGGCACTATGAAAACAGGCTTAACGTACATCATCAATGGTGATGTAACGATTAACGCAGGCGATACTCTGTTGGTTCAAAAAGGTGTAACTATCCAAGTTAACAATGGTTCTAACTTTTTTGTTAATGGCACCATGGTTAGCCTTGGTACCAAAGACGCACCCGTTACCATTACCGACCCACGCAGAACAAAAACCACGGGTTCTTCAACTGCTTCTTCCGACAGTGCTTACGCTGGCGGCTGGGGTGGTATTTGGGCTAGCCCAACCTGCCCTTTATTGGTGCTAAAATGGACCCACTTGGATTTTCCAGGTGCAGGTTTACAAACAACACCGTTCGCAGGCCCTTCAGTGGGCGACCAATATGCAGTATATTTTGGTAACTACAGCGGTGTATTTATTATGGAAGACTCTTGGATTTACGGCACCCCAGATGATGCCATACGTTTTTACGGCGGCAACATAGCCATGGTGCGCAACACGCTTGAAAAATGCGGCGGCACAGGCGGCGATGGTTTTAACGCCAAAGGCGGTACCCAAGGCATAATGGCCTATAACCTTATTATAGGCGGCGCCACCAATGGCACTAAGTCTGCCAACGACAAAAGCACCGGCAGGCAGTGTATGATCGGCATGTTTAACAACACTTACATCAACGATGGCCACCGCAACACGGGTACATTTGGTGCCAGAAGCGGTTCTGTCGAAGTTGAAAACAACTCTCGTGCCCTTGCCTACAATAATATTATTGTTGATTGCAAATTTGGCGTACGGATAGCCGGTGGTAACACGGTTACTGCAAAAGTTTACCTGGCCGATACCACTATGGGTTCAAGCAGCGATTTTATCCAGCAAACTGGCTATGGTTATAACCTGTTTTATGCTGATGCGGCGGTGCTTGCAAACCAATTTGTACCTACCAACGTTGCACAAGCAGTGGTTACACACCCACAGGCTACCGACATACCAAACATGGCATCGTTCTTAGGCAGCAGCTATACTTTTGGCATGCAGTACGACGGTAGCTCATTGGTTGGTAAAAACAACCCTATGTTTGTTAACTACACGCTGCCCAACCTAAACTACCAAACACAGGCATCTGTTGATGGCTTCGATTTTCATTTGCAGAGCGCTTCACCCGCAGTTGGCAAAGGCTACCAAGGCTTTACGGTAAATGTAAATGTACCAGTTGACGCAAACTTTGGTTTAACCAAAGCGGTAACACCAGGCAAAGACCTTGGCTGCTACCAAATTGACGGCACCGGTAACCAACATTAATATTACCAGCCTTTAAATACCCATTACCCCTGCCGGCTAATTTTATACAGCTGGCAGGGGTTTGTTTTACAAACCAGTATTACTATTTAAAAAAATGCGGCTGTGTAGCGGTTTGGGGTATAACCCTTAAAAACAGCAAACCGCCACGGAAACCGCAGGCAGGGCATGAAAAAAGCAGCTTATTTTACGATTTTATTGGCAAGCATAACCTTTCAATTGGCCGCGCAGGTCAAAAAGGGTAACAATATTGTACAAATAGTTTTTACGTCCGATGCCCATTACGGCATAACACGAAAGACTTTTAGAACAGAAACTGATGTTAACGGACACGTTGTAAACGCTGCCTTGGTAAAAGCTATAAACACCTTGCCCTACGTGCAGTTGCCTGCCGACGGGGGCGTAAATGCGGGCAAAAAAACCGATGGAATTGACTACTTGGTACAGGGCGGGGACATTGCCAACCGTATGGAGGTACCAAACCAAAGCGCAGCGGCATCGTGGGCGCAATTTGACACGGATTATATTAAAGGCATAACGCTAAAAAACCCAACAGGCAAGCCAACCAAACTGTTGATTGTGCCGGGCAACCACGACATTAGCAATGCCGTTGGTTTTTATAAAAATATGAACCCCGTTACCGATAACACGGCCCTGGTAAATATTTACAACCTAATGCTCACACCCGCCACCCCACTCACGAGCAAAACCTACGTTTACGAAAAAGATAAAATAAACTACACGAAAAACATTGGGGGCATACATTGTATGTTTATAACCCTGTGGCCCGATTCGGCAGAGCGCATTTGGATGGAAAAAGACCTGCAAAAAGTTAGTGCGGCCACCCCTGTTTTTATTTTTACGCACGACCAGCCCGAGTGCGAGGCCAAACATTTCACCAACCCCAACCCAGGCCATGCCATAAACGCAACCGACAAATTTGAAAACTTGGCAACTGAAGTATATAAAGACGGTACCAATGCCAAAACCGACGGTGGTATTACTGACATAGAACAGCGCGGTTGGGTAAAGTTTTTAAAAAAGCACCGTAACATAAAAGCTTACTTTCACGGCAATGCTAACTACAACGAGTTTTACGTGTACAAAGGCCCCGATAATGATGTTGCCCTTAACGTGTTTCGTGCCGACTCGCCGATGAAGGGCAAATACTCATCAAAAGATGAAACCAAGCTATCATTCCAGCTGATCAGCATTAATACAAAAACATGCTTGATGACCGTAAGGGAATGTTTGTGGAATGCAGACCCCTCAAATCCCGAAAGCCCCCTTACTTGGGGCGAAAGCAAAACAGTGCCGTACAAATAGCCAGTTGTTAGCAAGGCCCGTGCTTGCGCAAATACCTTCGCAGGCCTTGCTAAATAACAGGCATTTGGTGGTTTTTAAACAAATGGCGTATTATAATAACGCCACCATTAATCTTCCTTTATAAAATTGCCCGCCTCATCAAATATTAGGTCTTTACCCTTAATCTCTGCTTCGTACGTAAGTTTTCCGGCAGCATCAGTAATTTTACCTGCCTCTTTAATTTCTGCCCCCTTATAATGGGTTTTTACGTACCCGGCAACAGGCGCTGGTAACTGGGCTATGGGTATGGCCAACACAATCTCCAAAAATGCACCATCAGGGGTAAACATAGCCGAATTATCCTCGCCAGATTTTCCGCCCCAATTAGCTTCGTAATTGCCTTTTTCCATTTCCCAGCTTATTTTTTTTGCCTCGGGGTATTTTTTAACAAAAGCGGCTTTAACAACGGTGGGCACTTTGCTGCCGCTAATATCTTGGGCCTCAATATTTTTTGTCCCAAAAGCAAAAATGACTGCTAATAAAAATGTCATCTTTTTCATAGTAAATCAATTTTTAGTTAAATAACAAACCTATCCCTATATGTTGTGCCAATGCTGAAGTTAGCCAGGACAGTAGTTAAGTAACTGTTTTTTACACGAGTTTTAACTTAGTTATGAAAATACACTAATTTCGTAACGCATATAATTAGTAAATATAATAGCGGAGCTAACTACAGCGTTACGTTATTATACCCCAAATAAGCATGCCCCGTACACAGAGAAATAGCTTATTCAATTCAATTTGGTGGGAAAAGCTTACCGGCCCCCGCGCTGCCTTCTCGGTTGAGAACCGGCTTTTCAATACGGTTTCAGGCTTAAGTTCTGCCGCCTTTTTCTTGCTGTTTACACTAAATATCGCGTTTGATATCCCTGGGGCCGAACTAAATTTCTTGGTATTTATATTATTATTGATACTATACGGGTTTTCAAGGGTTAAGAAACAGTACAAAGTACCCACGATTATTTTTTGTTGTTGTACATATGTTTTTTTGGTGAGCAATTATTTTTTTAATGTGGGCATTACCGGGCCTACTATGCTGGCTTTTATAGCAACCTTTATTTTAATTATTGCACTTGGCCCCATTGGGTTGCATAGGCTATGGGTTGGGTTGCACGTTATAATTGCCATAGGCTTGCTATCATTGGAATATTTTAATGTTGGCCATTACGCTGTTTATAAAAGCAAAAGCGAACATTTTTTTGATATTGGCATTACCTACACGGTATCTATCGCCATTATTTATTTTGTGATTCTTTATATACGCAACAACTACCTACGGGAAAAAAGTTTAGCCAAGCAGTATGCAGCCTCCTTGTTGGAACAAAATACGCAGCTGGAAGAACTGAACCAAGTAAAAAACAGGCTTTTCTCTATTATTTCGCATGATTTACGTGGGCCGCTTAACTCCATTCAAGGGTATCTCGAAGTACTTACGGAAAGCCATTTTGGGCAGGAGGAAAAAGACCTTATACAAGGGCAGTTGCTCGAGCTAACCAAGCATACGCAGGATATGCTTTTTAACCTCCTGTCTTGGTCAAAATCGCAAATATCTGGTAACAACATCGAGCTACAGGAGGTTAATCTGCGCAACACCTTAAGTGGCACTATTGAAATGTTGACAAAAGTGGCCGAGCGGAAGGGAATCGTTTTAAAAAGCACCATCGCTGATAATCTTTTGGTGGTGGCGAATGCCGATATATTACAGTTAATTGCCCGCAATTTTATTCAGAACGCCATAAAGTTTACCCATATGCATGGCGAAATTACCATCCAAGCAAATAAAGACGGTGCTAAGGTGATAGTTTCTGTAAAAGACAACGGTACCGGTATCCCTGTTGAAAAACAACCTGAGATATTTTCTTCAAAACTGAAGTCGGCCTATGGAACCAATAAAGAACGGGGTATAGGGCTTGGATTATTTTTATGCAAGGAACTGGTGGAGTTACAAGGAGGCAATATCTGGTTTACCAGTACCCCGGGCCAGGGTTCGGAATTTAATTTTACCGTAGCCATTGCATAAAACAGCCCTTAAGAACGTAAAATCCAACTTTTTGTACCCATCATCGGCGGTATTACGCATAGTCATCATCAAAATCCGCCCAATCCAAGTAAAAATTCGACCTGTTTTTGTTCTTTTATAAAACTTAAAATATATTAGCGTTTAAAAAGTAAAAAACACAATAATTAGTACAGTAAGTAGCTGATTATGTGAGGATAATTATCATGGTACCCTATCAGAAGCAACGTCAATTTCTTTTTAGATTGTGGGATACGCTTGTTGGCGACAGCAATGAGTTCTCGATGGAGAACCGGCTGTTTAACGCTGTGGCGGTTTTCGTAAGTGGGGCAGTTTTATTTGAATGCGTTGCCAGTACTGTATTAAATATACCAGGCGTCATTGCTCAAGCTGTAGGGTTAGTGGTGCTGTTGGTGTTATACTATTTTTCGCGTGTTAAGAAAAAATTCAAAGTAGCAGCCATTGTTTGTTGCTTTACCACCTACATAGTACTGATAGCCAATTATTTTACAAACGCTGCTATTACCGGGCCTACCCTGCTCGATTTTATGGCCACCCTAATATTGGTAATAACGCTCGGGCCCATTGGCTGGCACCGGTTATGGCTTGCTTTGCACATTGTTGTTGCCGGGGGGTTACTTACGTTGGAGTATTTCAACATAGGCAATTATTCGGGATATAACAACAGGTCTGGCCATTTTTTTGATGTTGGCATAACCTACTCCGTTGCCCTAACCACTATTTATTTCGTTACCCTTTATATACGCAATAGCCAATTAAAGGAAAAACAGCTGGCCGAACAGTATGCAGCCTTTATTCTTAAAAAAAACGAGGAACTGGAAGAATTAAACCAGGTAAAAAACCGGCTATTCTCCATTATTTCCCATGATTTGCGATCGCCGCTTAATTCCATTCAGGGCTATTTGGAAGTGCTGACAGATCGTGCCCTTCCGGAAAATGCAAAAAACGCCATTCAGGATCAGTTACTTGATTTAACCAAGCATACACAGGACATGCTTTTTAACCTACTCTCTTGGTCAAAATCGCAATTATCGGGCAAAAGCATTGAAGTGCAGGAAGTTAATCTGCATGGTGCCATTAACAACACCGTTGAAATGTTGAAAAAAGTGGCCGACCAAAAAGGTATTCAAATCAGCAGTTCAATTGCGGAGGATATTAAGGTGGTGGCAAACGTAGATATTCTACAGTTGGTGGTACGCAATTTTATACAAAACGCCATAAAATTTACCCATCCAAAGGGCGAAATACATGTGCACGCCAGGCACGAAAAAGGTTCGGTTGCAATATCCGTAAAAGACAACGGTATCGGAATACCACTTGAAAAACATTCAGAAATTTTTTCCTCTAAACTAAAGTCCGCAGCTGGCACCAACAAGGAAAGAGGCATTGGCTTGGGCCTATACCTTTGCAAGGAACTTGTGGAATTACAGGGTGGTAAAATTTGGTTTACCAGTTCGCCAGATACTGGCTCACAATTTAGTTTTAGCCTGGCACTTGCGCACTAGATACGAGTGTGTATCACAATACTATATTTTGAACTTTTTTAGCATATCACCTGAAATATCTTCATCCGAAAAACCATACCCCGTAGCCAAAACACCTTTCACCCCTGTTTTTGATGCAATGGCATACACGGTTGCCTCATCGGCGGGGTCAGTGTTGCCCTCATACCGGTAAACATCTACCACGGTAAACTCGTCATGGCTAAATTTTCCGGTTCCACAGGTTATGTTGTTTTCGGTGAGGTTAAAGTCCACGGTGTATCCTTGGCTTTTAAGTATCGCAAGTGCCTCCGAGACTGTTGCATAATGGTATTGGTTTTTCATAAATAGCCGGTGTTAGTATTCACCCTTGCAAAGTTAAATACCCGCTGCCCTGAAAAATAAAAATTATTCAATAGTTAGACCCCATTTTTAAACCAATCAGTTATCAATTGAAGGATCCGTAATTTTTTTTAAAAATCCCATGCCAACCGCCATGGTTTTAACACAAAAAACTATCTTTATCATCAATACCGTACCTGCCCTTATTAAACATATTAACATTCGAACAATGCCTGCCATAATTGTTTAACGATTTGTACTTAAATATTTATACATGGAAAAAGTGTTGATGTTTATCCATACTAGTATGCCATATTTATATGTGGCCATATTGTTAGCCGTGGTAATTAAGATTGTGATAGTATCAAAATACCGCTCGCCTGATTTTGTACTTATATTCCTAAGTTTTTTCAAAATATATGCCCAATCTGAGTATGTAACCAACAGCAACTCGCGTAAAAGATACATGCTGTATAATAATTTAATCAATTTTACGATCTATGCTTTTACACTATTGTGCATATTAATGCAGATTATTTTTAAAGGTAAATAGTGTATACCAATTTCCCCCTACCGGTTTATAGCACTGCCGTACCAAAACCTTTTAACCAAGTGGCTTGGCACCAAGCGTGTTTATGTAATCGTTAATATTTGATAACCGCCTTGGGCAGGTGGCTAGTGCCGTTAGCTTTGTAACATTTTAATAAACAACGTATAAAACATGCACAAAATTTCGGCTACCTTATTACTGTTAGCATTCAGCTGTTGCTTTTTTTGCCAAGCCCAGGAAAAATACCCACAAGGCATACAGCACGTTATTGTAATAGGTGTAGACGGCATGAGCCCCGATGGTGTTAGAACAGCACCCACCCCGGTAATGCACGAACTGATAAAAACGGGTGCCGTAAAATGGAATGTTCGCACGGTGCTGCCATCCTCCAGCAGCCCCAACTGGGCTTCTATGATCATGGGTGCAGGCACAGAAGCCCACGGTATTACAGACAACGACTGGGGCAGGGCCGACTATACGTTGCCGCCTATTGTTATTGATGAGGAAGGCATATTCCCCACTATTTTCGGGTGGATTCACCGCAACAAGCCCAGCGCCGAAATTGGCGCGGTTTACCAATGGGGCGATTTTGGGCGTTTATTTGAGAAGACCGCGGTGAATTATTATAAGAATATTCCCGACGAAGTGGGTACCGCCCAAGCGTTTGCCAGTTATGTTAAGACCAAAAAACCGGTATTTGGGTTTATGCACCTTGACCAAGTAGACGACGACGGCCACGATTATGGTCACGGCACCCCACAATATTACAGCGCCGTTGCCAAAGCTGATTCGCTTATTGGTTTGGTTTGGCAAAGCATAAAGGATGCAGGCATGGAAAAAAATACCCTGCTCATTATTACTGCCGACCACGGAGGCGTTGGGTTTGGGCATGGCGGGGCCACCATAGAGGAAGCAGAAATAACCATGATATTGCACGGGGCTGGCGTAAAAACCGGCTATACGGTAAAACAACAGGTATATACCTACGACCTTGCCGCTACCATAGCCTTTGCGCTGCACATTGTACCACCCTATGTTTGGACCGGAAGGCCCATTAAAAGTGCTTTCACCGGTTTTTCTGAGCCTGCAAACTTATACCTGGGCAAAACGCTTATCCCTTCCCCGAAAATTTTTCCCTGGCGGTACCTGTACCAACAGGCCGGCGGTTTGTATATCGACAGCCCTGCAACAGTAACCCTGCAAACAGTTGCGCCACAAGCTATTACACGGTACACTACCGACGGTACTGTACCCACAAAATCATCCAAACAGTACACGGCACCTTTTACCGTTGACACCAGCACCGTGGTAACGGCCATGTCGTTCGACACAGCTGGCAATAACAGCCAAGCCGTTACAGCATACTACCGGGTTGCAGCCTCCAACCAAGGGCATGGCGTGAATGTACAATATTTTACAGGTTTTGAGTGGAACCATATGCCCGCATTCAGCCTCCTGCAGCAAAGACATGCATGGAACAGCTACGAGTTTAGCTTAAACCGCACCCAAATATTGCCGTTGTTCGGCAAAGACACCAGCACGTTTGGGGTTATTATGCAAAGCTACCTGCAGGTTGACCAGCCAGGCAGCTACACTTTTTACACCCGGTCAGACGATGGCAGCAAATTATTTGTTGACGGTAAGGAGGTGGTGAACAACGATGGCGACCACGGGGTGATTGAAAAGAACAGCAGTATTGACTTGGCACAGGGCAAACACTTGGTAAAGGTTGAATATTATAACGGCTCAGGTGGCTTTTGGCTGGATGTTTTGTACAAAGGCCCCGGCGTACCAAAACAAATAATACCGGCCAACAAATTATTTTTGGAGAACAAATAACCCTCGGTGGTTTTTCAACAACAAGCACAAAGCCTCTAATTGCAGTATCCATGCAGCATTAGAGGCTTTTATTGTTTGTTTCTCTTGCGCCCCCAACCAAAACAGGTAACTAAGATTAATCCCACGATACCCGCCAATTAAGCAAAACGGCAGGTGGCTACCCTAATTTTCTTAACCCATCCAACGCCGGTATTTTTTCAAAACGACCAATAACCCACTAAAATGCTAACAATTTATATATAAATTGGCGGTAGGCCATTTTTTGCCCAACCCAATAAGCACCGTTTCAAAATTTTGCAGCAACTTACAGGCTGGATTAAATTGCATTGATAGTCTTATGGAAAAGAACAAAAAAACACTGGCACTCATCCTGGTGATGGCGACAATCTGCATAAATGCAGCTGCACAAGCCCCAGCCATTGCAGTAAACCAATTGGGGTATTATAGCTATGCGCCAAAAATCGCCGTTGTGGTAAATGGGGCAGGGTCAGGAGTGTTTTACCTTGTTTCAACCGGTAAAAACGACACCGTTTTCAAAGGCAGTTTGGGTGCAGAAGCCCAATCGCTTTATTCAGCTAATAAAGCCAACCTGGCTGATTTTAGTACGTTTGCCGGCAATGGCACCTTCCAACTATATGTACCCGGCATTGGTAACTCCGACCCTTTTACCATAGGCGGCAATGTACTGCATGGTGTGGCCACTGGGCTTGTAAAAGGGTTTTATTACCAGCGGTCAGCTATGGCACTGGATGCAAAATTCGCCGGCAATTGGCAGCGCCCGGCAGGCCACCCCGACACCGCCGTACTAATACACCCTGGTGCTGCAACTACTAGCAGACCGGCCGGAACGGTTATAAAAACACCTGGCGGCTGGTACGATGCGGGCGATTACAACAAATACATCGTAAATTCCGGCATCAGTACAGGCACCTTGCTGGCGTCATACGAGGACTTTAGCGGCTATTACGACACACTCAATACAAACATACCAGAGAGCAGCAACCATTTGCCCGACCTGATGGACGAAACATTGTACAACTTACGTTGGATGCTAACCATGCAGGACCCCACCGATGGTGGCGTGTACAATAAATGCACCAATGCGGCTTTTGATGGCATGGTGATGCCCGGCGTTACAAAACTGCCCCGGTATGTTGTTGCCAAAGGCACCACAGCCACCCTCGACTTTGCAGCCGTTATGGCACAAGCAGCGCGAATAACCAAAAGAATGACCAAACACCTGCCCGGCTTTAGCGACAGCTGCCTGCGGGCGTCGGAAAATGCCTGGCAATGGGCATTAAAAAACCCCAAACTTGCCTACGACCAAGATGCTTTAAACAAACAGTTTGACCCCAAAATTACCACGGGGGGCTATGGCGACAGCCATTTTAGCGACGAGTGGTTTTGGGCCGCCTGCGAGTTATTTATAACCACCCAAAGCCAAAAGTATTACGATACCGTTGTGGCAAGCATAGCAGCCCCCTTCAGTGTGCCATCGTGGTCGTCGGTACATGCGTTAGGTAGTTATACATTACTTAGGAATGAAAAAAGTATACCAGCCAACACCCCGGTTGATGTGGCCCCTTTAAAACAACAAGTGCTGGTTTTTGCCAACCAACTGTTAGCCGGTAGCAATAAAGCGTTTAACACCGTGATGGGGCAAAGCAACAAAGATTTTGTTTGGGGCAGCAACGCCGTTGCAGCCAACCAAGGCATTGTATTAGTGAATGCCTATTTACTAAGCGGCGATAAAAAATACATTAACGCGGCCTTAGGCAATGTAGATTATTTATTGGGCCGTAATGCCACGGGCTATTGCTTTGTTACAGGCTTTGGCACCAAAAGCACCCTGCACCCACACCACCGGCAATCAGTAGCAGACGGTATTGCCGACCCCGTGCCAGGCTTGCTGGCGGGCGGCCCAAACCCCGGCAGGCAGGACCATACACAATATGCCTTTGCCGAACCCGAAACAGCTTACAACGATAACGACCAAGCCTACGCCAGCAACGAAATTGCCATCAACTGGAATGCACCGGCAGTATATTTGGTAAACGCATTGGAGGCGTTGCGGTATAAAGTGGGCTTTGACAAAAAATAGGGCTCCTTTATTTTGAAGAGATTTTTTATACGTAGTCAAAATCAACCACTACCTTGTCCGTTTTGGGGTGGCTTTGGCAGGTTAAAATATACCCCTGCTCAAGTAGTGCAGGGCTAAGGCTGGCGTGGAAATGCATTTCAACCTCGCCTTCAACCAACTTGGCCATACAGGTGCCACAAATACCATGTTTACAGCTATAAGGCAGGTTTATCCCGTCTAATAAAGCTGCATCCAAAATAGTTTCATCATCCGCCATGGTAAAATAGTGTACCGTATCGTTGTGGGTGATGGTTATGTGGCTATCGGGCATTTGTAATTGGAGGTGTTGGTTTGGTGTTTTATTTAGCTGGCGATAGGCTTTACCCGCTGCGGTTATTTTTCCGAAGTTGAACTGCGTTTCAACCCTTCAATAAATATCGTAAGCATGTTTTCTTCCAGCTGCTCGGCACTTATTTTTTGTTTGCTGCGGTGCCAGCTTTCTATACCGCTTACGGCATGCAGCAAAATAAGCACGGTGGTGGACGCATCAATGTTGTTTATCTCACCCCTTTTAATGCCCTCTTCAATAATAGCCGCAAAACGCCGGCGGTATATGCGGCGCTGGTTTTGGTAATTGCTTAGATAAGGTTCTGATAAATAACGCCACTCGCGGTCGGCCACAATTACTTCCTCAAAATTATCGGTCATTTGGCGGATGTTAAACCGCAGCAATTTTTCAAGTTTTGCGATGGGGCTACCGCCAGAAGCCTCTACTTCCGTAATATTTTCGGTAAAAATATTGGCCACATCAAAACAAATATCGTGCAGCAGCTCGGCTTTTGAGCGAATATGGTTATACAGGCTGGCAGCTTCCACACCAACCTTTACCGCCAAATCGCGCATACTGGCGGCCTTGTACCCTTTTTCCCGAAAAAGGGCAGCGGAGGCTTTTAAAATCACGTCTTTACGGCTCACCTCCTTGTTCGTTTGTATCCGTGCCATACCGCAAATGTAATATTTCCGGTAAGAAATTTAAATAGTTTACAAGTTTCAGTAGTTCCCAAGTTCTAAGGTTCGGGCAGTTAAACATTTTGACGCCCTTAAAAGCCCCCACGATTTTTTTATGAATGCGGCGAAGAACCGACGAAGGTGTAGATATTTATGCTGCTTGAACGCCACGACGCCGTAGCTATTGAAATTTGTGCACTAATGGAACTTGCAAACTATTGGAAATTGTAAACTCTTGAACTCCCCTTTGCCCATTCCCTTAAATGCAATAGGTTTGCGCCCACAAATAACACAGTATTATGTCAGTTGTAGTAGTTGGTAGCATGGCGTTTGACGATATTGAGACCCCTTTTGGCAAGTCAGATAAAATTGTGGGCGGCGCCGCCACATATATTGCGTATGCGGCAAGCAATTTTGTACAACCCGTGCAGTTGGTATCTATTGTTGGGTACGATTTTCCCACCGAGGAAATGGACACCCTTAAACAGCGCGGCGCCGTATTGGACGGCATAGAAGTGGTACCAGACAAAAAATCGTTTTTTTGGAGCGGCCGGTACCACATGGACATGAATACCCGCGACACGTTGGTAACCGACTTGAACGTATTGGGTGATTTTAACCCGGTACTGCCCGAAAGCTACCGCGACGCTGAATTTGTAATGCTGGGCAACCTTGCACCAGCCGTGCAAATACAAGTTATACAGCAAATGAATAAACGCCCTAAGCTGATTGTGTTAGACACCATGAACTTTTGGATGGAAGTTGCTTTGGAGGGCTTGTTAGAGGTGATAAGCATGGTGGATGTACTGATGGTGAACGACAGCGAGGCCAGGCAGCTTACCGGCGAATACAGCATAGTAAAGGCGGCCAAGAAAATATTAACGATGGGCCCTAAATATTTGGTTGTTAAAAAGGGCGAACATGGCGCATTGCTTTTTCATGGCAACAGTGTGTTTTTTGCCCCTGCGCTGCCCTTGGAAGAAGTGTTTGACCCCACCGGTGCGGGGGATACTTTTGCAGGCGGCTTTATCGGCCATTTGGCAAAAACGAAAGACATATCGTTCGAAAATATGAAAACAGCTATAATTGTTGGCAGTGCCATGGCCAGCTTTTGCGTGGAAAAATTTGGCGTGCAAAGGGTGAAAGAAGTTACCAAGCCGGAGATTGATGGGCGCTTGCAAGAATTTGTGCAATTGGTAAACTTTGATATTACACTGGGATAATACCCGGCGGAAAATGGCCAGCTGTAGAGTAAAGGCTGTTTAGCATGCTGTGCCAATTCAATTTTGGTAAAATCAATCCAGCTATTTACATTTGCCCCGCAATGAAAATAGC
>Ga0208741_10000632_pt1 | contig 15943 bp, 1 predicted proteins | sample CryBogCBE03Jun09_FD_184576 | JGI IMG/M metagenome (GOLD analysis project Ga0208741, IMG submission 184576) | Freshwater microbial communities from Crystal Bog, Wisconsin, USA - CBE03Jun09 (SPAdes) | ecosystem: Environmental > Aquatic > Freshwater > Lake | place: Crystal Bog, Wisconsin, USA...
TCTGAGTTAAGTGTAAAGGTATGAGTACCAGCAGCTAATCGAGTTGGTTCAGCACCTAGACCGTGTGCGTAAATTTCGCTAAAATTAGTATTAATTTTCTGAAACGCGACACGTAACGGATCACCGCTTTTATCATTTGCCGTTTGACCAATATTAATTAATTGCTGAGTCATTGTTTATTCCTTTAAAATCCTATTGCCATCCACAGGATGCCGTATGTTCTTGTTCCAGATATAGTTGAGCCACCATACAGATCAAATCCGCTAGCGGTAAATGAGTAAACCGCTGCAAATTCGTCTGTTAATCCTACATTATTTTGAGTCCATATAGTGGCAGTAACACTTACGCAGGCATTTGGAAATGCTGTAGGGAATGATTGAGGAAGAAAATCGTGCTCAGTAGCCAAAGAGGCTGGAGCTATCTGCCCCCATTGGATTATCATTCCTCCTGGCAGTTTTTGATAGCCACTGGTAGCGCCTAGGCTAGAACTAAATGCTGAACTAGCCACACCTGTAGTGGGTGAAAGGTAATCAGTACCGTCCACCGCAGTAGTAAGTGCGTATGTGTTTGGATCAGATTTAACTATGTTCCCGGCACCAGTACCACCAATTTGTGTTCCGTGACGATCTATAGTCACAGTCGCTCCACTATTGCCAATGGCAAAATTGATCGATCCGCCGAGGGTTGCATTGATAAAAGTACTCGATCCATTATTGATTATGATATAATCATTTTCATAATTGACAGGCTGTGCAGCAGGGTCTACATTCTTGTTCCATAACCCCCAATAGGTGTTCGTTGAATCTTCTCCTAAGTATAACCCATCCCCACTGCCATTACTCAGTGTTATGGATCCTGTAAAGTTGGGATTAGCTAATGGAGCATATCCACTTAGGTTTTGATCACCTGTATTAGTGCCTGACAAGTTATTGGCACTAATTGCACCTGAAAATGTTGCACCTGATAATAATGCGTATCCACTTAGGTTTTGATCACCTGTATTAGTGCCTGACAAGTTATTGGCACTAATTGCACCTGAAAATGTTGCACCTGATAATAATGCGTATCCACTTAGGTTTTGATCACCTGTATTAGTTCCACTTACGCTGGCGTTGGCTGCAATACTAACATTGGCACCAATAGTGGAACTGGATGGCAAATTGCTAGCATTGATAGCACCACTACCAAGCGACAACGTTCCATTACTTGGATTATAACTTAATGACCCATTGACGGATGCTTGCTGATTTAGAGATGAATTACTGGGTACAAAGGGAACATAATAAGTTCCTGAACTATTTGTAGTTGTGGTATTGAGCCCAACTGTGATATCCTGACTACCATTAAATGTCACACCATTGATATTTCTACTGGTTTGTAATGTTGTAGCTGTGCCAGCATTACCGTTTATACTGCCAGTTAGCGTTTGATCTAATCCCCAGTAGCCAGATAAAATTGCTGCCGGAGAATTAACTGCTCCTCCAGACACAGCATTTATTCTTGTTTGGTTAGCAAGTGTCGAACTTGGTATTTTTTGTGTCATTTTTATTCCTTACTGTATTTACTTTAAACCATCTAAACGTTTTATTAGCAGATCAATCTGTTGTTGTTGACGTTCAATTGTGGCCTGTTGCTCTTTAATAGCTTCTACCAACAATGGTACTACCTTTTCGTACTGAATAGTCTTGTAGTTTTCGCCTGACTTGCTGTTACCGTTTTCATCTGTATCAAATGGAGCTGGTTTAACAGCTTCTGGCAACACAAGTTCAACTTCTTGAGCAATCAAACCAACTACATTGACTGTTCTGTCATAGCCAGCTAGTTCGTTAGCCAGTGCGTTCCAGTTATAGATAACACCGTTTAGCGATACAATTTTCTCAACAGCATTGGTAATTGGACGGAAGTTTTCTTTTAGTCTACGATCTGAGCTATATGCTGTAATATCGCCACCAGCTGTAATAGCACCAGCAGCTGTAATAGCGCCTGTTGAATACAAACTAGCACAGCTATAACCGCTATTTAGATATAATGCTTGAGCATAGCCACTTACACTAGCAAATCCTACATAAACGTGTGACGCCTCTTTGTATCCTGGACTACTGCTATAATCTCCGTTATCGTATACATATCTTGCATTAGTCGCGTTAGTTGCATTAGTCGCATTAGTTGCGCTACTTGCACTTCCTGCACTTCCTGCACTATTCGCATAATTTACACTTTGACTACCAATGTTGCTTGTAGTAATAGCATCAGTAATTCCATAACCTGATATAGTCGTTGGATGATTAGTTACTCCTGTCCAAGGAACACTACCTGCTGTGCTACTGCTGATTGCACTACTTACCCAACTTTGTGAAGCAATAGTTTGGCGAGTTGGTGTTTGGTCAGTGTAGAATAAATTTGCACCGTTAAATTCTATAGCACCAGCTTGTAGACTTGAAACTAAACTGCCACTGGTAAGCCTCATTGGCGGTTTAGTAGTTGTACCTGCGGCTAAGTAAACAGCCGAAGAACTTCCCATTGTGACATCACCAGTAAATGTTCCACCAGTATATGGCATTGAACTAGTTTGCAAATTCTGTATAGCCTGTTGCACATTGGTAGCACTGTTGCTGCTAATAGGAGCAAATATGGTATTCTGTGCCTGTACAGTATAGTTGATGTAGCCATCTACTTCTGCAAGAATCACATCACCTGTTGCTAATGTAGCTGTTAAATTAAATGTAGTTGCAGTGTCTCCACTTGTTTCAGTATAATCAGTGCTTAGACTTTGACGTACACCGTTAATATAAACACGTAATTGATTTTTACCTGGAACATAAGTTGGAGCACCTGAGAATGCTGTAGTACTTGTTGTAATACCACCAGTACCTACTATGTAAGTAACTCTATTACTACTAATAAATGTTCCATAGCTTGGTGCGGTAACGTTAGTTGGAGTTACCCAGCTATAACTACCAGCACCAGTTGTTGTTAATACCTGTGGACTACCTGCACCAGAATATGTCAACGAATTCAACAATGCTAATACTGAGTTATACAGTGATGTTTGACCAGTACCACCGTTAGCTGGACCAACAACACCAGTTGTTGCATTACCAACGTTAACAGTACCGTAGAAAGTTTTACTTGTATAATCCAACAATGTTGTATTATCGCTAGCAATTATGTTGCCTTTAACTGGACCAATGAACTGACTAGCCGTTACAGTTGACGTAAATGTACCAGTGCCATTACTTACAACATTACCATTTGAACTATCTACGGTAAAGCGTGTAGTAGATGGAGAACCATTATCTTTAATGGTAAACATCTTAGCACCAGTAGTAGTAGAACCATTAAATGTAATACTGTCATTGAATGTTGTAGCATTATTAAATGTCCATAGTCCAGTTACAGTACCATTAGTTCCGCTATCAGTAGCGTTAATAGTTTTAACATACAATGTTGAATTGTTTGTAGCTAAATTCAAACTACTGCTTGCACCAGTAGTCCACACACCAGTTAATGTTCCAGTGTATGGAGCAGAGCCAGCATTAGCTGCGATTTTAGATACATTCAATGTACTACTTGATGTAATAGTAGTTGTACCGTTGATAAATGTATTACCGTTAGTACTATCAACACTAAACTGTGTAGTTGGTGTAGCATCTGTAATTTTGAATATCTTACCACTGCCACCGGTTATTACCACAGTATTGTTAAATGTACTTGTACCAACAACACTAAATGCTGTTGCTGTACTGCTTGTAATACTTGTATCACCGCTTACACCCAATGTACCACCAAGTGTTGTAGCACCTGTACCAACAGTGAATGTACTTGAACCAGTAATACTTGTGTTACCACCTACATACAATTTCTTAGCAATACCAACCCCGCCACTAATAACCACAGCACCGCTAGTTGTTCCTGTGCTATCCGTAGTAGATTGTACAGCTAGTGTTTGCGTAATTGTTTCTGTATTGTTTAACGTTAAGTTATTAACAGTTGTGGTTGTACCAGTAACAGTTAAGTTACCACGAACAACAACGTTACCACTTGAATCGATAGTAAACTGTGTAGCCACTGGACCTGCGGTTAACGCACCTGTAGCACTATCAACACTGAATGTAGTAACTGGTGTAGCCGCGCCATTAGTAATTGTAAACAATTTAGTAGCAGCTGATGTACTACCGCTCAATGTAATATTATTACTAAATGTGCTATTACCAGCAACCGCTAGTGTGCCCCATAGTGAAGTAGCAGCTCCGCCGCTTCCTTGACTGCCCACACTAAATGTACTAGCAGAGCTTAATTGTGTATTACCAGTAATACTCCAAATACCGTTGTAACCACTACTGATTGTTTGACCACCTACACCTGTGAATGATGCTGCTAGGAAAGTAGGAGCGTATACTTGTCCAACAAATGTTGTTTGAACAGCGTTATTTGCTAGCAACCCAACAGTCATAAATCCAGGAGTTCCACTTGGACTTAGACTAAACGTCATTGATATTGGGCCAACAGTCGAAATAGGATTTGGATACACAGTCCAGCTGGTTCCGGAACCAGCTGTAATTACATATACAACACTGCTAATAGTAGAAGTCATTCCTACGGCAATAGTGCCAGTTACACCGGATACTGTTAATGCACCGCTAGTTGTAATTGTGCCTGTAAATGTTGCTGTACCTACAGTGGTTGCACCTGGGAATCCAAATGTAACTTGGTATGTGTTACTTGAATTATTAACAGTAATAATTGGCTTACCTTGAACTTGCAGTATACCTACGTCAACACTACCATCGCTACCTGACTTGATAAAGCTGTTAGGTGCGTGAATGTTTAATCCGCCGGTAGTTGAATATGCTGGATTAGCTTGACTTACCTGTACTACTGTGTAAGTATTAGCACCGCCTGACTTAGCTACACCGCCTGGGCTAGTGTTGTTACCATTAGCGGTTACAGTCATTACACCGATAGTGTTGGTAAATGAACTGTTGCTGACAGCATTACCATCTGCAACAACTTGATCTGGAGTTACAGCAGTTGGGCTTGCTAATCCGTTAGTTTGATTATAAGGAATAGTTCCAGCTGGCAAATATGTAATCTTGTTCAACTGTACACCAGTTGAAGTACTGCTTGCTGTTTGTAAATCTACCCAACCATTGGTCTGTGTAAACACAACACTATTAAAGCTAGCTAAACCGTTAGCAGCCTGAATTTGTTGACGTGTACCAGTTGGAGCACTTGCTAATGTTGAGCCATTAGCGATTGTTGAAATTACAGTACCATTAGCACCGCGTACAGTTGTAGTATAAGTTGCACCAGGAACATTTAACAATAACTTGCTTTGTTCAATATCAGCTGTTGCACCAACCATACTGTCAACGATACTTCCACTGTTAACACTAGTTGTAATAGTTCCACTTGCGCTGTTATATTGTAAACCAGCTGTGTTACCAATAATTGTACCTTGTGTAGTTATTGCACCAATTATGTATGTTATTGTGCCGGTAGGAGTTCCAGTTGCTGATTGGTTAAGTGTATAGGTGCCAGATCCTCCGGTACCTGTGCCGTAACCAGTAATATACGTACCAGCAGTAACATTGTTTCCAAGTACTAATTGCCCAACACTAACAAATCCACTTGCCAATGTTGTTACTGTCAATGTTCTATTGCTAATCGAAGCTGTAGTAAATACTGAAGCAGTACCTGTATAACTTACACTACTTGTTGTAGGTGCAGGATTTGCCACTACTGTGTAAATGCCATTGTATCCAACTGGAATAACTCCGCTTACAACAATAGTTTGTCCAACTTGGAATGGTAATGAACTTTGTGTAGCAAAACTCAACGTTACAACGCCAGCGTTTATTGTTGCACTAGTTGTTGCTAATGGTCCTGTATTATTAGGCAATGATAATGAAGCTGCTTTCCAAGTACTGCTTGGAGCATCGTATACTAACTGACTACCAGTGTTGATGCTAGTGAATACAATAACGCCGGCTGGTTGGAAGTTAGGAAGGCTAGTTAACGTAATTGTTGCCTGTGTAATATTGGTAGCTACACCTGATGGATTATTACCACCTCCTGTAGAAAAAACTACAGCCTGAACAGTCTGTGTACCATCAAATGCGTATGTACTTGTGCCAGAATTATAACCACCGCCATAAATCTGCATACCGTTTACAATAGCACTTGGGTTAGTACTGGTTATTTGAACAACCAAAGTCGTACTAGGTGATACCCAACTTACATATGATGTTGTAACATACGGCAACGTACTATCAACCATCTTAAAGATACTATTTTGATTATAGTCTTCTGTGTCTACATAGCCTTTGTTAGTTACGTTATTGACACTAACTTGGGCCGGCATAGCCATATCGATAATACTGTATCCGCCTAAATCCATATTGGCTGTCATTGGATTTATGCCATTAAGAGCCATAAAACCTGTTCCGCCAAGTCTTTCGCTTTGAGGTACTGAACTGCCTCCGTAGTTTACACCCAAACGATAATCTATGAATGTACGAATTGCGCTTTGTACTGGAACGATATCACTAGCGTTCTCAGTCATTTTATCATCGCTAGAGAAATCAGTTACTAATACACCACGTTGGAATTGTAAACCACTTACGTTAGTAAACGCAATGTTCTGACTGATACTAACTGTACCAGTACCTTGGTCAACTGTAAAAAACTTGCCAACACGGAAAATACCGTTTTCGTCTGTTGTTACATAGAAACAACGGCCTACACCTTCTTCAACAACTTGTTTAGTATTGTCTGCGGCAATAGCTGGGTTACCATAAATTTGATTTGGATAGTTACTTGTATTGTATCCACCTGTACCAATAAATGCAAAATCGTGTCCAGTTGCACGGCATAAACTAATACGTTGTGTAATCTGTGCGCCAGTGTTTGCACTATATCCTGCATATAAGTTAGTTGTGTTAACAGTACTGAATGGTTTACTAATACCAATAGCTGCACCGTTACCACTTGCACTTAACGGTGTTATTGTTGTTGTTGTACTTGTACTCCAAACACCTGGATCAAACGGATATGATAGTATAATGTAACTAGCAGATACACCGCCAGCACACGCCCATATACCATTGTATAAATTGTTAGTATTACCAGTTACATTATAATAGCCGCCAGTAGTAATTACAAGAGCACCGGCCAATGCTACACGAACATTAAACAAACTACTACTCTGTGTTTTACTTGTATAGCTAGATACTGTGGTACTTATATTATTAATAAAGTTAGGACAGTAAAAACTCATTGAGCCAGTGCTGGTTAATGTAATACTTGGAACAAATTCTGTAGCACCATTGTCGTCACTAATTGTAATAGTTCCTGGGATACCAGCACTAAGGATAGCTCTAATAGTGTATGTATGTCCGCTTACTATAGTACCAACAGAAGTAGCCGTTCCGGTTGCTGTAAATATAATTTGCTGGCCAACGGTCAATCCGTTAGTTGAACTTACAGTAACAGCATTATTGACGGTTGTAGTTGAACTCATAGTTCCAAATATGCCTGGAGCTTTAGGATACAACACACTTAATTGTATACTGCTTGAACCGCCGGTAGTTGTTACACTTGGATTAGCAAATTTACTGATTTCAGCAGACATTTTACCCGGACCTGGAACACTAAATGTCAACGCATTGATAGGAATATTAGATGTTGTTCCTAGTATAGGACTTGCTGTTGATCCGTATATGTACAACGAAATTTGACTTTGACCAACGTTTGCAATAGTATAAGTCTGTGTTGGACTCAACCCACCAATTTTACCAATAATACTGGTAGAATTAACTGTTTGACTATTATTAACTAGATAGGTGCCAGTACCTTCTGGTGTGTAAAAGTTATATGTACCTACGCCATTGTTAGTCGTAAAGTTTTGTGCATTACCAGAAATATCAACTAGGGTAATAGTAGTTCCTGATGTGTATGTTGAACTAACATAGGTTGCCGTAGGAATACCTGTACCAGTTACTAGTTGCCCAGCAACAATACCAGTTGCACTATTTACAACAAATGTATTAGTACCTATAGTACCACCGCTACTTAATGTAGGACTTACAACAGGAGATGCTCCTGCAATTTGTTTTGAAATAATAGTTCCGGCACTAATAAGTCCACCAGATGCAATACTCATTCCAGTATATAATAATCCTGTTGGCGTACCAGTTACAGTAAGCACTCCGTATCCACTGTAAGTACCAGTACCTGCAGCAATACTTCCGGTAAAGGTAATAGAATATACTGTACTTGCAAATCCATCTGCTGATCCAGAAAACACAATACTTGCGTTTGCAACCAACCCTGTTGTACTGTTAACTGTAACTATATTTGTGTTTTTTGTAGTAGCCTGAATAGAACCTTGAATAGAACTTAGTGTAACAGTCGGTCGCGTTGTATATCCAAAACCAGGACTTACAATAACAACATCGCTATTAATACTGCCATTTTGGTCAATGGTACAAGTTGCAGCAGCCTGACTAGTTGCACCTCCACCGCTAAATGTTAGCACCGGAGCGGTAATATAGCCACTACCTTTAATATCGACATTAACTTTGGTTACATAAGCATATTCAATACAACTTATAGTTGAACCGTATGGAATCCAACAAGCTGGGCTTACAACAAATTTGTTATTGTTATAGTCTACAGATTGAATAATGGTTCCTGTTGGCACATTACCGCCTGTGGTTGTAAATCCAAATTCCGCAAGAGTAATAGTGCCTGTTGGAGAAGTAATAGTTTGCACAGCACTTAATATATAAGTACCAGCTCCACCATTGCCACTAGTACCGTTTGTACCAAAAGCTAAAATATAAGTGCCTGCAATAAATCCTGGTGTGCTTGCGTACACAGTCATACCAGCAACAATAGTTCCGCTAGGACTTCCAGTTACAGTTAAGACGTTACCTGTGATAGAACCAGTTATGCTAACATAGCCACCTGATGCTGTACCAGTTACATTTGGTGTCAATGCGACACTGCTACTTACTTTGATTGTGTTTCCAGAAACATAAGTTATAAAGTAAGTAGCGTTGCTCAATCCACCAAATGTTGGAATAGTGCTACTACTTGTAAATGTAATTTGTTGACCTACATATAGTACGGCTTGCGATGAACTATCGCTGTTTAAAGGAATACTTAATGTAATAGTGTCTGAACTTGAGCTTACAACATAGCCAGTTGTTTGTGAAATACTTACAACCATACCAACTAGCAATTTTGATACATCGTTAGTTGTAATAGTAGTTGTATTAACTACACTAGTTACTTGGTGTGTACCGTCATAACTATAGTTGGTCAATGTAAGTGCTTGATTTGTAATCGGACTAGCATAAGTTGGGCTAATATTCCAAGTGCTACCATTGCCGGTACCAGACGCATTACTCACAATGTATGTTCCAGGCAAGCTGCTTCCGCCAGTAATTAACATTCCAGGGAATATAGTTTGCTCTGAACCTGAACCACTTATAGTTCCAATAGTTAATACACTGCCACTAATGCTTGAACCGGATGTAATAACGGTAGCGGCGTATCCTGAAATATTTAACGAACTATCTACTGGAGGTAATGTACCCGAGATGCTGTAAGGAACATTAAATGTTGCAATTTCTGAAGTTGTACTTCCAGTTTCAAGTTGACTACTTACATACGCAAGACCATTTACACCCGCTCCTGTTGAAGAGTTGTTATAAATTGGTGTTGGGCTTAAACGTAAATAACCATTAACATCAAAACCAAATTGTATTGCCTCGCCACTTGTAATGCTTCCTGGGGTGCTACTTAGGTCCAATGTAACTTGTAAACTACTTCCGCCAGTTGGAACTCCACTACTTATTATAGCTAAAACAGTTTGTCCGCTAAAACCTACACCTGTAACCAGCTGGCCAGGTAAAATTGTGCCATTAACATTTGAAACTATTATTCTATTTGAATTGATAGATACAAAATTAGCTCTAGCACTATACACTGGAGTAGTGTATCCTAGTACTTGGTGTGTACGTCCATTCCAAGCTAAACTGTAGATACCTGTATTGATTTGGTCAATGGTAGTAGTATCGCTAATAATTGCTATAGCAATTTTGCTATCGCCGGCCGTAGCACCTTGTGTTGCTGTAGAGAATACAACTTGACCTACGGCAGCTACAACATTAGAGGCTAATAGTGTTGTACTAATTGGACCACTTAATATAACTGTAGTACCACTTACATAGGTAACTGTTAAGCCAGCTGGACTAATATACCCAGTTGCTATGCCAGTAACACTGTTTTTTGCACCACCAATAACTTGTCCAACAGCAATAGTACCTGTGACATTGCTTAGTGTAATTGTAGAACTACCTGCTGTTGCGCTGGCAATAGTGGCTGTGGCTACATAATTTATAGGATCGGCTTGTATAATATTGCCAATGTCAGTTGTAAATTGATAATAACTAAAGCCATTTGATGTTTGTAAAATAGCGTTAGTACTGGTACTCATTGCCTCGCCAGTAGCTTGACTCAAGTTATAAGTCAGTACACGATAAGTGCTAGATAAATTAGCACTGTACTGTAACGCTGTACTTGGTCGAACTGGTTTAACGTTGGTAATATTTGTAAATTCAGCGTATGTGTTGGTACGTATGGTTATCACTTGTCCATCACGCAATGGATAAGCAAGACCCGTAGCTGCACTGATAGTTAGTTGTAGTACATTCTGTCCTAGTGTAACACTAGTGTGTGTAATACCACTGATTTGATAAGTGGTAAGTGACCCGCCTTCTACACTATGATCGATATCTAATAAACACTGACTAAATGGAATATATTCGTAGCCAATAATATAAACTAGCTGCGCAACAACACTGGCAGTGGGAGTCATTGCTGTAGCGTATTGACCTTGCTTATAAATCTTAGCTGTTTGTACTAGATCACGAACTAGGTTAACTGCGTTTGGCAATTCAGTACTATCAGCACCGCCAGCACGTAGACCGTAGTCACCGTAACCGTTAGATCCAGCAACTGAGCGAATTTGTCCACCGTTCAATGAATAGTAACCTACGTGGTTATAGTAGGTAAATGTTGAAACTTGTTCTGTTAAACCAGCGTTGGTTGCAACAATACCGTAGCCTAAATCACAAACCTGTGTAAAGTCGTTGGCCAACATTGACTTGTTGCCGCCCATTTCAATATTAATTGGAACATTACCATTTTGTAAATATGCTGGTACTGTAGTATTGATCCAAGTAGTAAAGTTTGAACTTAAATGTTGATAGTCTGTATAATAACTTGTAGTTGAACTGCTTACAGTTGGATACGTAATAGTGTTTGAGCTAGTCCAGATATTACGAGTTGAGTCGCTAGCAGTCCAATAACTACTCATCAAGTTTATTATTACCGCTAAAGATCCTGTATCTTTATTACCTATGCTATCTGATGCAACACCAGTTATACCTGTTCCTGTGGTTTGTTGCGTAACGCCGTTACCAGCACTTGGATACGGAGCTGTGTATGTTCCTATTGTAGACGTAGTTGGACCTGTAGTTCCTTCAACAACATTTTGTATAACAACTTTCAAATATGTAAATGCAGTTGTGTAAACATTTAAGATTGGATTTTTACTTGTTGTTGGATCTTGAACTGTAGATCCTGTTAAAATGTTGTAGTAATATGCGCCGTCTGTGTACCAGAAATAACGTGTACTAATATCGTTAGTTTGGCTGTTGCCACCATACAATATATCATACGTTAACGCATCTACAATATAACCAATATTTTGTTGAGCCTGTAATGGGTTCCAGCCATTAACAGTCTGCAAACTAAATGTTGGTACCGTAGTTAACCAAGCAACAACTTCTTGTTGAATAAACGTTCTGTTTAACTGCAATAACTTAGCAGCATTTTGTCGATCAGTACTTGCAGAACTTAACGGATTTGGATAGCTAATTGTACTTGGTAATGCGGTGATACCATTATTAATAATAGAATAAATTAATGCTAGGTTATTAGCAATAGCTGTCTTGGTAGGAGATGAAATTGCGTTAGCACCAGTAATTCCGTTAATTAATGTATTAAAATAATTAATACCTAGATTCAATAAAACTTGTGTTAAACCGTTGACAATATTTTCTGGCTGGATATAAATTAAACCAGTTCGAACACTTTGATATGTAGTGCCAAATATTGCATCATATACCACAGCTTTTAATATATGGTCAAAATAGTTACCACCGCTTAAACTTGTTGCCAATTGTGTGTAACTGCCAACAGCATTAAATCCAACCACACCGTTAACAGTTGAGCTACCATCGAGAATCAAACGTACCTGTGGAGCACTGATGTTATATGCACCCGCAGCCTGTTGTGTCAACCCAGTCCAGGCAACACCGTTGATAAAGTTTGTATTACTTAAAGTAATTACATTACCATTGATAGCCGAGATAAAGATTGCTGGGCTTGCATTTGTTGGAATACCAGTTCCACTAATATATTGACCAACTGTAATTTTTGAAGTGTCAACTACTGTAAAAGTAAATTTTCCTACGCCACCGTCACTATTGGTATTACTATACGTAACTGTTAAATTACTTGCGTCTGGATTCTTTAGTTGTACGTTACCGTTGTAATCGTACACTTCGTCAATTTGATAACGGAAGCCTTCTAAGTAGAATGAACACGGAACTTGTGGAGCTCTTACATCAATACCGCTATTAACAACACCTTGTACTGTGATTAAGGTATTATTAATGCCGCTGTAAGAATCTACGTGTACAACAGTACCATATAAACGTCCAGCCATACCGTCAATTAACTGACCTCCAGCAAATCGTTGTTTGTTTGTACTGCCTGTAAAACAACCTGATTCTTGTCCGTATGGTGATTTAGATTTAATTTGACCTTCTGGGTCAAGTACCATCATAAATCCGCCGTGCCCTTGAGCACTAACGTTGCTAATACGTGTAGCATCATTACATAAGAAAACATCAATTTCTTTGTTGTTTTTAGGAATACTGTTAATATCTAACGGGTTGGTCAAATAATGACGTCCATAGTTGTTTGTACCGTATAAGTGCCAATTATCTGCGGCAAATGTAGTAGTTCCAGTAGAGAATGGATAGATGACAGTTAAATTCATCACATTACCACTTACACTATCAACTACTGCTTTACCTGTTGAAATCTGTCCAAAACCATTGGCTGTTCCAACAGCTTGGTTGTTAACAAATGTCACAGTACCTACACCGGCACCTGTAATAGTTGTAGTATTTTGTGTTTGACTGTTGTTTACAATCCAAGTATTGGCTGCTTGTCCTGCGGCAATAATTACGGTGTTTGCAGAAATGGTGCCACCAGACAAGGTCATACCAATTGCAAAAGAACCAATGATAGAACCAGAACCTAAACTTAACACATTGCCAGTAATACTACCAGATGTAGTTATAGCACCAACTGAACAACTAGCTACAGTGAATGTACCGTTATAATTGGTTGGGCTCATTCCACTAATAATAATACTATCGCCTGGTATATAAGGAGCTGTGTTAGTAGTTAATAATGTGCCATCATCTGCTATAAAGTTTAAACTACAATACTGATTTCCAACACTAGTAAATGTTGTACCTTGTGTAACCGCATAGTTGTTTTCAGTTAGCACTAGTCCAGTCCAGCTAGCAGGAACTTGCCCATTAGCAAGTGTCGCTGTAATTTTACCAATATTACTACTTAGAGTAATAGCTGAACTTGTTCCTGATGTATAGTCATAGCTATAGTCAATAGGACCAATTTGCATACCATCAAAAATACCATCACGATAGAAGAACAAACTTACCCAAGGGCTCTTACTAACACGATCAATTGGACGTAAAATTGTACGACGGAAGTCATCACCTTTAACAGTTACGTTAGGTGCTAGTCTGATAGGATAGTCTTCATAGTAGACACCACTTTCAACACGAATAGTAACTTGTTGTACTTCAACACTTTCAGCATAGTCTAATGTTTCGCCGTGGATAAAAAATCCAGGTGTTAACATATTAACATTCAATGTATCACTTGTGCTACTGTTACCAGGAAAGTAACTTAAGATAACAGCGGTTGCACCACTTGTATTACCAATTAAAATCTTGCCTGGAATAATGTGGTTATCTAAAAAGTTACCTTGATCGACACTGCTTTGTCCACCGTTATTGAACTGTATGCTGTAATATCCTGAACCTGTTATAGCCGCAGGCGCCGCGCTTAGACCTTTTTGTACAATAGTAATAATTGTAGTGAAAGAACTGTTTACTTGTGCAATAGCATTGGCACTTGGATTCTTACTTGAGTCTACCGCAAACGCATTTGCATTATAGTAAGAGTTTTGTGTGTATAGACTTTGATATCTTAATTGTGATTGTTGATTTAATATCTGCGCAGCAAGACTTTGAATAAAGTACATTGCTTGAATTGTTGGCTCAAGTTGATCACCTGTGATTGCTTTTAACGCACTGGCATTTTTGTAGTAACTTCTACCAGCTTGGACTGATTGGTAATTTGAAGGTACATCGTGTGTACCTGTCATAATATCAATTACGATAGCATCAATAATATATCCAACGTCTCTATAGCAGGTTGCTTCGTTATATGATAATCCACCTACATAAGTTGTAGTCAAATAGTTATAAACATAACTAGTAATTGTTGCACTGGCATTGGTAATGATATTCCAAGCACCATACGGTTGAACATTATTATATAGTAATACGCCGGCATTAACTACGCTAGTAGTTGGGTATGTAAGAGTATACGTATTTTGTGCAGCGCCTGACGGTGAAGTAATAGCTGTAGTGCCATCAAAACTTGTATAGTTTAAAATAATATCTGCAACAAGGTTAAACAATGTAACAACTTGACTATCAATAAATGTTTGTCCAGCGTCTGAAGCAGCCGCTTGTTGTGAATATATATTACCAGCTCCAACTGTTACAGTTTGATTTTTTAAGACCTGTACAACTTCTGCGGATAATTCTTGTATAGCATAGTAGCAGGCTTGAATGTGATTAGAAGCTAGTTGGCTTGTATTATTAGCATAATATTGTAGTGCTGCTTTCAATGTAGCACTATTTCCGCCGTAGGAAATATCATAAGCAACCGCTTCTAATACTGCACCGATATCTCTTGAACTTGCAACTGAGTCAAATGTAAGCCCTGGATTTTGTGCTGTAATGTACGCTGTGATATTTGATTTTAAGAACGGAATGTTTGCTACGATTGCAGCAGTGACATCGTTGTTAACACCATTTGGCCCTGCAGAGTAAACAGGTATGCTTCTTGGGAATTGCGTATTGCTAACACCGTATGTTAACAATTTCAACATCACGTTGAATTTTGCGTAGATAGTATTAACGCTAGCAGCATCAGCAGATGTTCCTAATAAAGACTTATCAATAAATCCATTAGTAGAACCAATATAGGATACACTACCATCTTTCAATGTAGGAATTAATCCAGTAGTTGTTGGATTTGCTGTGATTACTACAAACTTATCGTGTAGTATTCCACTTGAAGGTAAGGTAGGAGCTGTACCATACAGACCAGTTGCTGTGTTGATAGCAACAACACCCGACCCGTTTGAACTACTTACAATGCTAGTAATCAATGCAATGTTAGCACTGATACTAGAAGAAGCGTCACTTCCTCCAGCAAACGTTTCATTAGTGTATTGGAATACACTTTGTTGGTATGCTATTTTTGGACTAGTATTAGTAATAATGTTTTGTGCTAATACACCAATATAGTTAATGGCATCAATACAAGCACTTTGCTGACTTGAACCTGTTAGGTGTAAGCTACCGCCATACCAATAACGATTTGCAGCATAGGTACTTTGGCTATTTCCGCCATACATAAAGTCGTATACTAGACTCCAAATAATAGACTGGATGTCGCGCTTACTTAG
>Ga0208741_10000635_pt1 | contig 15898 bp, 17 predicted proteins | sample CryBogCBE03Jun09_FD_184576 | JGI IMG/M metagenome (GOLD analysis project Ga0208741, IMG submission 184576) | Freshwater microbial communities from Crystal Bog, Wisconsin, USA - CBE03Jun09 (SPAdes) | ecosystem: Environmental > Aquatic > Freshwater > Lake | place: Crystal Bog, Wisconsin, USA...
TTTTCCCACTTTACTCAAACCAACCCCTCACCCCTCACCCCCTCACCTACGAATATAGGATTCTCATTCTCCTCTCTATTTTATTTTTTATGCTCTCATTTATCGTCAGCATTAAGCAAAGCAACCCATTTTTTTTGTCGCATACCTTTATTTCCTTCTTTTTTCATATTTTGCTCCTTTTGCTTCTATTGGTTCACCAATTATTTCAATATCACCTGTTAATTTCTTCCTTTCTTTTGAATGTTTTTGTTGATTTATTCTTTCATTTGTTAAGCGTTGGCGTTCTTTTTGTGCTTCCTTTCTAATTCTATCTTTTTCTTCTTTTTGTTGTCTGGCTGCTTCTTTTACTGCTTCTCTTTGTTGTCTGGCTACTTCTCTTTCTACTTCTTTTTGCCTTTGAATTGCTAATTCTTGTTCCATCGATTTTAATTTTGGTGGTCGTCCACGTCTTGGTATATATGGTTCTGGACTTGTTACATAAGTTATTGGTCGAACACTACCAATATTTTCCGTTTCCATTTCGCCTGTTTCATTATCATAACCAGTTCCGCCTCCAGCACGCTTCATACTTTGTGAATGTTCGACCAGTAAAGGATGTTCTCGTTCATAAATATTTGGTGGCGATTCAAATCTACTGATTGTTCCATCTGGCAAATTGTAATATCCATCAATAACATGCCTTGGATTTGAAAATGGATGTTGAATAATTTCTTCTTCTGTTGGGCGATGAAAAGCAGATTTTATCTCCCTCAATTTAAAATCTAAATTAGTTAATGACGGACTAAAAGCAAATCCAGATTCATCACTATTTTGATTTTCCGGTTCATCAATTGAAGATTGATTAGTTGAATCATCAAACTCATTTTCCAAATCATTTCCTCTAGGAACAGAATGCAATTGTTCGATTGGTCGCTGTATATAGTGTGGTTGATTTTGGATTGTCCCCAACAAAGTATTTACAGGTTGTGGTTCATGGTAATTAATCTTTATTTTATTTGTCAATTCTTCGATTGCTTTCAATAAAGGATTACTGTTTGCTTCATTATTATAAGGATTTCCAGATTGAATATAAACTGGATGATAAGGTTGAATATATGATTGCTGAAAATCGTTTTGTTGATAATGTTTTTTTGATTGTTTGGCTTTGCGCTTATATTTTCTCTTCTTTTTAACATCTACGCCTCTACCGAGGCTAGTCCCAAAGGGACGTCCAATATGAACTTTAACATTCACATTTTGTTTGTTTGATTGTTTTTGAACCATTATATATAATGTTAATGTTTTATTCTTTCTAGCAGACCATACCTTTTAGCAGCATTTATTGCCGCACCAGCTTCAGGCGCTAACGATGAAACAATAGAATTCACAATCGGTTCATCCAATACTCTTGCTAAACCTTTTACACCACCAATTAATTTTGAACCTAACCCTTTACCTAAGAAACCTGAAAATGTATTCTTTCCAAACATATAAAATAGCAAAAGAAAATGTTGTCAATCAATAAGTATTTGGTCGAACATTTTGTAAATATTTCTTGATTTGTGTAAATTTATTAAAATCCAATCATGTGGGTCTTGAAATGAAATATTAATTATTTGTTGATATTTGTCTTTGTCGAGTTGAATCAATTCATCAAATACTTTTTCGAGTTGACTTTTTCCCAAATTGAAAATAATTAAATTAGATGCTAATTCTCTCAAAGGTTTTGCCAACGCTTGGAAATTTTGTTGAAGTAAAAATATTGTTGTTCTCAAATGTCTCATTTTTGTGATGATTTTTTGAAGAACTTTTAATATTTGTGGGTCTTTCAACGAAACTTGGAAATCATCAATTATTATCAAAGAATTATACTTTTCTCTACTATGTTCTTGAATTTCTTCATAAACTTGAGAAATATTATCAAATGTCAAAGTGTCAAATAATTGTTCTGGTGGAAGATTCTTTCCAAAAATATCGTTTTCAATTGATGCACGACTATTCGAAGGCATGAAAACATATATTGTTTCAAAACATTTTTTAAAAATTGTTTTAATGAATGATGTTAGAAGTGATGTTTTCCCACTTCCCATTCTACCACATATTATATTGAATGATGTTGTAGAGAATGCTTCTTTAACCATGGGGTACTTTAATAACTTTTCATGAATAACATCATCACAATTCATCTTGACATGACCCAAATCTGGTTTATCCAATTTCACAATTTTCATTATAATATAACAATTTCTTTTCTATTTGATGAAATAATACGAAGCATTTTTACCTTTCTTTCGTGATTCACTTATTGCGATTGCTTCTCTTTGACGTTGTGCCATTACTTTTGCGAGTGGATGTTTGCTAAATTTTTTTCCTTTTTCATCTTGAACGAAATAACCTCCATCATCTTTGACTATTTTATATGGCATATAATTTGTATCACCATAATAATTTATTCGCATACCAACCATTACTTCCAACAACTTTTAAATCGTTTGAATGCCTTTTCTTATATAGTTTTCTCCTATCATCTGCGTATTCTTTTCCATATAATTTCATGAATGTTGGATAATCATTATATCCTGTCGCCCCAACTGAAGCAACCTTTTCACCATTTTTAAAAACATCAATCTTTTTTCGTGGATTATTTGAACGAGTCACAACAACACCAATTTCTTTTGCTTTTTGTTTGGTATAATCTGTAATTTCATACATATTATATTATGAAAAGAAACTTTGTTAATTTATATCAAACACTATTTTCTTTTTTCATGGTGTTATTTTTTATCATTTCCAAATCTTCTTCTTTCTCTATAATAACATCTCTTTTGATTGTGAAACAACAAAAACCAATTTCTTTACATTTGCTTTTGTAGCACGCATTTACGATTCCCAAAAAACAACCGATGAAAGAAGTGACTGCGAATGTTAGAAATACCTCGCTCAACATATATATTATGAAAAGAAACAAAAATAGAAACGCCCCAAAGGCGTTTCTATTCCTATGAAAAAATAAATGAACCGAAGGTTCATTTATTTCTTTTAAAGTTTCTTTTCATAAGATTTGATTAAAAATCCGTCTCGTAGAGACGGATTTGTTAATTTATATTTCAAAATATTTTTATAATTTGACAAGTTGTATGTCCGTCACCATAATAAAATACTGGTGACGTATTTTCACAATAAAAATAAAACGTTTGTCCTGCTGCCATATAATACATCACAGTTACTGTGAAAGCACCTTCATTAATTAAATAACTTTCATTAAAACTGAGATATTGAGTATTAACACCTAAAGGTATACAAGTTCCTCGTGCTTTTAACCATCTACCATAAGTTCCAGTTCCGTTGGTAAAAACGCATAATTGGAAATAATAAGTTCCTGAAACTGATGCTGTAAATATTCCATTCGTTGAATCCCAATTAGATGCGTTCGCATTTCCATAGACAGTCACCTTATCCCATCTGGATGAAGTGCTGTTGTAAGATGAACCTATATTGTATCCGGCGAGTGTATAAGAGTTTCCATACGTATTTGCTGATATCAACCATGTTTGTTGTTGTGCTGTGCTATTTATGTTCCCTCCAGAAAATACAAATGAGTTTGACACAACACTAGAACTGAAAGAAAAATTCATGGACTTATTGGAAGTATTTGTAGTAATCGTTGACACACTTTGTGCGTTTGAATCATACCAGATTATCTGTGGGTCTGTAGCATTTTGAACTACTGTGCTTATATAAAAATTCAAATTGTTATTTGTTAATATATCGCCTTCCAAAGTAATTTGTGCCCCACCCAACGACAAAGTTGTTGATAGTGCGTCAATAAATATACCAGAATAACTACCAGACGCAGAGAGATAAATGTATGGATTACTGTTTTGAACCGCCAAATTTTGAATGACTAATTTTGCTGTTGTTCCTATTGTTAAAGAAGTTGAATTAAAAATATTATTTCCAGTAAAAGTATTATTCGATGATAAATTAGCATAATTTGTTAAAGCATTTGATACAAATGATGTCGTTGCCCCTTTATTTGAATTATCTGTAGCGGTCACAGTAGGAAATGTTGGGGTGACTGAAAAATTAATTGAACTCTTTAAAAAATTGGCAATATTCGTTTGAGATGTGTTATCAATATTCCAAATACTTAATCCACCCCCACTACTAGCGTTTGAGTAACAAATTAGGTCTGTCTCAAAACTGCTTGATTTGTTGTAATACCAACCCACACCAGTATTACCTGAATTGATTGGTGGAAAAAATGAAGGAAAATACATTTTAGCGGTTATATTCAAATTGATAGTTCCACCTTGTTGAATATAATTACTCATATTTGCTATTGTTTGATAATTAGCGAGTTGAGAATTTACATAAGATGTAGTAGCGCCATAATTTCCAATCGTATTATTTGTTGGAAATGATGGATTTGAAAAAAATTGAATTGAATTTGAATAAAAATTTGCTATTTGAGTTGGTGTTGTATAATTTCCAGTTCCCCAAATTGATAAACCACCTGTGGATGCTCCTCCGTTACATATAAAATCTGTTTCTCCTTGTGTTCCACTTTGATTCCAATACAATTCCAAACCTGCGTTATTAACTGCTGTTGTTGGAAAAGAAGAAAGTAACGACATGGTTGCGTTATTGATAGCACCAAATTTAACACTTCCACCGTCATGAAGAAATGAACTCATATTTGCTATTGTTTGGTAAGTAGATGCCGCATCGCTAATTTTAAGGTAATTAGATGAAGCATTCGAAATTTTTAAGTAATTATTTGACGCATCTGTAATTTTCAAATAATTATTGGAAGCATCAGTAATTTTTAAGTAATTGTTTATTATGCTATTAGCACTCGCGATGGTTAAGTAATTATTAGAAGCATCTGTAATTTTTAAATAATTATTTGAAACATCAATTATTGTTTCGTAAGAATTTATGTTTATTCCATTAAAAGTAATATTATTACCACTCAAATCAATATTTCCTGAATTATTATATATCTTTGATGCGTTGATTATTCCTGATACAGTCAAATTTCTATCAAAAATAGCATTTGCTTGATTACCACCCGATGGATTGTCACTATTTTGAAAATTTCCATAGATTTTTGTATCTTTGAATTTATTATAAGTGTATGACATTATTATAATAAATAAATAAATAAATTATACACCCAGTTGATTTACAAATCCTGTGTTGATATTAAATGGACTGTAGAGAAACCCGTTAATATAAACGACATCAACTATTGAACCTATGTATATTCTATTCGATGTAATTCCACTCGTATTCCTGCCAATATTTATAGATGAACCGCCTAGTGGATTCGAATAATTAATCGATAAATTACCACTTGCTTGAATATTATTTGCTTGAATATTATTTGTGGTTAATGAATTGGAAATAATATCACCTAAATTGCTAACACTAAAATTATTATTTGACAAAACACCGCTGAAGAAATAATTTCCACTTTGAGATAATTCATGCGTTGTTGATATTCCAAAAGAATCTTTTAATCTTAATGTTGCATTACATGTTTCTGTTGGTGGTGTATCACTCGCAATAAAATATCTTGCATAAGATGCTGATTGTTGTGCTGATTGCTGTGCTGACGCCGCCGATGCTGATGCCGAAGATGCTGACGTTGCTGCTGCTCCTGCTGACGCTGCTGATGCTGATGCTGCGGCAACTGCTCCACCCGCTGATAATGCGGCTGACGCCGCTGCTGCTGATGCTGCCGTAGAATCACCATTCGCTCCTGCATCGCCTTTGTCTCCTTTTTGTCCTTGTGGTCCTTGTAGTCCTTGTGGTCCGGTATAACCAGTCAATCCTTGAATACCTTGTATACCTTGTGGTCCGGTATAACCAGTCAGTCCTTGTGTTCCTTGAATTCCTTGTATGCCTTGTATGCCTTGAATTCCTTGTGTTCCTTGAATTCCTTGTATGCCTTGTGTTCCTTGAATCCCCTGTGGTCCTTGCGGTCCAGTAAATCCAGTTTTACCTTGTATACCTTGTGGTCCAGTATAACCAGTATAACCAGTAGGTCCTATTGGTCCTCCTGATGGTCCAGTTACTCCAGTTGGTCCTTGCGATGCTTTGTTTATGGTATTTATTTGATTTTGAATTGAACTTGTTGCGTCCAAATAAGAAATAGTCTGTGATGATATTCCATTCAAATAATTTACAGTAATCGAATTTATTTGTAAATCGTCTACACCTATTCCAGATAATGATTGGTCGACATTATAAATATCACCATTAATACTCATATTATATATTGTCAATATTTATGATATTCTGTTGGATTCAGTAATTTTATAAAACTTATGTCAGGGTCTGGTTTTGGTGCTGGAACTGCCATGGGGTTTATTTGTGGTGGAAGTGGATGGTCGATTAAATTATTTATTTCTCTATTTAATTTCCAATCAACCAACGCATTCAAAACTGGAACTGGATTGTTGCTTATTTCATTTCCCACATATTGTTGTTGTTGTTTTGGTGGAAATGGAATAATTCCTCCTTTTGAAACAGGTCCTACTTTATGGTTTTGATAAATCGTTGTTCCATCATTATTATATCCACCTGTAGACCTCGTGTGATTGAATTGGTCGCTGGTTCTATTATTAATGTGTTGCTTTGGTAAATGGGCGTAATAAAAAAATCTATCTTCATCATTTAATCCCTCTCTCAACATGATTAAACCATCACTTTGTGGATGAATATTTGGGTCACATGGTGTTGGATAAACTAGATGTCTTATATTCAACATGATATATAAAAGAAGTTATTTTTTTATCTGGAATTGAATATTGAAGGAACGGCTGTATTAGTGTTGAAAACTGTCAAATCTGTTGTAATCAACGGGTCTTCATCATCAGTATCAAACAACAACCAAACTTGGTATTCTGGAATATTAGTCATAGGTTGTTCTGTCGAATCTAAAATAGTAAGGTAAAAATCATTATTTGTGTTGGGTATAATAATTGTCGAACCATTTGATTGAGTTGTATCTAAATCTAAATATGTCGTGTTCGCCGTGCTTGACGTGAAATCACTTTGAGGTCTAATATATCCCAGATTAAAACCAGAACTACTATTAGAGCATGTAGATTGAAATGATGCTCTTAAAGAACCTATATTTTGTTGCCAATTTAATGCTGAAGAAGAACTTGATATCAATCGCACACGAACACGGCATTCACCATTTCTATTCCCAAATATTTCCCGCCAATTGATGCTCCATCTCAATTGTGACAAATTGCTCTTATTAATAGGTGTATATTTTGTTGGACTTGGATTGATTGTATAAGCAATATATGAATTTGCGGTAGAATTATTCACTCCTCCATTAACAACTTTTGATAAAGTGTAGACATTTGAATTTATCGCTGTAATTTGAACCACTTGCCCTAATACAACTAGATATTGATACAGAACAACTGAACCACTTGTTACTGAACTGGATGTCAGGGCCAAACCGTTGAATGTTATTGTTGCTGTAAAAACGGCACCAGTTGTTGTTCCTGCCAAAGTTGAGAGATATAAACTATAAACTTTCATATATTCTTTCAACAGAAATTTATTTTAAACATTTGCTTTGGTAGTACGTTCGGGAAACCCGAACTAATCCCAGCAGGACGTTCTTGTGTTTTTTGGGACGTTTCCTTTTTTTGTTTCGGTTTGATAATTACTTCTTCTTCGCTATCACTTTCTTCACGATAAATGATTCTCTTCTTTTTTGGTTTTTTAATGATCCGTTCTTCAACTTCATCAACATTATTTGGGGTATCATCTTCCACCTCACCAATAATATTTTTGATTTGTTTAACTTTTCTTTCTTTTTGTTTCACAAGTTTCTCTGCTTTTTTGACAATCAGTTCATCTGCTATTTTTTGTGCTTCTTCCTTTTCTTTTTTCTTCTTTTCCGCTAAAGCAAGTCTGCCTTTTTCCAAATTTGCTTTTCCTATTTCAATTTGCTTCTCTGTTAATTTCCTTTTCGGTTTTTGAATGATTTTGTTATCATCGTTGTCATTTGATTCAACTTTATCAATCTCAATATTCTCGGTCATAATTATAGAGATTATTGAGAAAATAATTTCTTTAGAAATTATATAATGGACGAAAAATTCCCAGTTGTAAATGTAATCGAGCAATCAATTAAAAATCATGTGAATAGTTTGGTTGGTAATAATGATATCAATTTAAATACAATCATAAAAATGTCTTTGATGAATGAGTTGAATCAATTGCCAGCAACCGAAAAGGAAGAAGTATTAAATCGTATTGCGAGCAGTAACAAAGTAGAGAGTTTTTATGTTTCAACTGATTATGAATTAACTTATGATATGTTTGGCAATCTTGTCCCCATTAATGATATACATGGGGAAAAAGTTGAAGAAATTACAACCGATTCTTCAAGCATCATACCTGAATCAAGGAGAAGCGAGTGAGAAATTGAAAGGTTTAGGATATAAATATGACCCAGAATTGTCAACGAATGAAAGCAAAGTGTTTGTTGACAAAAAAGGACGACCAAATATTGCTTTTCGTGGTTCAAAAAGAATTTTTGATGATTTTTTAGGAAGTGATTTAAAACTTGCTTTGGGTTTGGAAAATTATGATAAACGATTTCAAGAAGCAAAACGATTAACGAAATTGGTTGAAGACAAATATAATCAACCTGCAAATGTGTTCGGGCATAGTCTCGGTGGTAGTTTGGCAGAAAAATCTGGAGCACATGGAAAGATAGTTACACACAATAAAGGTGTTGGTATTTTAGATATTGGCAGAACAATACCTAAAAATCAAACTGATTTTCGTAATAAAAATGATATTGTCAGTTTATTATCATTAACTCAAAACCACAAAGATGGGAAATTGAAACAAAAAGAGAATGGAAATAATCCATTAGATATATTAGGAAATCACAAATATTTATAATAAAAACGCCCTAAGGCGTTTTGATTATCTTAATAAAAATATCAATAAATGAACCTTCGGTTCATTTATTTTTTCATAGGACATAAAACGCCCAACGAAGTGGGGCGTTTTATGTTTTGGTTGATATTTCTTATTTTATAATTCTTCATAAATTTTATATGAGTGGAGAAAATCTTGTGATGGAAACAAAACTTTTTAATTTATCAACGATGAGTTCTTCGTGTAATATACTGAATGCTAATCCAGATTTTAAGAGTTTATGTGAATACAATATTCCAAACATGATTGAACGAGATGAAACAATTGAATACATTCAATTTAGTGTTCCAGATGCTGTTATACCAGTATCATTTTATACTGTAAATGAAAACAATTCCACTTTGAATGTAATTGAAAATGGTGTTTACACATCTTATGTGTTTCCTTATGGTAATTATAATGCTAATTATTTTGCTAATGAATTTGTTAAATTACTCGGTTCAAGATGGAGTGTATCTTTGAATAGTTTCAACAGTATTTTCACAATTACAAATTCTCAAAATAGTTTCACACTTTTAGGAACATCAACTATTGATAGCATTATGGGATTTAGCACAGATTTAACAAGTTCTTTAACATCACCTTATACATTAACACTTACACGATGTTGTAATTTTTTGCCATTACCACGAATAACTTTAAGATGTCCTGAATTGGCAAACACAACCATGGTTTCTTCTTATTCATCAAATGATGTAATCATTACAATTCCAAACAATTCAAAACCCAACGGACAAATATATTATCAAAATCAAAGTCAATCAAAATTATTATTTAGACATCATGAATTAAGTAGATTTGTGATATCATTTACAGATGATAATGGAAATTTGTTGAATTTTAATGGAATTTCTTCTTTTTTCACTTTTCAATTTGACATCTTCAGGAAATATTTACCAAAACCCCCAAGATTTAGCAATTTAGTTGAATATGTCAATAATAAAACAAGTTTTTTATATCCTGATGAAGAAGAAACTATTGAAGCAAATTTATAAATAATATCTTTGTCTTAAATATATGTCTCTTCCTAGTTCTGTTGGTTTACCGCAAGAAATGATGCTCGGTCATCTGGATTATAGCATTCCACCTGATGCGAAATCTTATTCAGTCAAAGTTCAACCCAGTAATATATCAACATACACAACGACGTTTTCAACAGGTTCTGCTGCAACAACTTATTGGGGTGATATGAATTGTCCTGCGCAAAATATTATTTTTGACATTCCGTGTGGGGGTTCACCATCTATGTTTTTGGATAACCGATTTACTACTTTGAATTTTCAAATGACAGTCAGTTTTACTGCTGCTGGAACACAAAATACTGGAACTTTTTACGATTCGTATTTGCGAGGTGGTGCTTATTCGTGGTTTGACCGTCTTTATATAACCTCACAAAACGGGCAAATCATAGAAGATATTGGTGAATTTGGTTTAATTAATGATACTTTAATTGCTTTACAAATGAATAATGCTGTCAGGCATGGTGTGGCGAATCAGTATGGATTTGACACAGCCAATCCGGGTGTTATTGCAAGTCAAGGTCATCAAATTAATGTTTTGTCCTCAGGAAATACTACCATCGCAACAACTCAAACTGAAACTCACACATATTCTATTCCATTAGCATCTGGCGTGGTGGGTGTATTAGCGGATAAATTTTTGAATATTGGACGAACGAGTAAGTTACAAGTTGTCCTTCAAACTTCTCCAATTATTCCTATTACTGGTGGAACTAATGGTGCTTGGACGGCTGCTGGAACAGTTCAAATTCAATTATCTAACTTTTCTCTTCAAACTGAAATAATTGATATTGGAATCAACGCTCTTCAAATGTTAGACCAAACTTTGGTTGATGGAAAATCATATATTCACGGAACGACTTACAGAACCAGTTCAGCATCTTTACCGGCGGTTTCTGGTTTTACTTCTCTTTTGGCAGGTATTCGTGCTTCTTCTGTAAAAAGTCTCTTTTGTAGATTCGTTCCATCTGGAACGGCAAACGCAACAAATGGTTTACACGGAAAATATAACTCGTTTAATCCTTTGTTGAATAGTATCAATTTTTCGGTGGGTGGAATTAAGTTTCCCCAAACCCCCATCAATCCCTTATTATCTCCTTCTCAAGCATTTAGAGAAACACAGATGGCGATTGGTTCATTCAACAATTCACAGTTTCAGTCATGTATAATCCCAAAAGATTATTGTCGTTTGACTGCTGGTGGAACGGCGCAAGCATTAACCGTTGGCGCTACTCAAGAATGGAATTGGAATGTGGGTGGTGATGTTGTCACGGCTCAGTCTCAATTTATCTTTGGTGAAAATGTTGAAGTCTGTGCTAGACGAGGTTTGCTTTCTGGTTTGAATTGTACTTCTGCTCCTATTTTTGTTGAAATGAATATATCTTCTGCTCCAACGAACGCTCATACTCTCTACGTCCAAGCGATGGTGGACCATGTTATCATTCATGATGTCAGGTCTGGGGACATACAAATAAGAATATGAGTAGAAAATAGTAGAAAATAGTAGAAAAAAGGATTTAAAGGTATGTCGCCACTCATTATATTATGGAAAGCAAATACCAAACTGGTAAAATTTACAGAATTGTGTGTAATGAAACTGGATTGTGTTATATTGGTTCAACAACATATACAACTTTAGCAAAGCGATTGTCAGTACACAAAACAGATTATAAACGATGGAAAGAAGACAATTCAAGACTAAAATGTTCATCTGTAAAAGTCCTTGAAAACAATAACTACAGCATTATTTTAATTGAAAATTTCCCTTGTAATTCAAAAGATGAATTGATTAAGAGAGAAAGATATTGGATTGAAAATATGGAATGTGTCAATTTAAATATTCCATCACGAACAAGGAAAGAATATAAAGAAGAACACAGAGTGGAACAAAAAGACTATAACTACGAATATTACCACAAAAATCAAGAAAGAGAATTGGAGAGAGTAAAAAAATATCGTGAAGCCAATCCAGAAAAAATACAAGCAAACAACAGAAAACAAATTGAAATGCCTCCTATTTTATGTGAATGTGGGGTCTATTACACTTACAAACATAAATCTCGTCATTTCAAATCAAAGCATCATTTGGAAAATGTATGAATGTTTGGTAAAAATATTGAATTAATATATTTTAAAGACAAAATATATTAATGGCAACAGAAACTGATTGCCCAATTTGTTTTGAACCTATGATTAATGGAAATGAAGATTGCTGTATGAATGGTGATAATTGTAACCATAAAATATGCATTCCATGTTATTGTAAAATATCAGTTTCTCAAAATAATAAATGTCCTATTTGTCGTGCAACTTTAGAAGGCGATAATAATGACGAATGTGACGACGAAGTGTTTGATGGAAATAATGAAAGACCAACAACTGATTTGTTTGAAGGTAGAAGATGGTTGAATAGAGAAACTAATAAAATTGAATATTTTTTTATTTATTTGAATCAAACTGGTTTTCATAATAGTTGGACTGAAATTGAAAGAAAACATTTTTCAACTTTTATTCAACGATATTTGAATCGCAATTATCTCGAAGGTTGTTGTTATGTGTGTGGAATTCAAAAAACAACTGAAGTAAATGAATTCATGAAAAACAAATATCCTGATGGATTTCATGTAACAATTGAAAATGATTGTTGGGATTATTATTTTATTGAAGGATATAATAATTGTTATGAATGTTATAATATGTTTGTGAAATTAAATGACAATTTTTATACCAACGGTTAGAAATTGATATATTTTATTAAAAATGTATCAATTTATTCAAGAAGGATATTCAAAAATTCTTTGCTTATTTTCGTCCAAATGGATTTTTCTTTCCAAAGTTTTCGCCTGTATTCATTCCATTTGTCTCTGTTTTTTTCACGCCAAATGTAAATTGACTTTTTATTTTGAAGGTATGTTCCTGACATGTTTTTATAATATAATATCATATAAAATATCTCTAAATTGTTTCCTATATACTTTTTCAAATTATTAAAAGGGGCGTAATTGCCACACAACTTAATATCACCACATAATTGATAAGAAATAAGTAGAGATGATGATAATTATGTTCTCACCAGTAAGAGGTGAGGGGGTGAGGGGTGAGGGGTTGGTTTGAGTAAAGTGGGAAAATTGAGATTTTCTTTTTTGTCATTTACCGAAATATTGCAAACGACAAAATATATTATAGCAAAAACATGGACGGATTGAAATCAACCCCTCACCCCCTCACCCCTCACCTTAGCGAACAATCATCATCAACATCACAATCATCATCATGGTTGCAATCTTTTGTATCTTTGTCATCATACTCAACAGCATTTTTAATATTATAATGTTCTTTTAATTTTTCAATATTAAAGTATTTAGTATCACCTTGTTTAGTATGTCTCCCTTTACGAACACCTTTGACATTCATGTTAATTAATTTAACTCCCAATTTAACAGCATTAATTTCAAATTTTTCAAACCCATTCTGTTTCTTCCAATATTCGAATCTACTGAAAATAGCACCACCTAACAATTCAATATCTTCAGTAGCATGATAATTTTCATAAACAAAACTTTTTAACCAACAATCGATTGGACTTTCATTCATTTTTTTCAGTTCGTTTTGATAATCTGTTTTTGGAATTGTTTTGATGTCAAAATTACTGATGTCAAGATTTTTAAAATATTCATAACATGTTTTAATGACATTTCCATCATCTAAGTAATTGTAAAATTCATTAAAATACTTTGTGTTGCCTTTTTTCTCATCACTACATCTTATGATAAAATTTCGTCTGTCGTCTTCAGTTGTGGTTATTGGGTCTTCATTATTTGTTGTTGCCATAAATCTGTGATAAGAATGTATGCTGTATTGAGAGATTCCTTTTTCGTTTATTGTTAGATTGGGGTTAGTAATAAGTGCTTTAACTTTACCCATCGCTTCACTCAAATCTTTTTTTGACAACTCTTCCAAATGAACGAAAAAACTGTCTTTCATGGGTGAATTAAAATTTCCCCAAATATCTCTGCTTGGGTCGCTGCTTTCAAATACTTTATTATAACCCATCATTTTTTTCAACAACTCAATCAAAGTATTTTTACCTGACCCTTGTTTCGCAATAAAAATAGGCATTACTCCATTTTTTATGTGAGGATTTTGAAACATGTCAGCAATCCATTTGATGATAAAGTCGTAAACATTTTCTTGGTGATTACACAAAATTTTAATATGATTCAGTATCAATTTCAATTCTTCTTCTTTGTGAATATAATTCACGGTATTTTCCATCTCAAAAGGAATCCACATATTAAAAATATTGGAAGGGCATAAATCAGCATTTGGATAAATTCCAATATTATCATACACTTTAATATTTTCATCTACCAACCAATCATAAATGAATTGAACTGGTGTTAAAGTGGGATTTCCTGTTTTGGAAATTTTAATTTTATGATAATACATGTGTTCGTAAGCAGTCGTTAATTGCGTTTTACTCATCAATAGAATTTGGTTATTGTCCTTTTTCACAAATAAAGACTTATTCAATATTTTGGCGTGATTCAATTCAAATTTTGTTTTCACAACTTCGAATGAATTTTCATTTCTAAATTCATCTATTTTTGTAGATTTGACTTTTGATTCAGGAATTTCATAATCATCAGGCATAACTATTGTTTTGTTATGGGGTTTGATGTCCCACTTCATATCCATTCCTACAAATTTCTTTTCAGTCACATCATTCAAAACTTGAATCAGTTGTTGTCCCACAATATGCTCGGCACAATCTTTATAAATCATGAATCCGTCAAACATCAAAGCAAATATTTGGATGCCAACATTTTCACCTTCGTATGTGAAATTTTCCAACGCATCAATAGCATTCAACAAAATATCATTTTCATACATACACAAAACTCGATTGATGAAAGAACCTTCAAGATTTTCAATTTGCTTATCTTTTGGAATCAAATCAAGAATGGGTTTGTATTCTTCAATTTCCAATAATTTATTTTGAATGTCACTCATTTCTTTGCCAAATGCTTTCATTCTTTGGCATTTAAAAGAACGAGATAAGTTTTTATTTGAATTAACCATTTTTAAATATTCTTTTTTCATCTTATCAGGAAACTCGTAACTGGATAATATCGTATCACGGTTATTATTATAGTATTCCAATTGAGGACAATCAATATCATGTTTCTTACAAATATATCTTAAAATAGTTGGATGAGCGTTTTTCATGTCAAAGTCAGTTGTATCATATGCTAAAAATCCTCGTGCTAATTTACAAACACCTTGAATGCCGTTGCTGGAATACAAACGACCACCCATGTCTTGATTTGTGTGTTGAGAATATCGATAATCATATTTAATCTTCCCGTTGTGACTGATAATTATATCACAAAAATATTGAATTTTATTGAATTTTTCTTTGATTTCCTTTTTCGTTTTATCAGGTTTATTGTATAGAATGCTGAATTCTTCCAGAGACATATTTTTTAGAAAGTGCGCTCTTTTGACATCATATGCTTCTTCGTAAGTTACTCTCGTTGGGTTAATCATTCTATATACTACTATAATATTTTTTCTTTAAGTCCTTTTTCCTAAATATTGTATATAGGAAAAAAGAAATTGAGAGAATTTTATTTTAAATTTAATTTAAATTTAATTATAATTTAAATTAAATTATTAATTTTTAATTTTTAATTTAATAATTATTTTTTTTAAAAAGTTTCAATTTTTTTATTTTTCACTCCCATGTTATATAATAAAATGTCTTTAAGTCCTTTTTATAATATTTTTAAAAAAAGGTTTCAATTTTTTTCAAAAAAGGTTTCAATTTTTTTCAAAAAGGTTTCAATTTTTTCAATTCAAAAAAATAATAAAAATAAAAAATATTATTAATTGAAATTATTATTTTTATT
>Ga0208741_10000642_pt1 | contig 15798 bp, 16 predicted proteins | sample CryBogCBE03Jun09_FD_184576 | JGI IMG/M metagenome (GOLD analysis project Ga0208741, IMG submission 184576) | Freshwater microbial communities from Crystal Bog, Wisconsin, USA - CBE03Jun09 (SPAdes) | ecosystem: Environmental > Aquatic > Freshwater > Lake | place: Crystal Bog, Wisconsin, USA...
GATAGAAACGGCAATAGCATAGACTATGCAACAGGACCTGTAATATGGGGCGAACCCGGCACAAATGGCCAACATGCCTTTTATCAATTGATACACCAAGGTACTTTGGTAATTCCTTGCGATTTTATTGCACCTGCAATCAGCCACAATCCAATTGGCGACCATCATTTGAAATTGATGTCTAACTTCTTTGCACAAACAGAAGCGTTGATGAATGGTAAAAGTGAAAATGAGGTAAAGATTGAGTTGATGAAAGCTGGCAAATCGGAAGAAGAAAACAAAAAACTTGTTCCTTTCAAAGTGTTTGATGGCAATAAGCCAACCAACTCAATACTAGTTAAGGAAATTACGCCTTACACTTTGGGAAGTTTAATTGCTTTGTACGAACACAAGATATTTGTACAAGGAGTAATCTGGAATATTTTTAGTTTCGATCAGTGGGGTGTTGAGTTGGGTAAGCAATTAGCCAACAAGATATTGCCCGAGCTGGAGAAACCTGAGCCAGTAACAAGCCATGATGTATCTACAAATGGATTAATTAATATCTTCAAGAAATTCAGGAGCTAGTTTAAATATAACATTCAATAATCCCCAAGAGATGACAACTGAAAGTCTATTTCTTGGGGATTTTTCATTTCCAATCTCAACCAAAAATGTCAGATTAAATGAATATTGACTATGGCAATTCTTCTACCTTGATAGTTACTTTGTGTGGTGCTACCTCATTTCCTCCAAAATAAGGATACAACTTGTACCCAATGATAGAAGTAGTTTTTGCAGTCCGAGGCATAGAAGTAGTCGTTCCATTTACGGTAAAGAGATACAATTTACGTAGGGTATCTATTCCAATATTACAATCAACTTCTTGTCCAATTGGCACAATTGCGAGTTGATGGATAGCACGGATACTATCGTTGTAGGTATATCCAAAAAGCTTCAATGCATTATTGCTCCAAGACCATCCAACCCTTGCACTAAATGCATGATGAGATGCTTGGTTATCCGAAAAACCAAAGAGTTTATTTACATCTTGTTGGTCGTTATTATCTACTGTTGAATAAATGGCCGAACTATCAAAGATTGCTTTGAAATGCTGATGCAAGGCCGTAATAACTTCAAAATGGGTAGAGTCATATCCTGTTGCATAATGGGCCCCTTGTGGGATGGTATAAGTAATAAAGCTTGGTGGATTAACCTGAGGTATTGTTGGAGTGCTACTTTTACTGCAGCTCAATTGCAGTATTACAATACTAAATAGCAAGCAAGTAAATTTTTGCACAGTTATATAATTAAGGATATAAAATTAGGGATATTTGAATATAATACCCGACAAGAATCTTACAGATTCAAAAACACCATTTTCCGCTTTGCCAATAACTTAGAAACGCATTATTTCCAATCAATAACTAATCTTTCTTTATTTTCCTCCTTGCTATTCTTTTTTAATTTAGTTTTGCTTTATGCACAGTTTTCAAGAATTAGCCCACGAATTTGTAACGCGTTTTGATACCCCTCACTTCCCTAAACATCCTGCTAGCTTATACGAACCCGGTAATTATTTCCTTAAAATAGGTGGTAAAAGAATTCGCCCTATCATTTGTCTGATGGGTAATGAACTCTTTGGTGACATCAGTGAGGATGCCTACCATGTTGCCATAGCAATAGAACTATTTCACAACTTCACCCTCGTGCATGATGATATTATGGACGCTGCCCCTCTCAGACGTGGGATGGAAACTGTACATACCAAATATGGGAGTAGTGTTGCATTGCTATGTGGCGATGTGATGATGATTAAAGCTTACGACTACATCAATAAAATAAGTCTAGAACACATTAAAGCAGTCATTGAACTGTTTAATAAAACAGCTGCTGAAGTATGTGAGGGACAACAGCTGGATATGGACTTTGAAAAGCAAGAAGCAGTGTTGCTTGAAGAGTACCTGCACATGATTACGCTGAAAACGTCGGTATTACTAGCAGCCTCTTTGAAGCTTGGAGCAATCATTGGTGGTGCCGGTGAGGCAAACTGTAACAGTATCTACAACTTTGGCTTGAACTTGGGATTAGCTTTTCAGATTCAAGATGATTATCTGGATGCCTTTGGGGATCCTACCAAATTTGGGAAAGATGTGGGCGGAGATATCCGTCAGAATAAAAAAACTTTCCTTCTATTACACGCTTTAGAAGTAGCTACTCCCAAACAAAAGGCAATAATTAATGAATTGATAAGCACAAATCCTGCTGACAAAGTGGAGAAAATGTTATCGATTTTCAAAGCTTGCAATGTAGATGCTTGGGCTAAACAACTGAAGGAACAATACCTTGCCAAAGCGTATGATTATCTGGATGAGATTGCTGTAACAAGTGCGAGGAAAGCAGAGTTGACTAAACTTGCAGCGTACTTGATACAAAGGGAAAACTAGGTAGTTATTAGTTATTAGTTATTAGTTATTAGTTATTAGTTATTAGTGAAAAACGTTTGTATTAAAACCTTATTTTATACAAAGTAATGTACTACCTCTTAATTCAAAATTTCATTGATAACTCGTACCAATTCCTTGGCATTAAAAGGCTTTGTGATGTAGGCTTTCGCACCACCAACAATCCCTTTATTCTTGTCTATCACATCTGCAAAAGCAGTTAGAAATACAAAAGGAATATCTTTAAGGGTATCTTTTTCTTTTACCAACTTAATAAACTCAAAGCCATCAATTTGTCCCATCATTACATCGCTGAGAATTAAATCGGGCTTTGCTGTTTCTAGAATCGCAAGGGCATCAGTAGCATTGGTTGCCTGTAAAGTGTTAAAACCAAACAACTCCAAGATAGAGACAATGTTTTGTAACAACATGTGTTCATCTTCTACCACTAAAATTGTCTTCTTATCCATTCTGTTTTAATAAGGAATCTTTATGGAGAAAATGGTACCAGCATCCAGCTTACTCTTAATGCGGATGGAGCCTTTGTGTTGGTCTACAAAATACTTCACTACAACTAATCCGATACCTGTACCACTAATGCTGCCCACATTTCGTCCTCTTGCAAAAGAAGAGAATAGTTTTTCTATATCATCGGGATGGATACCAATTCCACTATCAATTACAGAGAAAGTGATGTAACTATTGCTGTAACGCAACCTTAGCGATGGTGCTGGCTTGTTTGGGGAATACTTGAACGAATTTTCAATCAGATTCTGAAGGATATGCCGAAGCATCTTCACATCAAAAGGAAATACTCTTTCCTTTCCTTTTACAGCCAGATTAAGCGTACGATCATCCTTCCACGGAGCGTATGATTTTTTTATTAGTTCATTTACAAAACTAATCAGCGAAATCTCTTCTGAATTAAACTCAATCTTTCCTGCTTCTATCTTACTAATCATCAAGATATCATTCATGAAGGTTGTCATCCTTTCTACTTCACTTAATATATGGTTCGTATAACTTTCTATGTCGGAAGTTGGCTTTCCGCTGGCCAGCATCATCTGAATAATTTCGGCACAAGAAGATATAATGGCTAAAGGGGTTCTCATTTCATGAGAAACCATATTTACGAAGGCTGATTTAAGCTCATTTAATTCTTTTTCACGCTTAACAACCTCCAACAAGTTTTCTTCCAAAACAACTTCTCCCGTTATGTCATTTAATACTGCCACTATTCCGCTATGTTTATTTTCGTTATTTGAAACACCTTTGCGAATATTGTATCTATACCAACTTTGGCCATTATCTTTATTAGGAAGTGTAATTCTTCCACCTATAGTATCCTTCTCTTCTGATAAAACAGCAAATACATCTTTGTAGAAGTCTGGTTTTTGAAACGGTATATATTTAAAAATATTGCCTAACTCAATACCTTCTTCCAAAAAATGACTGTTAAATGCGTCATTTAAAAAGTTAACTTCTAAATTTTCTTTTGCAATAAATACAACATCATTAACAGAATTTAATGCATGTACATACTGCTTGATTATTTCGTTTAACCGGCTTTCTGCTTCCTTCTCACCAGAGATATCTATGGAATAGCCTACTATTTTAACCACTTTTCCATCCTCATCAACTAAAGGATAGAGTGTTGTTCTTTTATAACATTCATTACCCAATAAATCATTTTCCTTTAACTCATAATGAGTTACTTCCACTTGCTCTATTGCTTTATCGAAAGCGGCATCCTTTACATCGGATTTATCATTGCTTATACTATAGTACCTATAGTACTCAGCATCACTTTTTCCGATAATAAACCGCCTCTTTCTTTCATCAGGGAGTGCGTGTTTATTGACAAATATATATTGTTTCTGAGCATTGAGAATAAAAATGTCGATTGGAATGTTCTCCATAATCTCTTGATACATCACCTCCTCAAGCTGTTTTTGCTGATTCAATGCCAAATGTAACTGTTGTGGATCTTCTCTGTAAATCCATAGATGTCCAAGAACCTGACCATTTAAAATGATTGGGTTATAATCCCTATAAAATATTCTACCGTCTCTTAAACTCAGCTGCTCCGATTTAACAGACATCTTGTCTTCTATGAGTTCTTCAATTCGATAAATAAACCGAGAGGGATTTTTGAACTGAAAGCTAGCACCTATAACACCTTCTTCACAATTAGATCCAAGTACAGATTCTGGAGGAAGTTTGATTTTGAACAGATTGCAAAATCCTTCATTAACAAATTCTACAACTCGATCCTTTGACTCGAGCAAGATGGCATCACTAAAGCTATTAAGTATTAGCTTAAGTTTTTCCTTTTCGATGTTGTAGAAATTTTCGTTATTCATAATAGACCTTAGATTTATTTTCTTAGCACTTTGGCTAGTAATTCTGACTTAGAACGTACCCCCAATTTTGTATAAACACTTTTTAAATGATCATTTACTGTTGTTGAAGAAATACCCAATGCGATTGATATTTCTTTATAAGTTAATCCCTTTAATAATTCATCTACCACTCCTTTCTCCCTTGTGGTAAGTCCGTAACTATTATCATCAAACGATTCACGCGGTTTATGAATCTTGTTAAACAGCTTCATTGCTACCTCTGGCGTTATCAAAGCCCCTCCTTTTCTTATGATATCGATATTGTCTAGCAACTCTTTTATCTTGAAAGGCTTTAGTAAGTAACCATTTGCCCCCCGCTGTATGCAGTCGAAGATGATGTTCTCATCGTCATTACCAGTTATCACTACAATATGAACATCATTCCAATGTTTTCGTATATAAGTAATACCTTCTAAACCAGAGATACCAGGCAAACCTAAATCAATTAATATGATATAGGGTTCATCTGTCTCGGCAATCTTTTCAAAAAAAGCTTCCATACTGTTGTATGAGAAGATTAACAGAACATCGTTGACCATATTGATACACTCTTCAATATTGCGTCTAAGGAAGCGGTCATCCTCGATAATTCCTAAAGTGATCATACCAATAAATTTAATAATTAAAGTAATACTTATGACCTCCCTACTAAGTTTAGTCAACAAGTTATTTTACCGCTAAATGTACCTTAATTATTCGTACAAAGGTGAGGGCAATGACTGTTGTGTAAAATCCCTTCAACAAGGGATGGGAAAGTGGCCTTATTGGAATGGCTTGATAAATATTATGAGAATAACGGGTAATAATTTAAAATTAGATCAAATAAAGTTGCATAAATACAAAAGAGACGAAATAAATCCGTCTCTTTTAAATAAATTAACTCTGCATCAACTTTAGAAAGTCATCAAACAAATAGCGACTATCATGAGGACCAGGTGTTGCTTCCGGATGATATTGTACACTAAAAGCTGGTTTGTCCTTTAATCTGATTCCTTCAATGCTTTCATCATTCAAGTTAATATGCGTAACTTCTATATTTTCATTATTGAGTACCGCCTTTGCATCTACACCAAAACCATGATTCTGAGTAGTAATCTCACAAATACCTGTCAATAAATTCTTTACAGGATGGTTTAGACCTCTGTGACCATGGTGCATTTTATAAGTAGAAATACCATTAGCAAGTGCTAACAACTGATGCCCAAGACAAATACCAAACAACGGCTTATTCTCTGAAAGGATTCCCTTTACAGTTTCTATGGCATAAGGCATAGAAGCTGGATCACCTGGACCATTAGAGATAAAATAACCATTAGGATTAAATTCCTTCAATCTGGCTAGTGGGGTTTTTGCAGGATGTACTCTCACATGCACCCCTCTCTCCACTAGGCAGTTCAGAATGTTTTTCTTTACTCCAAAATCCAACACTGAAACTTTCAACTGAGATTTGGGATCTCCTAACTCATATTCCTTCTCAGTACTTACGGTACTTGCAAGCTCCAACCCATCCATATTAGGGCATTGTGACAATAAAGTCTTCAACTGATCTACATCCAATATCTCAGATGAAACAATGCAATTCATAGCGCCTTTTGCACGAATATGAGAAACCAAAGCTCTGGTATCTACATTATCTATTGCAGTAATATGATTTCTAAGTAAGAAATTATCTAACGAATCATCCGCTAGGAACCTGCTGAAGTTATTTTCCAGATTCCTTGAAATTAGCGCCTTAATTTTAATGCTATCACTCTCAACGTCTGTATTTTTAACCCCATAATTTCCAATATGCACGTTGTTCATTATCAGAACTTGTCCAGTATAACTAGGATCAGTAAATACTTCCTGATATCCGGTCATACCCGTATTGAAACATATTTCACCTGCGGTTGTCCCTATTTTCCCAAAAGCTTTACCATAAAAAACATTACCATCTTCTAATAATAAAATTGCATCTCTTGAAGTTGTTGGCATAATCTGTTGTTTATATTTATTAATATTAAAAGAATTGGTATAAAAAAAGCAAAACCATTACGATTTTGCTTCCTTAATTTCTAAAAGATATTTTCAATTAATTTATTTCTCAATATTGATTTATAAATTAAATCTTATTATTCTGACTCTGTAGTTTCAACTTCTTCAGAAGTAGACGTTTCTTCAACAGCAGTGTCAGTGGTCTCAACCTTCTTGGCACGACCACGACGTGTTTTCTTAATAGCTTCTGTAGAACCAGACGCTTGCGTGTTGTTGTAAGTTTCGTTGAAATCAACTAACTCAATCATCGCCTTCTCGGCATTGTCTCCGCTACGAATTCCTAGTTTAATGATACGAGTGTAACCACCTGGTCTAGAAACAATCCTAGGACCAATTACTGTGAATAATTCTTTTACAGCTTCTTTGTTTTGAAGGTAAGAGAATACTATTCTATGCTCATGCATTGTAGATTCCTTAGTTTCAACATTTTTAGCCTTGGTAATAATTGGCTCTATGTGCGTGCGCAACGCTTTAGCCTTTGCCAATGTAGTAACAATTCTTTTATGCACAATCAATTGAGAAGATAGGTTACTTAAAAGCGCCTTTCTGTGAGCTTTCTTTATACCTAAATTATTAATTTTATCTCCGTGACGCATGACTATTTATTTTATTTTTTTATCCTGTTAAGGATGTAATTATGTTTTAACCAGACCTTCTTATTAACTAAGTTAGTCGATGTTGTCTAATCCCATTTTTTGTAGATCCATTCCGAAACTCAATCCTCTTTCGATTAAGACTTGTTCAATTTCAGATAGAGATTTTTGACCGAAGTTTCTGAACTTCATCAAGTCTTCCTGTTCGTATTGTACTAATTCACTCAATGAGTTGATTTTTGCTGCCTTCAAACAGTTAAATGCACGTACAGAAAGATCTAAATCTTCAAGTGGTGTTTTTAATACTTTTCTAAGTTGCAAAATTTGCTCATCAACAACATCGTCTTTTTTCTCTTCCTTAGAATCGAACGTAATGTTCTCATCAGTGATGATCATCAAATGTTGAATCAAGATACGAGAAGCTTGCTTAACAGCATCTTCGGGATGTATAGTACCATCGGTAGTTACATTAAGGATTAATTTTTCGTAATCCGTTCTTTGCTCAACACGATAGTTTTCTATTGAATACTTAACGTTCTTAATTGGCGTATGAATAGAATCGATAGCAATAAATCCGAAAGTAGTATCCTTAATCTTGTTTTCTTCGGCAGGTATGTAACCACGACCTTTGGAAACAGTTAATTCGATATCGATTTTAGAAGCAGAATCCATCACACAGATAACAAGCTCAGGGTTCATTACCTTGAAGTGTTGTGAAGCTTCTCCGATAGCGCCTGCTGTAAATTCAGTGCTGTTCTTTATTGAAAGACTGATTTTCTCAGAATTAACATCAATATCATCAATAGCTTTGAACCTTACTTGTTTAAGATTTAAGATTATTTCTGTAACATCCTCAGTGATTCCTTTTATAGTAGCGAACTCGTGATCAACACCTTCAATCTTGATTCCTGTAATAGCGTATCCTTCAAGGCTATTCAACAAAACTCTCCGTAAAGCATTTCCGATTGTTAAGCCATAACCAGGTTCCAAAGGACGAAACTCGAACTCTCCATCGAAGTCTGATACTTTCTGAAGAACTATTTTGTCGGGTTTTTGAAAATTCAATATTGCCATAAGAAAATATTTTTCTATTTATTTAGATAATTCTCTAAGATAAATTATGATTGAAATTAATTGTAAAAGCTTTCTTCTAGTATGTATTACTTAGAGTACAACTCTACTATCAGTTGTTCCTTGATATTCTCAGGAACACTTTCCCTTTCAGGATAGGTTATGAAAACACCTTTTTGTTCTGCATCATTCCAATCAACCCAACTGAACTTAGGATTTTTACCTTTCTTTTTGGTAAGAATTGAATCATTAGCCAAACTCTTATTCTTGTATCCTATGATATCACCTGGTTTGCAAGAGTAAGAAGGAACGTTCATAACATCTCCGTTTACAGTGATGTGTTTGTGAGCAACCAACTGTCTAGCTTCTGGGCGACTTGCAGTCAATCCTAGTCTGTAAACAGTGTTGTCCAATCTTGCTTCCAATAACTTGATCAAATTTTCACCTTTAACGCCTTTCATTCTAGAGGCTTCTTCGAAGGTTTTGCGGAACTGACGCTCTAAAAGACCGTAAGTGTACTTTGCCTTTTGTTTTTCTCTAAGTTGTAATGCGTATTCACCTAAAGTCTTACGCTTACGAGTAGCTCCATGTTGACCAGGAGGGTTACTGTTTTTGGTTAACCATTTTCCATTTCCTAAAATAGGCTCACCGTAGATTCTGCATATTTTGGTTTTTGGTCCAATGTAACGTGCCATAATTATAATTTATTGATTTTTTATTAAATGATAGACCGATTGTGAAAAAATCATAAAACTGAATCGACTACCATAACCTATATTAAAGTCTGTATTAACCAGAAATTATACTCTTCTTGCTTTTGGAGGCCTGCAACCATTGTGAGGCATTGGCGTTACGTCCTTGATAGTAGTAACATCGATTCCACTTTGTGCAATTGCTCTGATGGCACCTTCTCTTCCAGATCCTGGTCCTTTTACAAAAACATCTACTCTTTTCAATCCTGCATCAACTGCAACTTTAGCTGCATCTGAAGCTGCCATTTGAGCGGCATAAGGTGTGTTCTTTTTAGAACCTCTGAAACCCATTTTACCAGCAGATGACCAAGAGATAACTTGACCTTGTTTGTTGGTAAATGCAACAATAATGTTATTGAAAGTTGCACTGATTCTTACTTCACCAGCAGCTTCAACTTTAACGATTCTCTTTTTTGCTGCGACTTTAGCACTATTCTGTGCTTTTGACGGTTTAGCCATAACTTACTTTTAGGTAATCTTAAAAAAAATAGCCGCTCCTTTCTAAACTTAGAAGATCCGCTGACTATCGACTAAAGGCTGCCATTAAGCAGCCCTTTGTCTAATTATTATTTCTTAGCTGCTTTCTTCTTACCAGCAACAGTCTTTCTCTTTCCTTTACGAGTACGGCTATTAGTTTTGGTACGTTGACCTCTAACAGGCAAGCCTTTTCTGTGACGCAAGCCACGATAACAAGCGATATCCAACAAACGTTTGATGTTCATTTGGGTTTCACTTCTTAAAGCACCTTCAACCTTGAACTCAGCATTGATCAAATTACGTATTGCAGTTTGTTCATCATCATTCCATTGGTTTACTTTCTTATCTAAAGAAATACCTGCAGCAGTTAAGATTTGTTGTGCTCTACTACGACCAATACCGTAGATGTATGTAAGCCCAATTTCTCCTCTTTTATTTTTTGGTAAGTCTATACCGGCAATACGAGCCATAAACTATTTATGTTTAAAATGAATGTTCTAAATTTTACAATCTAATTAACCTTGACGTTGTTTGAAGCGAGGATTCTTCTTGTTGATTACGTAAAGTTTCCCTTTCCTCTTAACAATTTTGCAGTCTGCACTACGCTTTTTTATAGCTGCTCTAACTTTCATTATTATTTATTTATCTATCTTATTAATATTGACTCACTTTAAGATAAGTCAACTATAAATTTCTATTTGTATCTGAAGTTAATCCGACCTCTACTCAAATCATAAGGACTCATTTCCACACCCACTTTATCTCCTGGCAAAATCCTTATGTAGTGCATCCTCATTTTTCCGGAGATGGTAGCAAGAATCTCGTGACCATTCTCAAGCTTAACCCGAAACATTGCGTTGCTAAGTGCTTCTATTATCTGTCCGTCCTGTTTTATTAATTGCTGTTTAGACATACTTTTTTTCGGGCTGCAAAAATAGGGGGTTTCTTTTGATATTATTGCAATGATTAAAAAAAAAGTTATAACTAATGAAAACCTTTTGTTATTATAGCCCTTTATTGGCGATTTTTAGTCAAGAATTGGCAGAACTAGCGGGCAAAATGTTTTTTTCTTAACACATAGGAACATAGATAGATAGACAACATAGATTTGGGCAATCTATGTTCTGATTAAACTTTATTAGTGATCCTAAATCGTACCGGGATGAAGAAAAAATTAGTTCAACTATTACTATTGCTTACCTTTTTTACGTCTATTGAGGCACAGTCCATCAAATTGTTGGTCTATTCTAAAACAAATGGGTACAGACATAAGAGTATCCCGGCGGCGAAGGAGGCATTGACCATGCTTGCCAAGGACAATAACTGGGAAATTACTTTTACGGAAGACTCTCTTTCATTTAATGATTATAAATCGTTGAAAAGGTATAATGCTATTGTCTTTGTGATGACTACGGGTAAAATATTTGACTCGATTCAAGAGCAGTCCTTTGAGAAATATCTAGAAAAAGGAGGTGGACTCCTGACGCTGCATACCGGAACAGACTGTGAGCAGCATTGGGACTGGTATATGAAAACGATTGGTGCGCAGTTTAAGGGGCATCCAAAGCAACAGCAAGCCCGATTTGTGGTGGTGGATAGCACCCATCCCGCTACTAAGTTATTGCCAAAAGAATGGATAGCCTTAGACGAGTTATACAACTTTGCGGCACCTGTTTCTGTGGATGAACATTCCTTGGTTGAGGTAGATGAAACTTCTTACACTGGCGGCACCATGAATGGGAAGCACCCTTTGGTATGGTGGCAGCAGGTGAAGAAGGGAAGGTTACTACAATCTGCAATTGGGCATACCGATGATTTCTATAAAGACCCCAAGATGTTGCAGTTTATCAAGGGGGCGGTATTGTGGGTGGCTAAAAAAGGGTGAAGCCCCCTAGAAAAGAGTCCAATGGAAGCAACCATTAAACATTCGTATCAAAAAAGCTCGGATTGACATCAACCTAGTTCGGATTGGCATCAACCTAGTTCGGATTGGCATCGACCAAGCTCGGATTGGCATCAACCAAGTTCGGATTGGCATCAACCAAGCTCGGATTGACATCAACCTAGTTCGGATTGGCATCCTATTCTAAATCACAGACTGCTAGACTTTTGATAATTAATGAGGTATCATTCAAGTTGGTTTGCTTATTTTTTGGATTGATTGGGTAAATACCCAATTCGAGACATCCGACACTTATTGAACACACCAATGAATTCACCAGAAAGGTGGATGCGTTTGTTAAAGCACCTTTTAAGGTGAGGGAATATGGGATGCGAGAGGGGAGTTTGAGAATATAATATTTAGCTCATTAAACTTAATAAACATAAATAATGACAGAAGCCGAGTTACATCAAAACCTTAGCCGCTATTATCACATGACAAACATTCTAGATAAACTACTTTCTAGTATTGCAAGTACCTTTCCAAGTGATAATAGATGGTTTTTATATTCTGAAAAAATAGCAAGAAAGTTATTAACTCACTGTAAGAGTTTATGCCTTAACTCTGCTGATACTTTCATCTATGATGATGGCACAAATAAAAAGCAAACAGAGTATATGGACATACCTGGTCTTTTTATGAACATCAGAACACAAAGCGATACATATGCAATTTTATATCACTTATTTTTTGATAATGTAGATTGGGAATTGAAAAGATTACGGTTTGATTTATGGCGTATCGATTCATTAGTCACTTGGTTAAAACAAAAAAATTTCCTTGACAATCAAATAGAGGAACAGCAAATTAGAGATATTCAGGAAACTATCCTAAATAATATTGAATATAAGAAGCTAAATGAACCACAAAAAAGGTTTGTCTTTATTCCTAATAATGATTTATACAAAATATTTTCAAACTGGAAGTTTATTCCAGAAAAACTAAACACAAAGCAAGAGAGTAAAATATCCTGGAAAGAGATTTTTATTAATTCAGGCTTAAAAGGACAGATTTTTGAGAATGCTCATTCTTTTTTTTCAATGTATGTTCATTCAAACTTTTTTTCAGTTAATCATCTTAACAATTTAAGCAAAGAACAAGCAATGATTGACAAAAATTTTGCAATTACATTTTCATCTTTTTTGATCGCTTTAACGATTGATGATTTTTGTTCTAAATTCAACCCTGCAAAAGAATTAATATCTAAACTGACCCAAGAAGAGATTGAAATTATAAATTCTTTTTTAGTCGCTGCTAGAGAAAAAGATAAAATAAAATATTTTATTAACTAGGCTTGCTTTACAATTTGCATTTTCATTTGCATATCATTATCATCCTATTTCTTTCTAATGGCACGAAATCACTTTCCCCGCTTCATTTCCTAAATAAGGACTGATGAAGGGGATGCCTAGGTTTAAGCCGCGAAGGATTAAGAGTACTCCCATGAACCCGATGAAAACTGGCACCAACTGGCGGGCTTTGCTACGAAAAGATAGCGTGAGATAGCCTGTGCCTAGAAAATGGACGGAGAGCATGAGTGGTAAAGTACCTAGACCAAATAATCCCATGAACATGATACTACCCGCGATAGAATCATTACTTAATGCGCCTGCCAAAGCAAAATAAACCATGCCACAAGGGAGTAAACCATTGGTCATCCCTAACAGAAAAGCGCTTAGGGAAGAGTGTTTTCCCCATAGCTTCCGCATAATATCTTGTAACAGATTGGTGAAAGACCGGATGATCGGCGGGGTATAGCTGTTGCGGGAGAGTCGTTGATAGACTACCACCGCTAGGATGATGCTTCCTAATAATAAGGAGGCTTTCTGCTGAAACCCTGCAATAAAGATATGTCTACCTAGTAGTCCGAATAGTAATCCCAATAAAGTATAAGTGAGGATGCGCCCTGTCTGATACAAGACAATGGCGAACTTTTTTGCCGTAGCCGACAAATGCTGCACAGGTACCGCCATAGCCAATGGTCCGCACATTCCCACGCAGTGGAAACTACTGATTAAACCAAGAAGGAAGGCAGGAAATAACATGAGGAATAGATAGTAGATAGTAGATAGTAGATAGTAGATAGTAGATAGTAGATAGTAGATAGTAGATAGTAGATAGTAGATAGTAACTGCTCTTCAACTAATATCTAATATCTACTAACTACTATCTGTTTAAAGAATCGTTAGAGGTCGTTCGGTGTAGAAGTGTGTGGAGGCGTCGGTCCAGTCGATTTTTACTGTGTAGTTTCCTTTACTGAATTTCTTGATGTCAATCGCTTGCTTTCCACCTGCATCTGTTGCTAGATTGATGTGCCTGTCGTTTTCCATATTGGATGGACAATAGAATAACACAGTACCCTTTACGGCATGGTTCTTCATCTCATCGGGCAACTGGATAACGACATCCGTTGCACTTTCTTTTACGGTTGCCTTATCATGCAAGGCATTGGCATTCTTTGTACCATCAATTACTTGCTGGTAGGCAATTTCATCTTTGTAATATTCATTACTTACCAGATCTACCGGTACACTGAAGCAGCGATACACCATGTAGGACATCAAGCCTGCAAAGACTGCAAATACGAGTAATAATTTGTTTCCGAAGTTCATAATTTTCAGTTTAAAAGTGAATCAATTTAGAGAGAAGATAGTAGATAGTAGATATTAGTTAGTAGATAATAGATAATAATTCAAAGCAAAAAGACCAATATCTCATAACTAATAACTAATATCTCATAACTAATATCTAATAACTAATATCTCATAACTAGTTTACTATTGGGCCGAGGAAGTTGGTACTGATCACATCAATCCTATTTGTTCCTTGGTAGAGACCTATTTTTATTTTTGTTTTACGATTGTGGAGCATCTCTTTGGGTAGTGTCACAAAGAAATTGCCTGAACTTTCATCTTCTTTCTTTACATCAATTGTTTTGCCTCCAATGATATCTACTTTGCCTTCCTGATCTTCCATACGTAGGCTAAGTGGGATACCTTTTATTGTTTTGTTGGCTATCTTGATGTTGTATAAATTGGATATACTGTCCTTTCCTATTTCCTGATACAACATGCCTGGTGTGCGCATAATAGTTGCATCCACATCTTTCTGATTCATCAATAAGGTGATAAGGATAATCAAAAGCGTACTCAACAATCCCGTGTACAGCTTCATACGTGTGGTATAATGCAGCGGCTCTTTGTTGGTGATATTGTTTTCGGACACATACCTTATCAACCCTAATGGTCTGTTTGTTTTCTCCATCATGAAGTTGCACGCATCAATACAAGCCGTACAACCCACACACTCCATTTGTGTACCATTGCGGATGTCGATACCTGTTGGGCAGACCTTTACACATTGAAAACAATCTATACAATCGCCTAAGTCTGTATGCTCCTGTTTGGTAAATTTCCCTCTGGGTTCACCGCGATTATAATCGTAGGCAACAATCATAGAGTTTTTATCCAGCAACACACTTTGCAACCTACCATAGGGACAAACAACGGTACAAACCTGCTCTCTGAAGAAGGCATACACCCCATAGAACACGCTTGAGAAAAGGATGAGAGACGTAAATCCGCCAACGTGGGCGCTGATAGGTTCTACCATAATCTTCCACAATTCTTTTACCCCAATGATGTAGGAAAGGAAGAAGTTGGCTATTATGAATGCCAGCAGATAGAACACTACATGCTTTAACCCTACTTTAAAAATCTTTTGACTAGTCCAAGGTGCTTCTTTTAATGCTTTCTGTTTGGCAGCATCACCCAAAATCAAGTACTCTACTTTTCTAAAAAGCATTTCCATGAAAACCGTCTGCGGACATACCCATCCACAAAAGAGTCGCCCGAAAGCCGCCGTAAAAAGGATGATGAATACAACGAAAGTGACCATCGTCAATCCGAAAATAAAGAAGTCCTGCGGCCAGAATATCTTACCGAAAATGATAAACTTAGCACTTGGAATATTGAATAAAAACAATGGTTGCCCGTTGTATTCAATAAAAGGAAGGCCAAAGAATATCAGGAAAAAGACCCAGCTTACATACGTTCTGTAGTTATAGAAATTGCCATGAGGTCTCTGTGCAAACACCCATTTCCG
>Ga0208741_10000643_pt1 | contig 15797 bp, 11 predicted proteins | sample CryBogCBE03Jun09_FD_184576 | JGI IMG/M metagenome (GOLD analysis project Ga0208741, IMG submission 184576) | Freshwater microbial communities from Crystal Bog, Wisconsin, USA - CBE03Jun09 (SPAdes) | ecosystem: Environmental > Aquatic > Freshwater > Lake | place: Crystal Bog, Wisconsin, USA...
CCTATAAACTAGCCGCCAACAACGGCAAAAACAACCTACACGGCGGCTTAAAAGGTTTTGACAAGCAAGTGTGGGATGGATCAATTACCAACGATTCAACACCTGCCCTAACGCTTAAGTATAGTAGCAAGGATGGCGAAGAAGGCTTCCCCGGCACCTTAAAGGTGACCGTACAATACAGCCTAAGCGATGACAACGAGCTAAAAATTGAGTACAGCGCGGTAACTGACAAGGCTACACCCATTAACCTAACCAACCACAGCTACTTTAACCTTACCGGCGATATTAGCAATACCATATTAAACCACACACTTACCATACATGCGGCCAATTATACACCGGTTGACACGAGCTTGATAACCACCGGCGAGATTAAAGCCGTGAAAGGCACGCCGTTCGACTTTACAACACCGGAGAAAATTGGCGCACGCATTGCCCAAGTGACCGGTGGGTACGACCACAATTTTGTATTAGACAGGAAGGATACCACCCTACAGGAAGCAGCGGTGCTGACAGATTCAATAAGTGGCAGGCAGCTGGAAGTGTTTACCACCGAACCCGGCCTACAGTTTTATACCGGCAACTTTCTAGACGGTAAGTTTACCAACCACGACGGCAAGGTTATTAACCAACACGCCGCCTTGTGCATGGAAACGCAGCATTTTCCCGATTCGCCCAATAAGCCTAAATTTCCTTCATGTATCTTAAAGCCGGGCGCAACATACCATACAGTTACCGTGTATAGGTTGAGTGTAGGCAAATAAGGGATTTACTGATATCGATATTATCCGGGGGCTTGCGTTGTAAACTGCGACGGGCCTCCGGTTTTTTTTGTGTAAATTGGTCCTCGAAAACCCAAATAAGCTTATGTATTAAAAGATAGTTACACGCTTTCAACAGCTTAAAACCAAGTATTATGAAAAAAGTAAACGAACCTTATAGATTAGAGACAGAAGTTAAGTTCAGACAATGGGCTCTTTTAACGCTCACATCTTTATGTCTTTTATTCAGTTTGCTATTTCTTGTTTTCGAATTTTCTGGCAACACCCTTTTCGTTTTTATTATCTTCTTAATTACAATGACTGCATTCAATTATTTTGCAAGTAAACTATTCAGTATAAAACTAGACCATCAGACAATCAAGATTGAAAACATGTGGAAAAAATTTACAATTCCACTAGACGAACTGCTCGACATCAGTTCGGCAAAAACTATTATCCCTTATCCATTCAACCCCTATGTAAGGTTTACCTTCAGACGAAGAAAGCCAATTATTACAATATTAGAAAGGCCGACCAGCATTTATTTTTCAAGAGGTGGGATAAACAAATATATTGCTGATATTAAAATGCAGTTTTCGTTATAAACAAAGAGCAAGTTGCTCTTAGGTCGCCACAAGAACATAACGACGACACCGATGCAGGATGTCAAAACCGGTAACAAGGCACGCAACCTACTTTTCATCAAACCCATTATTTCCGTCATATAAATTACATTAATCGCGATTATTTTTTCCAAGCACAAACTCTGAGCAGGGTACTTGGTTTTATAGCCGCGTAAATGAATTGGACGATGCAAACTATAGGCGGGGTTCTCTTTTTCAGCTACCTTTATGGCATCAAATATGCTATAACATGAGGCTTTTAATAACTATCACTTTCCTATTGCTGGTGGCAACCCTACAGGCCCAGCCCAACCCCCAAAAATTCTATTTCCCAAAAATTGGTATGACGGTTGCTATGCCCGCCGAATGTAAAGTTCTTCATGCTACTCCTGATGCGAAATTCGAAGTCACGCGCCCGCCCGTTCCGCTACATGTTTATGGCCAAACGAAGCCCATTACAGACACCGAAGTGATAAATAGATTTACTGTAGTTGATCCGCTCCGCCTTTTAGACGTCATAACAGACAATGGTAATACCGAATTGGGTATTCAATTGGATTCGATAACATATTATTCCCAGCGAGCAATGAACTTAGTGGTAGACTCAACGTTGCCCGATTCAATTAAATATTTGACAATGTTAAAACACTTAGCTGTCGCTGCAGCAAGACAAGCCAGCGATAAATTTGACACCCTATTCTCAAAACTGGTAATAGATGGTGTTAATTTTGATAAAATATTCACGGTTGTTACAATAAGGGGAGAAGATGCTTACGAAGGCGGGTATTCAGCAAAAATTGGCAATTACCTTTTATTTATAAAACTGTTTTGCGTTGGCAAAAAAAGCTACAATGACATGATGCATATTATTGAAGCCGCAACATTCGACAAAACACCCAAACCTAAAACCCCGCCGGGTACACCCAACCGGTAAATAGCTCTCGGCCCCCGGCCTAAAGTGTTTTGAGCCAATACACTTATTTACCTACGGGATGCACACGTCCTATACGCCCGCTAAGTAATTTATTAGTTGTACTAAATCCCCCTGGGTAACCACATCTTTTTTTGAGGCCACAGGCAGCCTGTTGTTTTTTTCACACCCTACCATCAACATAGCCATAGGCCGTTAAAACAAACCAGCCGCAAATTACCCGCTAGTTATAAAATGGCCCAATAGCTACATTAAGATTTGGCCCTAAAATATATACCTATTTATTATTATATACATATCTTTAATTTATACCATAATACTATATGTTTTGCTAAAACCCACACCCTAATTTTAGCCCCAATACCACACCCGCTACCGCCCTAATCTGGCAACAATAATATACAACCATTTAATTTTTACGCCCATGTACTACTAAAACGAGGCAATAATAAACGCCTGTGTAAAATAAATACAACCGAAAACATTAAAAAAATTATTTATTTGTTAAATGCAGCTATCCGATAAATTAAAATGTCATTAAACTATACCAGAAGATTAAAAAAATATTAAACGAACAAAAACAATTTGCTGGTGTTATCAGTACAAAACTAACCACGAAGGGCACCCAAGTGTTCTCCATTGCTCGTATTGTTTCTTTTTCTAAATATTAAATTTAACTGTTACATGAGAAAACTGTTAATCCTACTGGTCTTGTGCCTAGGCATAAACCACGCTTTTTCACAAAACCGAACTGTAAAGGGCAAGGTTTTAGATGAAAAGGGAGCACCTGTTTCAGGGGCCTCCATCCAGGCAAAAGGCACAAAAATCGGTACCGTTTCAAGCGATGATGGTTCCTTCGCCATCTCCGTACCGTCTTCTTCAACAACACTGGTTATCACATCCGTTAATTTTACCGCCCAAGAAGTTGCAGTGGGCGACAACCTTTCCATCACACTAAAAGGCACCACAGGCAACCTGTCGGAGGTATTGGTGGTGGCATACGGCCAAGTGAAGAAAACCAACCTAACAGGCTCGTTGGTTACTGTTAAAGCCGGTGAAGTAGAGGACAAACCTTTTACGTCGGTTGATAAGGCTTTGCAGGGTGCAGTGGCAGGCCTACAATCTTCCTCGTCCTCTGGCGCACCAGGTGCAGCAACTGACATCCGCATCAGGGGTATCGGCTCCATCACCGCCGATGCCAACCCGCTGTGGGTAATTGACGGTGCGGTTGCCACCACGGGCGACTTATCCACCCAAACAACCACCGCCAACGCATTAAGCTCGTTAAACCCCGATGATATTGAAAGCATTACGGTTTTAAAAGATGCCGCTACCGCTTCCATCTACGGCTCACGCGCCGCCAACGGCGTTATACTGGTTACTACCAAAAAAGCCAAAGCGGGCAAAACAAGCATCAACTTTTCCAGCGAAAATGGCAGTAGCTCGTTCGCATTTAAGCCAACCAACAAACCGCTTAGCACACTAGAAACCCAAACACTGTTACGCCAGTCGTTAATTAATGCAGGCTATGCAACGGATAACACCAGTGCAGACGCCATTATTACCGACCCAAACAACGGGTTGGGCATTGACCCTGACTACACCAAAACAAATACCAATTGGCTTAATGTGGTAAGCCGCACCGGCAGCCAGTACCAAGACAACCTGAGCATAAGCGGCGGTGATGGAAAAACGCAATATTATGCCTCAGGCGGGCTGTTCAACCAAGTGGGTACCACCCTTGCATCAGACTTTAAACGTTACAACGGCAACCTGAGCATTACCCACAAAGCGAATGACAGGTTTACATTTTCTGCGGGCTTAAACGGGAGCACCAGTAACCAAAATACACCCAATAACAGTGGCTATTTTGCCAACCCCCAACTGGCACAGTTTTTCTTGCTGCCTTGGTACAGCCCTTATAATAGCGACGGTTCTTATAAATATAACGACCCCCAAAACCAGTTTTCGTTAGGCGGCGGTATTTACAACCCAGTTGTGCAAGCAGCGTGGAACAAATACAACCTAAAACAAACCGTAATCAGGGGCAATGTGTCTGGCGAATACAAAATACTGGACAATGTAAAATTCACCAGCCGTTACAGCGGGGAGTATTTTGATATTAGTGAAGACCAATACCTGAACCCATTGTATGGCGACGGTTACGGCACACAAGGTTCTTCAAACAGCTCGTACAAAAGAATTTACGACTGGACATGGAGTAACTTTGCCGATTACAAGCAAACGCTTAACAAAGCCCAAGATGTATATTTTGACTTAAAGGCAGGCTACGAAGCCTACCAGCAGAACGTGTATATACTGCAGGCAGGGGGCAACAAATTCCCCAGCACATTGGCATTGCAGTATCTAGCCTCTGCAGCCACCCCTACTGTTGCCTTCTCGGATGTTAACAGCAATACCACCAATTCGCTTTTTTCGGTGGCAGATGTTAACTACAAAGATAGGTACGTAGTAAGCGGCAGCTACAGGCGCGATGCCTCTTCCCGCTTTGGGGCCAACCATAAATGGGCAAACTTCTATTCAGTAGGCGGTGCCTGGAATATTAACGAAGAAGAGTTTTTAAAAAATAGCAAGCTCATCAGTCTGCTTAAATTACGTTCTTCCTACGGGCAAAATGGTAACCAGTCTATTGGTAACTATACAGCACTGGCAACTTTTGGCTTTGGCAACAACTATACTGGCAACCCGGGCAGTGCGTTGAATAATGTGGGCAACCCTGACCTAACTTGGGAGAAAAACGCCATATTCAATGTTGGCGTTGACTTTGGTTTGTTTAAAAACCGCTTGTACGGCACCGTTGAGTACTATAGCCGCAATACTACCAACTTACTGTTGGGCGTGCCATTGTCGCTAACAGCCGGTGTACCCAACGGCACACAAAACAGGAACGTAGGCGCCATGACAAACAAGGGTTACGAGATTACCTTAGGTGGTAAGCCGATTGTAACCAAGGATTTTTCTTGGGATGTAAGTGTAAATTTATCGCACAACACAAACAAGGTTACCGCTTTGTATTTAAACAACCCCGTGCCTTATGGCCCCTTTGGACAGTTTAATATTACCGTTGGCCACGACATACAGGAGTATTACATGCAACAATGGGCTGGTGTAAACACCACCGACGGCACGCCGCTTTGGTATACTGACGGCACCCATACCAAAACCACCGGCAAATATGGCGAGGCAGCACCCTCCCTCTCCGGCAAATCGGCTTCACCAAAGTATTTTGGTTCATTCAACAACACGTTCTCTTACAAAGGCTTGTCGTTACAAGTACAGCTCTATTACAATTTTGGCAACTACATTGATGATATATGGGGCAGCTACAACAGCAGCGACGGCGCTTACCTAGGTATCTTTAACCAAACTACCGATGAATTGGCAGCTTGGCAAAAGCCTGGTGATATAACCAATACACCAAAAATTGTATACGGCGGTAACAACAATTCGTTTTATACATCAACCAGGTTTGTTTACAAAGGCGATTATATAAGGTTAAGAAACGTAGATTTAAGCTACGCCATACCGAAGCCCTTGTTGAAAAAGGCGCATATTGCAAGCTTGCTGTTGTACATACGTGGTACAAACCTGCTTACACTGGGTGCAGACAAGCATTTACCGTTTGACCCTGAAGCAGGTGTAACCAGCGAAGGCAATCTTAACGTGTATTTGCCCAAAACCATCACTGGCGGTATAAAAATTGGCCTGTAAGCAGCCCTTGTAATTATTTGCTGATCTCAAATTGAATTAACATGAAAAAAAATACGAATAGATTATATTGGATGGCGGTTTGCGCGGCAGTAATGCTAGCCGGTTGCGCAAAGGATTTTACAGTACAAACGCCTAAAGATTCGGTGCCGTTGGACCAGGCATTAAATACTGTTAGCGCCCTGAACAACGCTTTGGATGGCGTTTATGCGCAACTAAGATCAGTTGGCATATATGGCCGAGATTATTTGGTGTTGGGCGACATACAAGCCGACAATACGTACGTAGAAGTTAGAAACTCAGGCAGGTACCTTTCACAATACAATTATAGTGTAACAACTGGCGATGGCGTGGTTACCGAAATGTGGAGTGCCGCCTACACAGGCATACAAAGGGCCAACCAAATCATCAATGCAAAGGTTACTGCCACAGGCGCAGCTGCGGTAAAAGCACAGGCTTATGCAATACGCGCTTTGCTGTATTTTAAGTTGGTAAATATTTTTGCCAAACCTTATACTGACGACCCTACAGCATTGGGCGTACCCATAATTTTAACGTACGACCCGTATGTATTGCCAAAGCGCAACACGGTTAAAGAGGTGTACACACAAATTGTGGCTGACCTGCAAGCCGCTATTAAAGATGCACCTGACTATACCAACTCAGTACACCTAAGCAAATATGCCGCTGAGGCCCTATTGGCAAGGGTTTACCTGTACATGGGCGATAACACCAATGCCGAAACCGCAGCAGTTGACGTTATTAATAACAGTGGCTTTACTTTGGCCACCCCAACAGACCTGGCAGCTTTTTGGGCCAACCCCGCCATACAGAGTAACCAAGAGGAAGTAATGTTTGAGGTAGATGCCGATGCCATTAACAACAATGGGTATGACGATGTGGCCGGTATTTATGTAAATGGGTACCAAGACCTTTACGCGTCATCCGGCCTGTATAATTTGTATACTTCAACGGATGTGCGCAAAAGCCTTATGACACCCGGTGTTACAAAAAGCGGTGCCGCAGCATATTTGGTGTACAAATTCCCCAATGCATTAAATGCAGACCGGGATAACTTGAAGGTGATTCGTTTAGCGGAGGTGTACTTAATTGCCGCTGAAGCCGCATTGCCGGCGAATGAAGGTGCTGCATTAACCTACTTAAATACTTTGGTATCGCAACGCGACCCAGGGCTGGTATATTCGTCTACAGGCAGCCAATTGTTGACAGACATTGTGAACGAAAGAAGAAAGGAGCTTGCCTTTGAGGGTGACCGCTTTTATGACCTTAACAGGCTCAAAAAATCAATTACCCGCAAATCAAACCCAGGTGCCATACCTGCTGGGCAAGGCAATGTAAACTTAAGCATTGCTTACCCTGACACCAGGCGCCTTGCACCGATTCCGCTTTCTGAAATTCAAGCAAATGCAAACATAGCCGGCCAACAAAACCCTGGTTATTAGCAGTACAACAAACTAAACAACAAAAAAGCCGCCCTTTACAAAGGCGGCTTTTTTTTATCACATCAGTAGCCGTGAAAGAACGGATAATTTTCCAGTAAGTACAAACTGGTAATCATCTGCCTACAGCAGCCGATGACCTGCCGTATGATGATTTAAAGCGAGGCCTGCCTTACCCACCGGGTAATTTGTCATGCGCTATCCCATTTGCCAAAGAGAAGCAAGCCCAACCGTTGCAACACAAAAGACGACCGCGAATCAGCCACATTGCCAAAAAGTTTTACGCAACTATATTGCGCCGTAACCTTTAGCAACGCAACAGCCGCACAAAACATTGTGCGGCTGTTGCGTTGTGGTTTAATGCTTTAATTTACAGGTACCATCTTCAAACAAACGGGTGAAGGCACCTCTATGGTTACATGGGTATCCTCCAATATGCCAAAGTTTTTGTTGATGATGAATATTTGTATGTTGTTGCTGTCGCGGTTGGCCACCAGCAAAAACCGGCCGGTGGGGTCAATCATAAAATTGCGGGGGTGTAGGCCTACCGGTTGGTGTCCGTTGGGTACCAAGGTACCGTCGCTGCTAACCTTGTACATCGTTATGTCGTTGGCGGTGGCGCGGTTGGTGGTGTACAAAAACTTACCGTTGGGGGCTATGTCAATCTCGGCACTACCCTTGTCGTCTTTGGTTTTGGTATTGTCAGATTCTATGGTTTGTATCGCCGTTAGTTGCCCGTTGGCACTGTTGTATTGGTAGGCGATAACGTTGCCTGACAGTTCGTTCAACAGGTAAGCAAATTTTTTATCGGGGCTAAACACAAAATGCCGGGGGCCGCTTCCGTCGGGTATTTCATAATATGCGGGGTCTAACGCGGTTAACGGGGCGGTGGCGTCTGTTGGGTTAAAGCTGTAGCGGTACAAACGGTCGTTACCCAAGTCAGCCGCATACAGATATTTTTGGTCAGGGCTAAAAACCGTGCTGTGCACATGCGGCATTTCCTGCCTTTTTACGTTTACACCGTAGCCATCATGGGCAATTATTTGCGCAGCGGGTTGCAGGCCACCGTCTGCACCGGTTTTTAAAACACTCATGTTGCCGCCGCTGTAGTTGGCCACCACCACATTTTTACCAGACGAATCAATGGTTATGTAGCATGGGTCGTCACCACCAGCAGGCTGTTTGTTTATCAAAGTAAGGCTACCTTTTTTCTTATCTAGGCTGAACGCGCTAACCGCACCGGGCGTCGCGTCGCCATGGTCTTCGTTAACCGCATACACATATTTCTGGTCTTTTGAAATGGCCAGGAACGAAGGGTTAGACGTTTTAACCGAGCCAACCAGATTGCTCTCGTTCCTGTTGGGGTTAAACCGGTATACATAAATGCCGTCGCTTTTGCTGGGGGCATTAGTATAGGTGCCTACAAGTAAATAATAAATGGGGTTTTGCCCATGCACAAATGAAATTGACACGAGCAATAAAAATGCAAGCAGAATTTTTTTCATGAATAAGTTTTTAAAAAGTTCTCTAAGATAATACGAATTGGCCTCCGGTTTTATTATCCAGCCAATTCTTAACAATTGCTAAAAAATCTGCCCTAGTAAAAGCAAACGCTATGCAGGCCCCGTTGGCCATGGGGGCAGCACCTGCAATGGTACCAGCTCGCCACCCTGCCTGCTAAAAACAGCCGCAAAAAGTCCGTTGGTAATGGCTAAAAAAGGTACCGGCACACTCATGTTATAGGTTAAAATTTGCCGTAGTACCGCGTCGTCCAGCGGCACGCCCATTTCCTTACACTCTACAATCATCCAAGGTTCTCCGTCGCAATACACCACTATGTCGCATCGTTTTTTAACATCGTGCAACCAAATTTCTTTTTCCACCGCCATCAGCGTGGCGGGATAGCCAAGTACCTGGGCCAGGTATTGAATAAAGTTTTGGCGCACCCATTCCTCGGGTGTAAGACGCACCCATTTCTTTCGGATGTCATCCCATATCCACTCCTTGCCCTCAGCCTCTTTCATCTTAAATTTGGGGGCAGGGTAGTTTATTTTAAGCATGGGCAAATGTAAGATTTTGAAATGGCTGCTTTGGCAATTTTGGCATGCAAACGGGAACTTAAACGACTATATTCATTTACCCACAATACAGCTTGGTGCCATAACTTGCCCCCTTCCCCAACCTGCGATTCGCCAACCTCAGCCGAAGGGCTGATATTTGTCACAATAAGTAATGCAAACACCCAATAATTTTGGCCACTCATGGCAATTTTCACTATTGTTTGCTTTGGGTACTGTCGTAAATATTAAATAACCTTGGGGCAACAACCCATACCTTAGCAAAACCCATTTTCGGCTACCGCATTATGGCTGCCAAATATGGCACAGTTAGTGTTTACATAGTCTGCCACGTGGGTTATTGGGTGGGCTACGACCCTAAGACATTGGGCAAATCAGCAATACACGAATATTTGTAAAAACCTATGCAACCAAATAATTCAACAGTGTTAACCATCAACGGCGGCTCATCCAGCATTAAGTTTGCGGTATATGAAATGGCCGGTAGCATGGTTTGCACACTTGCTGGCAAAATAACCCGCATAGGCACTGGCAGCCCTGCGTTTATAGTTACCTACAACAGAAGCCTTGAAACAAACAGCATACCCTTTAACGCCGCCAATGGTAAGGAAGCTGCTGCATTTTTGGCCGATTGGCTGGAGAGGCAGCCCGGTTTTGCGCAAATTGCCTGCATCGGGCACCGCATAGTACACGGCCTTAAACATACCAAGGCTGAAATTATAAGTGAAGGTTTGCTGGCGGAACTAGCCAGCATTACCGCCTACGACCCTGACCACCTGCCCGCCGAAATTGAAATGGTGCAAACATTTAAAACCCGCCACCCCGGCATGGTGCAGGTAGCATGCTTTGACACTGCCTTCCATACAACCATGCCTCGGGTGGCAAAAACACTGCCCATACCACGCCGCTTTGATGCAGCCGGCATACAGCGGTACGGCTTTCACGGGCTGTCGTACACCTACCTAATGCAAAGCCTCACCGCCGCCGTGGGGGATGTGGCTGCCAACGGCAGGGTAATACTGGCGCACCTTGGCAGCGGGGCCAGCATGGCCGCGGTTAAAAATGGGCAAGGTATTGACACCACCATGGGCTTTACCCCCGTGGGTGGTTTGGTAATGGGTACCCGCCCCGGCGACTTAGACCCCGGCGTTGCCTGGTACATGATGCAGAGCGAGGCCATGACACCCGAACAATTCAACACGATCATCAACCACGAGTCGGGGCTGTTGGGCGTATCAGGCCTCAGTGCCGACATGCAGGATTTGCTAAGTGCAGAGAAAACAGACGTTCAAGCGGCAGAAGCGGTGGAGCTTTTTTGCTATACGGCAAAAAAATGGATTGGTGCTTTTACCGCCGTGTTGGGCGGCTTGGATATACTGGTGTTTTCCGGCGGTATTGGGGAAAACGCACCCATTGTGCGCAAGCGGATATGCGAAGGCCTCGGGTACCTGGGCATTACCATTGACGAGGGGAAAAACGACCTGAATGCCCCCATTATTTCAAACACGGGCAGCACTGTGCAGGTGCGGGTAATACCTACTGATGAAGAATTGATGCTTGCCAAAAGTGCAAAGGATATCTACATCGGGACTATTCCGCAGGATTAAAGAAACCCCCCAAGCCTGTAAAAGGTACGCTTACTATCGAGCCTAAAAAACAAAAAATTATATACATGCAACAACAACCTACCAACACCGGTCAAGAACAACTGCCTGATGGGCTTTTACAAAAAATGGATGCCTATTGGCGGGCAGCCAACTACCTATCGGTGGGGCAAATTTATTTGCACGACAACCCCCTACTGAGAGAGCCGCTAAAGCCCGAACATATTAAAAACATGTTACTAGGCCACTGGGGCACAACGCCCGGCCAAAACTTTATTTACGTGCACCTAAACCGCATTATCAAAAAGTACGACCTTACTATGTTGTACATCTCCGGGCCGGGCCACGGCGGGCCGGCACTCGTGGCCAATACCTATTTGGAAGGCACTTATAGTGAGGTGTACCCCAATATAACACAGGACGAAGACGGGTTAAAAAAACTGTTCAAGCAGTTTTCCTTCCCCGGCGGCATACCCAGCCACGTGTCGCCGGAATGCCCCGGCAGCATGCACGAGGGCGGGGAACTTGGCTACTCACTAAGCCATGCCTTTGGTGCGGTGTTTGACAACCCCAATTTAATTGCGGCCTGCATTGTGGGCGACGGCGAGGCTGAAACAGGCCCCCTTGCCACTGCCTGGCACAGCAACAAATTTCTTAACCCCGCCACAGACGGCGTTGTACTGCCGATATTGCACCTAAACGGCTACAAAATTGCCAACCCCACCATACTGGCCCGCATAGGGCATGAGGAACTGAAGCAACTTTTTACCGGCTACGGCTGGAAACCCTATTTTGTGGAAGGCGATGACCCTATGCGGGTGCATTACGCCATGGCCAAGGTATTGGACGAAGTGATGGCCGACATAAATGCCATAAAGGCTGCCGCCGCGCAGGACGCCAACCTGCCACGCCCCAGCTGGCCCATGATTGTGTTAAAAACACCCAAAGGTTGGACGGGGCCAAAAATTGTAAACGGCCTACCCATTGAAGGCACTTTTAGGGCGCACCAAGTGCCCATAACAGACCCCGCCACCAACCCCGCACACCTTGCCGAGTTGGCGCAATGGATGAAAAGCTACAAGCCGGAGGAACTGTTTGATGATGCCGGGCGTTTGGTACCCGAACTGGCCGAGTTAGCCCCCGAAGGTGAACAGCGCATGGGTGCCAACCCCCACACCAATGGCGGCCTGCTGTTAGAAGACCTGCGCATGCCCGATTTTAGGGATTATGCCGTACCGATACCCGAGCGCAGCGTGATGGGCATCGGCGACACATTGGTAGTGGGCAAATTTGTACGGGATGCTATCCGGCTGAATGAAGACCAACGGAACTTTAGGGTGTTTGGCCCAGATGAAACACTCTCCAATAAACTAAACGCGGTGTTTGAAGCCACCCACCGGCAATGGCAGGGCGAAACCGTTGCCAACGATGAGTTTTTGGCCAAAGACGGCCGGGTGATGGAGGTATTAAGCGAACACCAATGCGAAGGCTGGCTGGAAGGCTACCTGCTAACAGGCAGGCACGGGCTGTTTAACAGCTATGAGGCCTTCATCCATATTATTGACAGCATGTTTAACCAGCATGCCAAATGGTTAAAAATGACCGCCGCCATACCCTGGCGCAGAAAAATAGCCTCGCTCAACTACCTGCTGGCAAGCCATGTATGGCGGCAGGACCATAACGGCTTTACCCACCAAGACCCCGGTTTTATTGACCATGTGGTGAACAAAAAAGCGGAGATTGTGCGGGTATACCTTCCACCTGATGCCAACTGCTTGCTGAGTGTGATGGACCATTGCCTGCGCAGCAGGCATTATGTAAATGTTATGGTGGCCGGCAAGCACCCCTCGCCGCAATGGCTTACCATGGAGGAAGCCGTTACCCATTGCACCAAAGGCATCGGCATTTGGGACTGGGCCAGCAACGACGAGGGCCAAGAACCCGATGTAGTGATGGCTTGCGCGGGCGATGTGCCAACCTTGGAAACCTTGGCTGCCGTTTGCATACTGCGGGCCAACATACCTACCCTAAAAATACGCGTGGTAAACGTGGTTGACTTGATGAAACTGCAGCCCCAAAGCGAGCACCCCCATGGCTTAAACGACGCAGATTTTGACCTGCTGTTTACCAAAAACAAACCCGTAATATTCGCCTTTCATGGTTACCCGTGGTTAATACACCGCCTAACCTACCGGCGCACCAACCATAGCAACCTACATGTGCGGGGCTACAAGGAAGAAGGCACCATAACAACACCGTTTGACATGACGGTGCTGAATGATATGGACCGTTTTCACCTGGTACAGGATGTTATTGAACGCCTGCCGCAGCTGGGCAACACTTGCAGCCACCTTAAGCAGGCGATGCAAGACAAACTGATAGAACATAGCCTGTACATCCGCAAAAATGGGGAAGACATGCCTGAGATTAGGCATTGGAAATGGGAGGTGTAGCGCAAACGCTCGATTACTAAACTGGGTATATGCTGAAAAGGCAGGCGGAGCGTTTATGCCGAAGAGCCATCGACAGAAATGAGTGTTACCATGATGAAATAATCGTTGGAAGATGGAACAAAGATTGTGGTGGCATGGTGGTTATTTGTTGGCGGGTTTGCCCTTTTCTTAGAAACATTTAGGCACTGAATATAGTTTTCAGCGGTACTTTTCCAAAAGCAAAAAACGGGGGTGCCTGCACTGGGCACAAGTGTTATAGCAAGCAACAAAGTACCGAAGACTGCAATCACCCAAAGGTGTTTTCTACCAAACAGGCTTATTTTCAGGCTTTTACAATTAATTCTCCTAATTTTATAGTTGCCTAAACGGCATATTATAGCAGAAATCAGCAAGCTACGATGGCAGTAACAGATAAAATTGTTGCGAGGTTAATAAAGGCTGGCAAAGTGTACAAAACAGGCGACACTACCATTACGGCACTGGAGGCCACCACGGTTGATTTAAAGGCCGGTGAGCTAACATTAATCATTGGGCCTTCTGGCTCAGGCAAAACAACCTTGCTTTCCCTTTTTGGCTGCGTTATTTACCCCAGCTACGGGGAAGTATGGATCGACGGCCTTAAAGTAAATGACCAGCATGAGAAAAAACTTGCCACAATACGGCTGCAAAAAATTGGGTTTGTATTTCAAAAATTTAACTTGATTGCCCCGCTAACAGCCCTGGAAAACGTAATGGTGCCGCTGCAGCTGCAAGGCATAAAGACGAAGGAAGCGGTGAAAAGAGCCACAGACGCTTTGGTTAAGGTTGGCATGGGTGACCGACTTAAAAATTTGGCGAACGACCTTAGCGGGGGCCAGCAACAGCGCGTGGCCATTGCTAGGGCGTTGGTTACAAACCCAGAAATGATATTGTGCGATGAGCCAACGGCATCACTTGATATTAAGAGTGTGGCAGTTGTTATGAATGAGCTAAAGCAGTTGGCAAGGCTTGGCAAAGCAGTTGCCGTGGTAACACACGATATGCGCCTGCGCCCTTTTGCCGACCGAACCATTTATGTTATGGATGGCAGCGTAACCGACACCCCCGTGGAGGAAGAAATACCGCTGCAATAAAATGTTTGTATGAAACACTTTTTAATTTTTTTTTCAATCGCACTCGTGCTTTTTTCGTGTAATTCACAGGCCGAAAAAGCAAAAAACGCTGGTGACAAAGCCACCGCAGCCCCATTTAACACCAGGGTAACACAAGTGGTTGGCATCGGGAAAATAACACCAGAAAACGACATAATCCAGTTATCGTCTGCAGTTGGCGGCGTGGTAAAAACAATTTACAAAACAGAGAATGCCCCCGTAAAAGCAGGTGAAGTAATACTGGAGCTAGACCACCAACTTGATGACGCAAAGGTGAACCAACTGTTTAGTGAAACTGCCACACAGGCCGCACAAATAACAGCGGATAAAGCCGCCATAGAAGAATACCAAACCAAATACAACAATGCAGCTGTTGAGCTGCAACGGCTACAACGGCTGCTAGCGAAAGGGGCTGAAACCCAACAAACGGTAGATAACGCTACAGCTAATACGCGTAGCCTTCAGGCAAATATTAACAGGCTGCAAGCCAATGTGGAAGTATCAAAAAGCAAGCTTTTGGAAACCAACGCAGCCCTAACAGTGGCAAAGGTGGAACGTGACCAAAAAATTATCCCCTCACCGGTTAATGGCAAACTGTTGGAAATAAGCACCTTAATAGGCAGTGCCGTTGACAGCAAACAGCCTTTTGCCCAAATTAACCCAGAGGGCAAAACTATTGCGGTTTGCGAAATTGACGAACTCTTCGCCTACAAAATTGCCACTGGCCAAAAAGCTTGGGTGCGCAACCTTGGGCAGCAAGACACCTTGTCAACCGGTACCGTTGTTTTTACCGCATCTTTCCTTAAAAAGAAATCGTTGTTTACCGACCAGGCAGGGGAAAAAGAAGATAGAAGGGTACGGGAAATAAAAATTTTGCTGGACCAGCCCGAAAAACTGCTGCTAAATGCTAGGGTTGAATGCGTGGTTGATGTTTCGGATACCCCAAAAAAATAACGCGATGCTAAAAACAGCCTGGAAATTTATTCGGTTCGACAAAGCCAAAAGCATTGGTGTAATTGTAGGCATAC
>Ga0208741_10000646_pt1 | contig 15780 bp, 13 predicted proteins | sample CryBogCBE03Jun09_FD_184576 | JGI IMG/M metagenome (GOLD analysis project Ga0208741, IMG submission 184576) | Freshwater microbial communities from Crystal Bog, Wisconsin, USA - CBE03Jun09 (SPAdes) | ecosystem: Environmental > Aquatic > Freshwater > Lake | place: Crystal Bog, Wisconsin, USA...
TTGCGTCATTATTTAAGCTTGTTGCGTCATTATTTAAGCTTGTTGCGTCATTATTTAAGCTTAAATAATGACGTGGAATGCTTAAATATTTTAATTATATCCAAACAACTGTGACAATGCTACCCAAAAATTCTTGAATGTATTGAATACCGATGATAAGATTGAGGCAGAAATCAAGATAAAAGTGCTTTGATAGGTAGTAGATATGCGTGTTTGGTAAGCTGTAACCAACACCTAAGATATATCTGTATTCCCTATGCGGAATTAAAAGTATGAGGAGGACACAAAAAAAGGCCGGCTTTAGAAAAAGCCATGCCTTTACATGTTGAAGAAAAAATACCGAGTTATGGCAAGATTACTTGCCTATTTTCTTGACATCTATCGATGTATATGTTGCAATGTAACGCATGATGTTTTTTACAAAAGCCTCCGCAAAGCGATAGTAAGCTTCGGGGGTATCTCTCACTCCCTTACTATTTGTTTCTATCTGCCACCCAAATACGTTGGGATACCTTGCGTAACGTGCCGTGTTGTAGCCCCCATTAAAGTACTTTTGGTTGGAAAAAGCATAGGGATCTTGCTTGCTAGGTACAGAAGGAAAGCCAGACTCCACCATCCAGGTACCAAAAGCATTGGGGCCGGTAAGCAACTCTTTCAAAGTCAATTTGCCATTGTTGGCCGCAATCAAATTCTTAATAGATGCCTTGTAGGTATATGCTGTATCGTTGTCGCCTTTGCTTGACTCTTCCAGTTCTTTTGGCGTAAGCAGATAGCCCAGTTCCAATCGTTGTTCGGGATGACCTTGTGCGTGCAAGTCAATATAAGCCGACTGTCCGTATTGCTTCACAGCCATTGCCAAAGCCGTATCTACCCAGTCGTGCCACTGCATCCAAGGAGTGCGCATCAATTCGTTACCACAAGTGCCCAGTTCTATTTCCCGGTTCATATCCACCTTCAATCTTCTCAGGTTACATAAGATGATGGAGGGATGAAAGTGATAATCGCGCCTGAATACCGAGTCGATAGCCTTTGCCAGATCTTGTGTATGGGTATCTATCACAGTTACGGCATCGGGACAGGTTCTGTCGGGTACATCAGTCAAATTGATGAGACCACCATGTGGCACACTTATCACAAGCGGCATATTGCCCGGAATAAATTCTACCCACTTGTTTTTGTCATAATATATATTGCCCTCTTTGTAGGTTTGCGCAGTAAGACGGAAGGTAATCGAAATCAGGGCAAAAAAGAGTATCGTTCTATTCATGGTTTGTTATTGTTATTTGCCAATAGATTTTGTATCGATGTTCAGATAAGTATTGATGTAATGAATGATGTTCTTAGAAAATGCCTCCGCAAATGAGTAGCAAGAAGTCATATTGTCGCGCACCCCCCTGTTGTTACTTTCTATTTGCCAGCCAATTACATTGGGTTCTTGTGTAAAACGACGCACATTGAACCCGCCGTCAAAGTACTTTTCATTGGGATAAGGGTAAGGATCTTGCTGGCTAGGTGTAGATGGAAATCCTGACTCAGCCATCCAGGTGCCAAAGGCATTGGGGCCAGTTAGCAACTCTTTTAGTTTCAATTTGTCACCACTACTTTCTATCAGGTTGTGCAGGGAAGATATACTGGAGAAAACAGTATCATCCTTGCTTTTGCTAGACTGTTGTAGTTGTTCATTGTCTAGTAAATAGCCTAATTCCAACCGTTGATTGGGATGACCTTGCCCGTGTAGGTCAATATAAATAGTCTTTCCATATTTGCTTTTAGCTTGAGCAATGGCTGTATCTATCATTTCATGCCAATAGCGCCAAGGGACCTTCATGTCTTCATTGCCACATGTAGCCACTTCTATCTCGCGGTTAACATCCACTTTCAATCGTTTTAGATGGCAGATAATAATGGAAGGGTAAAAGCCATAATTCTTTTTAAAAACGTCTATAATTGCTCTCGCCAGGTTGATGGTACGGCCATCGGTAACAGTAACTACCCCTGGGCAAGTTCTGTCTGGCACATCTGCAGGCTCAATGGATCCGCCATGCGGCACACTAATTACCAATGGCATGGTGCCGGGAATAAATTCTACCCATTTGTTTTTATCAAAATAAACATTGCCTGGTTCGTATGTCTGTGCAGTTAGTTTAAGGGCAAGGAATAAAAAACAAGCCAGCCAGCAATTCTTTTTTGTAATAAGCATTAATTCTATTTATGTTGTGTAAAAAATATCTAATAAAACGTACATTGATACAAGTAGCCGGACTAAAACATTTGTAACGTACATCTTTAAACTTTTTTGGATTAAAAACCTCTTTTGCTTTGCGGAGTAGATAGATCACAAAATCGTTTTGTATTTAAGCTCTATTTAAACTGAATTATCAGTTTTATCCTTATTTTAGCCGCCAAATTGCTTAAAACGGTATTTTTTTACTAACATTAAACTAAAAAACGATGGCGCTGCCTCAAAATGCTTCTCAACTGTCTGGTACTGAACCTACAGAAAAAGGTAATTATTTGTTCCCCTTTATCCTCATTACTTCCCTATTCTTCTTGTGGGGATTTGCCCACAATTTAGACCCCATATTGATACCCCATTTAAAAAGATCATTTACCTTGTCTACTGTGCAGGCTTCATTGGTTGATTCTGCGGTGTTTATTGCCTACTTCGCAATGGCATTACCCGCAGGTTTCATCATGAAAAAGTATGGGTACAAATCGGGCATTATCACAGGGCTGTTATTGTTTGCTTTAGGTTCATTTTTGTTTATTCCAGCAGCCAACACACAAATGTATATCTTCTTCCTAGGTGCTTTATTCATTATCGCCTGTGGATTGACCATATTGGAAACTGCTGCCAACCCTTACGCTTCTTTGTTGGGAGACCCCAAGACTTCGAGTCAACGATTAAATTTTGCACAATCGTTCAATGGGCTTGCTGCTACGTTGGCGCCCATCATTGGTGCGAAATTGATATTGACCAAAGGGGCAACCGATGCAGAATTAAGTAAGATGACGGAGGCGGTAAAGAAACTAACCTTAGCTTCGGAGGCATCTACCGTAAAACTGCCCTACTTTATATTGGGAAGTATACTGCTAGTCATTGCATTGGCATTCTATTTTACAAAATTGCCCGAGATAAAAGATGGGGAGGATAAAGCAAGCAGCAAGAGTATTTTTCATGCTCTAAAACACGTGCACCTTAGCTGGGGAGTAGCTTCTCAATTTTTTTACGTAGGTGCACAAGTTTGTGTGTTTAGCTTTTTTATGCTTTTTGCCTCAAAGACTATTCCGGTTGGTACACCCAAAGATGGTTTGATATTAGCAATTGAAGGATTGTTTAGGTTCCTGCACCTGATAAGCGATTCGAGCCAGTCCGATTACTTCTCTTATTATCTGTCTGCTGCCGGACTAGCCTTTATGATTGGTCGTTTTGTAGGTACTTTCCTAATGAAATTTGTTTTACCAAACACACTTCTCGCAATTTATGCCGCCATAAACATTGCCTTGTGCATTGTTGCCATTACAACTCATGGTACAACGCCCGTATATGCACTCATTGGTATTGCCTTCTTTATGTCTATCATGTTTCCTACGATATTCTCTTTAGGAATAAAGGACTTGGAAGGAGATACTAAATTTGGTAGTAGCCTGATTATCATGTCTATTGTGGGAGGCGCCTTGTTGCCTCCTGTTTTTGCGTATATCAGCGATGCTACAGGCAATATTCAGCTTAGCTTCTTTGTGCCAATGGTCTCTTTCTTTGTAATTATGTTGTTTGGATTGAAAGGGTATAAAGTAAAAACTTTTGTTGACTAATAAATAATCATATATATGAAAAAGTATTGCTTAGCGGTTGATTTGGTTGATAACGATGAATTGATTGCAGAATATGAAAACTGGCACAAGCCTGAGAATGCCTGGCCAGAGATAAAGAAAAGCATCTGGGATGCAGGCATTACCAATATGGAGATTTACCGTGTAGGTAACCGTATGTTTATGATAATGGAAGTAGACGATACTTTTAGTTTTGAGCGCAAAGCCGCTATGGATGCAGCTAACGAGAAAGTACAAGAATGGGAACAACTGATGTGGAAGTTTCAGCAATCAATGCCATTTGCAAAGAATGGGGAGAAGTGGATGTTGATGAATCAGATATTTGCTTTGAACGCAAAATAAAATAAGCAACAATGAGTATAGCAAACATCGGGTGTATAGATGCGCACCAACACTTCTGGCAATACGAACCAATAAAGCATAGTTGGATTGATGAAGAGATGTCCGCTATACGAAAAGATTTTTTGCCTGCCGATTTAGCACCTATACTAAGTAGTAATGGAGTAATAGGAACAATAGCTGTACAAGCAGATCAATCGGAACAAGAAACCGATTTCTTATTGGGTTTAGCAGACGAGTATGATTTAATAAAAGGTGTTGTTGGTTGGGTAGACTTGCGTGCTGTTGATGTAGCTGAAAGGTTAGCCTATTATGCGCAGTTTAAACACATCAAAGGGTTCCGGCACATCTTGCAAGGAGAAGAGCCTGCTTTTATGTTGCAACCCAGTTTTATTGATGGGATTGCTACATTGCAGGAGCACAACTTTACGTATGATATCCTCATCTTTCCCAAACATCTTGAAGCAGCGTTGGAACTGGTGAAACGATTCCCCAATCAGCCATTTGTAATAGATCATGTTGCCAAGCCTTACATAAAAGCGGGGCAGATTGATGAGTGGGCTAAGGGGATGGTTGCGCTGTCTCACTACCAGAATGTCTATTGCAAAGTGAGTGGGATGGTTACAGAGGCGGATTATAAAATTTGGCAGCCAACAGACTTTGCCCCTTACTTGGATGTTGTGGTTGAAGCATTTGGTATGAACCGATTGATGTTTGGCTCTGATTGGCCTGTATGCGAGGTAGCTGCATCCTATTCACAAATGATTGGGATAGTAGAAGACTATTTTGCATCATATAGCATTGATGAAAAGAATCAGTTCTTTAATCAGAATGCAAGTAAATTTTATAATTTATAAAATACATTATCAAGTCAGGAACTACGAATAGAACTTAACACTTACAACTTTTTATCTCTAACTAAATGAAAAACAAAAAAAATCAACTGCCGCCAGTAATCTTTGGCACGAGTGGATTAGGTAATATCTACAATGAAACTACTTTTGAAAAGAAGTTGGCAATTGTAAAAGAATGCGTGGCTGAAGCGAAGGGACTCCCAGTGTTTGACAGTGCCGGTAAATATGGTGCAGGGATGGCACTGGAAGTTTTGGGGAAATGTTTGAAAGCATTAAATGTTGATCCCAAGGAGGTAATCATAAGCAATAAACTTGCTTGGTATCAGGTGCCCCTTACCACAGATGAACCAACGTTTGAGAAAGGAGTCTGGAAAAATCTTACACATGATGCCGTACAAAGAATTAGCTATCAGGGCATTTTGGATTGCTTTGAGCAAGGTAATGAGTTGCTAGGGGATTACTCATCACAGATGGCTTCTGTGCATGATCCCGATGAATATCTTGCTACTGCTACATCTAAGGAAGAAGAAGATAAATTGTATAATGATATACTGGAAGCTTATCGTGCACTCACAGAACTAAAAGAACAAGGAAAGGTTAATTCGGTAGGGGTGGGGTCTAAACAATGGAGGGTAATTGAACGTATTTCAAAAGATGTTGATCTGGACTGGGTAATGATTGCCAATAGTTTAACTATTCATAGTCACCCTAAAGAGCTAATTGATTTTATTGCCGAGCTGAATAAAAAGGGCGTGTCTGTCATTAACTCCGCTGTCTTTAATGGGGGGTTCCTAATAGGAAGTGACCATTATAATTATCACCTTATTGATGACTCATCTGAGGAAGGAAAGAAATTGTATGACTGGCGTAATCGTTTCTATGATGTATGTCATAGGTTCGATATTACACCTAGCGAAGCTTGTTTTTATTTTGGGTTTCACATTCATGGAATCACAAGTGTGGCACTAAGTACAACAAATCCGTATAAGGTAAAATCCAATGTGAGAATGACCGAAAAAGAAGTTCCTAAAGCATTTTGGGATACTATGGTTGAAGAAGGCTTGATGGAATACAACCCCTTGCCTTATTAGTTAAGTTTATTTTTTAAGTTTAATGTGAGACCGGAGAGTTAAATACTTCTTCTGGTCTTTTTTTATTTAGTAATACAGTTAAAAAAGATTTAGTAGAGCAGTTGTTTTTATTGAAAACTCGTATAATCAAAGTATAAAGGAATATTTTATTATCATTGCGGAAATATTCATGCTGAATCGAAATGGCATCAATAAACAATAAAACTCACAAAGGACTGCTATGAAGGACTTCTCTGCATTAAAGAAGAATTTGAAGAAGGACTTTTCTTCCTTGAAAAAGATAAAAGTTGCGGTATTAGGGGATAGTGCCACACAATTTTTGTGTCAGGCATTGAGGGGGGAGGGGTACGACAAGGGCTTCGACTTGCAGGTGTGGGAAGCAGATTTTAACCAGATTGAACGTCAGGTGTTCGACCCCACTTCTGAATTGTATGAGTTTGCCCCACAGGTGGTTATCCTGTTTCAATCGGCTCACAAGCTACTGGGCAAGTACAACAAACTAAAACCCGATGCGCAAGGTTCACTTGCTTTTCAGGAATTGTCGGCAATAGAATCTTTTCAGGCTACCCTGCAAAGTGCACTCGACTGCAAAACAATATACTTCAATTACACCGAAATAGATGACGCTGTCTTTGGCAATTATGCCAACAAGATAGAAGCTTCTTTCTTGTATCAATTGCGCAAATTGAACTTTGGATTGATGGAGTTTGCTGCCAAAACAGGAAACTTTTATGTAAGCGATATCTCCTCCATTCAGAATGAAATTGGCAAGGCGAATTTCTTTCAACCTTCCGTATATATCAATACAGAAATGGTATTGAGTATCGAAGCAATACCAAAAGTAGCCGCCAAAACGGTGGCAATCATCAGCGCGATCAATGGCAATTTCAAGAAATGTGTGATACTTGATCTGGATAATACTACCTGGGGCGGCATTATTGGCGATGATGGCTTGGAGAATATTCAGTTGGGAACATTAGGAATTGGGAAATCATTTACTGAGTTTCAGTATTGGATTAAAAAGCTAAAGAACAGAGGAATTATCGTTGCGGTTTGTAGTAAGAATACAGAATCGGTAGCGAAGGAACCTTTTGAGAAACACCCCGATATGGTGTTGCACCTGGAAGATATTGCTGTTTTTATTGCTAACTGGGAAAATAAGGCAGACAACATCCGTCAGATACAAAGTATCCTGAATATTGGATTCGACTCAATGGTGTTTTTGGATGACAATCCTTTTGAAAGAAATATTGTGCGGGAAAATATTCCTCAGATATGTGTACCAGAACTTCCCGAAGATCCTGCAGAATACCTGGAATATCTGTATACGCTGAATCTGTTCGAAACAGTTTCTTATTCGAATGAAGATGCCGAAAGAACAAAGCAGTATCAGGTGGAAGCGCAACGGGCAACACTGCAACAAAAGTTTACAAACGAGGACGACTTTTTAAAGAGTCTTGACATGATTTCTGTAGTAGAGTCTTTCAATAAGTTCAACACCCCAAGGGTGGCACAATTGTCGCAACGCTCCAATCAATTCAACCTCAGAACAGTGAGGTTTACGGAAGCAGATATTGAACAATTGGGTGTATCGGGAGCGCATTTTACCTTTTCATTTACACTAGAAGATAAGTTTGGGAATAATGGGATGATCTGTGTTGTTATCCTCGAAAAAGAAGATGCTGATACGCTATTTATCAATACCTGGTTGATGAGTTGCAGGGTGTTGAAGCGAGGAATGGAGCATTTTGTATTGAATACCATTGCCAGTCATGCCAAAGAACAAGGATATAAAATATTGAAAGGCGAACACATCCCTACTGCCAAGAATGAGATGGTAAAAGACCATTATAAGAACCTTGGATTTGAGCAATCTGGAGAACAATGGGTGCTAGATGCAGTTGGCTATGAGAATAAAAAATGTTTTATAACTATAAAGTAATATAATGGAAAAGAATGAAATTTTAAATCAGGTGTTAAGTGTTTTTCATGATGTGTTGGATAATGAAGACATTGTTTTGACGTATGAAACAACAGCGAATGATATTGAAGAGTGGGATTCCTTGAGTCATATTCAACTAGTAGTTGCAATAGAAAAGAAGTTTAAGTTGCGCTTTACTTCCAAAGAGATCCAAAGCTGGAAAAATGTTGGGGAAATGCTAGATTGTATTAAAGAAAAGGTTGCATGAGTTTCAAGGCCGGCGATATATACAATTTACCTTTCACTGTTACCAATGAAAGGTATAATGGATTCATTGAGCTTTTTAATGACAAAAATCCGTTGCATACCAATGATGAGTTTGCTGTTGGGCATGGGTTTAAGGGAAGGGTCATGCACGGAAATATCCTTAATGGGTTCCTCTCTTATTTCATAGGCGAATGCCTGCCCACAAAGAATGTTATTATTCATTCTCAGGAGATTCAGTTTAAGAATCCAGTTTATTTGAATGATGAATTGCAATTTAAGGCTACTATCTTGGATGTATATGAATCGGTGAATACTGTTGAGTTTAAGTATGAATTCAGAAATGTAGAAACTAAAGTAGTAGCAAAAGGAAAAATTCAAATTGGCATATTAAAATGAATATACTAATCACAGGAGGTGCATCTGGTTTGGGGGAAGCAATAACCCGAACGCTAGCAAAAGATAGTAATAACAAAGTCTATTTTACATATAGTAAGTCTGATGCTAATGCCAGAATGATAGAAGGTGAGTTTGCTAACACCCAGAGCATTAAATGTGATTTTCTGGATGCTGATAGTGTATCTGCCTTGATAAGTATGGTAAGTAAGATAGAGCTGGATGTGCTGATAAACAATGCTTTTTGGGGAACACCAGTCAAAACATATTTCCATAAGATAGACATTCAGGAGTTTACCACCGATTTTACTAATTACATCATTCCCACCATACAGATTACGCAAGCTGCGATTGGTTATTTCAGGAAAAGGAAAAAGGGAAAAGTAATTACGATACTTACGTCTTTCCTGCTAAATACACCACCAATGGGTTCGTCAGTGTATGTTGCGAATAAAGCATATTTACAGTCGTTGGTAAAATCTTGGGCAACGGAAAATGTGGCATTCAATATATCCTCAAATTCTGTATCACCGTCTTTTATGCTAACCAATCTCACATCCGACGTTGATGAAAGAATTATAGAGCAAATAAAAGACAGTCATCCACTTAAAAACTTATTGACCACTTCAGAAGCTGCCGAAGCTGTTTTGTTTCTTGCTAATGCTTCTGCACAGATAAATGGAATTGATATTGTATTAAATGCGGGTGTCAATCTAAAATAGCAACTATGGTTTTCAATTCATTCGAGTTTCTCATTTTCTTCGTAATTATATTCTTTTTGTATTGGATAGTAGGAAAGAGTAGTCTTAAAATTCAAAATATTATTTTGTTGTTGGGGGGATACACTTTTTATGGATGGTCTGATTGGAGGTTGTTGTCCTATCTGATTGCCTCATCTACAATAATTTTTTATTTGGGGATATACATAGAGAAAACTTCGAATGAAAAATATAAACAATGGCTTCTTTATCTTGGGTTAGCTCAAGGAATAGGGGGATTGGCTTTTTTTAAGTATTTCAATTTCTTCATTAATTCTTTAAAGGATGCCTTTCATCAGTTTGGTATTAGTCTGGATGTAAGCACATTAAACCTGTTGATTCCAATTGGTATCAGTTTCTTTACTTTCAAGACGATTAGTTATCTTTTGGATGTGAATAAGGGTAAGATTACAGCATCAAAAGATGTTGTAATCTTTTTTGTGTATGTATCTTTCTTTCCAACTATACTCTCTGGACCTATAGATAGGGCAAGCATTTTTATCCCTCAGCTAGAGAAGCGTAGAGTTTTTGAATATGAACATGCAATGGTCGGGATGCGTCAAATATTTTGGGGATTATTCAAGAAAGTGGTGATAGCTGACACCTTGTCTACAGTAGTAAATACTGTTTTTACAGGATACCATAATCTTAATTTCATGACATTGTTTTTGGGAGCGATTGTGTTTAGCGTTCAGTTGTACGCAGATTTTTGTGGATACTCGGATATGGCAATTGGGATTTCAAACTTAATAGGCTTCAATGTTACACCAAATTTTAATTTCCCATTTTTTGCAGAGAATATAGCCGATTTTTGGCGCAGATGGCATATGTCGCTGACTTCTTGGTTGACCGAATATGTATTTACACCATTAAGTATTTTCTTTAGGGATTATGGAAAGTTTGGAGTCATTATTTCCATCATTATCAACTTTGTTATTTGTGGTATCTGGCATGGTGCAAATTGGACTTTTGTTCTTTGGGGACTTTTAAATGGTTGCTATTTTATTCCGCTTATTTTGAGAGGGACTTTCAACAAAAAGAAGAAAAAGACAAATGGGGGAGCTTTTAAAAGACTTAAATATATTTTGAATGTAACTGGAACATTTATATTGGTTAGTTTAACACTAATATTGTTTAGGAGTGATACAATCTCAGATGCTTTGGGCTATTATAGACGTATGTTTGATTTTAACGTAAAAAACCTATTTCAAATAAAGGTGACAGACATAAACATTGTAAATCTAGGGTATATAATTGCTTTATTATGTGTAGACTTGTGGTTTTACAATGAAGTAAAGTCTTTTAAAATTCCAAAGGTTATAAGGTTTGGAATGTACTTGTTTGGATGCTCATTGATTTTATTGTGCTTGAATAAAAAGGAAAGCTTTATATACCTTAAATTCTAGAAATTAAGGTATTGCCACGTAATAGCTGTTTGAGGTTTACAGAAGGAATCAAATGTTTGCTTGCTGAAATTATATAAAAATGCCTTCAGACAATTGAATAGGGGATGTGTAGTTTTTACCTAAATTGTATTGCCTTTACTGGAGACAATGTTTTTACGACCCATGAAGGGATTATAAGAGATAGAAAGCACACGATTCCGGTACAAACGCAAACTAACATCACTTGCCATCCAATGATTTTGATTGGAGCATATGAAATGTAATATGAGCTTTCATCGAGAGTTATTATGTGTGTGTGTTGCTGTAAAAAACACAATCCAAGACCCGCAATAAGCCCCCCGCCGATACCTAAAATGTTAATGATAAATGCGTGACAAAGAAAAATTTGCTGTATCTGAAAGTTGGGAGTGCCTACTGCTTTAAGAATCCCAATCATTCGGGTTCTCTCTAATACTAATACTAATAAACATGTAATAAGATTTATAATAGCAACGATTGACATGATTATAAAAACAACATTTCTATTTACATCTTGAATATTTAGCCAGTCAAATATGTTTGGGTAGATTTCTTTTATACTTTTACTAATCCATTCGTTGGGTAGTTTGTCCAGAAGGTTATTGTTAAATGAATCCAGATGAGTATAATCACTCAAAATAATTTCATAACCTCCAATTTGATTTGATTGCCAATTGTTTAGTCTCTGTAAAAGTCTAATGTCTGCAATTATAAATAGTTTATCATATTCCTCTATTCCCGTTTTGTAAATCCCTGCTACTTTAAGTTTTCTAACGGTACTCGATTGTCCATTTTGAGTAGCAATAAAATGAGTCTGTATTGTGTCGTTAACTTGTATATTTAACACATTGGCAATAGCCTGAGATACGAGTATTTCTTTGCTGTAATTGGTATCACTAAAATTTAGCCATTTGCCACATGAAATGAATGAGGATAATTGGATGCTGTTATAACTAGACTCAATTCCCTTAATAAGAACACCCTCAATTGATTTATTTTTTTCAAGAACAGCACTTTTTGTTGCAAATGCCGAAATGTGTAATACCTCTGGTTGTTGTTTTATGATTTTAAGGATTGAATCATTTTTATAAATAGGAGTTTCCTCGGCAACTAAAGCTTTAGTTGCCTCGAGGTGTTGTACACGAATATGCCCCCAAAAGCTAAAAACTTTTTCACTTACCTTATCTTGAAATCCATTTACAAAAGAAATGGTAATAATCATAGACATTACACTAAGCATTGTTGAAGCGATAGATAACTTGATTATAAATTTAGAAAAGGAGTTTTTTTCACTGAAAAGTGTGCGTTTTGCGATAGTAAAACTAATGTTCAAAGTATATTTTTTTGTAGCCTGCCAAAGAAATGATTATTTATTAATCTTGAGACAATAAAATTATACAGGATTTGATGTTTTATAAATAATTATAACCAACACAGCTGTTAAATCGTCAAATTGGTCAATATTTATAATCGATTGTTCGCCCTAAACTACTATTTTCGTAGCCTAAAGAAATAGGTATACAACATAAACAGCTTTCTGTCGAGATGTAAAGGAAGTACATGACATTCTCAATGATTGTTAAATTAAACATACTATGGTAAGCTAAATAAAGTTTTCTTTTTTACAGAATCATGCCATTTTTAGGATATAGAAAGTCCAAGAATCTATTTTTGTGACTCAGATGGCGAAGCCATAAGTATTTGTGTTCAAAAAATTAAACTCTTTATCAAATGAATCAATTTCGCTTAAGTTTTTTCTCCAAGAGCGTTCTTGTTTTTTTCGTTTTCTTTTGTTCTTGTAAGCCGTCAAAGTATTTTCTGCACTATTCTTACTTGGCAGATAGTATAAAATCCAATCAGCTTACGGTCAAATTGCCAGAACTACATAAGCTAAAAAAGGGGGATAGAATCAAAATATACGTTACTGCACTTAATGTTGAAGCAGCCAATCAGTTCGCAATGACAAGCATAACAAACGATCCTGAAATTCCAGGCTATCTTGTAGATAATTCCGGTACGATTGTTTTTCCTGAACTTGGACATGTAGTTGTTGAGGGTTTAACAACGGACAGTGTTGCAACCTTATTAGAGCAGAAGTTGACTCAATATTTAACTTCTCCAGCAGTCTCCGTTACATATGCAAATTTTATAATAAAGATTTTGGGAGATGTAGGTCGACCGGGTTACGTTACTTTGCAAGACGGGAAAAACACGATTTTTGATGCAATTAGTAAAGCTATGGACTTATCTAGCAACGGCAAGCGTGAAGATATACTAGTAGTGAGAGAAAAAAATGGTAAGAGGGAATTTGGGCGAATTGATTTATCTAGTAAGGATGTTTTCAACTCTTCTTATTACTATCTTGAGCCAGGGGATTTGATTTATGTAGAACCTTCAATTAATAAGTTACTAGGGTTGGATACATATCAGCAAAGGCGTATTACGATGGTTGGTCTCTCTTTAACTATTGGTTCGTTTCTATTTCTGCTAAAGAACTACCTAAAAATATAACCAAAGATGGACAAAAGTACACAATCTCTTGAGGTTAATGAGTTGCCAGTGGGTAATAAAAATGCTAGAATAGAAGTTTCTTCGGTTCGATTCAAGGAAACGATTAGCAAGTATTGGAACTATAAGTTTCTTTTTGTTTTTTCTGTGGTCACTTTTTTGTTTTTTACCTATGTTTTTCTATATTTTAAAACTCCTATTTACACTAGTTCCATAAAAATTTTACTTAAGTATTCTAATGGAGGCTATTCTGGGGGAGGAAAAAGTGGGACTTCTGATTTAGGATTAGGCTTTTTTTCAAACAGGCCAAATCTTGCAAATGAAGTAGAGATTATAAAAGCAGTATCTTTAATTGAAAGAGTAGTAGAAAAAAATAATTTAAATACTGAAATATATTTTCTAGGAAGAGCTCGGAATTTGGAGATATACGATAAAATGAATCCATCGATTATTGTATTTCAGAATATAAAAGATTCCACTAAGGTGCATTCAGTAAGGATTGGTACAATAGGGAATAAGATATATTATCTAAAGGGAGGTAAAATAGTTTACATCAATAACTTTCAAACTGTTTCTTTGGGTGATGGTGCCGACTTTAAGGTTAATTTCAATCTGGTTACTCCTAGTAAAGTTAAAAATGAATATTACTGTACATGGTACCCGACTAGGAAAATTGCAAGTAACATAGCAGGAGGAATATCATCAAATGCGTTAAACAAAGAGGCAACTATTTTAACGTTGTCATATAGCTATCCGCTGCCACAGAAAGGTAAAGATATTTTGAATGCACTCGCAACAGAGTATTCCTTGCAGAATATTGAGTCTAAAAATCAAACCATTGACAATACTTTGCAATTCATTGATGACAGGTTGAGTATAATCGGGAAAGATTTGGGTAGTGTTGAAAGTGATATGCTAAAATTCAAATTGGCGAACAACGCATTGGATCTAAAGACTCAATTATCAGCGGGTATGGGTAAAGCTGAAAATTTGAAAACCCAAATTGGGGAGTTGACTGTTAGGATGCAAGTATGTGATATGTTGTCAGATTATGTTAACAATCCTAGAAGGAAGTTTAACTTAATACCCTCAAATTTAGGTATTGAAGACATGACCCTTTCAAGGTTGGTAGGGTCATACAATGATGATGTCTCTAAAAGGGAATTATTTTTGAGGACACTTCCAGAAGGAAACATAGAAATAAGAAAAATAGAATCTGAGATTGAACAAATAAGAGGTAAAATACTGGAGAGTATAAGAAACGTAAAAGCTGAGTTTCATAATTCTTACACCTTTAATGATAAATTACTTTATAATGTTTCATCCGAAGTGAGGGATATTCCTAGAAAAGAAAAGGAGCTTCTTGATATTGAACGTCAACAGCAAATAAAAGAAAGACTTTATCTATATCTTCTTGAAAAACGTGAAGAAGCCGCAATATCCAAGGCAAGCGCAGTCAGTAACAGCAATTCTTTGGATGAGGCAGTTAGCAGCGGACCTATAGGAGCCTCGAATTCAGTTATTTATTCTTTATCTATCATTCTAGGCTTCGCATTTCCTGTTATGATAATTTTTATAAAAGAGCTGTTAAATGATAAAATCATAACAAGAAAAGATATAGAGGAAATTTCATCGATTCCTATAATAGGAGATATTGGCCATCAAACTAATGTCGGACGAGAAATTTTGCAAAATTCCAGAGGCAGGGTTGCTGAGCAATTGAGACTATTGATAACTAACTTTCAATATTTTATAAATCAGAAAATCCCATCAAAAATTCTCTTGGTTACATCCACGGTAAAAGGGGAGGGCAAATCATTTATTAGTATGAATCTAGCAAATGCAATAGCTAGAAGTGGGAAGAAAACATTGGTAATGGAATTTGATTTGAGAAGACCTAGACTTTCTAAGTCGCTAGGCATACCAAATGAAATTGGGCTTTCAAACTTTTTATCAGGAGGTCACGAGATAAAAGATTTGATTAAGTCTGTTGAAGGGGTAGATAACTTGTTCCTTATTTCTTCTGGGGTGGTTCCTCCTAATCCTGCTGAACTATTAATGTCTGATGAAAAATTGCAAGACATGTTCTCTCATCTAAAGGAAACTTATGAATATATAATAATTGATACTGCGCCGCTAGGACTAGTAAGTGATGCAAAATTGTTGAGTAAGTACAGCGATTTAAATTTATATATTGTGCGTCATCGGTATACGCTTAAGTCCCATATAGCATTTGTAGATTCCTTATATTCAAACAAAATACTTCCCAATATTGCATTGGTTGTAAATGATGCGGTTACAAAAGGTGTATCGTCATATTACAGTGGTTATGGTGCGGGTAGTTACTTGTATGGCGGTTATTATGGTTACTCCTACGGATATGGCTATTCC
>Ga0208741_10000650_pt1 | contig 15697 bp, 18 predicted proteins | sample CryBogCBE03Jun09_FD_184576 | JGI IMG/M metagenome (GOLD analysis project Ga0208741, IMG submission 184576) | Freshwater microbial communities from Crystal Bog, Wisconsin, USA - CBE03Jun09 (SPAdes) | ecosystem: Environmental > Aquatic > Freshwater > Lake | place: Crystal Bog, Wisconsin, USA...
AATATTAATACAAATATTAACATAATAATAATCATCCTTTAAACAATATATAGCTATAACATAACTCATATTACGATAATCACCATCATAAATAATTTCCTTTGACTTTAAATGAAAAAAAGGATAATAACTAATTATCTTATTATATAATTTATCACTTATTGGTAATACATCATCATAACTAGGACATTCACTCCTAATCCCAAAATTCTCCAACTTTTCTAAATTAGACTTCAATATCTCAATTCTCATATCCCTTAAACAATATTTTTAAAAAATTTATCAACTCTCCAACCTGATCTAATTTATAATTAAAACTTTTATGACCATTATTAATATTAAGATAATAATAATCATCATCTATACAATAAATAAATATCTTAAACGTTAATGACTCCTCAAAATCCTTAATATACCTAAAACTATCATAATTATTAACCTCATAATTTAAATTCTTCTCACCCCTCTCAAAAAAAGAATAATAACCAACTATCTTATTATACAAATAATCACTTATTGGTAACAAATCATCATACATAAGATTTATTCTCTCACACTTATATCTTTCCAATAAACCTAAATTACTAAATAATAAATTTAATCTTTTAATTTTACTAATATCTACATTTTTACTAATATCTACATTCTTAAACAATACTCTTAAAAACTTCCTTAAATCAAGAACACTATCCAATTTATAATAATACTTATTATATATATCACTTATCATAACACGATAAAAATCATCCCCCAAACATCGAATATCCATATCAAATCTCATATCAATAGTCACAATATCATATTTTATAAAATTCTTACCCCTCCTAAAATTATTATTAATCTTAAGTACCTTACTAAATAAATTATCACTTATCGTAAAAGGTAATAAATTACTTGTAGATTTATCATCTATCTTATACTTATCCAATAACTCTAAATTACTAAATAATAAATTAATATTCTTATCCTTCATATCCCCTAAACAATATTTTTAAAAAATTTATCAACTCTCCAACCTGATCTAACTTATAATAACAATTATCATACCCATCATTTATAATAACATAATAATAATCATCTTCTATACATCTAATACTTAACTCAAATTTCATATATTTAAAATCACCAATATACTCAATAAGATATGATATATATTTCTCTCCCCTTATAACCCCTTTCTTAATACTAGAATTAATACTAACTACCTTATTATACAAATAATCACTTATCGGTAACAAATCATCATATATAAGTTGTTTTGTGGTATCTATAAAATTACTCTTACTCTTATATTCTTCTAATAACCCCAATCTATCAAATAAAAATTTAACTTTCTCAATATTACTAACTATCATATCCCCTAAACAATATTTTTAAAAAATTTATCAACCCACTAACCTGATCTAACTTATAATAACAATTATCAATTCCTTTATTTATAGTAACATAATAATAATCATCCTCAATACATTGAATGTATATCTGAATTTTTATATGTTTATAAAAATCAATATATTTTATATAATTCTCACCTCTTTCAAAATTAGAATTAATCATAATTACCTTATTATACAAATCATCACTTATTTTTAATATGTCTTTATATAATAAAGATATATGATTACATTTATATACTTCCAATAAATCTATATTTTTAACTAATAAATTTATATTCTTTTCCTTATTACTCTCCTTAAACAATATTTTTAAAAACTTTATCAACTCACTAAACTGATCCAATATATAAACATTCTCCCCAAAATATCCATGAATACTACTCCCAAAAGTATATACCCTATAATAATCATCTACTAAACAATTTATAGTTATATCTAACTTCTTACTACCCTCAATTATTATATAATCTAAATGATAACCATTATTCTTAAAAAATGAATAATAACTCAATATCTTATCATAAAATTTATCACTTATATTCATAAAATCTGATGACGCCAAATCCTTATCATTCTCATATTTACTCAATAACTTCATATTACTCAATATTAAATCTATCTTACTCTCACCACCCTCAACATATCCCTCATTAATACCAATATTCTTACTAAACAATATTCCTATAACCCTCAATAACTCACTAATCTGATCCACCCTATAACGATAACTACTCATCTTTCCCCCACCATTTTTAATCCTTATCGTTAAAAATACCTTTATAACATAATAATCATCCTCAACTTTATTAATAACTAATTTTAATTTATTACTATAATATATACAACTATAATATAAATAATTATTTAATAAACCACCAGTCTCTACCTTATAATACTTAAAAAATGAATACTTACTTATTATCTTATCCACATCCTGACTTATATCAACATAATTACTCTTATCAATACCTCCCTCAAGATATTTATCTAATTTACTAATATTACAATTAACACGATTTATTATCTCCTTATCCTTCTTACTATTCATTATAAACTATTTTTTATATCCTATATAATCATCCAAACAATATATTCCTCTAAATAACTAATATTATTTAATGCCTTTAATATTATCTCCTTACTCCTCTTATCAATATTACTCATACCTAAACAATATTTTTAAAAACTTTAATAACCCACCAATCTGATCCAACTTATAATAATTATACCCATAATTATTCACATAATTATTATAAACACTTATTCTAACCTTATAATAATCATCATCTATCTTATAAATAAATATCGTAACATAATCATTATTACCAACCCGAGATATCATACCATATATATAATTATAATTAAATTTACGCTTATAATCAACTCCTACTCTAGAAAAACTAGATAAAACAACCAAACTATCATTAACTCCCAATATCTTATCCACATCTTTACTACTTATCTTATAATATTCACTATAAATATTCACCTCTCCTAACTTATAATCACTCAATAAATCCATATTCCTTAAAAAAACACCTATATCTATCATTCCCTAAACAATATTTTTAAAAACTTTAATAACCCACCAATCTGATCCAACTTATAACGATTATCATTTAATCCCTTACCATTCTTATAAACATAAATATTAACCTTATAATAATCATCATCTATTTTATACACATATATTTGAATATAACTCCTACCCTCCACCATATAATAATATAAATTATTATATAACTTACTAGAGTGAATAGAAAAATTAATACCACTACTCAATATTATCTTATTTATATCTTTATTACTTATTCTATAATAATCTTCAATATTTTCCACTAACTCATATTCCCACAATAAACCCAAATTCTTTATAAATGTATCTATACTAATCATTAATTAAACAATATTTTTAAAAACCTTAATAACTCACTCATCTGATCTAACCTATAACTATAATAATGACCCTCATCACTAGAATGTATATAAATATATATAGATACATAATAATAATCATCCTCTATCTTATACAAATAAAATTGAACATAATCCCTAACTTCCAATATTACATAATAAAAATAATTATAATCCCTTAAATCATTAAACGATAAATTACTATAATTACTATCAATCAATAAACCCTTTAACAAATTAATAATCTTTACCCTCTCATTATTACCCATCTTATAAAAATTATAATAATACTTCACCTCACTATGTCGCAAAGTATCTGTCATATACTCCGATACCTTATTCATACTCTCTATAAAATTATCTATCTTACTTACCATTACCTAAACAATATTTTTAACTAATCTATTATACCAAATAATATCTTCAAAAATTTTAATACCAAACTTCGTTTGGAAGTGAACGTAGTTCACTAATCATCATCTATTTCATAAATATTTATTCTAAAATAAACTAAATTATTACCAATCTTATAATATATATATTTATAACCTTCCACAAATCCACTATATCTTTTAAATATTTTATCCTTTATATAATCTTTTATATTAACATATTCTCCCTTATATTCTTTTATAGAATATTTATTCAATTTATTATGTACTACCAAACTTTGTTTGGAGTGACTTTAGTCACTATACTATTTATATAATTTATATTAACATTTTTCATATACTCATATATATATATATAAAATATTTTTATTATATAATTAACTTTTTCATTACTAAACTTATTACTTACTTTTCATAAACACGAAAATTTTAAAAATTTTGATGAATTAGAGGGGGTTGATTGGGTAGCCTTGTAGGACTTAACAAATGAGATGGAACATTCTTACAAAAGAATATGGCACGAAAATATGCAATTAATTTTCATAATTGATTAACTTTTAGCAAAAAAAAAGTCCGTAAAATTAATTCAAATTTTTTTTGATATAATTCTTCCCGATGAATTTAATCATCTTTTTTTTAAGACACAATGTCCTGACACATTTAAGTATCTTTTTAATTATTTCATAAAATCTCCATTTTTCAACAAATAAACACCGCATATTTACCACCCATTTGCCGTACATTAAAACCGTTCATTTTCAACACATTGCCATTTATAACATTGATCTTCATTTTTAAACCTTATTCAGGCACTTGATAATCGTATTAGTGGTAATTAAAATTTAATAAATATTTGGGTTTTATCTTATAATGGAAAAGAGACAGCTAAGGTATCTTTTATGTGCCCGGAGATATACTAGAAATATTTTAATATATTAATATTTTAATCTACAAAAGTATATATTAATTTTTTAAACTCTCTTTTAACATTTTTTATAAAAAATGTTAAATTTTTTTTTTTTTGTTTAAAGAATTTTGGAAAAGAATTGAAGAATAATCAACATTATTAAAGTTCTCTTTGCTTAATCGTTTAAGCCTTGTTTAAGCTTAAACGATTAAGCTGGGAAAAAGATTAACATTTTCTTAACAAAAAAAAGTTATGAGCAAGGTGCCCTTGATTTCTTCGGGGCTGCTGTAGCTGGTCCGCCTTACTTATGGTGTTTGTTATTTACATTGTACTGAACTTTGTTCAGATCCAACTTTGTTGGATAAAGATAAGGATAAAAATTGAATTAGACAAATAATAATTGTTAAAATTATGTTAATGTAATTAAGATAAAAAAGTTAAGGACCCCCAAAGATACGAAAAAAATTGTGGGTTTCCAAATAATAATTGTTAAAATTATGTTAATGAGTGCCTCGGTGCTTAAACGTTTAAGCTGGATAAAGAAAATAATAAGCAGGTTGCCCTTGATCTCATCGGGGCTGCTGTAGCTGGTCCGCCTTACTTGTTTTATTGATAATACAAAGATAAGTAAAAAAATTGAGATAATTATAAAAAAGAAAGTTAAAAAAAATATAAAAAATTATTGTATATTTAATTATATAAAAATATAAAGATATGGATCAAAGTAAAGAATATATTAATATGTGTTTCAAGAGTAATGAGATACAAGCATATAGAAAGAAAAAGAATAAGAATGGTACTTATGGATATTGGAAATCTGGGGATTATTATGTAACTGAGCAAGATGATAATGATAAGTTAGTTGTATTTATGTCAGAAGGTGAGGAAGAGTTAGATAATGAGATATGGGAAGGAGATATCTGGTTACCAACACTTAATCAATTAAAAGTGTTAGCAGGTACATCATCAGTATTAAGGATGTTAAATGGGGAACAAGATGAGCAGAAGTTATTAAATATATTAATGAATATTAGGTTTAATAAGGTATGGTATAATGATGAATGGATGGATAAGTATTTAGTAGAAGATATGAAGATAAAGAAGATGAAAGAAAATGAGGAAAAGAAATCTTCTGAAAAAATTTCTAAGAAATCAGAATCTTTCAGTGAATATGGTTATGAGGAGGAAAAGGAACTTAAAAAAGAAATGAGTTTTAATAAGTATAGAAAAATGCTAGATGAAAAGAAATCAGAGTATTATGGTGAAGTCAAGGTTAAAATGGGGGATTCTCAAAGTTTTGGAAGATATGAACCAGAAGATGAATTACCAAGAACTTTATATAAATCATCAGATTTAATTAAAAATGATATACAAAAGAAGGTTATGTTACCAAAGATTAAGGTATCATTTAAAACTAAAAAATTTTAGATGAATATAAAAGATTTAAATCAATATTTAGATAATATTGATGATAAGGAAGTAATATTAGGGGAATATTTATATGAAATTAGAGAGTGATTTAACTATGTTATATACTGATAAAATATATATATTAATTGTTATAATAAATAATTTGATTATTTAAAAAAATTATTGTATATTTGATTTATGATAAATAAGGATTATATAGTAACATATGGAGTAGGTAAGAATAAATATACAGCTGGTATTCATGTAGAATATGAGGATGATGATATAATAAATGTTAAATTACCAATAATAATGGATTGTTTAATAGAACATTATAAGAGTGAAGTAAGAAATATTAATTTATTATATACTGATATGTATATAATTTATATGAGAGAATTTTAAAAAATTAAAAAAATGGGATATTTAAATATATATAAGTCTTGGTTTTCGGGTCAAGAGACGATAGTAACACAACAAAAAATAGAAGAATGATAAAGAAGGGATATACTTTAACTGTAAGGTCATGGGAGAATGATGCTGATAATTATAATACTATTAGTAAAACAGTAGATACAATAGAAGAAGCTAGAGTTTGGTGGGAAATGATGCAACTTTGTAGATCAAAGAATGTTAGAGGAATTGATAAGGGTAAAGTATATTTAGGTAATAGTTATAATGGATTTAGTTCTGAACAGGAGGAAGTAGCTATTAATTTTCTTAAAGAGAATCATAATATATTATTACCGAATGATGATATAGAGGATAATGAGGATAATTTAGTTGATTGGTTTAAGAGTTTAGCTGGGGAATTATTGGGATATAGTGAATATTATTCGTGTAGAGTAATGGAGAGTTGTTTAGTGACATATTCCCCGATTGATATTATACCAGAAGTAATAAAATTTGATTAATTAAAAAAATTGTTGTATATTTAATATATGAAAACAATAAGTATAGTAGAAATAATAGATAATAAAATACATAATATTACTAATTATGTAATAACAAATAATGATAATTTTAGTCAAATAAAGACAGCTGAAGAACATTATTTAGGATTAATACAAGAAAATACGTTACCAGTTACTTTAGATGATAATAGTATATCTTATTGGTTAGATAAAAAAATATATATTAATCATAATAAGCATATAGAGATATTATATAATAGTGTAACAAATTTTTAATTATTCAAATATTAATATTTGCACATATTAATATTAGATCATTAAATTCTAAAATATTATATAATATTTATTTAAAAAGTTTAAGTATATTTAAGTTAAGTAAATAAAGGGAATTATTAATAATATATTATATCATGATCTTGCACCTTTTTATAAAAGTCTTGATTTTATTGAAGATAATTTTGGTTAAAAACAAAATAAAAAATTAAGATATAATAAATAATGGTTACAATAACAGATGGAGCAGGTCGTACTTTATATACTTTAGATGAATTTGGTAATAAGACAAATATATTAGAGTATTATCTTAAACAAAATACTGAGAATATAATAGAAAATATTATAGAATATATATTTCTAGTTTTATTTATGTTTATTATTGTATTATTACTAGTAACATAATTTTAAAAACAAAATAAAAAATTAGGATATAATAAATAATAAATTTGGTGGTTTAAAAAATTTATCGTACCAAACTTTGTTTGGAGAGGTCTTTGACCACTATATTTGATTATATCAAAAGGGAAAAATAAAATAATTGCACTTATAAAAAATACTTTTTGGTAGATTAAAAAAATTATCGTATATTTGATTATATCAAAAGGGAAAAAGGTATAAAAAATAAAATATGGTCAATTCGTCTAAAATAGGTTAAAGTCTATTTATTAGTAAATGATTAGGTTTAAAAATCTTGTATTAATTTTCTAGAGATTAGTATTATAGGATTGTTAGATTGAAAGTTATTAAAGCAATTTAAGTTTATAATAATAAGTAATTGAGTTACATTGGTTTCCATGTTATAAAGAGAAAGACTTAATTATTTATTATAATAATAATTATTAATTAATATTGGTATCGTGTTAATTGGTAGTTACTGAAATTATTATAGGATATGAAGTGTCTTCAGCATCTAGTAAAGATCTTTAATCGATCTTGAAGTTTGTATATGACCTAGTAATATATATTAATAATTGAGGATTAATTTGTGAATAGAAAGGACACATCTCCTTTCAGAGATGGAATATTGGTTCGAGTCCAGTATTGACTACTAATTTCATATTGTCTTATGGAATAGTGTTGAAGTATTGATATTAATTTATATGTAGTCTAGCTGCATAAAATATTTTTACACATGGAGAGAAGTTTTGATTATTCTTCTCTCCACTTTTTTATCAAAAAGTTTTTAGGGAAATTTTTAGATAAAAAAAATACTTTTTGGTAGATTAAAAAAATTGTCGTATATTTGATTTATCAAAATAAGGAAAGTATGTTACAATATAAATTAGTTACTTATAAAGAAATAGATTGTTTTGATTTAGAAAGATTAATAAGAGATCATTATGAGGTTGATTATGAGATAGTGGAAGATAATGAATGGAATAATGATAGTAATTATTTTGAAACAGTCTCTAAAGGAGAAATAGATAGTTATTATAAGAAAAGATTTGAAGATTGGAAAGAAGGATTTTATAGTGGAAGTTATATGTTAAGACATATATTGAAGGATTTGTGTAATAAAGGAGAGATAGAAGAAGGTAATTATTTGATAAAAGTAAGTTGGTAAATAAAAATACTTTTTGGCAGATTAAAAAAATTATCGTACATTTGATACATATCAATGAGGAAATTAAAATAAATATGTCGGGGTGGTGTAATTGGCAGCCACGAAGGACTTAATGGAATTAATAGAACATTTAGCCATTAATCCTTTGGACAGTGATGTCCGTGAGGGTTCAACTCCCTTCCTCGATACGAATAAAATTACCAAACTACGTTTGGAAGTGGTTAAAAACTACTATAAAGAGTTATAATTTTTAGATCTTTGACATTTAGGGAAAAAAAATAATTATTTTGAAAACCAAAAAAATTATTGTATATTTATATAGAGACAATCTAAAATATATAATAAAATTAGAGAAAAGAAACATCTGAGTATCTAAAAAAATTATCTCCTATTTATATAGGAATAAAAACAAAACATGGTCAGTTCGTCTAAATAGAAAACTAAATTATTGAGTACTAAACTTCGTTTAGAGTGAACTTTGTTCACTAATAATTATTCATAAACGATTAAATATTCTACGAATATTTCTGGGAAATATAGTTAGGATTTTTAGTTGGATTTAGAGGACATAATTCTTTTCGGAGTTATAATATTGGTTTGAGTCCAATACTGACTACTACTACTATGGTCGGTTCATCTAATTGGTTTTAAGAGTTTTTCCTATTTATAGGGGGTTTTCTTATAAGGATGCGTTTCTTTTCGGAAATGACATATTGGTTCGAATCCAGTACCGACTACAAATAATTATAAAGGTTATGCTAATATATAAGGTAGTGGTCAAAGACCACTTCAAACTATGTTTGATAATCTGTTAATTATTATAATATGGTCAATTCGTCTAATTGGGATATTAATTCATAGGATTTTATATATTATAAGGTTCTTAAATAAAAATTCGCAAATTTATTTTGATTATTTCAAGAAAAATCTTATTCCGCGAGAAATCGAGAAATAAGGTCGTTTATTGTGAATCACATTAATGTTGAAATAATAAAACAACAATTGGTTTTTAGGATTAAACAGGACTCATCTCCTTTCAGAGATGGAATATTGGTTCGAATCCAGTATTGACTACTAAACTTCGTTTAGAGTAAACAGAGTTTACTACAAAAAATATTCAGGTAGCTAAATTGGTGACAGCACCAAGCTTATACCTTGGCGATTATCAGTTCAAATCTGATCCTGAATACAAAACTTTTATATAATTTATTTATATACATTTTATGTATAAATGTAAATTTTGTGATAAAGAATATGAAAAACCTACTCAAATAAATGGACATATGGGTAATTGCCCTAAAAATCTTAATAGAAGAGTAAAAGAAAAAAATCATGTACAATTTACTTGTTCATATTGTGGAGAACAAGTAACAAAAAGGAGAATATATAAAAATATTAATAATAGATATTTTTGTAATGTTAAATGTAGTACTAATTTTAATAAAAATACTAATTTTAATAAAAATAATAATCTTATCAAAGGATTTTACTTAAGAAAATTCAAGATTATTAATCCATATAACTATGAGTTTAATATTTCAGAAATTGAAATTGAAGAATATAGAAAAAAAGGTATTTGTACACTTTATATAAAGAAATGTAAAGAATGTGATATTATATTTAGTCTCAAATCTAGTTTAAAAAATAATATTTTTTGTAGTAGAGATTGTTCTCATTCTTATAGTAAGAAGAATCCATTAAGACATAGTGAAGGTGGTAAAAAAGGAACTTCTTTACAAGGTAAAAGAAGTAAAAATGAAATAGCATTTGCTAATAAATGTTTAGAATATTTTACTAATGTTGGTTTAAATGAAAATTTCTTTAATGGTTGGGATTCAGATGTTATTTTACATAATGAAAAAATAGCTATACTTTGGAATGGTATATGGCATTATAAAAAAGTAAATGAAAGACACTATTTAGAACAAGTTCAAAGTAGAGATAAAATAAAGATTAAAGAAATAGAGAACAAAGGTTATATACCATATATAATAAAAGATATGGGTAGTTATTCTATAAAAAAAGTTAATCTTGAATGGGATTTGTTTTTGGAATGGTTTAATAAAAAAGATTAAAAGGGAGAAGATATATTATAATATATATCTTTATCAACTTTAAATAAGCAGAATACGCATAATTGATGGTGCACCCTCCTTCCACGTGGGAATAGATACGGTTTGATCCCGTAATTCTGCTCAAATTATATACTGCGAGTTAAAGTAGAGGTCAAACTTATTGGGTTCATAACCCAACGACGCAAGTCTCGTCTGGTTCAATTCCAGCACTCGCTTCTAAGTAAATGGTAAGAACAATAAACTAGAAATTTTCAAACAAAGGTTTGATATTTTAATATATATTTTATGAATATATGTAAAAGATGTCAAAAAGAGTTTGAACCTAAAGAATTGATAAATTATTGTTCTTACATTTGTTTTAATAATAAAAAAATTTTATTTGAAAAAATAGAATGGACTTTAATACAAGAAGATTATAATAATGGATTAACTATAAAAGAGTTAATTAATAAATATGATTATTTGAATAGATCTAATTTAAATAAAGCTAAGAATTTAGAATTATTTAAACCTAGAACTTTAAAAGAATCATTAAAAATATCAAATAAAAAGTATAAACATACACAAAAGACTAAAGATAATTTATCAAAAATTAGGAAAGAATTTCTAAAAAACAATCCTGATAAACATTCTTGGAAAAGAAAAAATAAATTAGTATCTACTCCTTGTGAAAACCTTAAAAAAGTTTTAGATGAAATAAATATATTATTTATTTCTGAATATAGTCCATCTAAAGAAAAACATTATTCAGTTGATATATTTTTACCTCATTATAAGATAATGATAGAAGTAAATGGTAATCAACATTATAAAAAAGATGGTTCTTTAAAAGATTATTATCAAGAAAGACATGATTTTTTATATAATTTAGGATATAATGTTTATGAATTTCATTATAGTTTATTTTTTGATAATGATAAAATTAAAATATTAATTGATAATTTATTAAAAAATAAGATTATATTTGATTATGATTATAATTCTTATTTGAAAGAAAAACTGAATAAGAATAAAACTGAATATTATTGTTCTTGTGGTAATAAAATAACTATTAAAAATGGTATTTGTGATACTTGTTCTAGAATTAAAAGAAGAAAAGTATTAGAAAGACCTTTAAAAGAAACTTTATTAGAGGATATAAATAATTTAGGTTATTGTGGAACTGGTAGAAAGTATAATGTTTCAGATACTTGTATTAGAAAATGGTTAAAACAATATAAATAATGGTCTTGTAGTTCAACGGATAGAACAAAAGATTTCTTCGTTCGCTGTCTTTATGTATTCAGAAATGGGGAGGAGAGAAGAATCTTTAGATACAAGTTCGAGTCTTGTCAGGATCACATTAAAATAAAAATAGCTCGTTAGGGGAGTCTGGTCGTCCCCGTTTCCTTGTCACGGAAAAGATCACCAATTCAAATTTGGTACGAGCTGCTTGATAAATATGGAGTATTGGGCAAGTGGTAAGCCGCATCACCTTCACTGATGAAATCACGAGTTCGAACCTCGTATGCTCTACAAAAGTAAACAAAACTTTGTTATAAAAAGAACATTGGGTATGTTATCCACTCTTATTTATAATAATTTATAGTTCTTATGAGACTGTTTGTTGTTTATTTTAGTCTATAAGTTAGACTGATTATCTAACGAAAATGATGATAATAATCTACCAAACTTTGTTTGGAGTGACTAAAGTCACTAATCAATTATTATGTAGTACAAAATTTTTAAGTAAATTCTACGAAGATGTTATGGCCTTAATTTAAAAAAACGTCTTTTAATGATGTTCTATTTCATCTAAAAAATAGCATTAGTTTATGACTTTCTAAAATATATATTTTCGAGTTTACTAGCTCTCTATCCTTGTAAGATAGAAATATATAAAAAAAAGTCCCTTAACCTTTAGGGTCGAATGAACCTCTAAAGATAGTTATTGTATATAAGTATATAATATTAATTATACTATTCAATAATAATACATTCTGCAGTCTATTATTATTATGATATAATCATTATATATTTATTGGTTTAGACTTTTGTTTAAAGTAATCGTAAGATTACAATCTCATTAATTTAATGGATAGAAGCTTCCCTATCAAGGGGGAGAGTATAAGTTCGACTCTTATATGAGATTCATTTAACTTTTTTAATCCTTAATTGTATCTTATACAATCCTTATTTATTAATTCATTATCCAATATGAAAACCTTTTTAATGGGCGGATGGCTGAGTGGTTAAAAGCATCGTATGGTAAATACGACATCTAATGATTTCGATGGTTCGAATCCATCTCTTCCCACATATTCATATTATATTAATAAATATAATATTAACTTCTACCCTAAACTGGGGTGGGGCTCCTTTCGGGTCACTCTATTTATATAGAGTGACTTTTTTTTTATTTATTAAAGAATTAAAGAACTAAAGAATAAAAATTATAAATCGAAGATTTTTTTTTTTTTGTTTAAAGAATTTTGAGAAAGAATCGAAGAATTTTAAACAATTCTTTAAGTGATTAAACGTTTAAGCATTGTTTAACTTTTTACGGTGCTTAAACGTTTAAGCTTAAACAAAATTGCTTAAACGTTTAAGCATCGTTTAACAAAATTTTAACAAAAAAGATTTGGTCCTATCAATTTTTTTTTATATCTTTAGGGTGCAGACTTTTTTTATTTGTTAAAAAAAAGTTAAACGCAGGCTGCCCTTGATCTCTCCGGGGCTACTGTAGCTGGTCCGCCTTACTTTGTTTTGGTACTAAACAAAGTTTAGTGTAACTTCGTTACTACTACAAAGATAAAGAAAAATTTAATACCAGACAAATCTTTTTTGTTAAAATTTTGTTAATGATCTTGTTTAACTTTTTACCGTGCTTAAACGTTTAAGCTTAAACAAAATTGCTTAAACGTTTAAGCAAACAAATGGACCCATAAAGATACGAAAAAAAATTGAAAATTCCAAAAAAAAATTGTTAAAATTTTGTTAAAATATAATTCTGATCTTTAACAAATCTTTAACTTTTGAATGATGTTTGTATTGTATAAAATACCTATCTTTGTAAAAATATTAATCCAAAGGTAAAAAAGACATTAACAAAAATTTAACAAATTAATAGTTGTTAGTATCAAAAAAAACATTACTTTTGTGTAACAATAAAAAGAAATATATGGTAAAAAAAAGAGGTATTTTTTAACAAGTTTTTAACAGTAAATAACTTGTTGTTCTAATTAAAAAACATTATCTTTGTGGAACAAATATTTTATCACATACAAAAATTTTAAAAAAATGGCTACAGAAAGTCTATTGACAAAAAAACAACTTATTGAAAAGTTGAAAACATTTGATTCCTATAAGGAAACAAAAGACTATATTTTAAATAAGGAGCTAAAGGCGGACCTTATCGAGAAATTAGAGAAAGTAAGTAAGAAACCTATTGCGTTTTTTGAGGTCGGGATCAACCCAAAAGTGACTAAAAAAGCTGTTAAAGAAACGTTAAAAAATGAGGAGGTCCCAGTAGTGGAGGAGCCAACTTTAAACATTAACACAAACTTAACAGATGACCTTTCTGACCTTGAGGTCCTTTCTCAGGAGGAAAATGTTAACGAAACTTTAACACTTGATGACATAGGATAGTAGTGTTAAAACTTTGTTAAACTTCTAAGAAGTCCACTAAATTAGTGGACTTCTTTTTAAAAATTGTTAAAATATTGTTAAATTTTTTCGGTCTAGTGCTTAAACGTTTAAGCACCGACCAAGATTAAAAATAGATCATTAACAAAATTTTAACAATATTTTTTTGGAATTTTCAATTTTTTTTCGTATCTTTACACTAAGATCATTTTTTATTTGTTAAAATTTTGTTAAAAAATTTTTGTTTAAGCTTAAACGTTTAAGCACCGTAAAAAGTTAAACAAAATCATTAACAAATAATTAACAAAAAAAATTTGGTCCTATCAAATTTTTTTCGTATCTTTGTAGTGAAAATCTATATAATAAAAATTTTAAAAAAAAGTCAGTCCCTACAAAGATACAACTTTATTTTAAAATAACCAAAAAATAACTGTTAAAACTTTGTTAAGACTTTTGTTTAAGCTTAAACGTTTAAGCACGGTAAAAAGTTAAACAAGATCATTAACAAATAATTAACAAAAAAGATTTGGTCCTATTAAGTTTTTTGATTAACTTTGTAGTGAGAATCTTTATAATAAAAATTTTAAAAAAAAGTCAGTCCCTACAAAGATAGGAAAAAAAATTGAATTATCCAAAAAATAACTGTTAAAATTATGTTAAGACTTTTGTTTAAGCTTAAACGTTTAAGCACGGTAAATAGTTAAACAAAATCATTAACAAATAATTAACAAAAAAGATTTGGTCCTATCAAATTTTATTCATATCTTTACACTAAGATCAGTTTGCTTAATCGGTTAAGCATGGCTTAAACGTATAACTTAAACAAAAAAAGTTATAAGCAGGCTGCCCTTGATCTCTCCGGGGCTACTGTAGCTGGTCCGCCTTACTTTGTTTTGATACTAAACTTTGTTTAGTGTAACTTCGTTACTACTACAAAGATAAAGAAAAAATCAATACCAGACAAAGAAAAATTGTTAAAATTTTGTTAAATACAATCACTGATCTTTAACATTTATTTAACAATTCAAATGTAGTTAGTATCAAATAAAATACTTACCTTTGTACTAAATATTTTATCACAAAAAAAATTATGAGTTATGTTAATTCAAAAAAACGGTTTATTTTTAAGAAAAAAAGGTTATGAGTTTTATTTTAATGAGAAATACTTTTGGATAGAGAAAGATAAAAAAGACGTTACAAAATTAATACCAAATTATTTTGGAC
>Ga0208741_10000651_pt1 | contig 15676 bp, 9 predicted proteins | sample CryBogCBE03Jun09_FD_184576 | JGI IMG/M metagenome (GOLD analysis project Ga0208741, IMG submission 184576) | Freshwater microbial communities from Crystal Bog, Wisconsin, USA - CBE03Jun09 (SPAdes) | ecosystem: Environmental > Aquatic > Freshwater > Lake | place: Crystal Bog, Wisconsin, USA...
GTGTTGCAATGCTGTCCGCCGCTTCTTTTGCCGCCGGACAGATTATCAATATTGACAAAACAGACACTGCGGCTTACCAGAAAAAGGCAATTTGGAGTGGCAATGTGGCCTTGGGCCTGGAGGTAGATAAAGAGAAAAAAACACTTTTTGACGGCAGCAATTTTATTGATGCGTCGCTGCAAAAAAATAAGGAATTGTTTGTATTGTCTTCATCAGACAGGTTTACCTATGATGGCAGCACCAGCTTTTTAAATACCGGTTATGCGCATTTGCGGTGGCGGCACGATTTTAAAGCACAATTGCACCCAGAAACTTTTGTGCAGTTTCAATGGGATGAAAACCGGGGCATGCGCCATCGGTACGTTGCAGGGGGCAACCTTAGGTATAATTTTTGGCACCGGCGCGAATGGGAGATGACCTTTGCGACAGGTGTTTTTTATGAGGATGAGTTGTGGGACTACAGTGCTGTTGATTCTGCCTTGGTGCCAAAAAATGCGGCCAATGCCGCATCAAAGCAAATAAATAGCAACACCTACATGAAATGGGAGGGGAGTACCTCCAAAAACAGCTCGATTGCTGTGGTTATTTTTTACCAGGCCCCTTTTGCTGATTTTTTTCAACCCCGCATATCGATGAATGTGCATTTTGACGTGGATGTCACCAAGCATTTTTCTTTGGGTATTCTATATACAGGTTTGTACGATGCCAAACCAGTTGTACCCATCTTTAAGTTTTATTACAGTTTTGCTAATAGTTTGGTGTTTAAATTTTAGCCCGTACGGGTGTTATGGCAGTGATGTATTTGGGAGACTATCGAATTGGGATGCCTAGGTGTTAACAATGGATTACCCAAAATAAAAAGCGCCAAAATGAGTATGGCTTATTAGCAAACAAGTATGCTATCGAGAGGACCCAATATTGTTTTTACCATATTATACCATATAAATGGCTAACTAGTGGGTATAAAAAGCCGCTAAGTGCATCATTGCCAATTTATTACGAGTGTGTTTTTAATAAATACCAGCCTCAGCTACTAAAAAGGTTAACGGTTTGTTATATTTGGTAATTCTCGTTGCTACAAGAACACCTTTATTCAAACAGCCATCCATGAAAATTAAAATTACCCTATCAAAAACAGCAGCCGTTTTTTTATTGTTTTGTGCCGTTACGCTTATTTCGGCATGTAATGCACTTCGGCACCAATCAAGCCAGCACTGGGAGGATAAAGACCGTGACGGATACCGAAGAAATGGCAAAATAGATGCCGACGCAGGGGTAGCAAAAACCCGCACTATTAAGCAGGCTATGGCATTTGAGTACCTTAAAACGAAAAGCCCGGTTACGGGAATGGTGCCCAAATACAAACTGGTGGAAGCTTTTAAATTGGCAGACGCCTACAAGAAGGCGGGCGGTATAGGTTTGCAAGGGTTAACGACGCCACTCACCTGGACCGAACGGGGGCCAAGTACCATTGGCGGGCGAACAAGGGCTATTTTGCCCGATTTGAACGACCCCACTCAAAAGACGGTTTGGGCCGGAAGCATAAGCGGCGGCCTGTGGAAAACGGCTGATATTACGGCCGCATCGCCTATTTGGCAACACCAAAATGATTTTTTTAACAATATGGCTATTTCTTGCTTGGTTCAAAATAGCGTAAACCCCAACATTATGTATTTTGGAACTGGGGAGGGCTATACCCAAGTAGATAATTTATTGGGTGATGGAATTTGGAAATCAACAGACGGTGGCAAAACTTGGAACCAGCTTACTTCTACGGCTGTTTCACCAACACAAACTTCGTTTACAACGATTGGCAATATGGCCGACTATACCGTAGCCGGTAAGGAGTATCTATTTGCGGCCACGCCCACTATGGGTATCATGCGGTCTTTGGACGGGGGAGCCACTTGGCAATCGGTGTTGGGCAAAACCGTTGGCAATGCAGTGGCGCGGGGTGCGGCAGATATTACACTAGCCGCAGACGGTTCATTATATGCCGCCATGGGCATGGCCGCCGATCAGGTAACCGACGGCATTTACAAATCTACCAATAATGGAAACACGTGGGTAAAGCTTACTTCCGGCCTACCCTCATCTGGATTTTACAGGATAAAGCTTGCCGCGGCACCTTCCAGCGGTGCGAGGGTTTACGCGTTGCTACAGGATGCAGCAGCCAATGGATGTAAAGGCATTTACAGGACTGATAACAGCGGTGCCAGTTGGAAGGCGGTGACCAACCCAACTGTTTTTAGCTCGTATGTTCAATCGGGTAATGCGTATGTTAATTTTGCTGGTGACCAAGCCGACTATGCGCTTGCTGCGGGTGTTGACCCCTCAAACCCCAACCATATTATAGTTGGGGGGTTAAATATGTCCGGTTCTATCGACGGCGGGGTCACATGGACACAATTGTCAAACGGCGATGGTGGAGGCAACATCGCACCAGACATCCACGTAGACCACCATGCCATTGTGTTTGACCCAAGAAACGGAAACCATGCTTTTTTCGGTAACGACGGTGGTGTTTATTATTCTAGTAACGCAACCGTTTTAACGCCGGCCATCACGTCAAAAAACACCGGCTACAACGTTACACAGTTTTATCATGCCGCAATAACACCTGTGCTGGGAAAAGAAAATTACCTAGCTGGGGCGCAGGACAACGGTTGCATCATCTTTAACAGCCCGGGCATAAGCCAGGGCGTGGAAGTGCAAACGGGCGATGGTGCCTATGTACATATTGACGCAGACCAACCGAACATACAAATAGTTGCGGGTACCAACGGAGCTTACCAAATTTCCACAGACTATTCCGTAACACAAACACAAGTAAACTTTGGCCAAGTTGGCCAGTTTGCCAACCCTACCGATTACGACAGCAGAGACAATACAATGTATGGGGCTGATAACGGTGGCAACTACCACATAATACAAAATGTAGGTACTCAAAACACGCAAGCTGTTATTTCAGCAGGCCTGAGCGATATTATAAGCGCGGTGCGGGTTTCGCCCAATACTGCAAAACGGGTATTTTTCGCCACACAAGTGGGTAATGTTTACATGGTTGACAATGCATCATCAACCTCTCGTGTTATAAAACAAATTGATGCACCCAACCTGCCGAAAGGCTACATATCATGCATTGCCGTTGAACAAGGAAACGACAAACACTTACTGGTTAGTTTCAGTAATTATGACGTGGCACAAATATGGGAAACAAAAGATGGTGGCGCAACTTGGACCAACCAAACGGGCAACTTGCCTAACATGCCGGTAAGATCGATATGCTTTAAGCCATTTGGCAGTGGGGCGGCTTTAATTGCTACCGAGTTAGGTGTTTGGAGTGCCAACCTTAACGGCACAGGTACTGTTTGGCAGGAAGCCAACACTGGTATGGCAAGGGTACGCACGGATTGGGTTGATTTTAGGCCAACCGACGGCAGCTTGTTTGCTGCCACATACGGCAGGGGCTTGTACAGCAGTAACACGTTTGCGCAAATACCCCTACAATTTGTAGACGCAAGCTATAAAGTAAATAAAACAGACGCAACCGCCGGCACAGCTTGTAAAGCATATACTGATATTAACGTGCCTTTGCTGCTCCCGGAAAATATTATTGGTACTGCTTCGGTTAAAATAGTACCCACATCAAGGTTAACCCAAGGGGTAGACTACGATGTGCTTAACGGTGGCTTGGTTAATTTTACAACAGCTGGCAGCCAAAACGCCACCGTAAGGGTGTATAATACGGCCAACAATAATGCATTGGATACGGTAAACCTCTCCCTAACACTCACAAACCCCAATGGCACCAATGCCATTGTTACCGGTAATGCTAGCTTGGCCAAAAGGGCCATCATTATTAACGATAATAATAACCCAGGACCATTTGCTACCGGCAAGGCCCAAGTTGCCTACGGAAATGCTACTGACCTAAACACACCATTTTCCGGCGATGTTGACGGAGTGAAGCTGCGTAACCTTTACCTGGCCTCCGAACTTAAGGCAGGTGGCCTTGTTGCAGGCCAGCCGATAAACGCGTTGGCTTGGAATGTTGCCAGCAAAAGTAGCACCCAGCCTTTTGTAGCCTTTACTATTAAAATGGCCAATGTAAGTGCCACGGCACTGAAGGGCTACACTGACGGAACGGGCTTTGTTACCGTATTCTCTGGAGACTATAGCATAAAAACAGGTATCAATACCTTTAAATTCAGTACCCCTTTTGTGTGGGACGGCGTAAGTAATGTTATCATCCAAACCTGTTTCGATAACTCTACTAGCCCAGGGAACCCGGCAGCAGCCCCCGACTTGGTAACAGGCGTAACCGGGCGCACAAACCGCGACTTTTTTTCCGCCGTTAACGGCAGCTCTGGCTGTGCTATTGCGGCACCCAACGCTAACAGTGCCAGCGATGGCTTTCTGCCAACGGTATATTTTACGCAAAACAGTGTAATGCCCATACAATTGGCAAACAATAAGGGAACAACGCAGCCCAAAGCCGTGTATGGAAGCAGAACAATTTATTTTTACGGCGACTATGCCGCCACCAAAATCACGGGGAGTTTAACCAATAATAATGGCATCGCCTTAGGCTGCGCTAACCTGCTGGTTGACAGGCAGGGCAATAGTAATAATACGGTGTTTAATAGCTACACTATTTCAAACTTCCTGGCCAGCAAAACCTTTTTGCTGACTGATTCAACGGCCTCTGTAGGCAAAGTATCTTTCAACCTTTCATTATACTATTCAAGAACGGAAATGGCCAAATGGATGCAGCAGTCTGGCAAAGCCATTAAAGACTTGCGATTGGTACAGGTGTTGGGGCTGCCTGTGAGCAAGGTTACGCCAAACAGCACATATAAATCAAACGTAAGAATATTTACACCGGTAGTCACCAACTATAACGATACCGGCTACATTGTTAGCGTTGCCTTAGATACCATACCAACGGTAAGTGGTTTTGGTGTTGGCGCGGTTGTGCCATCGCCAACCGCCGCCATAAAGCTGGTTGGCGAAGCAACTAATGGGGTAACACAACTAAATTGGGCCACTGTAAACGAAGCAGGCAATACCGGCTTTGACGTAGAAAGGTCGGCCGATGGCTATTCTTTCAGTCCTATCGGCCATGTTTCTGGCAAAGGCTTTGATAACACATACGGTTTTGAAGACCCAGCAGCAACGGAAAAAAGCTATTACCGTATAAAGCTTTCAACGCCTGACGCGGAGAGTGTTTATACCGATACTGTATTAATAACAACAGATATTTTGGTTAACAAGGTTGGTATACAGCCCAACCCCTTTAGGTCAACCATTAATCTACGTTTTGCACCCAGTCTTCATAGTAGGGCACAAATTACCATGTATGATATCAGCGGCAGGAAAGTGTATGAAGGCAACCATATGGCCCACGGGTTTACGAGCTTTAACCCGGGAAATATTGGCGCAGGCACTTACTTAGTTACTGTTTTAATAAACAATAAACTCTATAACATAAAGGCTATTAAGCAGTAACAGGGTTAAAAACTGTTATTGATAAGAGTGTTTTGTGGCCGCGCAAAAAACGTGTGCAATTTTTAAACAGTCTTATAAAACAAGGCGGTTAATTATCGGGGACATTTTAACCCAGTAACTTTTTGCCATATACACGGCGTTAAAAACAAACAACGCTTTTGCTGTTTTAGTTGATGATTACACAAACGGTTTTTGGATATCAAAAACCTGTATCAAAAAAAATGCTATCATGAAAATTATATTTACCGTTGTACTCTTAATCGTAGCTTTTGCCTTTGCAAATACCAAAGCAAAAGCGCAAACCGCAAATACCACAGACTCCTTGGCCCTGGTTGACTTGTATGACAGCACCGGTGGCCCCAACTGGGTAATTAGCTCTGGCTGGCTAACCAGCCCAGTAAGCAACTGGTACGGTATAACGCTTGATGCCAATGGCCGGGTAACCAATGTTAATCTCAGCGCCAATAGCTTAAATGGCACACTTCCCTCTTCGTTGGGCAAACTGAGCAGTTTGGATACGCTGAGCCTATATGTAAACAATTTGAGCGGCAATATACCCTCTACCCTTGGCAACCTTGCCAATTTGCAATACTTAGACCTTGACAGCAACCAACTTACCGGTATTATACCACCGGTTTTGGGTAAACTTACGGCATTGGGCTATCTAGACCTTGATGGTAACCAGCTGGCTGGTAGCATTCCAGCAAGCCTTGGCAGCCTAACCAACCTGCAGTATCTTTATTTGTACGGCAACAGGTTAACAGATTCCATCCCATCCTCCTTGGGCGGCCTAACCAATTTGGGCTACCTAGCCCTGTACGGTAACCAGTTAACAGGAAGCATACCCGCCAGTTTAGGTAACCTAACCCAATTGATATATCTGGACCTAGACAGTAACCACCTGAGTGGAAGCATACCCAAGCAACTGGGTGGCCTGGTTAATTTGCAATACCTCTACTTATATAATAATCAGCTAACTGGGTCAATTCCCGCTAGTTTAGGCAGCCTTGCCCAACTTACCGATTTTGACTTAGATGCAAACCTGCTTACCGGTAGCATCCCACCAAGCTTAGGCAACTTGGCCAACCTGCAATACCTTTTTCTGTACAACAACCAATTAACTGGCAGTATACCGCCAGAACTAACAGCACTGACGAATTTGGTGTTTTTCGATTTGGACAATAACCAGCTAACCGGAAAAATTCCGGCGAACATAGGGGATTTGGTTAACCTACAATACCTATTTCTGTACAACAACCAATTAAGCGGAAGCATACCAACGTCATTAGGCAGCTTAGCCAATTTGGTATCTTTAGATGTTAATACCAACCAATTGACCGGCCAAATACCCTCCGAAATTGGCAATCTAGCCAACCTACAGGCACTAGACCTTAACGGTAACCTGTTAACCGACACAATACCATCCCAAATAGGCAATCTTACCAACTTGCAGTTTTTGGTAGTGAGCAAAAACCAATTATCGGGGTCAATACCCACCAGCTTGGGAAGCTTAGCAAACGTGTTTTTTTTAGACCTTAGCTTTAATAGGCTAACCGGAGCCATACCACCCCAATTAGGTAACTTGACCAATTTAAGCGTATTAACCATAAATGATAACCAGTTGAATGGCTCCGTGCCAGTTGAACTGGGCAACCTCACCAACCTACAGGGGCTAGGTTTGCAAAACAACCTGCTAACATTTGACGGAATGGAGTTGATTGCACAGCAAGATGCCTTTGCTGAGTATGCGCCGCAGGATACCTTACTGCCCTTGCACTTTACCAACAAACAATTTTCTGCCAGTGCTGGCGGCACATTGGCAAATAATACCTACACCTGGTATAAAGATGGCGCAGTGGTAGCCACCATTACTGGTGACTCTGTGTTTGCACCCTTGGCCGGCGGAAAATATTATGTTGCTATTACCAACAGTATCGCAAACGGTTTAACGCTCTATAGCGACACCATTACAATAACCGATGCATTGATTTTACCGGTAACTTGGCTAAATTTTACTGGTACATTAAGCCATAACGATGCCCTGCTGAGTTGGCAAACAGCCAGTGAAATAAACACCGCATACTTTAACCTACAACGCAGCGAAGATGGCTTGAGGTTTAATAACATTGGCCAGGTAAAAGCAGCTGGTAATAGTACCATGTTGCTTAACTATCGGTATACTGATGTGCTTGGCACAGCGGCCTTGCTGCAGCCTGAGTTGTATTACCGTTTGCAAGCGGTAGATAAAAACGGTGTATTAGGTTATAGCAATATCGTAAAGCTTGTGGTTTTACCACGCGGCACAAACGATATGATCATTTACCCTAACCCTGTGCACGGAGAGCTGCATATGAAGTTTAATGGTTCACCTGAGCAGCTATCTATCTCAATCATAGATGCCGGCGGTAAAAAACTGCTTTCGCAAAAATTACCCAATGCGTTTATTGGCAATTCGGCTATCATTAATACGTCAACGCTTCCGGCTGGAATATATATACTGAATGTGGAGTGCAATGGCAAAAAAATGGTAAAGAAGTTTATGAAGTACTAATAGCCAGTCTGGTGGCCAGCAAGTTGTTGGCTTGGGAAAAAAGGCATAGAAAAAAGGAAAGGCTGGTATTTGCCAGGCTTTCCTTTTTCCTATGCCTTGTCATTGGTTCGACTACTTCAACTTCATTTGCGCAAAATAGGGGTGTTCTGGGTTTACCATTAATTCCTGCCGTTGAGGGTGTATCAATACGTCCATGTCCTCCAAGGGTATCGCTCCCAATAAAGGCTCGCTGCTACCGGGCAGTACCATGGCGCGGCAGGTGGTTTGCCTGTTCTTAAACCGTAATTCCACGCCGCTTACCACGTCACATTCTATGATTCGACCATCGGCTGTTTCTGCCTTTCTTTTTTCTGTAACGGGATATTGCAGTTGTTCTTGGATGGACTCGTTTATACAAAGCATGATACTTCCTGTGTCAACCAACATGTTAACATGCATTTTCCTTACTTCATCTTCACCAATAATGTACCTTCTTGCGTTTTCTAAATCGTATCCGTTTATTAACTCAACATCTGCATACACAAGGCCCATAGGTTATAAGTTTAGCCAAAATTACAAAATATAGGTCGTTTAAAGAATGCAGCCAACACAGTACTTTACCAGTACATTTTCTGCAACCATCAATAGTTGGCTAGTCACGGAAAGATTGATCATCACCGGTTACTCCAACGCAGTCAACTCCAACACCGAGCTTGAAAGGGTTTCATTCAAATACCATGCTATGCCTTGCTTCATCAGGTAATCGCCACTGAAAACCTGGCCGCTTTGGCGGCAGGCCTTGGGCCTTAGATTTATACGGATTATTCCAACAGCACCACTTACGTCCAACATTAAATAATGTTTTGATCTATCAATATTTCCCTAAAATCATCCAAACTGACGACCTTAATTTTAGGAAAAGCCGTCTGTTTAAGTATATTAAAGTCGCTGTCGTTTGTTACAATATAATCTGCATTTGCCGCAAATGCACAGTCAACAAATTTATTATCGTCTTCGTCGATGCTGATGATTCTCATGTTAAAATAAACAACTATAAAACGTGCAGTGGAAAGTTCTAATAAAGACCTTACAACATTAACGGCAACATCTGGATGCCAATGAATTGCAATCTATTCTTCATATTCATTTAAAACTTCTCCAGTAAAGGCAATGCCAATTTTCTTTTCAATAATCGCTTTATACAGCCAATGATATTTGGACCTGTCAGAAACAGATAACAATAAAACATTTGTATCAATAACTACATGTACCAACTACGATTTTTCATTAAGCCATCTATCCATGTCTGCATCAGTAAGCCCCCGGCTGTTCCATACCTCGTTAGCCTTGGCAATTGCTTTTTCCGCCTAAAACTTGGATAGCAGACTTTTCAGTTCATCCATCTCAGCATCAGTCAAGCCGGTGCTATAAAGTTTTATCAATTCTATTTGAATATTGTTAAGTGGTAGTTTAAGCTCACTCATTTTTTGCCTTTTACTTTCTAAAAATAGCAATTTTTTGATAAAATGCCAAACTTACTCCACCGCAGTCAACTCCAATACCGAGCTGGAAAGTGATTCGTTCAAATACCATTCTATGCCTTGTTTCATCAGGTAATCTCCGCTAAAAACCTGGCCGCTTTGTCGGTAAGCTGGGTGGTTGTCGTTTGTGAGGTTTATTTCCTGCACTTTGTATTTTTTATTGGCATCCAAGCCATTTAATAATATTTTAGGGTACACATCTGCAAACCGGGATTGCATGTTGAAGGCAAACAACACAGCCTTGTTTTTTTGCTCGTCAGTGTACATCAAGGAGGAACAATTGTTTTGCCAAGGCGATATGAGCCGGTATAAACTGCCAAAGCCGATTAGATTTTGCAGGCGGCCAAAGTTGGCCACGGCTTTTTGGCAATACGCAAGGTCCTCTGGTTTTAAACTGGCCACCTGGATGTCGAAGCCGAGCTTACCCATACTGGCAACATCCGTGCGGAATTTGATGGACTGCTTGCCCCACGATGTTACGTGTGCGCAAATGGTGGCTGCGGGAAAAAAGTAGGAGTATCCCCATTGTATGTAAATGCGGCTTATAGCATCCGTATTGTCACTGGGCCAAAACTCTTGGAAATATTTCAAACCCCCATACTCGGCACGGCCGCCACCGCCTGAACATAACATCATTTCTAAGTCAGGGTATTTGGCCCGTACTTTTTGCAATACGTTGTATAAGCCTCTTACATAGTCCACATACAACTGGCCTTGCTTATCGTCTAAGTAGGTGGAGTAGGTATTACTCATATACCTGTTACAATCCCATTTTATGTAGGCAATGTTTTTGTTTAGCTGCATCACCTTGTCCACAATGCCAAACACATGTTCCTGTACGGCAGGGTTTGTCAAATCGAGCACCAATTGGTTACGGCGGAGGTTTTCGGGGCGGTTGGGCAGTTTAATGATCCAGTCAGGGTGCTTTTCGTACAATTCGCTTTTCGGGTTAACCATTTCGGGCTCCAGCCAAATGCCAAATTTTACGCCCTTGGCTTCGGCTTGGTTAACCAAGCTGCTGATGCCATTCGGTAGCTTTTTAGCGTTGGCTTCCCAATCGCCCAGGCCCGCGTTGTCGTTGTTACGGGGATATTTGTTGCCAAACCAGCCATCATCTAATAAAAACAAGTCAACACCCAATTTTTTAGCATCGTCAAACAGCGCATTCAATTTTTGCTCGTCAAAATTAAAAAAAGTGGTTTCCCAGTTGTTTAACAGTGTTTGGCGGTGTTGTTTGGCGTGGTATATACCGTAGTTTAATGCCCAGGCGTGCAGGTTACGGCTTGCCTGTCCTTTACCATTTTTAGTATATGTGTAAATAAAGGAAGGGGTGGTAAAAATTTCGTTGGGCTTTAACTGGTAAGCACTGGCATAAGGGTTTATGCCTGGCTGAATTTGTAGCAGGTCTTGAAAATCCTCGCTGTACCGTACATTTTCAAACAACAGCCGGAAGTTGCCGCTCCAAGCAAGCGTACCGGCAATCACCTCACCTGTTTCTTCCTCAGCGGGCTTGTTGATAGAGAGCAAAAAGGAGGGGAGGTCAAAATTAGTTGCCCTGCTGCCAAGCTTGCTTTCAATGCTGTGTATGCCTTCGGGAAGGGGTGTTTCTTCCATGCGCATCTCATTGCCCCAGTCGCCATAAAAATGGGTGAGGAAATATTTTTGTTCTTTCAGCTGCAATTCTGCCGACGCATAACGGTTCAATGTAACCGGTGTTTTTTCTGAGTGCTTAATGGTTGTCCATTCTTCTATCACGTTTTCGGCTTGGTAGGCTTTATAGTGTAGGGTTTCCTCAAAGGGGTATACAGGGTCTTTTATTGTTATATGGGTAATGGTGGTGTTATTGTCGGGCTGTTCGGTGCTAACGTTCTCAAAGAGCAATTGCACAGATGGGTTGCCGTCCGCATGGGTTACCTGTATGGCGGGTTCGCGCACCACGCTCATATCACCCTGCACAAAGGCATCAATGGGTATGGGTTTTATTTTGGTGTACTCGTCTGTGTGCAGCAGGGCTTCGCCAAAATACACTTGCTCCAACTTTTTCTCTTTGGTAACGGTATACACCAACGCTGTTTTGGGTGTTTGTATGACGATTTGCTGCTGTGCCTTAACGGAAACAATACTAGCAATAAAGATAGTGGCGGTAATGAATAGCTTTTTCATAATATGGATGCCCTCGTCTTGATGGGGCAATATACGGCAAGCATTTGAACGGTTGTTATGGTAATGTGGAAAAAGTGTAAGAAATACAGTAATTCGGCAAAATGGCCAACCAAGCAATGAGGGTATCTAAAAATGCACGTTTAATGCTGTACCTTCCCCCTCATCAACATTCACTGCCATGCAAAGCCATATCGCCATTTTACGCGGCATCAACGTAAGCGGCCACAATAAGCTGCCGATGGCAGCATTGAAAACTGTGTTTGGGGGCTTGGGTTTTAACAACATAGTTACTTACATACAAAGTGGCAATGTTGTTTTTAACACTAACCACATTAACGATGAAACAGCTATTGCCAATGCCATTGAAGCAGCTATTAAAAACGCATTCAACTTTACTGTACCCGTTATAATTAGAAGCCGGCAGGCAATGGAAAGCCTTATAGCCAAAAACCCCTTTATTGGGCAGGCAGGTATTGATGTAGAAAAACTGCATATAACCTTCCTTGCATCCGAGCCAGCCCTAGTAGACCTCGAGAAAATAGGCCAGTACAATTACCCGCCCGATAAATTCTCCATCGTTCAAAAAGAAGTGTATCTGTATTGCCCAGGCGGTTATGGCAATACCAAATTATCCAACACCTTTTTTGAAAATAAATTGCGGGTAAAGGCTACCACCAGAAATTGGAAAACAGTAAACAGTATAATGCAACTATTTAACAATTAGTGCTTTACGGTTTTTACTACATATTTAATTCATTAACGCTCGGCCCAAAAACCTGCGTGGATGATTAGTGGATTGCGTAAAAATATATTTGCCAAAAGCAATACGCCGTAATTGATTACCATTATCTTTGATATGTTTACCTACTATCTACGATTGCCAGCAATGGCACTTTACTCAAACGTCTGTCTCCGGCAAAGGGCAAGCTGATTCAAATTGGCGTGCCTAAAAACAGCATTTTTTAACCAAGTATAAATATTTATTGTATGTCAGAGGAAATAAGACATCAAACAGCGCTTGGGGATGTGGCCGCCCGGCAGCTTGCCATTGCCACCCGCACCGTTCCGCAAATGATTACCATCACCCCCAGGTGGTTAACCCATTTATTAAGCTGGATACCCGTTGAAAGCGGTATTTACAGGCTTAATAAGGTAAAGGATGCCAACAGCGTGGAAGTGGATTGCAGCAGCCGTGACGAGCGTGTGCTGCCCCAAACCTATGTTGACTACGTGGAAAACCCGCGTGAATATATGTTGAGTGCCGTGAATACCGTGGTGGATGTGCATACCCGTGTAAGCGACCTTTATAGTAAACCCTATAACCAAATAAGCGAGCAGTTGCGCCTTACCATAGAGACTATTAAGGAAAGGCAGGAGAGCGAGCTGATTAACAACAAGGAATATGGTTTACTGAACAGTATTGCGCCTAGCCAGCGTATTAAAACACGCACCGGCGCGCCAACACCCGATGACTTGGATGAACTGATTACCAAGGTTTGGAAGGAGCCGGGTTTCTTTTTGCTGCACCCGTTGGCCATTGCCGCTTTTGGCCGCGAGTGTACCCGTAGGGGCGTGCCGCCGCCAACGGTGTCGTTGTTTGGCTCGCAGTTCCTTAGGTGGCGCGGCATCCCGCTGATACCTTCAGATAAATTGCCGATTGAAAACGACAAGTCGAAAATATTATTAATACGTACCGGCGAAAGCCGCCAAGGCGTGGTGGGCCTCTACCAGCCAAACCTGCCCGGTGAGCAATCCCCCGGTTTGTCGGTACGGTTTATGGGTATTAACGACAGGGCCATCGCTTCCTATCTTGTTTCACTGTATTGTTCATTAGCCGTGTTGGTGGATGATGCCATTGCTGTTCTTGATGACGTAGAAATAAGAAGATACCATGAGTACAAGTACTAATTTTCAACATATTCCAGACGCGTCGGTACTGGAGCAGTTGGCCAACCAGTTTTTTGCCGCGCTGCCGGGTACCAGTTTTACCGAAGGCTTGCAGCCGGGTAAACTGGCACAGCCACCCAGTTACCAAGACCAGTTACTTGAGCAGGGGAGTGTGGCCGATGTAAAGAAAGCCCCTACCAGCCTACCCGACCCGCATTTTGCAGGCACGGGGCAAATACCCGCATCGGTGGCTGGCAGCGGCATATCACCATCGGCAAAATCGGCAGCAGTTGCAGTAAACGGTGCTGACCCTTCGGCTGAGAACTTAAGTAAGCCATACCAGTTTGCTGGTTCTGCGCCGCACCAAACAAATAGCGTTTCGGCCCTGCCGAATTCCCTTGCCAACCTGCCTTATGCAGAGGAACAGCCTTTTGAACAGGCTTTGCGTGGTGTGTTGGATAGCATCCAAGCTTTCCCTTCAAAGCCACAATTGCCGCTGACGCCGGGTGCAGTGCTTAACCAGTCGTCGTTTTATTTTATACCCGGTCATCAACACTTGCATCCGGCTATTGAAAAAGCCGCAACCGGGGCCAGTGTTGCACGCAGCCACCAAAGTATCACGGGCCTTTCGGCACCGCCTTTTGACGTAAACCTGGTAAAGGCTGACTTTCCCATACTAAAAACCATTGTTAACGGCCGCAGGCTGGTTTGGCTGGATAATGCAGCCACAACCCAAAAGCCACAACAGGTTATTGACCGGCTGAGCTATTTTTACCAGCATGAAAACTCAAACATCCACCGTGCCGCGCACGAACTTGCGGCAAGGGCCACGGATGCGTATGAGGAAGCCCGTAAAAAAGTGCAGCATTTCATCAATGCTGCTTCGCCGAACGAAATTGTGTTTGTGCGCGGCACCACCGAGGCCATAAACTTGGTGGCAAAAAGCTGGGGCGAGCAATTTTTACAACACGGCGATGAAATAATCGTAAGCCATCTGGAACACCACGCCAATATTGTGCCCTGGCAGCAACTATCTGCCAAGAAAGGCCTGAAGTTGAAAGTAATCCCAGTGGATGACGACGGGCAGATTTTGTTGGATGAATATGCAAAGCTGCTAAGCCCTAAAACGAAATTGGTTTCGTTTACGCAGGTGTCTAACGCCCTGGGTACGGTTACGCCCGCAAAACGCGTTGTGGAACTGGCACACCAAGCCGGTGCGAAAGTGCTGGTTGACGGTGCGCAGTCGGTATCGCATTTGCGGAGCGATGTGCGGTACCTTGGTGCTGACTGGTTCGTGTTTTCCGGCCATAAAGTGTTTGGCCCAACGGGCATCGGCGTTTTATACGGCAAGGAAGCCTTGCTGAATGAAACAGAACCTTGGCAGGGTGGGGGCAACATGATTAAAGATGTAACCTTTGAGCATACCAGCTACCACAATGCCCCCGGCCGTTTTGAAGCCGGCACAGGCAATATTGCCGATGCGGTTGGGTTGGGCGCGGCCATTGACTATGTAACCAAAATTGGCATTGACCTGATTAACCAATACGAACACGCCCTGTTGGTATATGGCACAAAAAGGTTAAATGAAATACCTGGTTTGCGCATTATTGGCACCGCGGCTGATAAAGCCAGCGTAATGTCGTTCGTGCTGGACGGTTACAAAACAGAAGAAGTAGGTGCCGCCCTTAACAAGGAAGGCATAGCGGTACGCAGCGGCCACCACTGCGCGCAACCTATTTTGCGCCGTTTCGGCTTGGAAAGCACCGTACGCCCCAGCCTGGCATTTTACAATACCTGCGGCGATATTGACGCGCTGGTTTCAGCCATTCTTAGGCTAAAAGGCAGTAAACGGGGATTTTAATTTATATCATATGATATTGAAAAAGTGGTTGCAGCGAAGGCTGTGGCCACTTTTTTTCTGATAGTAAAACCGCATCATGTATATTGCTACGTATTTGCAAATAATAGTCTGCCCTAAAATCAATTCTAATGTCTCCAAAAGTACCTTTTGTTAAACAAGAAATTGCATGGGTATCAATTATAC
>Ga0208741_10000652_pt1 | contig 15658 bp, 7 predicted proteins | sample CryBogCBE03Jun09_FD_184576 | JGI IMG/M metagenome (GOLD analysis project Ga0208741, IMG submission 184576) | Freshwater microbial communities from Crystal Bog, Wisconsin, USA - CBE03Jun09 (SPAdes) | ecosystem: Environmental > Aquatic > Freshwater > Lake | place: Crystal Bog, Wisconsin, USA...
TGGCTTCACAAAGCTAGCATTGGGGTCAATGCCAATGATGTTGCGGTCGTTCTGAACCTTCTCATAGAAATAAGCCCATATAGGCATTGCAGCCTCAGAACCCTGACCTAAAGTAGTAGATTTGATACGTATAAAACGATCGTCATTACCTACCCATGCACCGCAAAGCAACTGAGGGGTATAGCCAATAAACCATGCATCACTGTTGTCATTTGTAGTCCCGGTTTTACCTGCAATTTCTCCATGAACATCGTAATTAGCAATCCCTCTACCGGTACCAAATTGCATTACACCTTGCATCATTTTGATAACAGAGTAAGCTGTTACATCGCTGATAACTTCCTTACGTTGTGGCAAGAAGTTTTGTAAGGTATTACCATTCTTGTCTTCTATCCTTGAAATGAATATTGGTTTTACATTAAATCCCCTGCCAGGGAACATACTATAAGCCTGCATCATCTCGAACAAAGAAATTTCACAAGCTCCTAAAGCAATAGAAGGATTAGGATCAATCTTGGTTTGCAATCCACATTTATTATTCAAGAAATCTACAAAACGTTTGGCAGAGTTATTACCTACATTATCCAGTTGTTTCATAATATAAGCCGTTGCACAGTTCTTAGAGCGTGCCAAAGCTTCTGCCATCTCCATCGAAGCGCCCGAACAAGACTTAGTTGTTGCTGGCACCATGCCATAGGCTCCGAAGTTTTGTTGTTGATCCTGTACAATCGTATTTGGCGTAAAACCAGCCTCTTCAATTGCCAAACTATACAACAAAGGCTTCATAGTAGAACCAACCTGCCTTTTTGTATTGAAGTTTACGTGATCGTATTTAAAGGTCTTAAAGTCTATACCACCAACCCATGCCCTCACTTCTCCACTTGCCGCATCCATTGCCATAAAACCACTTTCCATCATTTGACGGTGATATTTTATAGAGTCCAAAGGCGACATGATCGTGTCAGTAGAACGTTTACTATTCCAAGCGAAGACCTTCATCTTCACAGGGATACTGAAATTCTTGATGATATCTTCGTCCTTCATACCCTTCTGGCTCAGGTTCTTCCATCGGTCACTTTGCCTCATACCTGCCTGCAACACATTCTCAAAGCCATTCCATACCGAACCATCTTTTATGTAGGATTGTGCATTCATTATCTGCTGCATGTAGCTCATATGCTTTGCAACAGCTTCCTCGGCATACAATTGCATACGAGGGTTTATTGTAGTGTAAATCTTCAACCCATCTTTGTACAAATCGTAGTTATCGCCATTACTCTTCTTGTGTTCTTTGCACCATTTCTTCATCTCCTCCCCTAGTATCATCCTAAAATATGGACCAAGACCGGCTGTTTCATCCAATTTCTTATAGTTGAGTTCAATAGGCTTCAACTTCAATTTAGCAGCTTCATCAGTAGCAAGAAAGTTATTCCGGACCATCTGATCCAATACTACATTCCTTCTATCCAATGACTTCTTGGGGTTGACCCTCGGATTATACAGATTTGACCCCTTCAACATACCAATCAATACGGCGGCCTCTTCTACAGTTAATCGATCCGGTTCTTTCTGAAAGAATGTTTTTGAGGCATTACGGATACCATATACATTATCTCCAAAAGGAACGGTATTCAGATACAATGTTATAATCTCATCCTTGGTAAAGTTCTGTTCAAGTTTAATGGCAATAATCGCTTCTTTCAGTTTCTGTAAGGAGCGGATTACCTTGTTTCTTTTATAGTTAGTGAATAGATTTTTTGCCGTTTGCATGGTGATAGTGCTAGCCCCGCCCTGTTTTCCTAAGAAGACAAAGGCGCGCATCAATGAACGTCCATCAATACCACTATGGTCATAAAAACGTTCATCCTCAGTAGCAACCAATGCATTCACCACATATTTACTGATGTCTTTATATTCTACATTCACACGGTCTTCCAGATAGTATTTTCCCATCAGCGTACCATCCTGTGCATATACTTGGGTAGATTGTTTAGCAGTGGGGTTTTCCAGTTCCGCGATGGAAGGCATTTCTCCCAACAACCCAAAATCCGCCATCGGGATAATGAGGAATACCAAACCCACCAATCCAAAGAATATACGCCAGAATATCAATACCGATCGACTCATATTATTATTGTTTATCTTCTTTTTCATCTAAAATTTGTTTGGTAATGCTTTGTGCAAGAACTTATTATACCCATCCACATTTTTATTGTCTTGCAACAGAAGCAAGTTCCTTTCATCGATGATACTATACTTGAACCGACTCTTAGGCAACCAAGGAATAATATTCTTGGATACATAAGGACTTATCTTGTTCTCATAATCAATAGCAGCTTGTGCATTACTGAATGGTCCGAAATAAATAAACGAATACCTGTCATTTATCTTGTTGGAATAAATCTCAATATCATCTTTAAACGTTCGCTTATTGAACTTACTAAAGGCATCGGTTGCATTGTTTATAAATACCTTCATCACGTCATCCAACTGCAACGTAGCGTAGTGTGGTTCATTCGGTTCGAAGATAAAGCCGGTATCACTACTATTATTTGCCCTTCTCAGTGAATCAGCAATCTTCGCTCGATTGATCGCAGCTGCCATCCTCAGTTTATTCAATGAATCCAACGTGTGCTTGTCCTTGCCCACTTCGTTTGCCAGGCTAGCTTTTCTCAGAGAATCCGCTGTATGTTTTTGTCGTAAGGACTCGGCAAGTGCCGCCTTTCGCAAAGAGTCTGCCAAATGTTGTTTTCGCAAAGACTCAGCTAAACTTGCTTGCCGTAGAGAATCGGCAATATGTTGTTTTCGGAGCGACTCGGCTAAGGCCAGATTCCGTAAAGAATCTGCGATGTGTTGCTTCCTCAGAGATTCTGCCAATGAAGCTTTTCGCAGGGAGTCTGCCAAATGTTGCTTACGTAAGGACTCAGCTAAACTTGCTTGCCTCAATGAATCGGTCAAGTGCTGCTTTCGAAGTGACGCTGCTATCCTGAGTCGATCAAGCGAATCTAGTGTATGTGCATTTCGTAAAGAATCTGCTATAAATGCTTTTCTCAGGGAGTCAGCTAACCGCCGCTTATCGAATGCACCCGCAATTCTTGTTTTATTGATCGAATCCGCTACATGTATTCTCCAGAGAGAGTCAGCAACATGTTGTTTCCTTGCGACTTCGAGCATAGCAACCATCTTTAAAGAATCGTAGTTAATGTGAGACAAACTATCTTTTATGTGCTGCGCATATACTATAGCGGCAAGGCTATCTGCCCTTCTACGGCCTCTCAAACGCAAGTAATCAATCATCCGTTGTGCTTTCTCGGCCAGCGGCGTATTAGGAACTTTGGCTTTAGCAAGCTCCAGCTTATTAATCGCTTTAAAATCGTCTTCTTGCTTAATATAGTGAACAGATTCTATCAATAACAACTGAGGCGTCCAATGAGAAGTTCCATATTTTTTATCAGCAGAATCTTTGGCAACTTTTGCCTCATCATATTTCTCCTCTACAAACTGATCGTAAATCTTTTGATAAACCAACGTTGTATCATCAGCCACCACATCTTTCTTGTGCGGATTCAACAAATCGGCCGTGAACGTTCCTTTGGGATAGGTAGATTTGAGATAATTACTAATTGAATCTGCCAGATATTCCAATCCCAGTTGGTGATAACAAAAAATGAGGTTATAGGTCGCTTGCTCTACATCTTTATGCTCGGGAAAACGTTTCACAAAGGGTTCGTACGAATAAATAGCTGCCAGATATTCGCGTAAGTTATTCTGAAAGATAACTCCGTTGTTAAACATAGCTTTTGCCACATTGCTATCAGACTTTGCTATTTGTTCAGGGCGCAAAGGAACAAAGCGCATCAATCCCTCGTAAGTTAATTCTACTTTATCGCTGTCCACTGCAGGTTTGTCGGCAGGCTTGGTATCATCTACCACATCACTTCCCGCTACCATACTCATATCGCCCGGCGTAGCATCCGGGTTAGCAGCAGGAGCAGCTGGTTTATTAAATGCCTCTTGCCGTCTCCAGTTATCCGCATTCGGACGGCTGCCCCATCTGGCTTTAAATTCCCTTGCACCCGATGCTACGAGTTGTGGATTATTAAAGTAGAACTCTCCGGGAGTACTCGAAAATAAGGTTGTGGGCGTACTTGCCTGCGTATCCTCCAAACCAAAGTCAATTGCTTCCTCTTCTTTGATACCTTGCTCTTTACGAAGTCTTCTTAGCACCTTCTTTATCAATGAACGCCTATCAGCATCACTCATGCTTGCAACTCTTTGCAAGCTATCTTCCTTGTCTATCTTATCCAGGTTATCCGCAATCAGTTTCAAAGCTGGCTTACGTTCTGCCACTCTCCCAGAATCGATTGAAGTCATTCCTACCAACCCAACGATACTGTCATAGTAATCATGAGAATGCCTGTAGTCTCTGTTCTCAAAGTACGTATCCGCCAACAGCAAGAAGGTCTTTTGTTTCTGGTCGGCATTATCAGGGTTATAGTACTTCAAGCTTTTTTGCAAAGAATTGATAGCACCTGTATTGTTATGATTTTGCTTTTCAAGCTTACCAGCAACGAAGTAAATAACATCACGATAATTGGCAAACTTGTCTTTATGAGCCATCTTATAAAGCTCATCAATGCTGTTCTGGAGTGTATACCCCTTGTCTTGACTATGCAAATCAACTAGACTAAGTCTGGCAAACACTTCCATGAGAGGGTCGGTTGTATGGACAATGCTCTTCTCATAAAATTTGGCAGCAAGCGAATCATTGTCGCCAGCCATGTGTAGCATCTGAGCAATCAAATATTCCCAACGAGCAGATTCCAGAGGGCCATCGGCATCATCCAGGGCTTTCATCAAGTTATATGCTGAACTGTCCCACTGTTGTTTTTTATAGTATGAATAAGCTTCCATTTCGTGTAATGGCGTTCGCAATCGTTCCGGAAAGTAGACATCGGCCTTCAATATTTCCATCAACGCATCGGCTTTTGCAATCCTGTCTTGCTCAAGGTAAGTCCGGGTGCGCCACAAAAAACTCTCATTGCGGCTAGGGGCTGTTTGCAATCTTAGTTTATAGTCCAACTCCTTTTTGTGCTCGATAGTAGAGATGGTGAAAATGCCTTTATCATTACTGATATTACTACCAATGGGAATATCATATCCATCATCTTTGGGTGCCCAAGCATAGTTTACGTATTGAAAAACATAACCGGCAGAATCAAAGTCATGCTTCAACAAAAAAGTCCGTCCCATCAGCATATAGATGTTGTCTACCCAATCGTTCCTCAGATCGTGCAACAAAACGCCTGCTGCCACCTTATACATGATAGAGTCTATCTGCACTTTATCTTTCTTGGTATCATCAAAGCTATAGTTGTAAAAAGAAAGCAGTTGGGTATAATCATCTTTGTGAAGCAGCTTGGCACGGTCAATAATATCATTCACTTTTTGTTCGATATTAAACTCATAGTTGAAGTGGGTAAACATATTCTGGAAGAAATGTTTTGACTTCGAAAATCCCGTCTCTCCAGATTTTTCAGATAGTAAGACACGCTCCGAATACTGAGCAGGTTTCTTGCCATATAGATTTACAGTTGAGTAGGGTTGCGCAAATACGGTGAGGGTCATTGCACAGGTCAGTGCCAATATCAACAAAAGAAAACGAGCGCATTTTATCATTGTTACCTCTATAGAGTCCACAAACATAAATTATTTAGCTACAATAAGGTGCAATAAAATATTAAACCTTTGATAATTAGCTGATTTATCAACTTTAACTAACTGTATCCGGTGGATACAATAAAGGTTATGACTAGGCTGTTTATCGCTATTTTGACAATGTTCTTTGTCTATTTCCACTTGATCGAGTACCGAAATTCGGTATCAATTAAGTTATCACTCCCCGCATGATCTTCCTAAAAATGAAACGTTCTTGTTAAGTTCGCGTTGGTATGATAGATTCCTTTAAAATAGAGAAGGACATACCTAACAATACCTAAAACCGATTCAAGAATTGGGAAAGCATGGTTATCTTATTGATACCTAGTTTCTCAAAAGCATTTTTCTTGTGAGTCTTGACTGTCTCTGGAGAGAGATTATTTTTCTCTGCAATTTCTTTTATACCTAAGCCATTCCTTATGTCTTTGATTGTACTAGTTTCGCTTTCTGTCAGTTTATAACTAGCAACTTACGTTAACTAATAAAAGCAAGAAAGCAATGACAGTAGCAGGAATAGGTGTTGCAGCAACAATTGCAACAGTATCTGCAAATGCACAGGGTAATCCAGCAGGACCAGGCACAAGTGGAAGTGGTATAAAAACAAACGGGCAAGCGCCTAGTACAACTGGTGGCAGCGGCGCACCCATTGACGGTGGTGCTTCTATCCTGATTTTAGCGACTGCTGCCTACACAGGAAGGAAGCTGGCAAAAATGAAACAAAAGAAAGAGGAAAAACCTAAAATAGTTTAACCACTATCTAATTTAATGTTGAGATCAGATAAGTAACGATACTCCTAGCCAACCAAAGCCAAGTACACAAGTACAGTGCAGTTCTACGTGGGGTGGGGCTGCACTTTCTTTATTATGCCACAACATTAAATCTGACTTCTAATTCTTGCTTCTAATTTTAAAATCTGAAACTCAAATTTAAAATTCAATCCCTTCCCCTCCCCCTCTTTAATCAAAACTCTGATTGGCACTCGCAGCTAATTTCTGCAAACGCTCAAATTGTGCCGGGTCAACATCATTATAAAAGTAATAAACAGGATCTACAGGTTGTCCGTTGCGGTGTACTTCGTAGTGACAATGTGGCCCCGTACTTTTTCCTGTACTACCCACATATCCAATTACATCACCTCGTTTTACGTGCTGCCCACCCTTTGCTTTCACCCGAACCATGTGCCCATACAGTGTTTCGTATCCATACCCATGATTGATGATTACGTGGTTTCCAAACCCACTATTGTCAAAACCAGCCATCTTCACCGTGCCATCTGCCGTTGCATAGATAGGCGTCCCTTGTGGAGAGGTAAAATCCAATCCCGCATGAAACTTTCTTACTTTATAAACCGGATCAATCCGATAACCAAATCCACTTCCAATACGGCTCAAATCCTTATTACTCACAGGTTGTATGGCGGGAATTGCCAGCAAAAGTTTCTCCTTATTTTTCACCATGCCGGTAATCTCATTATAACTTTTATCCATAAAGGCTGTCCGAAGAGATAGGTTGTTCAGTTGGTCTTTCAGTCCTGCAATCAATTGGGTTTCACTCAATCCCTGTACCAACTGCACTTCTTTACTCTTTTCCATCGTCTTCACGCGTACACTATCGGGTATCGGAGTCGACTCAAAAATGGCTCTATAAACAGTATTATCCCTGTTTTCCAGCTCATCCATTTGTTGTTTCAGTTGCGTCGCCCTATCCTGCAACACCACATAATCGTCTTTTAGCGCTTTGTTTTGTTCCTGCAATATCCTTTCATTTGCAGAAGGAAAATAACGGTAAATGATATTCACACAGATAAAAGCCGTCACCAATGCTGCCGCCACAAACCCAAATATCTGGAGCATCCGCACCCTGAAAGGCGTCTCTATCTTCTCGAAACGAAGGGTGTTTGTGTTGTAGAAATATTTTATTTTTTTCATTTTATTTGTTTCATCTATTTCATCCAATTTTAATTAGTGGATGATAATCTTCTCTTTTAGCTATAAAAAAAGTACTGTAAAAAGTTTAAAATGGTTGGTAGGATTTGATTTTCTACGAGTAGCAAACAGTTTTCTATTCGTGGAAAATGATTTTCTATCAGTAGAAAACAGTTTTCTATTCGTAGAAAATGATTTTCTATCAGTAGCAAACAGTTTTCTATTCGTGGAAAACGATTTTCTATCAGTGGAAAACAGTTTTCTATTCTCAGAAAACGACTGCTACGATTGTATGCAATATTAAAAGAGCTGTTTTTTTATTAAATCAAACCCAAATTACACCTTAAAATCCATAACTAACCACTAATCGCTAACCACTAATCGCTATTTTTCGCCTCATCCAATTAACTTCGCCGCGTTCAAAGATAATTTTTTAAGGTATTACTCATAATTTTTAATAAACATGTGGCAATAATGACAAGCGCAGAAATACGTCAACAGTACTTAGACTTCTTTAAAAGCAAGCAACACCAGATAGTTCCTTCGGCTCCGATAGTGATAAAAAATGATCCCACCTTGTTGTTTACCAATGCGGGGATGAACCAGTTTAAGGATTTGTTTTTGGGTAATGGAAAGCCCGTACACAATCGTATTGCCGATACACAAAAGTGTTTGCGTGTGAGTGGAAAGCACAATGATTTGGAAGAAGTGGGCGTAGATACTTATCATCATACCATGTTTGAAATGCTGGGCAATTGGAGCTTTGGCGATTATTTTAAAGTGGAAGCCATTGCGTGGAGTTGGGAATTATTGACTGAAGTTTATAAGCTGGATAAAGACCGTTTGTATGTAACTATTTTTCAGGGAGATGAAAAAGAAGGCTTGCCCAAAGACCAAGAGGCGTATGATGAATGGAAGAAAGTGATTAGTGAAGACAGGATTTTGTTGGGAAATAAGAAAGATAATTTTTGGGAGATGGGCGACACGGGTCCTTGTGGGCCATGCACCGAAATACACGTGGATTGCCGCCCCGATGAAGAAAGAAAACTAGTGGATGGTGCTACTTTGGTGAATAATGACCACCCACAGGTGATAGAGATTTGGAACAATGTGTTTATGCAGTTTAACCGTTTGAAAGATGGTTCGTTGCAACCATTGCCTGCCCAACACGTAGATACCGGGATGGGCTTTGAACGTTTGGTGCGTGTAATACAACGCAAGACTTCCAACTACGATACCGATGTATTTACAGGAACGATTGCCGTGATAGAACAAATTACAGGTAAACAATACGACTTCAGCGATACCAAACAAGCCATAGCTTTCCGCGTATTGGCAGATCATATCCGTGCCATTGCATTCACCATTGCCGATGGACAATTGCCTAGTAATAATGGTGCAGGCTATGTTATCCGTCGTATTCTTCGCCGTGCAGTTAGGTATTATTATTCCTATCTGGATTATAAGCAACCTTTATTATTCCAATTGATGCCAACCTTGGCAAAGCAATTTGAAACGGTATTCCCTGAATTAACAAGCCAATTGGACTTTGTAACGAAGGTAGTGAAGGAAGAAGAGGAAGGATTCTTAAGGACTCTAGAAAAGGGTATTCACTATTTTAACAACATGGTTTATCAGGATTTAGCAAATTCTGACGGGACAAAAACAAAACATAAGCTGGAAAGAATCCCGGGTGGTGGAGCATTTATATTATATGACACTTATGGCTTCCCTTATGATTTGACCAAGCTAATGGCAAGTGAAATAGATGTTGAGATTGATGATGCTGGATTTGAGGCTGAAATGCTAGCACAAAAGACCCGCTCCCGTGCTGCCGCTGTTGTTGACACCGAAGATTGGGTTAACCTGCAAGAAAATGCAACTTCTAAGTTTGTTGGATATAATAATTTGGATGCAGTAACAAGTGTTATTAAATTTAGAAAAGTAAAGGCAAAGGGCAAGGAAGGCTATCAGATTGTATTGGCAGAAACGCCTTTCTATGCAGAAAGTGGTGGACAGGTGGGTGATAAAGGTACACTGAACTTTGATGGTGAACACATCATTGTGAATGATACCAAGAAGGAAAACAACCTGACTATACATTTCACAGAAGTATTGCCTGAGCAGATTGATGCGCCCGTTGTGGCAAGGGTTTACACGCATTTAAGGGCAGCTACCTCAATTCATCATAGTGCCACACACTTATTGCACGCTGCACTCAGACAAGTCTTGGGAACACACGTGGCACAAAAGGGTAGCTTGGTAAATGAGGAACAACTGCGTTTCGACTTCTCTCATTTCAGCAAAGTAACAGATGAAGAGATAGCAGAAATAGAAGCCATTGTAAACGAAAAGATTCGGGAGAATGTACCTGTCGTGATTAAAGAAATGAACAAGGATGAAGCCGTTAAACTAGGTGCAATGGCTTTGTTTGGAGAAAAATATGGTAATGTAGTTAGGGTTGTTATTATGGATCCTTCTTATTCAATAGAACTTTGTGGAGGTACACATGTAGGCTTTACTGGTGAGCTTGGTTTCTTTAAGATAAAGCACGAAACTGCTGTTGCTGCTGGCGTTCGCCGTATTGAAGCAGTTAGTGGTAGTGTGGCAGAAGCATTGGCAAAAGAAGAATCTACTACGCTTGGTTCATTGCGCAGCACATTGAAAAATCCTAAAGACATCATTAAGGCGGTTGATAGTTTATTAGCAGAAAACAGTGAACTACGCAAGAAGATCGAAAGTCTTGAAGCAAAACAATTGGCAGTTATAGCTAAGGAATTAACTCAAACTGTTGAGACCATCAATGGCGTTTCTTTCATTGGCAGCAGTGTGGAAGTTAGTAATGGCGATGCCTTGAAAAAGCTTTGTATCGATTTAAAAACATCACTTACAAACTTTGTAATTGTGCTTACTGCCAATGTGGAGGGCAAAGCTTTTGTTGCCGTATCAATTGATGAAAGCATTAATGCTTCCAAAGGATTGGACGCACAAAAAATAATAAAGGAAATTGTAGCGCCACTCATCAAAGGCGGTGGCGGCGGTCAGAAACTACTGGCTACAGCTGGTGGACAAGATGCTAGTAACCTAGATGCTGTGGTTGCAAAGGTGAAAGGGCTTATTTAAATTGATAATTAATAATTGATAAAAGAAAAGTCCATCTGTGTTTGCGCAGATGGACTTTTCTTTTATTTATTGTATAGCTTACAACCTAAAACTTAGTACTTGTTTGCTATACCTGAAATTTAATTACGTTGCTATAAGTGCTTACACCAGCGGCACTGGTAACCACACAAACACATTGCAATTTAGCACCTGCAGGCAGCCCGGTAACCAACACTTCTTTTTTACCAGTAATACAAAACAACCTGATGGTAGGGTCGGTACAAAACATTAAATCGCCACTACGGGTGAGTGTATCCAGATCGCTGCCAATTACATAAGTAATGGTGGGATGCTCTACGGTAATACTTTTTGTTTCTACTTGCAACAGGACTGAACCAGCTTGTTTTTGAGGGGTGAAATCCAAAGCTGGTTGTCCGTTAATGACGCTTGGTGTAGTTTCAGCTTTTGTGGCATCGAAACCCGATGAAACAATAATTACCGAATCGCCATTGGCAATCAAATCAACTAAATTTGCCCAGTTATCAATAAATAATTCCGCAGCTATTTCTGCCTTATGTACAGCATCGGTAGTACCATCGCCGCCATTCGCAGCATTATTAAGGGCTGTGGTAATAGCATTTATTTTAGCCAATCCGAGGGCATAAGTAAACACCAAAGAAGGGTTTACGAAGACACTCCCCGATGCCGACATTTTTCCCTGAATCTTTAAATACATGATTACCTTTTTTTCTGGTGTAAGGCGTTTGTAACTTCTGGCAACACTTTGTCTTCTTTGCATAACAATCATTTTTTTAATGAAACACGAAACTACCCTTATCCAACCACAACCTTCTCAACTATATTTTTATTTGAAAAAGTTGTTTGTCCTAACTTGAAAGGCTTTTGTTTTTGATTGATTTATAGCTTGAAACAAGGCAAAGCCAGCACTCTTTTCTATAAAGTCAGCACTCTTTTACCAAAAGCAGACTGCTTTACTACAGAACTTGTCAGCTTTTGCTAAAAGCGGACAGCTTTAGTATAGAACTTGTCAGCTTTTGGCAAAAGCGGACTGCTTTAGTGTAGAAGTTGTCAGCTTTTATCAATAGCAGGCTGCTTTAGTACAGAAGCTGTCTGCTTTAGCTAAAAGCGGACTGCTTTAGTGCAGAAGCTGTCTGCTTTTATCAAAAGCGGACTGTATATTTGAGGCATCTACATTCAAAATATGAAAGAGTCAAACGTTAAACATATAAAATCCTACCTCCAAAAGGTAAAGGCTGCCAATAAAGAACTTCCTAAAAAGGAACATTTCAAAGATTTACTACATCGACTTTATGGTGGTGAGGAGGAAATTGAAAGCATCATTGATCAGATTACAGCAGGCTCCGAGAAAGCAATCCTTAATATCCCTCGCCGCAATAAAACACACAGAGGCAGTGCCGATACCTTATATAATAATATCATCATCGAGTTTGAAAATGATTTAAAACCAATGCTAAAGCACGCCAAAGAACAATTGGCTGGTTATATGCTTGGGCAATTTAAAAGTGGCGAAGGCTACAACTTCACCTTAATAGCAAGCGATTTTATCAATTGGAAAGTAGTCGTTCCAGATGTTAGCCAATTAGACAAGTTGGATACCTTACAAGAACATGAACTGATACTAAACGAAGTGCCTACCGCTTCTTTTACCCTTACCGACCACAATGCCGAGGACTTTTATTATTGGATTGACCGTTTCTTGTTCAAGGAAGAAAAACAGCGAGCAACCTTAAAACGTATTGAAGAAGCTTTTGGCTATCGCAGTCCAGTGTTTATAGACTGTTTTATGGAAATTGGCAAAGTGTTTACCGATGCCAAAAAGTACGGCGAAGTACAGGTAAGCTATGAGCAATGGCAGAAGTTTCTAAGCATTGCTTATGGCAGCTTTGCCGACACCGATAGTGCTTTTATCATCCACACTTACCTCAGCATTCTTGCCAAAGTGTTAGCTTATGGAGTGTTGAGCAACGATGATTTTATAGATGATAATGAAATGAAAGCCATACTCAATGGCGAAATCTTTCACAAATACAATATCCGAAACTTTGTTGACAACGACTTTTTCCATTGGGTACACGGCGACAAATACTTCTATCAACTAAAGAAAGTTTTCAGAACGATAGCACAGGAAATATCCCATTTCGATTTCACCAATACAGACGAAGATGTGCTAAAAGGTGTTTATCAGGAACTGATAGACCTCGATACCCGCCATGCTTTGGGCGAGTACTACACCCCTGATTGGCTGTGCGAGCGTGTGGTGAAGGAGTTTAGTTTTAAACCCACCGATAAAATATTAGACCCTAGTTGCGGTAGTGGTTCTTTCCTCCGTGCTTCCATGCATCGCCTAAAGGAGCTCAACCCTACGCTCTCTCCCGAAGAAGTAAACAATTGCATTTATGGAATAGACATTCATCCGCTCAGTGTGCAGATTGCCAAAACTACTTTGTTGGTTAGTTTGGGTAAGGATATTGCCAAGGCAAAAAGACCAGTACACTTAAATATTACCCTTGCCAATACCTTGCTGGCACCTGAAGGGGTATCTGGCGAGTTATATGGCACTGATTTTACAATGCAGATTGATAAAGACAAATATTACCTAAATACGCAGGTGTTCGAGGATGTTTATCTGTTTGATGAAGCATTGGAAGTATGCGAACAACTCGCCGAACAAACGCAAGGCAACAAACCCGAAACAGAAGCAATATTTGGAAAGATTCTCAACAAGCAATACAAGCATGGAGGCATCAGTCCGCTATTGGTACAAAGCTTTTACAAAGTCTATCTAGGTTTCAAGAAAGTAAAAGAAGCAGGTAGGGATAGTATCTGGAAGTTTATAGTGCAGAACCTCTACAAACCCTATTTCCTAAAGGATAAGTTCGATTATATAGTGGGCAACCCACCTTGGTTTACGTATAGTAGTGTTCGCAATGAAGAATATCAGAACATATTGAATGCTTTGGCCGAAAAGTATAATATGAAGCCTGAAAAGATTGCTAACTATCCTCATTTGGAAATTGCTGCTATCTTCTTGGCTTATTGTACCAATTACTTTTTGAAGGAAAATGGAAAGCTAGGCTTTGTGATGCCACGTAGTTTCTTTAGTGCCGATCACCATGATAATACCCGGAGTGGAAAGGCAAAGGGTTTTAAGCTGAATGATATTTGGGATTTGCAGGATGTAAGCCCCTTATTTAGAATACCAAGCTGTGTGTTGTTTGCCGAAAAAGCAAAGTTGCAAAAAGCATTACCTAAGGAAGGTATGGAAGGAAAGTCTTTTGGAGGAAGACTACCTACCCACAATTGCAATTGGGATGCTGCTGATAAAAAACTTTCGGAAGAAACTGTTACTTGGTTCTATGCAAAACAAGGAAAGGCAACTGCTTATAGCAATACTAAATCGAGCGGTAAAACAAAAATTAATCCTTATAAAAAGCTATTTAAGCAAGGGGCTACCATTGTGCCGCGTACATTTTATTTTGTGGAATTGACTCAAGAAATGCCGCCCGACTTTGTCGATAGGATTATCAATATAAAAACAAGTGATGCTGTGCAACCTGATGCTAAAGCACCATGGAAAGGATTAGATTTTAACGGGAAGATTGATAGCAAATTTATATTTAGAACTGCTCTGTCCAAAAGCATATTGCCATTTAATTTATTTAAACCAGATTTTGTGGTACTGCCTATAACCATTGAAGAAAAGCATGGTTTGAAGAAAATAAATCTTCACTCTGCACAAGATTTAAGAAAAGAAGGTTATTTGGATGCTGCAAAATGGTTTCAGAACACAGAGAATATTTGGAAAATACACAGTACCGAAAAGAACAAATCAATTACAAGCGAAGATTATGTAAACTGGCAGAATAAATTGACTGACCAAAATCTTAATGCCAAGTACTTACTCTTATATAATGCTTCTGCAAAAGATGCAAATGCCACTGTGGTTGAAAGAACAAATCTAGATTTAGAGTTTTTAGTAGAAAGTGTAGCGTATGTTTTATATACTGAGGAAGAAAACGAAGCCTATTATCTTGCATCAATCTTAAACTCTACTGCTCCCAATAAAATGATGAAAGACTTTCAGGCTAAAGGTCTGTTTGGTGCAAGGCATGTACATAAAAAGATATTGGATGTGTATTTCCCTAAGTACGATGCAAAAAGCAAAACTCACCAACAGTTGGCAGCCCTCAGTAAAGCCTGCCACACAAAAGCCGCACAATACATTACCGACAATCCACCACAGCAAGCACTCACAGCCATGCTTTTAGGTAAACTACGAGTGGCAATAAAAAAGCATTTGGCTACAGAAATGGGAGAGATAGATGCGCTAGTAGCCAAGATTCTGTAGAGAAGGATTATAATCTGTCTGCCCAGAAAGCTGTAGAAACAGCCATAGAAGAATTAGAAGAGAATGCGATGTAATGGCTCTAGAGATTTATATTCCCAACAAAAAAAGCAGCTACAAATTGTAACTGCTTTTTTTTGTGACCGCGTTAGGATTAAGTACTATGCCCCCTAAAACCCCTCATTTCGCTACAATTAAATACAGATAAGGCTTTCAAAAAATACCATAGTGCAGACAAATGTGCATAAAAGCATCAAAATAACCTAAATGTTTACCCCATTGTTTACCCCACTTTGCACTTAAAAGCGTATATTTACACATAACAAAAAGTAAGTAATGACAAGTGTAGCGATAGTTTGCCGTAAAGATAAAGTCAATAAAAAAGGAGAAGTTCCCATTCATTACCGTTTAATCAAAGACAGAAAAGTTAGTTATCTGGCTTCCGGTACAATGATACCATTAGAGAATTGGGACTTCGAGAGAAACAAGTTAAAAGCCAAACACCCAAATAGTGTTAGGATAAAC
>Ga0208741_10000655_pt1 | contig 15631 bp, 33 predicted proteins | sample CryBogCBE03Jun09_FD_184576 | JGI IMG/M metagenome (GOLD analysis project Ga0208741, IMG submission 184576) | Freshwater microbial communities from Crystal Bog, Wisconsin, USA - CBE03Jun09 (SPAdes) | ecosystem: Environmental > Aquatic > Freshwater > Lake | place: Crystal Bog, Wisconsin, USA...
TAGTTGCGCTTGGGATAGTGGACAAATAGGGTTTGCTTACATTACCAAAGAAGCTGCAAGGGAGGGTTTTATGGTTAAACGTATTTCAGCTAAACTAAAGGAAAGGCTATTAGTTAATCTAAACAGTGAAGTTGAAACGTATGACCAATACCTAAGAGGTGACATTTACGGTTTTAAAGAAGTAGATAGCGAAGGTTTAGAAGTGGATAGCTGTTGGGGTTTTTATGGTAGTGACCCGAAAACCAATGGTATGAGTGAACACTTTGATAGTGAGGTATTAGATGAAATAAAGTAAAATAAATTTGGCTATGTGCAAACATAGCCTTATTTTTGTACTCTAAATAAAACGTTATGCTAATTACAATTATTCCTGAGAAGTTTACTAAGGGTAAAGAATATACATTTAAGCAAATAGAAATGTTTGCAAAGGAATCAAACTATGAGTTAAAAGAACTGGGCGGCTCTACTGTTGGCATTGCCTTTATTGTCTTAACCCACAATGATATTGACTGTAACATTACATTTGTCTTAACTGGATATAATTCTAGTTTAGGTAATCTATACGAATGTGTTTATACCGACCTAAAATAAATTTGGTTGGTATTAAATATAGTCTTATATTTGCATCACTAAATTAAATGTTATGGAAAAGTTTGTATTATCTTCAAGTAAGCACATTGATACTTACTGGTGGAACTTTGGTAAAAAAACAAAAGACTTTAGCGGAACTGTTGATGAGTGGTTAGAACGGCATAAGATTAAAGTAACTAGGTTAAAACGTAAAAACGTATTACCTCGCTTCAAGTTTAATTTTAGTCTTGGTAGGCATAACATTGAAATCGTAACAGAAAGCAACGATTTTAACGATGCTGCAATTTATGTTATAAGAATGTGGTTAACCTATCTAGGTGACAAGTCTATTCTTATAACTGAATTAAAAGAATATAAAATAAACTGGAGATAAATTTGGTTGGTAAGTAAAATAGTCATATATTTGCATCACTAAATTAAACAGTTATGAATAAGAAGTGGGATTTTGATAGTGGTAATGCTAGGGTAATATTAGAAGATGACAGCCATGCTGTTTTCTATACTGATACATTAAGTTGCCCCGATAAAGTGATTGAAAGGGTTGTTGAGATACACAATACTAGTAAACAGAAAGGGTTTGAATTGCTTGGCTCTAGTGGTGAAATTGACCAATATCTGTTAGACGAACCTGAATGCACTCAAGAAGAAAGGGAGTATATAATAGAAGAAATCTACAACTTTTTTGAAAAAAGAAATAAATTTGGTTTGTAAGCAAAATAGCCTTATATTTGCACTCTAAATTAAATGAAATGAGAACAGTTTGTTGGATACCAATTGTAGGTATTTTTCTTATGAGTGAAAAAGAACATGAAGAAAACCTTGCGAATAATCAATCAAATTATAATTGCTGGGAATATTACCAATATATGATGACAGCTATGATTGTTTCAATATTATGCTTATCAACAAATAAATAGTCTTATATTTGCACCACTAAATTATAGAACAATGAAAAAAATTAAAAGTTTATGTTTATCTGCTTTGCTTACAGCTTGGCAAATGATTAAAGTACCTTTATTTGGTCGTGTAGCGGATGCTGTTTGCGATTATGATTATGAAGTTGGTGGTACTGTATGTTACCCAACTAATCAGCCATCATTTAACGAATGGTGCGAAATGTTCAATGTGTCTAAGGCATACCCTAAGACTATTGTAATGAGTAAAGAACAAATTGCCGAAAGTCTTGGTATTAGTTCATCTAACCTAAAAATAATCTAAAAAAATATTTGGTAGAACCAAATAAAGTCTTATCTTTGTGTCTCATATTAATTAACAATAAAAATAGCGTTATGTCTAAAGTTGGTAAAAAAAGCCCTGCACAATTAGCAGCCTTTACAGTAAAGAAAATTAAGTTGGAAGCTGAACAAGCCTCTAGGATGGTTCAAGTTGAACAACTTAGTAAGTACATTAAATTTGGTCATGTTGGCGTAATTGACGGCGAACAAATTTCCGCTCGGTTAACTACTTTAAAGCATGAAGAAGCAGCCGCTAAAGCTGACTTGGATGCCCTTGAAACGGAAAGTAATGAAATGATGGAAGATGCAATGGAACACATCTTTGGTAATGTGTTTGGTGGTATCTTTGAAGCCTTCAAAGAAGCTGCTGAAAAAGAATAGTATATCCCTTGTTAATAAAAGCCTACTGTAATAGGTAGGCTTTTATTTCTAACGATTTTAAATTTGCCATACGATGAAACGAATTGTTTATTTAATCATAGCGGCTATTAGTTTAATTGAAGTATTAAGCGTAGTCACATACATTGTAAAATGAAAAAATTGATACTGGCTTTATTGGTTTGTTTGAACTTATGTAGTTGTGTTGTAAGTTATCATCATAGAGTACACCACCAGTTTAGACGACCACCTTGCCATTGTGGACCGACATTTTAAAATAAGTTTGGTAGATTGATAAGAATTACTTATCTTTGTAAAAAATATACTCCGTTCCTAACAAAGATGTTATTGAAGTTAAACTAGGTAATTGATTTGTCATTTGGTTGTATAGGGAAACAGTTATGTTAATGTTGCAACGTTTCTAATGTAACTGTTAATCGTGGTTCGATTCCACAGCGGAGTGCAATTAAAAGCTGGGTGAGTAGGGAATAGCTGTATTACGGCTTAACTCGAAAGTCATCGAATAGTAAAGTAGCTTATTGGTGTATGCCTAAGCGTTAGCACCGTCCAAACTCGTGTTTTATATGGGAGGAGTGTAGGACACTATTTTAAACTTGGTAGGGCGTTGGAAGTAAGCAATAATTGGATTGGGAACTTCACATAGCGTTAATTTAGCTGACAAATACCTCACCTTATTGGTGGGGGTTTGTTGGTTATAGTTTAAATAATCTATTATGAATATTTTCCTTGGTATCTGTTGTATTGTAGTGGCCGTGTTAATAGTTGGATTCATCTATTACAAATGTCCTACAAATTAAATTTGGTAGGTAACTAAAATAGCCTTATCTTTGCATTATTAAATTAAACGTTATGGGTAAAGTTAGATTAACGAAGGAATCATTAATACCAATAGTTAATGCCCTGTTAGTAAAAAATGAATTACCATATACAGTTGTTAACGTTGAAACAACTAGATATACACCTGACCAATATGAGGCTGGGGCTGCTAGGATTATATTTAGATTGAAACACGACACTGTTGTAGGTGAAGTAATACCATATAGAATATACTGTATGTATTCAATCAAACAATTACAAGAACATTGCAACATTGGTTATGAAATAGTAATCAATCGAATTTCTGCTGCCTGTTCATTTCAAGAAAAATATCGTGTTGACCTTAAAAGAATAGAAACTGTATGTTAGACTTATTTAAAGATAAACAATTAGTCTTTTTGGAGAAAGACTATAAATGCCCTGCTAGTCAAGATAGTATTGATAGTGGTATGCGATTTTTAGAGGCTTGGCTCGATTTACCCGAAGAACAAGTTAATGCTATGATAGTACATTATCAGTTTAATCAAATGGATAGAGACGAACTGGCAGCTATCATATTCAATCCTAATAACATCATTGTAACCTATTCAGTTTATGTACAAGGTAGCGATGCAATCTTTAAGCGATTTATGGCTAATACTGGGCGTAATGATATTAAGGGTTTAACTTACATTGATGCAAGTGGAGCGTTAATAAAGTATCTAAACAGAAATCTTCGAGATGTTGAGAAAGACTTATATAACATCATTTCAGCTATTAACACAAACAACATCATTACTATAAATTATAATAGTCGAGATGAAGGTAAAGAAGTTACACCTGAACTAATTAAGATTAACATTAAGGGAGCGTATCAAGATTGTGTTAGTTTAATTGAACTAAAAGAAGATAACCTTATACCAATTGATAAGAACCTTTACAATATCGGTAAAGAAAGGGTAAGAAACTAAAAATAAATTTGGTGGTATCAAAAATAGTCTTATCTTTGTAGCCTAAATTAAAAGTTATGAAGTTTCTCAAACTACAATTAAACCACCACACTGTTGACGATAAGGATAAGGTACAGTGGCGTTTATGTCTTGAAAACAGTCAAGACGTAAGAAATTACAGTAAGATAGATGCTGAAAAGATTTTCACCGCTTACTTACATAGTGATAATGAAAAGCATCCACCAGAAGGCAGATTATCCGCTATAATGCGATTGTTAGACTGTACAAGACGTTGCTTAAAAGAAGGTGAAGTAATGTATCCCATGCTTGAAATTGCAAACATTTGTGATAACAAGATTATTGGAATGGAAAAGATATTAAAATTTAGTCCTGTATTGGTTAATATGGTTGGTGGCTATTGTGACCTTCATTCATTCATTAAGCAATGGAATTGTACAATACTTGAAGAAATTGTTACCGATGGAATAGGTTTTCCAATTGAGATAAAACAAAGTGATGTTTTGGTACTGGAGAATAATAGTTCAATCACAATGACAGTATCAGATTATCTAAAGTTTAATAATATAACTGATTATACGGTTATCCCATTACTCAAAGAAGTTGATAGTAGTTTAGTTAAAAAAGCTATCATTCGAGCCAACACAATAATAATCGAAAGTCAATTTTTAGATAATATGCAAAATGAAAACTTTTTGATGTTGTTTAATTCAATGCCTAAGAAACGTATTGTTTTATTCAGTACCAATTTTGCTAAAATTAAACAATATTCCTTATTTAAAGAAGTTTCCGAAAAACATGAAATAATATTTGGCTAGTATCAAAAATACCCTTATCTTTGTATCCTAAATTAAATGTTATGGCAACGAAAGTAAAATTTTTGGTACACACAGGAAACGGCGAACTTTACGCTTTTTTCCCACAGTTAAGGTATGGTTTTAATGGTTATCGTAATGACCTTAAAACTGCTTATTCACACGTTGGGCAACATTCCGCTTGTGCTATTGAGTACGTTAACGAAAGTAGATACGCTACTGAAAGCGAGTACAAAGAACTCAAAAAAGAACTAGAGGGGCAAGGTTATGAACTAATAGTTTGTGACGGTGTAAAGACAATAGATAAGATAATCTATAAAGTCGATACTAAGAGGGGTGCGCCTATGGGTCGAACGAATTATGGCTATCCTCAAAGTGGCAAAAAAGTCTATGATTGTAAAGTACCTATGAGTGACGGTGCTTATGATAAGGGCGGTGCTTATTGGGGTTTAGGTAGGGAGTTAAGAGTAAGATACCATAAAGATAAATCATATATCGAATTTTACCGATTAGGTGACAGTTTTGAAAAATAAATTTGGGGGTATAGAAATATACCCCTATATTTGCATCACTAAATTAAACATTATGGAACTCTTAGAACCGTCCGAAAAGTACATTGATTTTGTTGAGAACTCACATCATTATCTTAATTGCCCTAAGCATAAGTTAAATGAAGATATTAGAACTCAAATAAGGCATAACTGGAATGATACCGATGCGGCTAAGGCTGTTGTTAAAGCCGCTTTGAAGTATTACAATATCAAGTGTAATAATTTAGATAAACTAATATTTGACCATATTCATACAAGCGAAGCCGACTTTATGAAGTTGAATGTTAATACCTATATAGATAAGTTACCACCACACATTTATAATTTATCTAAATGTATAGACGACTGGTATAAAGCACATAACAAGCCGTTTGTTAGTGGACAACCATTACCAAAACAATACTCATACCCTCACAAATATATTTTGTAGTTTGATAAAATAGTCTTATATTTGCATTCTAAATAAAATGTTATGAATACTGTTGAAATTGAATTTGGTGAATTGTGTGATTGCTGCAAAGCTAAAGTTACTGAACAAAAATTCTTTAAGGAAATTAAGGGGTTAACCTTTGTTAACAATCACGGCGAAGCCTTGCTAACAATAGCGACCTATTTCAAGTTAGAAAAGTATATCGAGATTTTTAAAGAGATTAATCGGAAACACGATAAAGCTGGGTACTTGGACTATGATTTAAACAGGGAACGTTATCAAAAGTCTAAGGAAATGATTAATGCGATACGATTCAAGCATGGTGAAGAAATGTCTAAGAAAGTAAATTCTTGTTTATAAATAAAATTAACTATTATGCTAATAGCTTATTTAGCCCCACAATTTACCGAAAGTGACGACTTCACTTTTGAAGGTGACGAAGAACGTAAGGAACTGGTATTGAGCCATCCCGAAACGGTCAAGTACAATCCATTAGATTTTCAAGTGGCATTTAACGAAAGTGAGATTAGCGACTTGGGTTACATCTACATCATTAATGATTAATCTAATCTATTATGTCACAGTTAAGGCTACGTGCTGAAATAATATTTGTCTTACATAATCATAGGTTGGAACCTATACCTGATATACCTATTAGGTTAGATAAACCGAAAGGTGGTAATATACCTTTCCCTGCTAAATTAAGTAAGGGATATAATTCTCAAAAAAGATTTGGTAGATTAAGAAAATAGTCTTATATTTGCATTATCAATTAACAATCTAAAAATTAATGTTATGGCAACAAAGGTAGTTACAAAAACTCGTAGTTATGTGGTTAGATTAGCCGCTGAAAAGAAATTCACCACATCTTATAGTGGTAAAGAAAAACGTTTGTTCATTCATGGAGCGGACGAAAAAAGTGTAAAGAACTTTATAGTATCCCTGCAATTTAAAGGTCTCTCCCAAAAAACGCTTGGGTTTGAGATGCTTGCAGCTACAAACTAGGTACATAGCGTTAATTTAGCCAATAAGCCCTCACCTAACTGGTGGGGGTTTTGCGGTTTATAGATTATATGAAATATAAAAATAAATTTGGAGGGTAAGTAATAAACCCTTATCTTTGTATCGTTAAACTGTAAAGAGATAAAGCAGTAAATATTAGTTTGCTCTTTTAACATTTCTATTATGGTAACTACATAGTGGTTGTAAGTTTGAGTAATGGTTTAATTCAACTATTGCACCTTCAGTTAAGGCACTAGATACTGGTTTAATGTGGTCAATATCCCATGTTTTATTTGGCTCAAGGATACCATCTTTGGGATTACCATAGTTATCCCAATTCATCCACGATTCAAACTGGGATTCAAGATGTTCTTTAAATTGTTGAAAAGTACAACCTAGTATTAGTTCAGTGTTTTTAGATTTACTGTAACCATTATTACGTAAACTATTATTTATTAAAGTTCTAATATTACCTTTTAACTTAAATAGTTTATCAGTTAAACGTCTATTACGGTAATATAGTTTATTTTGTTCATTCAGTTTATCTTTATTAGTATCACGATACAATTTTAGATATTCCTTATTTTGTTCTTTGAGTTTATCTTTGTTAGCATCACGATACTTTTTATTAGCTAGTTTTTTCTGTTCTTTGAGTCTATCTTTATTTACCTCACGATACTTTTTATTAGCTAATTTCTTTTGTTCTTTGTTAACTTGAAGTTTTAAGGTTTCTTTATTAGATTCGTAATATTTCTTTTGTTGTTCTCGTTTTTTATCCTTATCTTTGTACGGCATATAAATGTGTTTAATAATAAATATACGCATTTTGGAAGAAGTGAGGTTAAGTCCCAACGTAGTACATAAATGCTTTATAGTTTATTTAATCTATTGTGATAGAAACGAGCAATACCCTAGAGTTTAGTCGCATAGCATGGGTTTACAATAGATTATTTCAAGTATTAATTTTGGTTTTGGTTCTATATAACGGGGATGGGTTTCTACTCGACCCCTTTTTTTTATTTGGTAGTTTGAAAAAATAGTCTTATATTTGCAGTAAAATTAAATGTTATGGAATTACAACCGTTTACAGTAAAGACAAAGTTTGTATTTGAGGGTGAATTTAAGATAAATGCCCGTACTAAGGCAGAAGCAAGGGAACTAGTTGAAAAGCATTGTGGGTTAGTTTTAGGTGGGAATATTCACAGTAGCTTGCCTGATGAAGTAGTTACTGATTGGGAGTTTGGTACTCATCCTGACAAAAAAGTAATATCTGTAAAATAAGTTTGGTGGTGTCAAAATAAACCCCTATATTTGTGTTCCAATTGGTTACGAAGGATAGACTTAATGGTAGCCTCACAAGGTTCGAGAGTGGGTAACAAGCGGCGTTACTCAGCCATTAAGTTTACTTTCACTTAAACTATAAAGTATGAAGAAATATCGTATCTATGTTATTAATGGTATGCCAGCATTTTATAATAGAATAATTGAATGTACTGGAATGGTTGAAAGTACCAATGGCTATTATCGTTTCTATAAAGATACTGGTAGTGCTGCAAGTACAACAGTTGCTTTATATCCTATCATGCACACGATTGTCGAACTGATTGAAGACTAGATACACAAAAGTGTACATAAGATAGGGATATGAACAGACTAGACTTAATAGTTAAGATAAACCAATACATTGAAAAGTTTGGTGTCATAACCTATTCTGATTTACCGTCCGATGTTGAACTACAGTTTGAATCAATTGGTAACGGTAAATACATATCAATATTTGAGATATTTGAACAGGATAAGGTAACTTGCTTTATATATAATACTGAAAATGATGGAGTAGATATTGGTCGTTATACAATGAAGTATAATGATTTACCTAATCCATCATTAAAGCAAATAAGCAAAGCGTTAAAACGCTTTACCAGTGCATAAGGGCATACGGGTTTTCACCTAATTCTCTAAGCTTCTTTACCAACTCTTGAAACTTTTTTGGTGCGATTTGAAACGTGCAAGTGTTCTCGGTATTCTCGGTGTATTTACGTTTAGGTAAAAGAGACTGAAAATAGGGAATCTGTGCTTTTGCGATTAGTACATACATAATAGTTTAATTTAATTAGGGTGCAAATATAGTAGTATCTTTCCAGTTAAACAAATAAAAAAATAAATTTGTCCAGTATCAAAAATACCCTTATCTTTGTATCCTAAATTAAAAGATATGAGTGCAGCACTAAACGAAGTAATTAAGAACACGGTACAACGTGATTTCGATGCAAAAGAAACATTGCAAGTATTAACAATTAACAAGTCTATTTATTGGTCTTGGGGTGTATCTCAAAGGTATGCTGACAAGAACTATTTACTCTTGAAGGTTTCGGGTCACCACCATAAGGGTTATGTATTGATTACCCTAAACTATAATGATACATACAAAGTAAGTATTGTTAGTTATAGGGGTAAGTTACTCCAAACATTTGATGAAGTCTATTTTGACCAATTGACTGAAATAATAGATAACCGTATTGAGAAGATAAAAGACTATGTTTTTTAATAGTTTATCTAATCTGAAAAATAAATTTGGCTATGTGCAAACATAGCCTTATTTTTGCACTCTAAATTAAATGATATGAGTACTAAAGTAAAACATCTATTATCTAGTGATTTTGTTGATACCTACAAAAATATTAAGAAGGGTGAAATTGTAGAGTATGAGAATAAAACATATAGGGTTATTTGGATTGTAATGGAACTAGGTGAGGCAATCATATTCTTACAAAAGATTAAGAAAGACGGTAAGCCATACAGCAATCTTGCACCCTTCGGCGTGAAGTACAATAAGCTAAAAAATATTGAGGCAGTTAGTTTAATATTCCCCAAATTTGAGTGGACGTATAGTAAAGAACAAGATACATATTTTGGGGTTAAGCAAGTGGACAGGATTGATAAGAAGCTGGGTGATAAGAGCCGTGTATCGTATTATAGTATTTATATCTTCATTAGTAGCTTTTTTGAAAATAACGGTTCAAGGTATGCAATGTGTTGGCAAAAGATTGATATTACCCGTTACAGGTGCAGAAATAGCCATGAAGCAGAATTTAACAAGTCATTGGTTTTCGATGCTAGTTTAGATAAACTATTAGAGAAATTGAAGGATGCTACTAATATGGATAAATTTGTGACAAAGTAAAAATAAATTTGGCTATGTGAAAACATAGCCTTATTTTTGTATCCTAAATTAAATGTTATGGAAATTGCACTAATCACAAAAGATGAACATAGTAAACTGTTAGACATTTACAACAATCATCCAGTATTAACCCTTCAAAATAAGGGTTACGAAACGCCAAATAAAGCCTTGTTTACTAGTGAAGATATTAAGCAATTTAGCGAAGTTGAGGCAATACTCAAAAAATCAGTTAAAGGGTTTAGAGAGTTTACTAATTTTAAACTAGATAAAAAGAATAACATCATTATTCGCTTACAGTACAATTACAATTATAATACAACTAAACCACCTTTCACAGGCGTAGGTTATATACAGTTAGATGAACTATTAAATGGGTTTGAGGTACAAGTTGAAAAATAAATTTGGTAGATACAAAAATAACCCTATCTTTGTATCCTAAATTAAATGTTATGGCACAATCACTTAATCCTAATTTATTAGAGTATTCTTGGAGCGCAGAAGTAAGGTTAAATAATGGTTTAGTTATATCAATATGGCATACAGCTTGGCACATGACTAAACGGTCTGTTAGTGAGATTATTTCAATATCTAGCGATTATCCTAGACATAAAATAAATAATTCAATTTTGCTTGGATATTGAATAAATACCCTTATCTTTGTAGCCTAAATTAAATGTTATGGCAAATACTGAAAGAAAGATTAGTACTTTTTACGAAAGTCAATTCAATGCTATTGAAGTAGGTAAAACAATATACCCACCAACATTCAAGATATTTGCGAATGGTAATGGTGAAAACACTAAGCACTTATCACTGAATAATGATAGTGCTAGGGAACTAGTGAAGTGGTTAACAAAGAATTTTGATATAAGTTAGTTTTGGTTTTAGTCTCTCATATACGGGGTTCTATGTTTATAGTGACCCCTCTTTTTTTTAGTTTAGATAAACCATAAAATAAATTTGGTTGGTATTAAATATAGTCCTATATTTGTGTTCTAAATTAAATGATATGTACACAGTATTAGTAACTAAAGACAAACAAGAAATTAAAATTCTTTCCCAACAATATGTTTGCGGAACGTATGTAACTATCAATGGTGCGCAAGGCGGCACTACTGAGAAAGAAGACATATTTCATAAGAAGCTTAGGATAAAAGCTTTAAAGCTGGGGGATACTATTAAAGGCGGCTCGGTGATTGACTTAAAAAGTAAATTCCCTATCAATACATTTGTATCAAATTAAATAAAAAGATTTGGCTATATGCAAATATAGCCTTATCTTTGTAGCCTAAATTAAATGATATGAGTACTAATTATGCAATGTTTTTATGTTCCCCTCTAGGTGAGAAAACTATTAATAGTTTATCTAAACGTAAAAAGGAATTGACAATATCTGATAAGATTGAAAAGTTCTTTACTCCTGACGTTAGGTTTGAATTGATACCCAAAACAGGTTGTTACAATGTACTTGGGTTAACTGATGCAGGTAAGCTATTTGTTACAAAGATTAGCGGCATAAAGATGGAGAAGGGTAAAATGATTGCTACTAGTTTAATTGAACCAATATACGAATATGCTTTAAAGCTAGAGTTGTGTACTGAACGAATTGACGGTGACGAAAATTAAATTTGGTGGTATCAAAAATAGTCTTATCTTTGCACTATCAATTAGGGGATTAGTTCAATGGTAGAATAACTAGCGGCTCAAAGCGAATAATAGCAAATGAAGTTTTGACTACGTTTTGCAGTCTAAAAGTATAGCGATTGTGGTTCGATTCCACAATACCCTACCTAAATTAAACGTTATGGCAATTAAAGAAACAGTGGTTACTAACATTATCAATGGTCTAAAAGAGATAGACGTTGACGGCGAAACTATGGAGTTGATAATAGTTCAACTAGGACTAGATAAGCAGATGCTTAGACAGTTAGCGTTAAAGGCTACTAATAATGAATTATCTGAACTAATAGGCGAAAAAAATGAGTTGGCTAAACCTAAAAAACCTACTCGTAAAAAAAAGACTTGGGTTGTTAATATTGTTAGGTTACAACAACAAACTAGTGGTATTGAAATTAAAGCTGAAACGTTAGAAGAAGCAATTGCTATAGCTAATGATACGGACGAAGAGGTCTTTGAAAAATTGCAATGGAGCGAAAATGAAGATAGAATTGAATACTATCCCGATTTCGGTTTCTTAAAATAAATTTGGTGGTATCAAAAATAGTCTTATCTTTGTATCCTAAATTAAAAGTTATGCAAAAAGTATTGGTTCAAGTAATTGTAAATGTAATGGTTAACCTAGACGACAATACGTTAATAGGTGAAGTAATGGAAAGTATGTCACATAGTTTCAGCTTAAACCAAAGTGATAGTAGTATCGCTAAAACTGAAATTATTCATTACGATGTTATACAAGCTATTGATGTTCGGGACGGCGAAGGTTTCGGGATTAAAGTTGAGGTTTCCCCTCGTGAAAAGTTTCTTAATGAGTTTGAAGCTAAGGTATTGGAGGGCTTAACAGATGGTAGATTAAGCACTAGAGTTTCAACTTGTGATGCACCTAATTGGAACATTGATGAGTACCAATATATGCCAACAGTAGCCGAAAGGTTACGGGCTAAGGGCTACACTGTAACTAGTAAGGTTAATCATGGTGTAACTGATTGGTACATTAGTATTTAAGATTTTTTGATTTTGATTAATAAGTGTGATTAGGCGAGCTGTTTCTACAGCTTGCTTTTTTATTAGTTTATTTAATCTATTAAGTACACAAAAGTGTACATAACAAATAAATTTGGTTGGTAATAAAAATACCCTTATCTTTGTATCCTAAATTAAAAGTTATGGCAAAGCAACCGCTTACAATCAGTGAATGTACAAAGTTAGTTAAGAAGCTAAAGTTTAATCGAGGTTTAGTATCTTATGGTACTTTATATGGTACTGTTAATTCAACGTTTGGGTATAAAAATGCTTCAATGTGGACACTTAGCATATTGCTTACAGCAAGTGGTTTGATTAGAGGGATTGAAGTTTATAGTACTCATTTTTCGCATACACCGATTAGTGCAAAACTAAATCAGTTTGCTACATACGATAACCCTAAAACGTATGCAGAAGTAATGGAGTTCTTGGATACACAATAGTGTACATTAGTTGTTAATTAGATAGATAAAAATAAGGGGCTAATTTCTTAGCCCCCTATTAGTTTAATTAAACTAAGAATTAATTAACTCGTTTAGTTCTGGAGTTAATAACTCATCTAAGTTAGTCAACTCTTCAACTTGAATACTAGTACTGAAAGCATCAAAAGTGTAGTCCATAATCAGTAAATTTAATAGATTAGATAAAATAATAAACGGGATTACAATAATAGTAACCCCGTCCGATTGGTTAACGTAAATATTTAGCTCTTGCATCCCCCCATGACATATTTGGGCAATGTTTAGTACTACTACAACTACAAAAACTGAATAATAACCATAATAACACAACTAAGGCAATAAACCTGATAAACAATAGACTTTTCATAACTTTTTAATTTAGAGTGCAAATATAAGGTTATTTAATCTATTGTAACAAATTTATTTTACCTACACTTATATAATAATAGATAAGATAAACCATAAAAAAATAAATTTGGTAAGTTCAAAAAATAGCCGTACCTTTGGGGTTTATCCTTGAAAGGATATTGTTAACAAGATGTTAAAGCAAATTATTATTTCAAATAAAATAAAAAAAGATTAGATTAGTTCAAATTAAACCCCTATCTTTGCACTGCCTAAGCAATAACGCAAGGGATAATCTAAATTAAATTTAAAGTTATGTTAAGTCAAACAAGTATCAATTTGAAAGGTGGTAAGTTACAGAATGACAATGTTTTCGTAGATACATACGAAAAAACAGTTTTAGAGGTTACGGGCTGCGAAGGTCGTAAGGGTTACGAAAAAATGATTTTTAGTGGTGGTAAGTTGGTTAACGTAGTATCAAAAAACTATGGTCACTTACTAAATGAAAACTTTTTTCTAAGGGTTGAAAATGAATTGATTAACGCCGACATTCATTATATTACCCGTTCCATTAACCGTAATGATGGCAGTTTTGCAGTAGATTACATCTTAAACGATGACAGCTATGAAGTAAAGGTAAAAAATGACATTAAAGACGCTATACGTCCGATGCTTCGCTTTACTAATAGTTACGATGGGAGCGCAAAAACTAGCGGACATTTTGGCTTTTTTAGACAAGTTTGCAGTAATGGTTTGCACATTGCAAATATGGTAGTTAGTTTCAATCAAAAACATACTAAGGGAGTAAATGAAGTGGTTATCCCGAAAATAGGCGAAATGATTGGACAGTTTATGAGTAATGAGTTTTACTCTATTGAAAAAAAGTTTGAAGTGTTGGCAGCTAGTGAGTTAAACGGTTACAACGAAATACAAGCATTCGTTAAGAAAGTTTGTGACGAAACTAAAATTTTCAAGTTTGAAGCCAGCGACAAAAACCCCTTACCTTCAAGTACTTCAAAAGTCGTAATTGATAGCATTATTAAAGAAAGCCTATTACTTGAAAGTAAACCAAATTTGTGGCTTGGTTACAATGCCTTTAATGAGATTTTACATAATGGTTTTGTAAAGTCTTTTGATATTCAAAAGTCATTCGATGCAAGAATATTTGAAACGGTTTTAGAGATGGCAAACTAAATAGCCCGAAAATAAACATAAACCCCTCAAATTTGAGGGGTTTTTGCTTTTTAAGCCTATCCCATTAAAAACACATTGCAGCCCGAAAATAAGCCTTAAAATCAATATTTTGATATACTTACATTTATTCACTCAGGATTAAAAAAATATTGGTTTATTTAAAATATAATTTGTTTGGTATCAAATAAACCCCTATATTTGCACTCTAATTAATTAACAATCTAAATTTAAACGTTATGGCAAAAATTAGCGAAGCGGCTAAAGTTGAAACAAAAAAGCTAATCACTAAAGTAGTGGTTAAAACAATTAAGGGTACTTCTTTTGTTGGTGTAAGGGAGTACGAAAATAAAGACGGCGAAGTAAGCAACCAAACTTTTTTGGTGGGGTTCGATTATGAGAATATGTTAAAAAATGACCTCGCAAAATTGAAGGGTTTTGACCTTACAAAATTAGGCGAAAGTGTTAATAAAGAAGTGGCACAAATAGCCTTGAATGAGTTAATCGACAGCCTTGAAAAAAGACTATCTAGTGACGAAAATAAGGCTAAACTATTAAGCGAAGGGGATAAGACTATGGTACTAAGTGAAGCCCAAAAAAACGCTTATACGCCCGTATGTAAGGGGTTAAAAATGCAAGACAATAACCTTTACATTTACGGTCTTATGGTTCGCAAAACTGTTATTAAGGCTATTGAATATAAGCCCAAAAATAGCCAACCTAAAACCATAGCGAAGGGGTTAATTGAGAAGACAGCGGACGTAACTAGTCGCAAATATAAGCAGTTCAAATTAGGTGGTATGGAAACGCTACAACTACAAGGGGTTTCCATCTAACCCACCAAATAAAGTTATCCACATCGAGCAGTCGCAAAGTGTGGATAACTTTATCATTGCCATATCAAACTAAACCCCTATCTTTGTAGTGCCAACAGCCCCCCTCCCCTTGTTACCCCCCTTACCAT
>Ga0208741_10000658_pt1 | contig 15574 bp, 9 predicted proteins | sample CryBogCBE03Jun09_FD_184576 | JGI IMG/M metagenome (GOLD analysis project Ga0208741, IMG submission 184576) | Freshwater microbial communities from Crystal Bog, Wisconsin, USA - CBE03Jun09 (SPAdes) | ecosystem: Environmental > Aquatic > Freshwater > Lake | place: Crystal Bog, Wisconsin, USA...
GTTCCAGATGGCCGAGCAGTCTTCGACGGCGCCGATTGCGACGCAAGTGCCGCCGCATCCGCTCGACGACGCTGCTCTTCTTGCGCGCAACGAGGCTCGCTTCCACCCGCTCTTCATGCCCGCGTACGCCGAGTACCTGAACGACATGGCCCCGATCTACCCGCGCGCGCGGCAGCTGCGCGTGCCTGCGGCCGCGTCGCCGGCATCGCCGGGCTCGAATGAGGGCCCGCGTACTCTGGCGGCGCCGGCCGTGCTGCCGACGCCGTCGGTGGCGGCGGCGGGTGTGCCTCCGTCGTCTGCGGCGCGCGCGTTCCGCGTGCCCGAGAACCTCGGCGCCCGCGGCGCGGCGCTCGCGCTCGCTGTGGCGGCGTACCACGACGCGTCCGATATGTTCGCGGCGGGCCAGGCCGCGGTGCTGCGCGCCGAGAGCGCGCTCGCCGACCTGTACGCCATGTCCGAGTCGGAGGAGTCGCTGCACCTGGGCCCGCGCGGCGCCCTCGCGATCTCTTCCTCGGGTTTTTCTCTTTCCTCGCTTTCTTCCACGGGTCACCCCGACCAGGACACCGCGACGCCCACCCTCTAGTTTTTTTCTCTTTTGAAATGCATGTCTTGTAGATACCATGGCGTCGCTTCCCGGCGAGGAAATGTACCTTTACAATGGCGAGGCGATCTTTGCCACTCCCGACGAGGCCAAGGCGGCGTACGACAGCGCCGAAAAGTCTTCGCTGTACGGCTGGCCGCTGACGACGTACGTCAACAATAACTTGTCGCGTTCGCACAAGCTGGCGTCGGGGTACTGGGCCAAGGTGATTCGTCCTGGGCGCAACGTTGAGTACGCGGCGGCGCGCAAGGAGACGGACAATTGGGATCGCCTGACGCGCGAGCAGCGGCGCTTGCACAGCGCGCTGGACGGCTCGTTCTGGAAGCGTTAGATGTGAATGCAAGTTCAAGTAGTGCGGACTTGAAACTCCGATCTCCGCAACAACAACAAACCTCTGACGTCGTCCATGGCCCGTCGCCGCAGCCACCGCAGCCACCGCCGCTCGCACCGCAAGACCCGCGCCGTCGGCGCGGGTCGTTCCCACAAGCGCCACCACCGCCGGGGCCGCGGCGCCATGGCCCATTAAACTACATTCGTTAGTAAGTTGTTGTTCGGGAACGGCGTGCCGAGTGGGACGAGCTCGGCGTTGTACAGTTGTGGGTCGCCGCTTGCAATGTTCAGGTTTAACGACCCATCGTTGCTCAGGTTTATAATGACGCTGCCGGTGGGGCCACCCGTGGTGTTGGAGGCGAAGACGTACTGGTAGGACACAAACGTGTTGCCTCCACCTCCGGGTGCGTGCAGGTCCACCACCCACTGGTTTGCTGTCGAGTACAGGCCGCCGTCCGCGTTGCCAAGCTGACTCCGAAAGCTCAAAACTCCAATCGCAGGCTGTTCGCGAGGAATGGGGTCGTCACCGGCAAATGTGATCGCGTTTGCAAAGTAGAACGTGGCGGTGAGCTGGTACAGCGTGTTTGGGGTGAACACGGTGGACGGGTCGGATGCAAAGATGTTGTATGAGGAGGCGGGAGTAAACTCTGACAGGTCTGTTAAACACGGTAGGACTTCGCCGTATGCGAACGTGATGTTGTCCGTTTGCGGCGGCGTGGGGTTGTTACCACTACCAAGCTGTGTTCCGTTCCAATACAGGTTTCCCTGCTGCACGTTCAACGTGCCAGCGCTCCCGTCTTGCCCGCTTAGGCGCAGTGCGTACGGCAAGCCGAAGTTTGACATTGCACTTGCATGTGTATTATTAAAGTCCGCTTCCGCTTCCGCTTACGCTTTAGCAAAAACGGCCTTCAATTCCCTTGCCGGATCCGCCAAGTGCTGAGCTGACCATGCCGATCGCGTCCCGCGCGCGCTTTGCACCAGGCACTCCCACCCGATCCGCGAGCTCTGCCGCCTTGCCCGCGTAGTCCGCGAGCTTGGCGCCGTGCTGCTGCCACAGGTCCCGCCCCTTGGAAATGCCCGACGCCACGTGGTCCCACCACCCCGACCCCACCAGCCGCTTGACGTCCATGTTCGACGCGCCCAGGCCGCCCGTGTCCTTGTGCGACTGCGCCGACGCGAGCACCTGCGGCTGCGTGAGCGGCGTCGTGGTGCGCGAGGACTGGCCGCCGACGCACGTCCAGAAGCCCGAGTTCACCGCGATGAGCGTGATGGTGGGCACGACCGCGAAGGGCAGTGTGTTTGTAACAGTGACGGTCACAAAAAAGGCAAAGTTGCCTGAGCACCCTGGGGCTAGCGTCTCGTAGAGCGCAATGTCCTTGCCGAACGCCAGCACGAGCTCGCCGCCGGACGTCGGCGTGAGCGACAGCGAGACGTTCTGGGTGTTTGTAAGCTGGATGGCTCCGCCCGTCGCGCCGCCAATGAAGCCCGGCGAGGGGTTGGCCACCCACACGCCCGGGGGCGCGCCAGATGCGACGGCGCCAATGCCGGACGACCACTGCAGCCACGGCATATTCATGCCGTTCTCCTTCGAGAGGTACCACAGGCGCTGCATGGGCAGCGCGGACAGCAGGCCGCTCGCGTTGTCGAACGTGACGTTGACGTTTGACACGGGCAGGTTCATGTCGCCGTAGAGCGGCGTCGTGCAATCCAGGCCGGAGCCTGCCGTGCCGCTGTTGCCTGGCGCCGTCTTGATGATGACGTAGTCGGGGATCTGCGAGAACGTGACGACGTTCGAGTTGATCGCGCCTGAGGTGAAGGCGCTGAGTGGCGACTGGTTGGTGAAGGGGTATGCCACGAGCTCCTGGTACGGCACGGTGGAGCGCGCGGGCACGTGCAGCGACACGGGCGGCGTGAGGAAATTGCACAGCAGCCGCGCATTGGTGAACGGCTGCGTCGCGCTGGGCACGTTGATGTACGCTGCGCCAGTAATCGTGCGCCCAGGATCCAACTGCCGAATGACGCGCGCGGAGGCGGGCGTTTGCATCTGGCATGTCAGCTGGAAGTTATTGATGCCGAACATGGCGGAATCTACGGTCGCCGCCGGGCCGCCTGCCGTGAAGGGGGACGTCAGCAGGTTCTCCGTCAGCGTGTACTGCACGCCCACCGTCCACGCCAGCACGCCTGACGTCGCGGTAACAATCGCCGCCGACGCCAAGGTCGAGACCTTGTAGGTCGTCTGGTACGGCACGCCGCCCACCACGAGCACGAGGTACGGCGTCGCAACGCCGCCCAGCGTGGGGTCGAAGTAGAAGCCGTTGGAGCTGGCGTTCAGTGCGACACCCGGCTGAAAGCACGTTTGTGCGCCCGCGCCAAACGTGGTGATCGTCGTCGTGTTTGACCACACCCCCGTCGTGGAGTTGATGGACGGGATGGGCAACACAAAGAGGGTCTGGGTAGCACCACCGTTTCCCAGGCCGGCGGTGGTGATTCCCGTCACGGCGTTTGAGGGAACGATGTACTGGAAGGGGTACGACCCGTTGGGGGCCTCCAGGCCGTACACTGCCGAATCAAAAGCGGTGTACGGTCCCGCCGCCGCGCCGCGCGCCGACGCTGACGAAGCAAAGACGTCCAGCTTGGTGGGCGTCGTCACGTTTTCGCGCTGCTGCTCGTCGTCAAGCAGGCGCAGGAGCGTTGGCAGCACCTGCGCCGTATTCAGCGTCGTGCTCACGTCGTTGATGCTGAGCAGCATGGACGTCGTGAGGCGGTGCAGCGGGTACGCCGCCAGCGCAAAATCGATGCCCGATGCAGCGACGGGTGCGACGTACGAGTACGTCACGGTTTCGATGGTGGATGCGAATGCGGGTGTGCCAGATCCGTTTCCCGCCGCGATCGACGACGATTGGGTGATAACGAACTGCATGGCCACTGTCGACTGCCACAGCACGAAGCGGTCGACATACGTTTGCAGCGACGGCACGTTCACGCTGTACACGTGCTGGCTGGTGCTGTTGCTCAGCGCAGCGAACGTCTGGCTCGTGATGCTGCTCGCGCCATGCTGAATGGCGTACGACGGCGTCGTGGGCTTCAGGCGGTCATCCCAGATGCCAACCTTTGTGATCTCGTCGCCGGACATGGTGGGGCGACAAAGATCGTCGGTGGCCGGGAGTGTCAAGCGGAGTTACAACTCCGTCTCCGCTCATTCTCCGCACAACATCATGTCCGGCGCGCTTCCTGGTGCTGCAGTTGCAGCGGCGGGCGTCGCGGCCATGGGCGCGTTCATTGCGTGTGTGCGCGTGTCCATTGAGCCCGCGGTGCGCGCCGTCGTCGACCCCCTTCTCATTTCGCTGGAAGCCAAGATCCTGTCCTCTATTTCCGCGCGCCTCGCATCCGCCCACCTCCCTTCCTGTGACGACGTCGCGGTGACGCAAGCCGCCACTGCCGTACTCGACGCCGTGCGCGCGGTGCTCGACAACGCGCTCCCCCCAACTTCAACTCCAGTTTCTGTTCCAAGCGGAAGCGGAGTTTAACATAAACATTCAAGGCCGATGGACACGCTTCTTGTCACAGCCGCCTCTACTTTTTGGGGCGGATGTGTTGTCCTGCTCGTGTGGGCGGCGTGGACGCTGTGCCGCCACCCACGCTGCGCCTCCCACTGCTGCGGTCGCCTGAGCACCTTTTCAATGGACCTGACGCCCGAACACACGACGCGCCCGTTGCTTAGCGTCGACGCTTTTGAAAGAGCAACTTGACCTCCACGCTCCCGTTTGGAGCCAGCGTCGCCAGGTACCGCCGCCCCGTTGCGCGGTGCTTCCAATACACCGAAAAAGTTATGTTTTGGATGGGGCCGCCGCGCAGCAGCGTCCAGCGGTACTGCGCCGTCGGCGCGTAATTGACCTTTGACAGCCAGTCCGTCACGCCCCCCGCCAGGTCCAGCTGCACGTCCGTCATGCTGGTCACCACGTCCTGGCTGGTGCTGGGCGAAAACTCGGACGACGCATAGGCTGGCGCAGACTCGTCTTCCGGCACAATCGGCAGCGCGGAATGAAAGCTGAGCGCGGACACGGCCGCCCAGTTGTCCGTGCAGCTGCCCTGCTGCGGCACGTTAATCATCGTCCACGCGTTGATCGCTGTCCCTGCACACTGCGACACGACGTCCGTGAGCGACGGCGGCGTCAGGGTGTACACGCCCTGCGGGGACGCCGCCGCGCCCTCATTGTCCGTCAAATTCCATTCAGACGTGGGGTATGGCGCAGAGGCCAGCAAGTTGGACGCGGATGCGATGGGCAGCGAAAACGTGGCAGGGAAGCCCCGGAACAGCGCGTACAGCGCGGGGTTCATCTGGATGCTGTACATATACGACCCGAACCCCGGCACGGCGTCCGCGTTCAGAATCGTGGACTGCGACGGCCCAAATCCAGAGTTCCATCCCTTGAACGTGAAATCGTTGGCGGGGTATGTGAGCACGATCGAGTCAGGGCCCGTCCACCGAAACGCGGGCGCCGCATTGTTCAGAAGCACGTTTGAGCCGTTGGCGTTGCCAAACCCTGGAAAGTTGACCGAGATGGTAGCGCCGTTAGATGCGCCTGTCAGTGTCTGCTGCGGCACCCACGCCGAGTACTTGAGCGTAATGCTTTGCGGCGTCACTGCGGTGATGGTGGCGCTCTGGAGCGCTGCGTTCAGCGTCGCGGTGCCCGTCGTAATAGTGGTCGTCTGCAGCAAGTACTGCGTGTACCCCAGCGTAATGCTCGTCCCGGCGCTAACTGCGGTCACGACGGCGTATTTGGAAACCGTCGTGTTGAGCACCGAGTTGGACTGCGTGTTGACGTTGACGTACGTGCCGACGGCGTACCCCGACGTGTTTGTCATCGGAAACACGACCGAGTTGACGTTGCTGGCATACAAGACCGCGTTCGAGATTGAGCCCAAAGTATACGTGCCCACTGGGAACCCGTACTCCACGGTGACCAAATTGGGCGACCCTGACAAATACGCGACCACCGTGCCTTGCACGTCGTTCACCGTCGGGTACGAGCCCGTAATAATGTGCAAGACAATCAGCTGCCCGACTGCAAACGTCCCTGACGTCGTCACGAAGCCGTACCTGACTTGTGTTGTTGTCGGGTTGACAATTAACCCCGAGCACAGGCCGTATCCCGTGCCGCTCACCGTGCCGAGGCCCGGAAACAGGTTGGGCACGGACCCCGAAGGCACCGTGTACGTCGACTGCTGGGGCACCGTCGTCAGGCCAAAGAGGTTCGTGCCTGACGCCGCCGCGACAATGGGCGAGAGGCCCACTTGAAACCGGGTAGCGTCGTTCACGGCAAAGGTCACTGAGGGCGGCGTGGGGTACGTGCCCGCCGTCAGCGTCGGCAGCGCCGTGCTCGTGGCCTTGAGGTTGAGAAGGTCGCTGTTGGCGTTTTGGATGACCGAGTACCAAATGTCCTTCAGGCCCGCGTTCACCATGTCCAGCACGTGCTGCGGGTCGGTCGCCCAGTAATAGCGCGACCCCTGCTTGACGTCAATGTTGCCGTTGTTTTGCGAGGGCGCGAGCGGCACGGGGTCGCCGGGGTACTGCGGCACCCACTCCAGCGTGCGCGTAAAGACGTACGGATCGTACGCCCCCGTTGCCGCGTACAGCGTGATGGTCTTGAACGCTTGAAAATTTCCGACGCTGAGTGAAGGCGTGGGGACCGTGTAGGGGTACTGCACCGTAACGGTCGACGACGTAATGCTCACCACGACGCAGTAGCTGTTGAGGGTAGGCACGGTTCCGAACGACGACATTTGGCACACCATGCCAGGCGTGACACTGGCCGTCAAGTCAGCGCTCATGCCGTACGTGTTCGTAGTCGGGTTGACCTGCGTGCTCCCCGTCGTCAGCGTTGCGGTGAGTAGGCCTGGTTTACACACGGGCGCCCAGTTTCCCGCGATTGCTGTGGGGTCAAAGTACGGCAGGCCGCCCGTTGCAAACGTGCCCGTCTGCTCTGCAGTCAGCGTGATGGTGCCCGCCGTCGATGACGTGATCGTGGGAGGGTACGACACCGTATTAAAGCCCAGCAATGAGGCGTCAAACGGCGGCCCGTTGTCGGGGTTTGTGCCATTGACCAAGAACTGGAAGTCGTACTGCGTGTTCAGCGGTTTGACGAGGTTGCAAAAGCCCGTCAGCACGGCCCCGCTGGGCGCGCCGGTTACGCCGTTGCCTCGCGGCGCAAACAGCAGCATCATCTTGTAGGGGTTGTTTGTGGTCACAAATGGGTTGGCAGGCCACGTCGTAAAGGTCATGCCGTCCAGTGCGCCCGCCCACGTCGGCGTCGCTGTCCCTAGCGCTAAACGAGAACCCTGGTCCGACGTCCCTGTGCCGTACGTGATTGTAAACGTGCTGCCTGACACCGTTCCAATCGTGTACGTGCCGTTGAAATTGAAGCTCGAGCCCGGATTTGAAAAATAAATCGAGCCGCCCGACACGGAGCCGCTGCCGCTGGGCAGCACAAGGTACGTGATTCCGATTGATGCGCCCAAAATCGAAGAGATCTTCCCAGAGGCATTGTTTAGGCCGGTCCACCCGCTGGCGCCATAGATGTACGCCGTCAGTCCGATCGCCAAAGACGAATATCCCGGTGCGCCCGTGTCCACTGTAAAGTACACCGTGTTTGCAGATGTCGTTGTGGTCGTCGCCGTCAGCGCGATTGAAATGGTGTCGGTTTTTGACGTCATCCCCGCGATCGTAATTTTGTTGCCGGTGAACACCTTCGCCGCCGCGGCCGTCGTGGACAGCGTGAACGTGAATGTTGTTACGGAAGTGCCTACCGTCCACGTAGGCGGGTACACGTTCGTGATGCTTGTCGTGGGCAGCGGCGCCGGCCAGCCTCTGGGTCCGGGGCTGCTGCTGCCGCTAACGTACACCATGGACACTCCGTACGGCGCCGTCGAATTGACGCCCGTGATCATCCAGTTGCCCACCAGCGCGTCGTTCCACCCAGACACGATCGTGCCTCCTGCCAGCGTGCCCACCCATCCCACGGAGTTGTACAGCGACAGCGCGTCGGCGGAGCCCATGAGCAGGTTGGCGTACAGCCCCGTCGGGTTTGTTGCCGGCGCTTGTACGATGCTGGTAGTCGTCACGACCGTCGTTTGCACGAGCTTGGTGGGCATGACGTACGACAGGTACGGCGCAAACGTCGTGGTCATGGTGCCGGGCCCTGCGGTCACGACCGCGCCGCTGGATGCAAACAGCTTGGCGCCAGGACCGCTGACGTTGGACAGCATGCGGTTCAGCGCGTTTTGCAGGTCCGACGCAAACGTGGTGGGGCTCGTCCAGTATGCCGACGTTGACGAGTTTATGATGCTGTCTTGCGCCAGGACATACAGCGTCTGCGTGGCGCAGTCCACGACACCGAGTGCAATGTCGTTGGACGTCGCCTGTGTCGGCCCCTGCGACGTCATGGGCAGGCCGGTGATGGGCCACGGACCCGAAGGAATCCACACCGACGTCGCGTACGTGTTGTACGTCGAGTTGACGAGCTCGTCGGGAAACGCAGTGGGCGCCTGCAGGGTGTACGTGCTGCCGTTGATGCCGACGACCTCGAACTCCTTGTCGCCGATGGCGGCATCAAACCCAGCCACCGTCGTGTTTTGGGGAAGACCCGTTGTCGTCATCGTGGCGGGGACGTTGGAAATGTAGAACGAGTCGCCCAACGCGACGGTGGGAAGCACCGTGGCGTACACTTGCATCGTGATCTGTCCGACGCCGCCAGGCCCCGTGTTTGCGAGGACGAGCGTGTAGTTCGGCCCCGGCGTGCTGGAGGACACGTACCCGATCGCGCCGGGCGCGGTCGCAAACGACGTCGTGCTCTGCGGCGGCGTGTACACCGTCATGCCGATTTGGTACGTCGTGCGGTTGGGGTCGGTGCCCACAGAGTCGATCGCGGGAATGAACAGCGGCAGCTCCAGGCCCGTGGACGTCCACCGAATGATGGACATCATGTAGTCCGAGCAGTTGTCCAGGATGTTGACGGCGCGAGATTCCAAAAAGTTGACGGGCGGACCCAAGCTCGTGCCTGGAACGTTCAGTCCGGAGTTGATGCATGTCAGGTTTGCGTAAATGAGGTCGTCCTGCGCTACAACGCCGCCCGCGCCGCCAAGACCCGCCTGCGCGGCGTACGCCGTGCCGCTGTCAATGGACCCCACGCCGCCGCCGGTGAAAGCGCGGCCCCATGACCGCTTCATGGCAGGAGGGGTGTGCAGTGCGGAGGCGGAGCAGAAGCGGAGTGACTCCGCTGAATGACTCCATCAACATGGAGGGCATGGAGGAAATGGTCAAGACGCTGGTTGGCAATGTGCGCGTGTCCGCTGAGCTGTTTGAGCGCCTTGTAAACACAGTGGAGTCTCTTAACAACCGCATTGCACGTCTGGAAATCGAGCACGAACAGTTGGAGACGCGCACGAATCTGCGCGACTACTTTGTCCCGCCTGTGTCCGACCGCTCGCCGTCCGCGACGCGCTACACGTGGGGAAACGTCCCTCGGGAAGCTGCGCGCGCATCTACGTTTCCCCCCGTGGACAAGCTCTCCTTTACAACGTACGGCTCGGACCTCGTCGGCGCTTTCGGCGGCATCACGTCCGAGCCTTCTTCGGGCGTGGCGGCGGCGCCGCCGCCTCCTCTGCCTCTTCCCCCGTCGCCTCCTCGTCCGTCTCTGACGTAAAATCCTCGTCCTGCTCGTCGGGAATCGAGGAGTCGTCCGTTCCCGTCGCAAAGCGCTCCAGGCCCGCCTTGTCGCGCAGGTCGTTCATGTAGCGCTCCTTTTCTTGAATGGAGCGAAGAGCCTTGAACTCCTTCCACTCTGGCGTGCTTTCGATGCTGGGGCGCTTGGTCTTGTCCGGCTCCGCCCCCGCCACCAGCAGCGCCACGGCCTGCCGCGCGTACTTGGTGATCTCCTTGTCCTCCGTGCTCTCGTGGATCTTGTTGATCTTGTCCTTTTGCGACGAGAGATACGGGTCGATCGGCGGGCGGAGGGTCTTGCGGTCGCGCAGCGTCCGTGGCCCGAGGTCCGGGACCTCCACTTCCTCCACCTCCCCTTCATGTTGCTCCTCGTCCTCGTCCTCCTCTTCAGACGCGGCCGAGCCGCCGCTGGTTTCCGAATCCGAGACGACAAAGTCGTCTTTGGCATACCCCTGCTTCGTCTTGGGCAGCGCGACGTCGGACGCGTCGTCGATGGACGTCGCGCAGCTTGAACTGCCGTCGCTTTCGTCTTCCGACATTTGGTGTGTGTGTTTGGGCCAAGCAGCGTACAAATTATTTTAATGCACAGCCGGGGTTGCGGTGCCAGACATTTTTATTTCTCTCCGCACCGGCTGTGTCCACACACCCAAGCATTCCAAAACGCGACCAAGTCACGCATTTCGACCGGCATTCAAGGTATGCATTATAGACGGGGCAGTGATCACGAACCACGCGTCGCATTCACAAAAACGTGCCTGGGGCCCGTTTTTGCAGATGTCCGCCGCTTCGACCGCCATTGTGGCCGCCGCGGCCGAGGCGTCGCTGTCGCCCTTTCCCATGAAGATCGAGAACTTTGACGCGTTGGCCCTGCGCGCCCGCGACATTGAGGCGTACCAGCCGCCGACGCCCGGCAAGTACATCGCCTTTTCGTCCGCGGCGCGCGGCCTCGCGCCCGTCATTCAGATCGGTCAGCTCGTCCCCGCCAAGGCCGAGGACCCCGAGTTCACCGCCGAGTCGTCGGTGTGGCTCGGCTTCCCGTGCATCAAGCCCGGCACTACCCAGTCCGGCACGCTCGACGCGTCTCCTTCTTCTAAGATGAACCTGCCCATGGAGTTTTCCGATGACGCGACGCTGACGGGCGTGCAGATGCTGCGCGCGTTTGCCGCCGAGACCGTGTGGGAGCAGCGCGCCAAGATCGACGCGTCGGGCGACGCCACCGTCAAGGCCGAGGCCACGCTGGTCGCGTCGGGCGACGACAAGTCCGCTGCCAACATCTACAAGCACAACATTGGCGCGTGGATCGCGCCGCTTACCATCCCGCGCGTGTACAAGGAGAAGACGTATTTTGAGCTGACGGCCAAGGTGCAGGGCTGGGGCGGCCTGCTCGGCGCCACGCGCTGGGGCAAGGGCGCGCAGTCGGGCAAGCCGTACGTGCTGGAGCAGAGTTTCAACGCGCGCACGTGGCAACTGGGCTTGTTCTCTCCTGAGTTTAAGCAGGACGACTGCGTCTTCGAGATGCTCGTGGGCTGGAAGGACGGCGTCGCGCAGACGGTCAAGCGCGTGCCGTCGGGCGGCGTCTGGCGCGCGCTGGGCCCCGACGACGTCCCCCGCCGCGCGCCGCTCGAGGTGTACATCAAGCAGCCCAAAATCCACTTTGCGGGCGCGCACGGCGGCTCCATTCAGCTGACGGCGGTGCGCGTCATCTTTGCGCCGACGGCGCGCACGTACGTCAAGCCGCAGCGCGAGCTCGGCGCCGCGGCGACGCTGGACGACGACGCGACGGAGGCGCTATTTACCAACGGCGCCTTCAAGGGCTTTGCCCCCCTTCCCGCGCCGGCGGCGCCTCAGCTGGCGCTGGAGAACGGGGGTGCGGCACAGGGCGCGCTCTTCTCTCCGGCGTCGCAGGCCATCCCGTCGCTCCCGCCGCCGCTCCCGCTGCGCCGCGCGCGCCCCGCGTTCGAGGACAATGACGACGAGATCTCCGAGGCCGTCGCCGCCGCCGAGGCGTCCTTCATCGCCAAGAAGGCGCGCCTCTAACCGTACACGTCGACGCGCGTGCGCCCGGGCTTGCCCTCGCACCGCACGCCCGGCAGAATCATCACTTCCTGCTCACGAGATGACGGGTCCCCCGGGGCGTACGTCATGTAGAACACCGGCACGTCGTGGCACACCATTTCAAAAAGCCGCTTGCCGAAGCGCGGGGACGCAAATTCTTGCGCGATTTCTTTTGATTTTGAGCAGCTCGCGATGCCGCCCAGCTTCTTTTGCAGCACATACTGCGGGTCGCCGCCCCGCCACAAGGATCCGCTGAACTTTTTCGAGTTTTTTCGAAAAAAAGCCATTGCTTTGCGCACGCGAGCGGGCGTCCACGCGGAGTCCTTGTTCACCTCGTCCCCCACTAGGATTTTGTTGATTCCCATGGATTCGAGGCGATACAGCTGCGCCCAGTCCCCCGCCTCCGCATAGAACTCCTCCATCTCGCGTACCTCTTTGGAGCTCATGTCGAGCCTGTCTCTTTTTCTTCACCTCCGCCTCCGCTTCCGCAAGTCATGGCCTCCGCCCACGCCTCGCCCGCCACGCCCTTGATCGCCTTCTTTAGCTTTTTGGTGTCGACGTCTCGGGTGGTGTCGTGCAGAATATAAGCGCCGCCGTCGTACATGATGACGGGAGGGTACATTTTGCGCAGCGCGACCCAGCGCGACGGCAGGCGTCGCGCGGCGTGCACTTGCTCGCGGTCCAGGCCGCCGTAGGTGGATAAAAGGTGCACGAGCTGCTTGGCGGAGGTGGCGGAGGGGTAAAAGACGTACCAGTGCGACTCCATCAGGAGGTTACGCGTGCGCTTGTAGTCTGTCGACAAATGCGAGGCATAAAGAAGGGAGGTGGCCTGGTGTCGCCCGCGGTTGCCCACGAGGTCCGCGAGCTCTTGGACGGCGACGGCCATGTCTTTGGGCATGCCTTCTACGTCGTCAAAGATTAGGAGGACATCCTGCAGCTCGTCCAGCTCGACGGGGCGGTCCACCAGGCTTTGCAAATTCAGGCGCTGAATATACAGCGGCGGCTCGTTCGTGCGCAGCGTCGAGTCCTCCTCCAGCGCGGACACGAGCACTATGTGCCGCTTCGGCCAGATGCGGCGGTACCGTTCGCAGAACTTCTTGATCATGGTCGACTTGCCGCACCCTGACTGGCCCGAGAGGTAGACAATGTCGCGGAACTCCCCCTTGAGATGGGTGGGCTCGATCAAAAAGTGCTCGTCCGGCGCGAGTTGGATGGACGATACGCCCTTTCGATAGTTGCTGCGGCTCGACCGCGCAGAAGCGGCGGCCGCGGCGGCGGCAGCGGGTCGCTTGCGCTTGCGCGATTTGGACGTGTCCACAAAACTGTCGTCGCTGCCTGACTCGGACTCTTCTTTGGGGGGAGGAAGCAGGGGGTTCCACGCGCCCCGCCTGTCTTCGCCGTGGTCATTGCGCCCTATGCGCCCGCCTTTGGCTTCCATGGCTTCGTGAATGCGCCGCGTGTGCTCCTCATCAGACGGCGCGTCTTCGTCCTCTTCTTCTGAACTGGAAGACGAAGACGAGCTGCCTTCTTTCGCGTCGGGGTCGTGAAACGGGTCGGTCAAAAAAAGGTACTGCCCCGCGCGCGCGCCGCCCTCCACGATGCCAATCGGCCGGTGCTTCTCCGAGCTCCCCCCCGCCGAGCGCTGCAGCCGCAGGGACATGCTTGAAAAAAAAAGGTACGTGAGAGGTGTACACGCGGAGTTTTTTCTCCGCTTGTAGCGGAGTTCCACTGCCAGCAACCAACTTTTTGACTCAAACCATGCGGACGTCGGCGACGCTCGCCATCGAGCTCCAGCAACGTCTGCTCAGTCATAGACAAAAGACGCAGGTCCTGCAGGACCTGACGGCGACAATACACGCCCAGGCGCCGGATGCGCGCGCGCACGCGCGATGGGACGAACGACACCCTCTTGCTCTGCACGATTTGGAGTGGAAGACGCGAGAGGCAGGGAATGGGATTCGAGGGATCAATCCTCGGCCAACGGCTGCGGCGCGCTACCGCGCGGCGGACGGCATTTCGCGCGGCGGCCACGGCACGCTATACCAAAAAACGCGCGGACTGCAGGGTTCCGGCGTGGCGGCAGACCTAATTCGCGCGCCGCCTGGGCTCATGCCTCCGCAGCCCGAGGGCACGGCGTACGGCGCGTACATTACGCCGAGCATGCGTCCGGACATTGACGCCGCGCTGGCGGAGCGCAAGGCGTGGCTGGAGGGCCAGCCCACGGGCCCCGTGGGCGACGCGCGCCTGGCCACCTACAAGTCGCAGCTGCCGTACTCGCGCGTGTCCGAGTACCTCAAGCGCATCAACGACGACGTCGTGGCCAAGAGGATCACGTCCAGCACGCTGGCGTACGCGCGTGCGCTGCCGTCTGTTCTGCGCTCGCTGGCCACGGGTCTCGGCCAAAACGACCTGCTTATGATCGAAAAAGATCTGGAAAACCTCATCAAAACGCTGCGCCAAAACATCAACGAGCGCGGGGCGCCCGAGCTTGCGGGCGCTGTCGGCGAAGCACAGGCGGCCATTGGCGCGAATCCTCCTCCCGCACTAAACGCTGGCTTTGGCAAGCCCCGCCGCGTGCGTGGCGGCGCAGGACCCGCTGCTGCTGCCGCTCCTGCTCCCCCCCCCCCTCCGCGCGCTCCTTTGGACATGTCCAACGTCGTGGGCCCCGTCATCGACTTGACGGGCGATGCGGGCGCGCCGGCGTCGTGGGACAAGACGTTGTCGTACCTGGAAGAAGCACTGGACACGCTCAAGGATTTGATGTTGGCGGCGGACAAGGGCGGGCGCTCGCTGTATCCCAACACGCTGGCGGACACGTCCACGCCGTTTCAGCAGGCACAAGTCAGTGCGCCGTGGCTGGGCTACGACACGGGAAGCCACGGCATGGAGATGGGACGCATGCCCCTGCCGCCCCAAGTGCTGCTGGCAGCCCTGGACAACCACGGACCGCGCACCAACGCGTGGTTCGCAAGCCTGTCTGCACCCTTGCGCGCGGGCATCCGAGGCTTTCGACAACTAGTCGCGAACACCCAGGGCGGAATTGCTGGTTTGATGGCTGCGGCAAGTGCGGCAACCGCTGGTGTGACCTCTGGACTGCGCCGTCGTCGCGGTGTGCAAGCGCAACTCGGCGGGCCAGGCGTTACGGGCGACCTGGCCGACGGCGACGACGCGCAGGAAGCCGTAGCCGAAGAGTCGCAGACATTGCTCTCACGGTTTCAACGGGGTATTGGCGCAGTGTCCGATGCCCTCCACCAACTGGCGGGCACAAACCGAGGCCAGCGTCAGTTGTACGAGATGTGGCGCGAAGCGCACCTCGACTGGACCGACGAGGACGAGGCGGCGGTGCGCCAGGACTTGGGTCTGGACACGTTCGACCCGGACACAGCGGGAGCGCTGCTGTACGACAACGTCGTTCGAGGGCGGCGACCCGAATACACGCCCGGGTTTGCGCAGCGTTCAACCGGCGCCATGACAAACGAGGGGGGGCCAGCAGGCGCAGACGCCGCAGCGGCGGCGGCGGCAGACGCCGGCGTCGCGGCGAACGGCGCGGTGCCGCAACAGCAGCCCGCGGCGGTGCCTGCCGCCGTGGCAGCCAACCCCCCTGCAGCCGCCGCTGCAGCCGGCGCTGCTGCCGCCGCTGCTGACGCCGCGCCCGCACCCGCGCCCGCACCTGGCGCCGGCGTGCTGGGACAAGCGGGGCAGTTCCTGCAGGGTCTCCTGGGGTTACCCCCCGCGGTTCAAGCTGGGCTCCCGCCCGTAATCCCTCCCGCGGTGCAAGGCGCGCCTGCACCAAAACCCCCACGCGCTGCCCCGGGGCCGCTTGCCCCGGCGCCTGCCCCGGCGCCTGCCCCGGCGCCTGCCCCGGCGCC
>Ga0208741_10000660_pt1 | contig 15556 bp, 33 predicted proteins | sample CryBogCBE03Jun09_FD_184576 | JGI IMG/M metagenome (GOLD analysis project Ga0208741, IMG submission 184576) | Freshwater microbial communities from Crystal Bog, Wisconsin, USA - CBE03Jun09 (SPAdes) | ecosystem: Environmental > Aquatic > Freshwater > Lake | place: Crystal Bog, Wisconsin, USA...
CTACGTACATCAGGGGGTGTGACCTGCTGTTCTAGCCATGTACTGACTGCGGATAAATCTTTTATAGTTACTGGGTATGAATGTAGCATGTTGTTAGTCAGCCAAGTAGGCTATTAGATGTAGTTGCGGTTCAGTGTCAGCATTGACCATCTTGTGATCCTGGCGACTGCTAAATTGATATACCTGCCCATCTGCGGGCCAATGATAGGCCTTTTGATCAGGGCCCAGGATATAAGCATCCTTGGGGGCATATATGGGTATGTGTACACGACCATGTCCTGTGATGTCACTGCGCCCCCAAAAGGTCTCTACACCCACGGGTAGCCAGCTGAGCTGTATACGAGCTTGACCCTGGGGGCTGAGCGCACGTAGATCGTTAACCACACCTTCAAGGTATGTGCCCTTGGCTTCGGATAGAAACTCAGTATAATGCTCTTCACCATAGCCCCTATTGACCTTGATCCAGTCCATGGGTGCGTTAAGTCCCCATATGCGTTTATCTGCATCTACATCCAGAGGGTGTGTTAGATTAATACCCACTAGGTCACGTGTCTTTTCGTACTGTTCAGGCACGTGCTTAGTCTGTATATAGTTCCAGTTGGTGTTTAGGCGCACCAGTAGGAGATTCACAGCCCGTTGTAGCTGTTGCGGGTCATAGGATAAAGATAGTTGAGTATACCACATAAGGAAAATATTTATTCAAGATCTTGACCCCACGACTTATTTCCTGTATAATTACACATATGATAGACGAAAACGACGCCCGACTAGAACAGCTGGTCAATGACCTAGATCAAGTGATTATGAATTACGATGACTTTGAACCCCACAATATAGCAGGAGTTCTACTGAGTAGAGTAACGCTCCTAATGAGTGCCGATACCGAAACGGGTAAAGGCTTGTTAAAATTCGTATGGGAAAAGCTAGATGAATTAGGGCAAAGTAATCCAGGACAATACTTATGACAGAAGAACAACAAATGGTTCAAAACCTAGCCAAAGAATACTCAGCACCCAACGGCACCATATTCCACGAACTCAAAACATGGTTTCCGGACAGTGAAAATGACCTTTGGGTAGAGTACAAGAACAAGGCAACAGGACACGTTTACTCCTGCAGATTAGATGCATTTCTGGCCCGTTACCACCCCCACATAAATTCCTAAGTCCGCAAAGCGGTAGCGGCAAAAATTTTTAGCTAGTTGCGTCACGCCATTCGCAAGCCCGCTGACCCATCGGACTTGACTCTGGGCTACAAACAGTGTATAATCGTAGTATGCACACAAGACTCATTATTGCCCTGATCACCCCATTATTATTCAGCTCATGCGCTTATACTCTAGCAAGTACCGCTACAACACTGGCCACAGGCAAGGGTATAGGTGATCACGCACTAAGTACTGGAACAGGCAGTGACTGCAACGTGCTCAACTATCTAAAAGGACTTGATTACTACTGTGAAACTCGTGACATTGCAGAAACCTATAATCGCAATCCATTCTAGTTAAATATACATATAACCAAGGACACAATATGCCACAAGGATACGCAATTATAGCAACCAGCAGTCAAGGACATAGACAAAAGAAGATTGATCTAACCACTGAAAACGCACCAATTACTGATGCAGGTTACGCACAACGGCTAGCTGAATCATACGCAGACGAGCATAACCGATTAGGTACTGCGGGTCATACAGATTGGGTAGGCAGTATAGAATGGTGTGAAACAGGTATTACTACTCTACCTGGATATAACGGTCTGACTAGCATAGAAGCTGGCAGTCAACACACTCCTAATGAGTAAGAACGCTAGACTTCACATGGTAGTCTACTCATTGCTATTAATATTGGGCACACTAGAAGCCGCAATCATTTGGTGTATCCATAACGCTTTATAGTAGTCAAACTCATATATACTTGTATGAGCATGCGACAACGTTATCATACGAACATATTGGCTATACAAGCACGTATAGATCTGTATAGTCGTCTATATATTACCTACAAGCTGGCTAGTGATCTAAACGCATACTACGCACTCATAGATGAACTAGTCACTATTAAACTCGCTATACTAGCACATGAGCGAGTATATGGATGGAATCAATAATGAACACACTACATATAGCCTTAGCACTAGTAGTAGCAACGACATTATGGGTAGCGATCTATATACTATTACAGTATGTATAGCAAGGCCCCGCTGTAGGTGTATAGCACATGTATAAGAACTGCTTGTATCCCTAATGGAAGCTAGACTTACACACGAGTAAACATAATGGGCGGAACCTTATTACTTACTGTATAGCTCGAGTATAGAGTCTATAGATGCACAGTGCAAGACGTTTGAGTATACTCGCTAGATCTACACTAGGCCCCGCTGTACGGTCACGTGCGCACACTATGCATGTAGGATAGGCCCCGCTGTAGAAGGTCTATACATGCTGGGGGATATCTAGATTGAGGGCTTTTGGCGGAGAATTGCGAGTAACCATTTAAACTATGCCCCTCTCGCCCACGAGCCGCCAAATTCTTACTACCGTATGCTCAAAGTGTCAACCTTGATAGTGGCTTACGATCAAGAATCTGCCACACTTTATTGCACTTTTCCACACTTTTCTAGACATTTTTAGCTTGACACCTTGCTTAGATTGATCACTACGCTAGGGGTCATGATCTAGATCACACTTTTCCACATTCTAGAAGACTCTCTACTCGACTGTACGGTGAGAAGTCTGCCTAAACACTTGTAAAGACTAGTAAACCGATATATACTATATACTCATTAGGAGATGACCATGCAGGCTAGTAAGAGTTTTATACAGTTCGCTACTCATGCTGTACATATAACAGTAACTGAGGATCATCATATACGAGTATTCAAGCATAGTGATCGTTGTTGTGACTTTGCCGTGTTTGATAATCAAGATGATGCATGTGATTATATTCTTGAATTAATGCCCTCTACACACTATAAGGTTAGTTTTCCCGAGGAAGATGAGTAATTAATAGTCTTTTAAGGGCCGGAAAAGTCCTGCTAAAACCTGCTTGGTTCAGCAGGTTTTATTTTGGCTCTAACTAGTGTTTTTCAAAAGTCAAATCAAAATTCAATAACCCTGCTGTCAACCAGGTCTTTGTTGTTTTTCTGCCACAGTTAGTTGGCGCTTACCAACTTAGAATCGGTGAGACAGCGGTGACGTCCACCCCCCTCTGTTCGATAGTCTAATTATAGTGCCTTTTGGCTAGTTCGTCAACACCCCTACAGAATGGTCGTGTTCTTTTAGCCACTTGACGTTTTGAGCAGGGTGCGCTATAATACTAACATGAAGACAAAAAGAACTGCTCGTAAAGATTCTAATTTCGTTATCTATTGTGCATTTCACAATGGACTAGCCTACATAGGGCTTACTCGCAAGGGATCTACTACAGTCACAAAGGCTGTCAAAGAACGGTGGCGTAAGCATATAAGCAGAGCTAGACACGAAGACAGGGACTGGGAGCTCTATCGCTATATTAAGAGTGGGAACTGGGACGGATGGACTCATACTGTCTTAGACGTCATACGCGGTCGTGCTGAAGCCTATGCCTACGAGCGTGAGCTGGTCAAGCAGATACAACCTGAACTGAATGACCAGTATCTTTGAAGGGTTATTGACAGCCTCACAAGATCGTGTTATAATTATGACATATTAACAAGGAGCGAACCATGTTTAAACTATTAAGTACTGCCAACCCTAAGATCCAAAAGGGCACTAAGATGGGCTATCTTAGCTTCATCTTACACCTTGCACCTAGTACACTGAGCGGCAAGAACACTTGCCCTAAGGCTACACCGGGTTGCATTGCCGCTTGCCTTAACACTGCCGGGCGTGGTGGTATGTTCAAACGGGGCGAGAATACTAACATGATTCAGCAGGCTCGTATCCGCAAGACAAAGATGTACTTTGAGCAAAGAGATCTGTTCCTTGCTACATTAGAAGCAGACATCCGCAAGGCTATCAAGTTCGCTGAAAAGCAAGGCTTGACACCCGTGTTCCGTTTGAATGGTACTAGTGACTTATCTGTAGAAAAATGGGGCATCATTGAGAAGTTCCCTACAGTACAGTTCTATGACTACACTAAGGTCTTAGGACGCAAGGTTGCGCATCTGCCTAACTATCACCTTACATTTTCTAAGGCAGACGGTAACGATGCTGATGTTGCAGAAGCATTAATGCAGGGCATGAGCGTGGTTGCTGTCTACGACAAGATCCCAGAGGGTGTTCCGAGTGCAGACGAAACTGACTTGCGCTTTTTGGACCCTAAGGGCATTATGCTAGGATTGAAGGCCAAGGGTCGTGCTAAGAAAGACTACAGTGGATTCGTAATCCGCTTGACAGAGGTAGCATAAGGCAGTATAATAGACACATAGACAGTTAACTAAAGGAGCGAAACTTGAGAACTATCACTACAATGAACAACGGTAACATCTACCAAATGGACATTACAGAAGCCATTGAGATCGTAGAAGCCTACAAAAGGGTCAACGGTCATCCTGGTGTACTAGAAGCGGTAATGGAGATGGGTGACAGGGTAGCACTAGACGAGCTACCTACGATCCAGAAGGTGGCCTACAGACGCTTTATGAAAGATATGCAGGCCTTGTTTGCACCGGTTGACGCCTAAGCGATTAGGTAGTATAATTAACACTTAGCAACAAAGGAGCAGAAGATGGAATGTACACATTGCAGAAAATGGCACTTTAAAGGCGTAGAGACATGTAATGTACCGGGTGCGCCAAAAGAGACTCCTTTCAAAGCATAGGGGTATTGACAGAGTTAGGTCTATGTGCTATAATAAGCACATAGACACACAAAGAAGGAGCGAAAAATGGCAAAGTATAACAGAATCAAGCATGTCATAGAACTAGCTAACGAAGTCCTAGATTTCCGTGCAGAACGCGGAGCTGGCTTTGAGACCCTAGAAGCAGAAGACATAGAGTGGATCGGGACAGAAGCCCAATGCAACTATGAAGGTGTCTGCGAGATCCTAGGCATTGCATTACCTGAATCTTTAGGGCCTGTATTAGCAGACTAAATTGAAGGGTTATTGACAGGGTTAGGTCTATGTGCTATAATAAGCACATAGACAGTTAGGAAAGAGTTAAAGGTTACCTACACCGTTAGGCGCCCAGATAGAGGACAGTATCGACGGATACGCTTGAGGATGGGGCATGAAACAGGCACCTAAGACGTGTTGGAGAAGCGGCGGAGTATGTAGGCAGTAATGACCGTAGAGGCCCAGTGGCAGACGTTGCCCTGTGGTAGAGATAGATCTACAATGGTTCCTTTAGCCTTTTCCTAACTGTTAGAGTGAAGGGTACTGCCCAAAACTTGGTGAGGATTGCACGGTAGCGCCGGCGGTAAATGGCTAATGGAGACGTTCTGTTAGTTACACCATTCCAAAAGATGCCAAGAAGTGGAGTCTCATGTGTCGAGCGATCAGAGACTTTGGACAAAGGGAAGCTCCAGTGCATTTCACTGTAACAGTTTAAGGCAGCTCAGGCCAAGTGACCCTGAGTCGTAAGTCCAATCTAATTCATGGCATAACCCTATGCGGCGTAGGGTTGTTGACAGGCTAGCCAAAATGCAGTATAATAAACACATACACAAACAGGAGCCTATATGTTAACAAACTGCGTCGCTAAAGCTAAACTAGTTTTTAATAAAAAACTACAGTCCTACAAACTAGTTGTCGCATTTAATGCACACAAAACAATTAAAAAAGTAGGTAATACAGAAGTAATAAAATATAACTTCCCTACACAATCTAAATGTGCATATGTTAGCGGGGACTTACTTGCAGAAAATTTGTCTGTAGAGTTAGCTAAAGTATTACCTAATGTCTACAAAACAATACGCACAAACAGTGTAGAATTTGTGGAATAAAAACAACACTAGAGTGCGTAGGGTCTTTGACTTTACGTGCTCTCTATGTTATAATTAATTTTTAAACAGCAATAGGAGCGAAAACTATGCAAACAGTAACATTTAACACTAGCGGAGACGGCTACTGGTCTACTACAGCTAAAGCAGTAGAGATTGTAGACATGCAACTAGGCTATGTAGCAGACGACAAAGATTTTGGCGAGCTGTGCGTGTACTTTAACACTAGTACTTGGGACGTTAACACAGACGGACTTATTTACACAGACAGCGCATTTATAGAAGACTTGCGTACATTCCTAGCAGAGCATAATTTAAACACAGACGTAGACTACAGCGAACAGGGTATGCAGGGCGACAATTATGTTAGCTTAGACGTTACAGGCGGCTTTATTGCTAGCTGGGAAGCTAAATTTGGAGAAGTATGTTTAACAGCCTAGTGCAGTGGGCAGGCACTGCCTGCTTCCTATGCATGTACACTATAATGAGCTTCTTCCCTGCTTATAACAGCTACAGCATCCTAGCAGGATTCTGTGGGGGGACGCTGTACATGGTATGGAGCCTGCGAGTGCGCAACTGGCCCCAAACCCTAACAAATTGCGTGTCAATCACCATATGCGCTATAGGGTTATATAAAGCATTTGGTTGACAGGCCACCATGGATCTAGTATAATACTAACATCAACACACAAAAGGAGCGAAACTTATGTATGATATCGTAAACAACCCAATTCCCCGTAGCGGATTCTTTGCAACTCCAGACAGCCTAGAAGACTTGTTTGCCTACGTCAACTCTATGTCGGGTGCAGAGCGTACAGTGGCAATGACTGTGGCAATGATGGCTCTTAACTTGTCTAACAAGCTCGTAGAGGACAAGATCCTGTCTAAAGAAATCTTTTGCCAATAGGTTGACAGCCTAGCCAAAAGCCTGTATAATTAAGACTTACACAAACACACTAGGAGCGAAAAATGGGTACACGATCAATGATTGCTATTGAAAATCCAAATACCAAAGTGGTTAAGGCTATCTACTGCCACTGGGATGGTTATTTGGAGCACAATGGCTCTATCCTCAACAAGCATTACACAGCAAGCCCTAAGGTCAACAACCTGATTGCATTTGGTGACTTGTCTAGCCTGCGTCCAGAGATTGGGTCAGAGCATCCCTTTAGTCGCATAGATACTAAGATGACAGACGCTGAATGGGACGAGCTCTACGGCGATATGTGTACCTTTTACAAGCGTGACCGAGGCGAGACGGGTGCAGACTATAAGCGTTTTGAGTCAGCCAAAGAGGCAGTAGCACACTATGACGGCAGCTGGTGCGAGTACTTCTATCTGTTCAAGTACGATGAAGACTTGGAAACAGGCAACTGGTACTATCGTACACGCGAAAACGGTCGTTGGAAGCGTTTGGAAACAGCCCTTAAGAAGTTTAAGAAAGACGAAGTAGCATGACAGGTTTTGAATCAAAGAGGGCTTCGGCCCTTGACAAGCTCGATACAGAGTGGATTGAACTACGCGATCAAGTCTTAGAGCAGATCGTTAAGGATGTGAATGACGGTGACCTCTCAGCGATTGAAGAACTGTTGGTTTATTGCAACGAAACAGCCATGAGACACTACCTGCCCGAAGTTGACGACTCTGAAGAAGAGTAGTATAATTAACACTTAGCAACAAAGGAGCGCAACATGAAAAAAGTCAAAGTTGAAACATTGATTGTTCAGGAACTTGAAGTCCCAGAGGATTGGGGTCGTGAAGAAGTCTATGACTTCCTTGCCGAGTTCCAATCATTCCGCACAGCGTTCCAGGGTGTGAGCAACGAAGATCAAACAGCCCGCATCGTTGATCTGGGTGTCTTAACCGAAGAAGTAACAGAACTAGGAGATGAAGCATATGACGACTGAACGATACTCTATGAGTGATGTAGCCTACGACATTGAACAGCTATACATTGAGGGCTATAAGCCTAAATCAATCGCTGTCCAACTAGAGATTCCTTTGAGCATGGTCTACGATTGGATCGAATCCAACGGTGTTACATCTGAAGAAGATGTTGTAGAAGAGCCACAGAACGAGATCTACAGCCCCTATAACGGCGCTTGACACTTTGGGCTAGCCCTGCTATAATAGAACTATAGTAAGGAGAGCGAGATGAAGATTGTAATTAAAGTTCCAAAGCAGGTTAGGGCACACATTGTCCTGTTCTGCAAGGATACACCATTTAAGCCTAAACGGGTAGAGAACAAGTTGGCCTACAAGCGTAAGCCCAAGCACAAAGGACGCGACTATGAATGAACATGATCGTAGCAACTTAGAGTTCTTGCTCAACGCCAGTCCTGATGTGATTAAGGATTGGGAAAGCAAGGTAGAAGCTGATGACATTGAGTATGCCCAAGAGCTTCTAAACCAATTTGCTCTCGAACTACGCGAACAGGCTTTGGCCCTCAAAATTGAGTGCAAAATGACGTTGGAAAGTAATTACCCTGAAGCAAATAGGGTTATTGACAGGATCCGGAAACTCTAGTATAATACTTACTTACAGACACAAAAGGAGCAGAGATGAACATAGCAACATTAGAGCAGTATGTAGAAAACAAGAACAAGTGGCGTGCCGTATTCAACCAAAAGCCTTTGAGCCTGTTAAACGGTGCAGATCGCCAAGCCATTGCTGATGGCATTGACAGCGAAATGAGCCCAGAGAACTTGACCTGCGATGGCGAACTGCCTGCGTCAGTGGTTCGTGCAAAGATGCGTAATCTTACTCGTTGTGCTGAGGAATTGCTCAGCATTGATCCTTCAGTAACCTTTAGCGAAATGGGAGTTTAATATGCCAAATTGGTGCAATAACACAGTAGAGATTGGTCACAGCGACCCTGCCAAGATTCGTGAGTTAGTTGCGGCGGTTAATGAAGGCAAGTTCTTGAACTACTGCAAGCCAGTGCCAGAAGCCCTACAGATTGTAGCAGGGCGAGTTGGTGATGACGCAGACCCTGAGCAGATCAAACTGCAAGAGCAGACCATGCACAATCTCAGCACCTATGGTTATGCCAATTGGTACGACTGGTGTGTGAATGAATGGGGCACCAAATGGGATGTCAATGCCATTGAAACTATTGAACTAGAAGGGGATGTGGATCACATTACCTTTGGATTTGACTCAGCATGGAGTCCACCTACAGGTGCTATGGAGTATTTGATGGACCAAGGGTTCACAGTCAGGCTCTACTACTACGAGCCCGGCATGGCCTTTGCTGGCATCTTTGACGAGAATGGCGATGACTGCTATGACATCGGCGGACTGACTAGTGAAACAGTCAAAGACGCTATCCCAGAGGTCCTAGACGAGATGTTTGGAATTTCAGAAACGATTGCTAACTACGAAGAAGAAGAAAATGAAAACGAATAAAGAACTAAACACTGAGCACGATCAGAAGCAGACTGATCGAGTGCGCCCTAAACAGTCCGAGTATGATTTCACAGCCCTAGAAGCAGTAATTAGACAATGGGTAAAGGCGCATGAGTAAGCTGAACCTATTTGGTAGGCCTTGGGTTGTATTTGATCCCAGTAACAAAACCCATAGGTTACACTACCATAACTTCGTTCAAACCGGATCCTGGGGGCAATGCCCGTTTCGATTCGTAGTTGACGAAGATCACGGGGATTTGGTTACAATGATTCAGCGAACTCTAATTAAATTCTACACTGAGAAAGAGTTCGGAACTGTTGTGAAAAAGCCACAAACTTTGGTTCGCCAAAAGAAGAAGTAAATGGTTGACAACTAACCATAATAGTTGTATAATTAGGACATGCAGAAGAGATTGGCTCTAATGCATATTTTTAACACACACAGAAGAGGTATTTTAAAATGGCTACAGATAAATTGTTTACAGTTGTTGGTGTATCTAAACTCGCTGGCGAGTACAAAGTTCGCTTTGCCAATGATACAATGCGTGTCAAGGTTCTTGAGAAGCACGGTCACGAAGACACTCGTTTGGTACAGCTGGATTCAGCAATGACCAAATACGATGCTGTTAAGACTATCGCTACATGGCCTGAGTTTGCTGATGCAAGTGCTCAGTCAGCGATTGCAGAGTACTTGGACGAGAAGGCTCCTAAGACTACAGCAAAGGCTCCTGCTAAAGCTGTTAAGGCCACAGCACCTAAGGCTAAGGCAACTGCAAAGGTTGCTGTAACTGAGGACGAAAACGCTCCTTTCTAAGCTATGCCGTTTATCCAGTACGAAGTATGGGGGATCACCGATCAGCATGAAGAGCTGATCGAGTGCGTTCCTACCCTAAAAGAAGCAGAAGAGATCGCAGAAGTTGAACGAGAGTTCTGCGATGAGGTTTACATACTGGAAGACACGGATGATGACCTTAAAGAAGTAAGGCGATATCAGGGCCTATAGCTCAGTTGGTTAGAGCAGAGGACTCATAATCCTTTGGTCCCTGGTTCGAGTCCAGGTGGGCCCACCATTCAAAGGTGTTGTGGCGACGCAACACCTTTTCTCTTGACTAGATCCCCAAAATGCCTTATAATTATGATTCGAAGGCGACGGGATGGACGGCATCGCTGGGCATACCAATAATACCCTTTCATCCTCTAGGGTTATTGACAGTTTGGCTAGATTCAGTTATAATAATGACATAGCAAGACAAAGCAGGAGTCCAAAATGAAAACAGTTATTATCACATATTTTGGCAAAGAGTACGACTACCCTTTGCTCTCTGCCGAGGACATTGGTGACGACTACATCATTCGTTTGTTCAAGTATGAATTCAGCGTTCAAGGCTATGAACAATGTTACAATAACACCCGGCGTTTTCATTTTGTTACTACCCTTGAAGAACTGGCAAAACTGGTTGACGCCCAGCCCAAACCGCAGTATAATATACACATACAAACAGCAAATAGGAGCGAACACTATGAGCAACGAATTTAAGAGCTGGGAAGAGATGTCCGTGCTAGAGCAATATGCCTGCCAATACTGGGATATGTATAAGGATGCCTATGGCGTTCGCCCACGCGGTATCGATACCACCAACTGGACTGAAGCAGAGTTTGAAGCTGAGTTCGTTCAGTTGAGCCGGACTATTGAAGCCAACTACAAGGACCAGTTAGAGTCCGAAGCTCGTGCCGTTGTGGCATTTGAAGATCGTGTCACTAACCTCATGCACACCAGCACCAACCGTCAGCGAGTGATTGCATGGCTGATGGATGCTGAAGGCGCCAATGGCGACTACGAGTATTTCTGTTTCACTCAGGGCTTGCCCTATGGTTACTTCAATAAGGAGACAGTATGATTACACAAGAAACCCGTGATAACTATGATACCAGTCATGGTTCACCATTTGATCGTGGCTCAGCAGACAGTTGGTACTCACGTCCTCGCAATCCACACAGGGGTGGCGTAGGTGGCGACAGTGGCCCACGCATCACAGAGCTTACACCTGCTGAAGTGCAGGCATACCTAGCAGGCTATCAGTATAACGAACAATTTGGAGGCAAGAAAGATTATGATTGATCAACTTACACTGGCGTTCTTATACACATGGCCCTTATGGGCGTTCCTAGTGCTACTACTTGTGGCCATCATTGTAGAAGAAGGCATTACCCACTATCGTCGTAGGGTTATTGACAACCCTACCCTTTGGTAGTATAATTAAGACTTAAACAACACATAGGAGCGAAACATGGGTTATTTTACAGATTGTGATTTTGATTCAACACTGGACATGATTGATTGTGTGAATGAAGTTGTGGAGCGTCATGTACGCAAGATGGAACGCTCGAGCCCTACCGAGCTGGGCTTGGATGTGCGCTGTGGTCCTGTGTACATTGACAGGGATGAGGAAGTGATTGCTGTGAGCCACTCCAGCGCCATCGACTACTATGGTGGCTTCGAATACATCAAAGAGGACGAGGGTCGCAAGACTTGTGGGGATTACACTTTCTTCACTACTGAGTCCAGCAGGGTGCAAGACTGCTTTGATCACCTCAACGAAGAGGTTGACACTGAGTAAGATTGGCTGTATAATTAAGGCTTAAACACACACAGGAGCGAAGATGAAAACCATTCAAGAAGTTAACCAAGCTATCATGTTTGGCAATTGGACCAACACTGAATTGTCCAGCATGATCGATGCAGTCAAATGGAATCGCGGACGCCTTGCTGAGCGCACCAAAGCATCAATCTGCGTAGGCGATAATGTCGAGTTTACCAGCTCAAAGACCGGACGTGCCATGCGCGGTTTCGTTACCAAAATTGCCATTAAATACGTCACAGTCAACACAGGCATGGGCTTGTGGAAAGTTCCGGCCAATATGCTTACAGTGGTTGACGCTGAGCTGGCTTGACAGTATAATAACTACTTCAACAACACATTATAGGAGCGAAACTTATGATTACAGCAGAACAGATTGCAAAGGGCAAAGAGTTGGCAGAGCAGGCTTCATTGGCCGCTTACCAAAAGATGGGCGGCGACATGTACGCATGTGGCTTTGCTTGGGTAGACGTCTATGTGGATCGTACTAACTCAAAGCAGGCCAAAGAGTTGATTGCCGCAGGTTTCCGCAAGGACTATAAGCCCAAGTGCTTGAGCATGTGGAACCCAGGTGGACTTGGTGTGCAGAATGTAGACATCAAAGAAGCGGGTGCAGACGCTATGGCCACATACCTGCAGGCACTAGGCTTGAAGGCCTACGCAGGAAGCAGGTTAGACTAATGTTTGCATCGGTCCTAGGCTTTATGGTCATCGTGGGTCTAGGACTCATGATGATCGAACTGGTAGGCATGTTTGCTCTCTTGTTCTTTGGCTTGATCATATTCATGGGACCGTTCCTGTGGATGAAGATCTTATTTGGCGTAGGTGTAGTCATTTGGTGTCTAGTAAAATGAAGACGATCTACATCATAGCCGCTGTGATAGGATCCCTAGTCAATTTGGCCACTGACAGTGAAACAGCCTTGTTTATGGCAGTGTTGGCGGGTTTGGCATTAGTCCAAATGGCGTTGACAGGCCAATGATTAGACAGTATAATTACTACTTCAACACAACACATAGGAGCGTAACTTATGAGCAGAATTATTAATGCATTGGATTTGGGAACAACTAAGAGCCTAGAGCAGGCGCCAGTGACCAAAGTACTTACAGAAACAGATGAAGAGATCATGCAGAGACTTGCTGATCGCTTTGAGATTCTAGAAGACATGACACGTGCTGTTAAGAAGGGCGATGTCAAGGCTATGATCGTAACAGGCCCCCCAGGCGTAGGCAAGAGCTTTGGTGTTGAGAAAGTCTTGTCAAAGCATGACGTATTTGCCAACGTTGCGCAAGACGGCAAGTTGAAGAAGTATCAAGTGGTTAAAGGTGCAATGAGTGCGCTTGGCTTGTACTCAAAGCTGTATGAATACTCAGACAAGAAGAGTATCCTAGTGTTCGATGACTGTGACTCAGTACTGTTAGATGACTTGAGCTTGAACATTCTAAAGGCTGCTCTGGACTCAGGTAAGAAGCGTATGATCCACTGGAATACGGATAGCCGTTTGCTTAAGGATCAAGGCGTACCAAACTCATTCGAGTTCAAAGGTGGTGCTATCTTTATTACCAACATCAAGTTCGAGCACGTGCGCTCAAAGAAGCTGAAGGATCACTTGGAAGCTATCGAGTCACGTTGTCACTATTTGGACCTTACTATCGACACAGAGCGTGAGAAGATCCTCCGCATCAAACAGGTAGTACGTGACTGTGGTATGTTGGACGAGTACGAACTAGACGAAGTTGCCAAGCAACAGGTTGTAGACTTTGTACAGACTAATGCCGCTAAGATGCGCGAGCTGAGCCTGCGTATGGTATTGAAGATTGCAGATCTGCGCATGACATTCCCTAGCAAGTGGGAAGCTGTAGCAGAAGTAACATGTATGAAAGGCAGTCGCTAAGAACTGTTGTAGTATGGACTAGCCAACGATTCGCTCCCGGCAACTAGTCCACCAAGAAACCCAAGTCCCTACGGCAAAGGTTTCTTAGCCCTAAACTCGTAAGCCCGATTCGCTCCCGGCATGTTTAGGGCTTTTTTTTTGACCAAAGAGCCGCCAGTTGACTGGGTTATTATTTGGCAGTATAATAGATACATAGCAACAAAGAAACAAAGGAAACACAATGAGATCAGACACAATCACAGTAGCAGACCTAATCCGTATCTTAAACAAGGTAGACCCTAGCCTGCCCGTAAAGATGGCTATGAATCAAGAATACGAGTGCGAAGTAGATGCCAGCATGGTAGGTGTTCGTGAGTACGACGAAGGTCCTGTACTCTACATCAACGACTGCCTAAACGCATACGAGATCGATGACACGACCTATGATGCAGAAGGTCGTGTAGTTGACTTGAGCGACACCTTCTAGTATAATATACACATACACACAACACAGGAGCGAACACTATGTTACAAGCTAAAGAACTAGACACTAAGCCTGCAGGGTTCTATGCGTATGCGGCAGCTAGAGATGCTAGCATGAAGAGCTATGCATGCTCTACACGATACACACTAGAAGAGCGTACTAGAGCACAGCGTACACAGCTAGGCTTAGAGCTAGCCTACACGAGTACAGCGCAGTACATTACATACCGTAAGAAGTTCGTAGTCGTCAAGCTAGAAGGTGCCCGTGTGCGTTGCAGACACACTCTACGCAAGCTAGAAGAACAGTATGAGCGGGAAGGCATTGAGAAAACTGTCACAGCACAAGCCGTCAGCTACCGGATACCGAAAAGATAATTTCTGCGAGGGGTGGGGGGCATATAAACAAAATGACTGTTGCTAAAACGCAACAGCGCATGCAAATTTCACCCACCGAGTAGAAATCACCTGGATGAATCTAAAAGTACTTCTCTATATTTTTTTACGCGAATCTCAGTGCGAAGCACAGGACCCAATCGGGGGCCTCAAACTAGCTAAAAATTCACCCCGCACCGTCAGCTAAGTACTTGACACATTTTTTTTACAGCCAAAAAAATAGGTCCCTAAGGACCCATTCTTTATTCACCTTATAGTCGTTAGTTAAGTATAGTGTCTAATGTTACATTAGAGTTGTTACGAGCACCGTCTACTCCACTAGCACGTATCCACGGCACACTAGTACCACTTGCAAATAACCATCCTGAGCTTGTAGGATCTTGGAATAGAGTCAGGCTATGTCCTGAAATCTTGCCCACCACGTATCTAGCTGAGTTATTGTCTGTACAGTAAAAGAACATGTAACCATCTGGGCAGTTACCATAGTAGTACTGTCCATTAGGATCTACTTGTGCGGCTGTTGTACCATTGGCGTTTTTAACCAAGTATCTATGTGGATTAATTTGTTTAACGACGTCAGCCTTATTATTGCTTAGACCCAATATGTTAGCTGTAATTCTCAAGTGTTCTACTCCACCAGTAATAGTCACTTGAAATACATAACCCAGCACGGTTGGATTTTGTCCACTATCACTAGTAACTGTGGCAAACACACTTGATCTGTAACCACTACCTGGATTAGTCACTACAAATGTAACATTACCACTGGCAACTGTGGCTGTTGCTGTGGCCTGTACACCACCTGGTTCTTGTGGTGCATCTACGACCACTGTA
>Ga0208741_10000661_pt1 | contig 15551 bp, 13 predicted proteins | sample CryBogCBE03Jun09_FD_184576 | JGI IMG/M metagenome (GOLD analysis project Ga0208741, IMG submission 184576) | Freshwater microbial communities from Crystal Bog, Wisconsin, USA - CBE03Jun09 (SPAdes) | ecosystem: Environmental > Aquatic > Freshwater > Lake | place: Crystal Bog, Wisconsin, USA...
GTTATAGTGATGGCAGACTGCCATCACTATAACTGATAAAGAAGTGATGAATGTGGCACAGCGAAAGATTGCTCTGTACGACAAAAAAGGGGAACAGCACTACGATATCATCTCTGCTTTCATAAAAAGTATGCGTGGAAGTGATCCCAATGGTGCGGTATATTGGTTGGCAAGGATGATAGAAGGAGGGGAGGATGTGCAGTTTATTGCAAGGCGTATGCTGATATTTGCCAGTGAAGATGTTGGTAATGCCAACCCGAATGCGCTGCTATTGGCCAACGCTACCTTTGATGCAGTGAGTAAGATTGGCTATCCCGAAAGCAGGATTATTCTATCGCAATGTGCTGTTTATCTGGCCTCTTCTGCAAAGAGTAACGCCTCTTACGAAGCGATCAGCAATGCTTTGCAAACAGTGCAACAGACTGGAGACCTTCCTGTCCCACTGCACATCCGTAATGCACCAACCAAGCTGATGAAGAATATGGGTTATGGAAAAGATTATAAATACTCACACTTGGGAGAAGGTAATTTTATCAATCAGGAATACTTGCCACCAAGCCTCGAAGGAACCCCCTTCTATAAACCCGGTAATAATGCCCGCGAAAATGAACTACGCAAGTTCCTGAAAGATAGGTGGGACAAGAAATATGGATACTGAGTTAGTTATGAGTTATGAGTTATGAATTATTTATTACAAATTGGCTTCACTCATAACTCATAACTCATAACTTATAACTCACAACTATTCCTCCTCTTCTTCTCTTTGTTTTGCTATTGCATTGTTTAAATAGTCGGTAGGTGCCTTGCCAAACTGTTTCTTGAATGATTTGGTAAATGACGATGGACTCTTGAAGCCTACTTCAAAAGAAATCTGAGATACACTATGCTTTCGTTCAAGTAGTAATTGCATGGCTTTGTTCATCCTGATAAAATAGATAAACTCAACAGGTGTTTGCCCGGTGATTGCCTTAAGCTTCCGGAACAAATTACTTCTACTCATGGCCACCATACTACCTAATTCCTCTACGCTAAACTCTTCATTGTCCATATTCTTGTTGATGGCAGCAAGAACATTATTCATAAACTCTTCGTCTAGCGGATTATGTGTAATGTTTTTAGGGATTACCACACCACCTTCTGTTTGTACAAACCGTTCAATAAAACGCTTCTTTGCTTCAATAAAGTTCTGCACTTTCACACGCAGTACGTCAGGATAAAAAGGCTTGGGCACATAATCATCAGCACCTATCTTAAGCCCTTCAAGTGTATTGTCAACAGTTGCTTTAGCAGTTAATAGTATAATAGGGATATGACTGATGAGTACGTTGGTCTTTATCTCTTTACAGAGGGTAATACCATCCATCTCAGGCATCATCACATCAGAAATTATCAAATCGGGTTCATGATTATCTAAGTATGCAAGCGCCTGCACTCCATTCTCGGCACGAACAATATTATATTGATTCTGGAATACCATTTCAAGATAATCCAATACTTCCACATTGTCATCCACCAGTAAGAGTGTATCTTTTGCCTTGCTTCTGTCCAGATGCTCACCTTGCGAAAGAATAGAATCATCCACCAGGTCATTGATGTCGTAGTCAAAAACATATTTCTGCTCTATCACAACACTTTCTTTGTTGGTTGCAGAGGAGGTAGCGTCAATGGGCAAATAAAAGGAGAAGCTAGTCTTCACACCCGGCTCACTCTTAGCGGTGATGATACCACCATGTAGTTCTACCAAGCTTTTGGTTAATGATAAACCCACTCCAGTACCTTTCAGGGCATTGTTACTTTGGAAATACCGATCAAACAAGTGGCTGAAATCTGTATCAGAGATACCCTTTCCATTATCTTCTACCGAAACCTGTAGCCATTGTTGGTGACTGCTTGGTGGGGGAGAAGGTAATTGCTGACTATTGCACAAGTGCATTGTAATAGTGATAGAACCTTGTTGTGGCACATATTTAAAAGCATTGAAAAGAAGATTGTTCAACACCATCTCCATCTTGCCGGCATCTGCATGTACAAGATAGCTTTCTTTGTCAGCGGTGATCGTAAATTCAATTTCTTTCTTTTGAGCAAGGTGCTGAAAGTTTTGATAAATATCTTTTACAAAGCCCAGCATCTCCACTTGTTGCGGCTTCAACTGTAATTTCCCTTGATCTAGTTTCTGAAAGGTCATCAACTCGTCAATCAGGTAGAGTAATTTTTTACTGTTTCTATTGATTAGTTGTGCTTTATGCCTCACATCGCTATTGATGGCGTCACTAGCTAGTATTTCCTCCGATGGTCCTAGAATCAGTGAAAGGGGCGTTCTGAATTCATGGGATATATCAGTAAAGAACTGGGTCTTTAATGCATCCAGGTTCTTTAGTTGATTCTTTTCTATCTGCTCATACCTAAGCTGGTGTTTTTGCTTTATCTGATCCAGAACATAGATAGTAAAATAGTACAGGAATGTAATGGCGAGCGTAATATAAATAAGGATTGCCCACCATGTCTTCCACGGTGGAGGAAGTATGGTTATCTTCAATTCTACTGGATTGTCATTCCATATTCCTAAATAGTTGGCAGCTTTTAGTTTAAAGGTGTAGGTGCCTGGGTCGAGATTGGTATAAGTGGCACTCCGACTACTAGTTGTTGCTTGAATCCAGTCTTTGTCAAAACCTTCCATTTTATAGGCAAACATGTTTTGCTCGGGATTGGCAAAGTGTAGAGCGGCAAAGTCGAGGGTGAAAACATTATTCTTATAATTAAAAATAAGTTTCTTAGTATTTGATAATGATTGATTTAAGATTACATCTCCATTAAACGCCTCATCTATTTTTATGGACTGATTAAAAAGCTTTACATCCGAGATAGCAACATCTGGCAAATACTTATCTTCTGCAATGGCTGCGGGATCAAACTCGATAAATCCATCAGAAGTACCATAATAAAACTGGTGCCGGCTAAGCTTATAACAGCAGCCATGATTGAAATATAAGTTGGGTAAATAGTTTTGAAAGATCTCGGAAGCAATGTCAAACTTCACTAATCCTTTGATGCTACTGATCCAGAGATGCCCATTATCATCACTAAGTATTCCATTGACGGATTTATCGGGCAATCCATTCTGAACAGAGTAGTTCTTGAATGTTGCATTTGCAATTCCTTGTATTCCTACATTGGGTAATGTCATTTTGGTCAATCCGCTTTCTGAGCCAATCCATAAAGTGTTATCAGGATATTCTGCAACGCTATAGATGGTGCTTCCAAATACGCCTTCATTATCGCTCTTGCTTGTAACAAAGATTGGGGTATCTGTTTTGGTGTTGATAAAAGCAATTCCTCCATTCTCAAACCCTACCCATATATTGCCACTGTGATCTTCGAAAATAGAGCGCACAAAGGGGGAAGTGAACCCTTTGGCTGTGGTAAACTTGGTTGCATAGCTTTGGATTGTTCCATTGTTATCTATCCTGAACAAACCATTATTAGTGCCTACCCATACATTGCTTTTTCGATCCTTACACATCGCAAAGACTGCATTGCCTTGTAGGATGTTCTGATAGTTAGTACCATCACCATTAATCTGAACAATCCCATCAAGCGTACCAACCAACACATTGTCTTTATTGATGATGACCGACCTTGTTCCATTATAAAAGGAATTGTCTGGTTTGAAATTAAAGGAACGGGTATTGTCGTTGGTTGTGTTGTATTTGTAGAAACCCGATTTGTAGGTAGCTAGCCAAATATCTTTTCCATTGGCCGAATAGATGCCACGAACCTGGTCCGTTATCTTCAACCCGCTAAAGCTGTAGTAGTTGAACGGCAAAGCAGATAACAGGAGGTTGTTTAATCCTACTTCTGTGCCACACCAAAGTACATTCGTTTTGTCGATAAATACACAATAGACCCTGTCGCTGCTGATGCTTCTTTCGTTTACGCTACTGTTACGATAATAGTCGAGGGAAGCATTGGCTGTGCCGAGTTTGCTGATTTTAGCTAATCCTTTTTCTGTGCCCAACCAGAAATCACCAATGGAAGATTTACGGATGTCGAATACCTGCGTATTCTCTAAGGATTCATCTCCCGCTTTATATTGATTCAGGTATTGAAATGCACCGTATGATTCCCCTTTAGTATGAGGTAATTTCAGTAATCCGCTACTTGCAGTTCCTACATATAAATCTTCATTGTCTTCCAGCAGGCTCCATATCTTGTCGCCATAAGCATTGGGTTTTATTTGTAAATTAAAGAAATCGTATTTGCCAGAACCAAGGTTAAAATGCACCAGACCTTTGTCTGTTGCCAGCCATAAATAGTCATTCTTTCCTAAAATGATCTTGGAGACATTGATGTTTAGGGGCGCATTCGGAAACTGTTTGAATGAGTTTGTGGCGGGATTATATTGCATCAGGCCAAGCTTGCCACCTATCCAGAGTAATCCGTCTTTATCAAAAACAAGGCTGTTTACACGTTTCGATTGTTGGGTAATCAGTCTATTAGGCAAGCTGTAGTTGACAAATGTCTCTTTCTCTTGGTCAAATTTACTGAAGCCTTCGTTGGTGCCAATCCAGATATTATGCGATGCATCTTCGGTGATGGTATAAGCCCAGTTGCCCGAAATGCTATTGTTGTTTTTTGTTTTGAAGAAATTCTTGAAACTATAACCATCATAACGGCAGATGCCGTTCATGGTGCCGATCCAGAGGTATCCATTGTGATCTTGAAAGATAGAGCGAATCCGCTCATCGGGCAATCCGTTGGAGCTGAAAAATCTTTTGAAGAGCAGATTGGGTAAAATTGCATGGTTATCAGCATAAATGATCGGGTCGCCAGCATAGGCGGAACCTCCTCCCAAGATGCTACAAATGAAAATAAGAAATGCGTATAGTTTATTCATTATTTATACAACCGTTTTGTTAGTGCAATCGTTTTCGAGGTGTAAAAATAAGTAAAGAATGTGTACTAACTTTTTAATTGATAAACACAAGTGACAACCTAGACACCAAATGCGACAAACGAGGTCTAGGATGCGGCAATCTAAACCCCAAATATGATAAACGAGGTCTAGGATGCGACAACCTAAATACCAAATGCGACAAACGAGGTCTAGGTAGCGACAACCTAAACCCCAAATGTGATAAACGAGGTCTAGGTAGCGGCAACCTAGACACCAAATGCAATAAAAGAGGTCTCAAAAATACTGTACATTGTAAGGTATTGACTTAATTGTTGTGCCGTCAAAAGCGTATAAACCAGACTTTGCACTGGACTGGCTTCGAATGCATCAATTTAATTGTACGTTAAGCTACAATAAAGTCAATCTTTCCTCGTTAAGTAAATGTCAGCTCCTTTTATCTACGTTATGATTAAATTATGATATTTATGCCCTTCAAATCTTATTTAATTGTTCTCACACTGCTGTTGTTATCTTTTGTTTCCAATGCTCAATATCCTAATAACGAAATTAAACCCTACGAGCCTCCTGTGTTTTCTAGATACAATGCTGTTACATTGGGGTCGCAATTAGGAAGTAGTATTACAAGTACTGCAAAAAGTTATGTTTTTTATAATTTCAATCAGATTTCCATTTCGGATAGAGTATATACAACCTCCTACTCAGAGTATTATAAAGATGAAAATAACTATTTTCTGAGCCATTACCTCACCGCACAAGTGTTTTTAAGTTACAAAGTGCAGCCCCTTTTCATAATGGGGTTGGGATATAAATACAATAACAACTTTGTAAGTGACCAAAAGCAAAACTTTATTCAATTTAAGGTGGAAAAGACTTTCACATGGTAAAAGAATCTGGCACAGCTGTATCTGATTCATTTGAATTCTGGAAGAACTTAGGGGATATGAAAAGAGTTGCATTTGCATATCTGTTCATTCTGCTCATTATTTCGCTTATATGGAAGCCTCTGTTTGCCTTTCTTGCTTTGCTTGCTACTTTTCAACTATTCTTCCTGTTGGTTACTTTTTATAAGGGGTTTCTTTTCTTCTTGTCTCCCAAAAAAGAACAGGAACTTGCTTTTAATAAGATAACTCATTATCCAACATTTAATATTCTTCTGGCCAATTACAAAGAAAAAGGAGAAACAATAGAGCAGTTAATAGGAAATATTGGCAAGATAAATTATCCAAAAACGCATATCAAAGCGTTTTTGATTATTCAGGAAGATGATGTGACTACGTTGGATGCAATTTCTGCATTGCAACTGCCCTCTTTTGTAGAGCTGTTAAAAATTCATCCAGTAAGGAAGGGAGAAGTACAATCGAAATCTAGGGCTTTGAACTGCGCACTCAAACATTGTGACAACGACATTGTTACCATCTTTGATAGTGAGGATGAGCCAGATATAAACCAGTTTTTGAAGGTGGCATACATCTTCGAAGCAACCGATTATGATGTGGTGCAATGCAGTATTGGTATTTATAACTCGAATCAGAACTTTATCAGTCGGTTCTTCTCTGCTGAGTTTCGTTGTTTCTTCGAATACCTTCTGAGCGGGATTGATAGAACGGAAAAATGGAATATGCCGGGACTTTATTTACCATTAGGGGGGACATCGTTTTATGTTAAGAAGCCAATTATGCAAAAAATTGGACATTTTGATATGTTTAATCCTACGGAGGACCTCATTTTTAGCTCTTCTGTTTACAAAAATGGAGGTAAAATTGGTCACCTGCCAAGTATGACCAGAGGAGAAGCCCCTGTTTTGGTAAAACAATTGCTTAATCAACGTACCCGTTGGGTGAAGGGGTTTATTATTTCCACTTGTGTAATGAACAGAAACATTATTACTACATGGAGGCAAATTGGGTTCTTCAGATGGTTATCCTTTAACTTATGGACCTTAGGTTCGGTAATTGCGCTTGTTTCTCCTATCTTTTTCATTCTTACTATTTTATGGTTGATTCTTCAATCACAGATTTTCAATTCCTTTTTTCCTTTTTGGTTGTCAATTATTGGCTTCTATGGATTGATGGTGATTGGTACTTTCATCAGTATTTCTATATTTGTGGTGGCCTCTTTAAAATATAAGCGGTATAAAGATGCTTTATTAACCCCTTTATTTCTTTTATTTTCCAATATTCTGTTGACAATCGCCTGTTACAAGGCTCTGTATCAATTGATAACAAAGCCAAATATGGCATGGAGTAAGACGGAACATGGATTGGCAAAGAAAGATTAAACCCTGAACTATGATAAAAAAGAAAGTGCTTTTTGTATTCGGGACAAGACCCGAACTAATCAAGTTGCATCCTGTTATTGAAGTTTTTAAAAAGAGCAATAAACACGAAGTAAAGGTTTGTATTACTTCGCAGCACAAAGAATTGCTACATGACCTATTCGAGTTCTTCTCTTTTACTTATGATGTAGATTTAGTTGTAATGAAACCTAACCAGACACTTGTCAGCTCGTTTCTAGACATCATGGAAGGGCTGAATAAGTATCACCAAGAGTTCAAATCAGATGTTATTTTTGTTCAGGGGGACACTACCTCGGCTTTTGCAGGTGCTTTGTTTGGCTTTTACAACAATATAAAAGTGGCACATATTGAGGTCGGATTGCGTAGTGGCAGTCTCATCTCCCCCTTTCCTGAAGAGGGGAACAGAAAGATGATTTCTCAGGTGGCTTTTTACCATTTTTGTCCAACAGAGTATGCACGAATCAATTTGTATAAAGAAAATTCTACCGACAATGTCTTTGTGGTGGGGAATACTGTGATTGATACGTTGGTGGAGACTATAAAAATTACGCAAGAGAAAGAGGCTAAATACAAAGCTTATTTCGAACATTTGGGCGTCAATTTCGACAACAGGATTATACTCACCACCATGCACCGGCGAGAAAACTTTGGAACGCCATTGATGGATATTTGTGCAGCCATCAAAGAATTCTCTGCCTATTGCGATGATGCTCAATTTGTAATACCGGTACATCCAAATCGGAATGGGGTGATGATAAGGCAACAATTGTCCGACTGTAAAGGGGCGTTGCTTTTGCCTCCCTTAGCGTATGACAACCTTGTTTATCTGATGAATAATTGCTTCGTCATTCTCACGGACAGCGGTGGAATACAAGAAGAAGCCATCTCTTGTAACAAGCCTATCTTGATTTTGAGAGACACAACAGAAAGGCAAGAGGTGTTGGAAGTAGGAGCTGGGTTATTAGTACACAGTGATAAAGTGTTGATTTTCAGTTACCTTAAAAGATTATTCGAAATGCGAAAGTTCTACAGAAGCATGACACACAAAATCAACCCTTATGGTGATGGTAACGCTTCTCAAAAGATATTGGAAATAATAGGATAGCTTAATTATGGGGTCTCAAAAGCCTCTGGCTGCGATGAGATTTTTGGACTGTATTTTTAAATAATAACCAATATGCATCGAAGATTCTAGAAATAAAAAAAGCCTTGTTAGCCGTTTCTATAATCAATTCGCAATTATGCAGATACATAGTTAATTGTCTTATATTGTTCTTTGCACGAGATTGATTTTACTGGTATAAAGTTATTGGAAAAATTAATCTTCATTCTCCGCAATATCTTCGCTAACATTGCAGGATGTCCATCTACAGTTACAATCAGAAATACACAAAGGAATTACTCACCATTTATGACCAAAGGGAAGTTACTAAAATGCTAGATATGGTATTTGAGCATGTAACAAGTATGGTACGAACGGATCGGATAGTAAATCAGTTTTCTCCATTAACTCCGGAGCAAAAGACAAGGCTAGAAGAAGTTTTTGCGCAATTGATGCTCGGCAAGCCTGTTCAGTATGTATTAAATGAAGTGTGGTTTAGTGCAATCAAATTATATGTAAACGACAGTGTTCTGATACCGCGCCCAGAAACCGACGAATTGGTCGATTGGATTGTGCGGGACGCAGTAAATATCGTAGAAACCATTGCTCCATTTAAAATCTTAGATATTGGTACTGGAAGTGGGTGTATCCCGCTAGCATTAAAGAAAAAATTGTTCAAGATAGAACTAACTGCAATAGACATTAGCCCGAAATCTTTGGAAGTGGCAAAACAAAATGCAGATACCTATCGAACAAGCATTCAGCTAAAACAGATTGACATACTTGATGAAAACACGTGGAGCGAACTGGAAAATTATAATGTGATAGTAAGCAATCCGCCTTATGTGAAAAATGCAGAAAAAGCTACGATGCACAAGAATGTATTGGACTTTGAGCCAGCAATCGCACTCTTTGTCCCCGACAATGATCCACTTCTTTTTTATAATAAAATAGCGCAATTTGCAAAAACACACCTTACTGACAATGGAGCCGTTTATGTTGAAATAAATGAGGCTTTAGGCAAAGAGACCCTTTCTGTTTTTAATAACCTCGGGTTTGCAACTCAACTTAAAAAAGATTTGCAAGGAAAGGAAAGAATGATAAAAGCCTGGAAGCGATAAAATTCTTTGTGATAAGTTCTCTATAATCAGAATTGATTTATTTAAAATGCAAGTGCAAAAGACCTCTTTACCTAGAAAATGCCAACTAATTCAATTCAATTCAGCTTTGACAAGCATATTGTTGTATAATTGTGTTTTATTAAATAAAATAATTGAATGATGATCATTAAAAGAAAGCTTTTGCTTTTTACAGCAATCCTTGTCCTTACATCGTTATCCTATCTTGCTAATGCACAGTTTTATGTTGGGGCTGAAGTAGGGGGAAACGAGAATTATCTGATTACAAATGTTTCAAATCTAATCTCTACAGAATATGTTCCGATTAATGGATTTAATATCGGCGTACCTGTTGAGTATAAGGTAAACGATTGGTTCTCACTAAAATCAACCCCAAATTTTATTCAAAAAAATTATCAATTACAACGTACAGGATTCTATCAAGGAGTATATCAGGAATCTAAGAATGGGTACTTACAAATACCTGTTTCTGCACAATTCTCTTTTGGTGGTAGAGCACTAAAAGGCTATTTGAACCTCGGAGGATATGGCGCCTATTGGGCCTCTAGTCACATCAAAGGAGCTTTTGCCAACCCACTAAATTACCCTGCTTATGGAACATCAAACACTGCATATTACTCAGTAACGGTTTTTGATTATGAAACACCTTATTACTATGACGAAAAATATCAGTTTAACAGCACAAAAGACAATAGATTTGAGTTTGGCGTCTATGCTGGGTTAGGGATAAGTTATCAAGTAACGAAAAACTATAAAGTATTTACCGAATTCAAGTACTATGATGCGTTAACAGACCAACAAAAGAATTATGAACTAGAACAAGTTCCGCGTTACAATGAAACGGGAAGTATATCAATAGGTTTTTTATATCAATTAAAAACTAAGTACAATAAATTCAAGAATCACAGATTCAAAAATCACACTTTACAAGTAAATAATTAAAATATAGTCTGTATGCAAAATATTATAAAAAAGGCTTTTTCAAAACTTACTATTGCTTCTTTTACATTATTCATTAGTTTGGTTTTTACTTCTTGTCATAAAGAGATTTCTACAACCAATCAGCTAGGTAATGCTTATACAATTTCATATACCCAAATTTTTGAAGACTTTTGGAATAGTATGAACAAAACGTATGTGTTTTGGGGTGTTGATCCTACCAATTGGGATGAAATACACAACACTTATGCGCCTAAATTCGCTGCATTAGATAAGGACTCCACCTTGACAAGTGACTCTATCAACTCTCTGTCAAACAGTTACTTCAAAGGAATGGTTGATGGGTTAATAGATTCTCACTATTTTCTTTCTTTATACTATACCCTCTATGGAGTATCTCCAGCTCAAGACCGGAAGTTGAAGAATCCAGTTTTTGTAGAGAACCTTTTTCAAACAGCCCCTTATACACCCAGTGTGGATGGTAAATTTTATTATACTGCTTATATCGATTCCCTTTATTTGGATAGTAATAAAATGGTAGGGATTGACACAAGTCAAACTGTTACTGGAAATTTTTATGCTTTGGCAGGGTTTATACAGAATACACATATCCTCTATTTTTCTTTCAACGTTTTTCAGTTGGTTACTCAATATAATTCTGGTGATTCTTCCGTACATGCTACGTTAGATTATTTTTTTAAGCAATTGAGTAATCCTGCTGTATCGGGTCTTATAATTGATGTTCGTGGTAATGGAGGTGGTTCTACCCAGGATCTCAATTTTCTGATTGGTAGTTTAATATCATCCCCCTTACATGTTGGGTATACGCGATCTAAAAGTGGGAGTGGCAGATTGGATTATACGCCATGGGCCGATGCAATAGTAACACCTAGGCCAGGATTCAGTGCCTTCACAAAGCCAATTGTAGCACTTGCCGATGGTGAGTCCGCTAGTATGGCAGAATTGACAACGATGTCGTTGAGGGCATTAAGCAAAACAACATTTGTGGGGGATACCACTTGGGGCGCAAATGGACCACTCACTCAGAATGTGGACTATAATGCTGGAACTTTCAATTTTGGTAATATCGGAACTGCGATTGAAACAGGTACAACCTATTATTATGGAAATGCCTACACTTCTTCTTGTATGTTTAAATATATTGACGGAAATGTTTATGAAGGGAAAGGATTCCCTCCAAACTATGACGTTAAAGTAAGCCTGAATCAGATATTTCTACCCAATAATACGGTTGATGATCCTCAATTAGATAAAGCAATCAGATTGTTGCCTAAGTAAAAGTTGTCGTTGGGATTCAATCAATCAGAAACATTTTTTTTATTAGGGTTATGCAAATCGGTCGAGTTTTTAGTAGGGAGACACCCAGCTAAGAATGTTTAAACTCACCAATACAGCAACTATTTCGTTCTTCAATAGTTCAATTACTCTGCATCCCCTTATCTTCACCGCCTTATGAGTAAAATAGAAAGAAGTAGAAAACTATTAGGTGTAACAGCAAATGCTGATTTGAAAGAGTTAAAAACCGGATACAGAAACTTAATGAAAGATTTTCATCCTGATAAGTTTCAAGATAATGAAGACGAGAAAAAGGCTGCTGAGGAAAAGAGTAAAAAGATAATTGACGCCTATCACTTTTTGGTGAGTATCGCTCCTGAAACAACAGAAGCAAATCTTGTTCAATACGAAGCAACAATAAATGAAGCTGGTATTTTGGATTTTCATTATAAAGACAAGATTGAGGTTCTTACAATTGAATATTCCGACGGGGCAACTTACGAATATCATGGTGTACCTAAGTCTGCCTACAAAAACCTTTGTAATGCGCCTTCTATTACTCGTTATGCAAGAAGGCATATCTGTAAAACGTATGTTTACAGAAGTACCAGTAAATTAGTTGCTGACTAACCCATCAAAAATAATGTCATCCCTTTTGGGCCATGAGCGCCCAATACCAACGACTGCTCTATATCGGCAGTCTTGGAGGGACCGGCAATAAATACCCCGAAGTCATAGTTGGTTCCTGCAATCCTTTCGTAGGCTTGGTGCATATTGTAAACAGTGTCTTTCCTGTTTACAACGATGGCCAATTGCTGTGTGATGAAGGGCAATACCCTGTATTGTATCAGACTTTCTGTAACCCACATTGCCCCATTCTCTGCCACACCAAAGTGAGCAGGTATAATTGCCCAATCCACATCTTCTAAACTGTGCGCATCTTCTTTTACGGTTTCTATATAAGTGGATACATCCCCGAGTGCCGCTAAAGTAGTTACAGACCTTTCTTGAGGGACAGCTTGCTGTTGTAATATTGCTTTAATGGCTGAATAGTCGGCTACCTCCCGCACATCTACATGAAGGATATCTAATCTTGTCTTTAATGCTTCTACCCATTCTGCATGAGTTGTGGTTACAGGGATATCTATCACTGGTAAAGCCCTCTCTGCTGGCTGATTCTGCAATACTACCTTCAATATATTGTCTCTGCTGCTCACTTCGTATTGTTTTAAATTCTTTATTTTTAATTACCAATTATCAATTCAATTACTCCTATTCTTCTTATACCACTCTTTAAATGATTCTTTCGGTGGCGCCGGCATTTCCCTTTGTTTGTACCAAGGGTTCAGTTTATTACTCACCACAAATGGCGAATATTTCAATACTAAGCGTGCCGCTTTGCCTGATATGTTGTAAAGTGAAGGTTTGGATAATACCCATCCCATCATCTTCATGCTTGCATTCTTTGTAGTAGGGCCTAATCCTTCTTTCATCAATACCTGGCGCCATTTATACAGTTGGTCATGTATGTCAATCTTCACCGGACAAACATTGCTGCAACTACCACATAGGGTAGAGGCAAATGGTAAGTCCTTGTTGGCACGCATATCAAAGTTGGGCGTAAGGATACTTCCAATTGGTCCTGCCACTGCATTGTGGTAACTATGTCCGCCGCTTCTTCTATAAACAGGGCAGGTATTCATACAAGCAGCACAACGAATGCACTTCAATGAGTTTCTAAAGTCTTCCTTTCCCAAGTGTACGCTTCTGCCATTATCTACCAGTACAATATGCACTTCCTGGTGTGGTTGTGGCTTCTTGAAATGACTGGAATAAGTTGTGATAGGTTGCCCTGTAGCACTTCTTGCCAGCAAACGAAGGAATACACCAAGGTGCTGCTGTTTCGGGATAATCTTCTCAATACCCATGCAAGCAATGTGAACATCGGCTAAGTGCGCGCCCATGTCTGCATTGCCTTCATTGGTACTCACTACAAACTCACCGGTTTCGGCAACTGCAAAGTTTACGCCTGTTAAAGCGGCACGTCTGGTAAGGAATGTTTCCCTTAGGTGTTCTCTTGCTGCGGCAGTAAGGTATTTAGGATCCGATGCACCCTTATCTGTTCCTAAGTGTTTGTGAAATAATTCTCCTATTTCTTCTTTCTTCCAATGAATACACGGCAATACAATATGGCTTGGTGGTTCTTTTGCCAGTTGAACAATACGCTCGCCAAGATCGGTATCAATTACCTCAATGCCATTTTGTTCAAGATATTCATTCAGGCCGCACTCCTCGGTAAGCATACTTTTGCTTTTTACCATTCGGTCTATCTGGTGCTTCTTCAAAATGGAATGTACTATCTGGTTATGTTCTGCTGCATCTGCTGCCCAATGAACAATTACACCATTAGCAATTGCATTCTCTTCAAATTCTTGCAAGTATTGGCTAAGGTTGCTCAATACATTATTCTTTATCTGCGAAGCATATTCTCTTAGTTGTTCCCATTCGGGTATAGCATGACTCGCCAAGTCTCTTTTCTCCCGGATAAACCAAAGTGTTTTATCATGCCAGTCCACCCTTGGTTCATCAAGGTTAAATTGTATTGCTGCATCTGCGTGATTGGTAATTGTACTGTTCATCTTCTTTAATTGATAATTTTCAATTGATAATTGATATGTTCAAGACTGATAGTTAAATGTATCAATTGTAAATTATCAATTATCAATTCCGTTGAGGATTTCTGCAATATGAATAACTTTCGTCTTGCTATTCTGTCTTTTCAGTATGCCTTCCATGTGCATCAGGCAGCTCATATCGGCACCTGTAATGTATTCAGCTTCATGGCGTACATGATCTGCCACCCTGTCTTTACCCATCTTCCCACTAACTGCTTCCTCTGCCACACAAAAAGTGCCACCAAAGCCACAACATTCATCAATCCTGTCTAGCTGTATCAGTTCCACATCTTTTACCATTGCCAATAAACTGCCGGGTTTGGAGTATGGTTCGGCATTCAATTCAGACATCTGGCTAAGGTGCAATCCACGTTGGCCGTGACAGCTTTGGTGCATGCCTACCTTGTGCGGGAAACTTGCGTTGATAGTATCCACCTTCAATACATCCACCATAAACTCACAAAGTTCATACACCGTCTGGCGGATATGTGCTTCCTCTGGAGCGTTCTTTTCTGTGTGGAGGTGATGCTTTATGTGTAGAGTGCAGCTACCAGACGGACAAACTATATAATCATATCCAGCAAAGTTTTCTGTAAACAACTGACTACATCCTTCTGCTTCATGCTCATAACCACTGTTTGCCATCGGCTGACCGCAACAGGTCTGTTTGAGGGGATAGGTAACGGTGCATCCATATTTTTCTAAAAGTTCCAATGTAGCGATGGCGACATTGGGGTAAAACTGGTCTACATAACAAGGGATAAATAGCGCAACTCTCATATCTTATCTTAAAATCTGTTCTAAATCGATTTCGATAAGCAAAATAACATCAATTCAGTCAAAGTAGAGGTAAGTAATTTTATTTTTTTGCCGCTGTTGGAGTTTTTTGCCGCAAGCAATTTTTATGAAGTTTTATTTTTCATAAATAGAGATTCTAGCTTAGTATAGATTGTAGAAGAACACTAACAAATTCGATAATGGTTTGCTGAATCAATCCATTTGAGTGTTAGTAAAAGTTAGCCTATGAAAGGGTTCATAAACTAGACCCCAACTTTAATCCCCAAATTAGCAGCAAACCCATTCGCAATGCTCCTCCTTGGAGTAGACAGGAAGTTGGGCTTTTAACATTTGCTTTCCACCCATACCAACAGCTATCTCAGCGAAGCCACACTTGAAACAAGTGCGGTAG
>Ga0208741_10000662_pt1 | contig 15524 bp, 4 predicted proteins | sample CryBogCBE03Jun09_FD_184576 | JGI IMG/M metagenome (GOLD analysis project Ga0208741, IMG submission 184576) | Freshwater microbial communities from Crystal Bog, Wisconsin, USA - CBE03Jun09 (SPAdes) | ecosystem: Environmental > Aquatic > Freshwater > Lake | place: Crystal Bog, Wisconsin, USA...
TGCAGGTGTAACCTCTACGAACACGACCTTTTCTCTCGCGGTGTGGGGAGCGGGTGGTCCGGCTCGTGTGGGCGGCACAACCTGGACACAGATCTCAGATGAACGCGTAAAGGAAAACATTGTGGACGCGGATCTGGACAAGTGCTATGCCGATATTAAGGCGATCCCTCTTCGCCGTTTCACTTACACGTCGTCTTTCTTTGAGACAGTGCCTCTGGCTGACCGCAATGTTCTGGGATTCATCGCGCAAGAGGTGAAGCAGCTACAACCGAAGTCTGTCGTGGTTGGAGGGGCGTTCGGTATCTCAGATCTCAACTGGCTCAACATTGATCAGATGAATATGTCTCTCTACGGAGCTGTTAAGAAGCTTATGCAGACGAATGAGGAACTGACCTCTTCAGTGACTGGCCTCGCCTTTTCTGTTAGCACGTTGATGTCTCACGGTATCTAGTAAAATAATATAATCAAGAAACCTTTTTAATCTTGCTTATTTCATATAAGCGTATAGAAGCTTAAAAAGATTCCTTACACCTTCATAGTAACCTAAATGTCAGCACAGATTTCAGGTGTGGCGTTAAACCCACAGAACTTGGTGGCTTACGATTTATATGTAAGCACCTTGTCCTACACGTCAACCATGACGCCGCAATATCAACAAATTTCATCAGGATCTTACACTGTCTTCATTCAGCCGAATTCGGACCTGTTTATGACGACGACGGACAGAGGCAGCTTGAGCACGGGTTACTTCTCGTATTCAACGGCCACACAGGCCCTTTTCGGTTCGTCCAACTCCCAGTTTTTGTTCCAAAATAAGGGCGATTATATTAACTATCCTCTTGTGTCGCGTTTCAGCCCTTTTAACTCAGTCACTTATGGAGTGGCATGGAACGGCACGATCTGGGTCGCATGTGGACAAGGCATTAACACAATTGCCACCAGTGTTGACGGTATCAGCTGGATCCCGCGTGACAGAGGCACTGTCATCACATCAATTGCCTATGCAGCTGCATGGTCTCCTAACTTGGGCCTCTGGGTTGTGGTTGGTAATAGTGGTGCATCGTCCAGTGCGAACGTAGCTGCGACGAGCCCTGATGGCATCACCTGGACAGGTGTTCCTGGCTTTATTACCAGCAGCTCGAACGCGCCTCTGAGAAAGGGATGCTGGGCCTATAACCCTACTGGCACCCTAGGTTCTATCTATGTGATTGGCGAGCTGGGTGCTAACTCGAGGATCTACACAAGCGCCGATGGATCCAACTGGGCTTTCCGCTCAATCCCTGTCAGCACTGCTTACAATGTTGCTTGGAACGGTAACCTCTTCGTTGCCACCACGAGCAATACCACAGTCATGACAAGCCCTGATGCGATCACGTGGACGAACAGATCTCTGAACCCTTCCATTAATAATACATATGGTATTGCCTACTCTCCTTCATGGGGTGTATGGATCATGTGCGGTTACAACGGTGGCAGTGGTAACGCTTATGGTGCGATCCAGTATAGTTATGATGGTATTAACTGGAACTATACTGCAATGAACGTGGCGAACAACACGGCTGGTCTGTTTCTGTATGACGTGCAGTGGAATCCGACGAACAACTATTTTCAGATTGTTGGATCTAACGCGTATATCTACCAGATTTCATCCCAGAGCACTCTTTCCAATATCCCTCAGACATTTCCCTCGGGCACCTTTAACAACATCTGGCAAACGGCCTGGTCTCCAACTCTATCTCTTTGGGTTGGTGTTGGTTCAGGAACGTTCTCAATTGCCTCTAGCCCTGACGGCGTGAACTGGACGGGTCGCTCAACAGCATTCACAACGGCCGGCTACGGAGTTGCGTGGAACGGCTCCTATTTCGTCGCGGTCGGTCAAGGCACCAATACGATTGCACTCAGTTCAAACGGCACGACTTGGACTGCGTATGCGTCAAACGCCTCGAACTACACCTCTGCTGGCTACGGTGTTGTGTGGTCCTCCAACTTGTCAACGTGGGTCGCGACAGGACAGGCGGCCTCAGGCGCAGGTGGTGGTGGCACTGGCTTTACCACGAGCCCTGACGGTGTCACGTGGACACAGCGCGGATCTGCTGGTGTAGATAATATGGGATTCACAGTGCAATATAACCCTCTTCTCAATCAATGGCTAATGGGAGGCGCTGGAAACCACTCATTGGCGACAAGCTCTGACGGTGTTCTGTGGCAGGGCAGAACGGGTCTCGCCATTTTCTCGACACAGGTGAACGGTGTGATCTTCTCGCCCCAGCTCGGTCTCTGGTGTGCGGTTGGACAGGGCACGAACACGGTTGCGACGAGCCAGGACGGTATCAACTGGATTGCAAGAACAGCCACCGTGAATACGACAGGTAACGCAATCATCTGGTCTCCTCAGCTCGGCCTCTTCGTGATGGGTGGATCAGGAACAAACCAGATCGCCACCAGCCAGGACGGTATTATCTGGACAGGCCAGACCTCGGTGATCACGAGCGTGGTCTATGGACTCGCCTGGTCATCTAACTTGTCCCTTTTCGTGGCAGTAGGTACCGGCACAAACGTGGTGGCCACGAGCCCTACAGGAGTGACGTGGACAGGTCGCACAGGTCTCTTTTCGGGCTATGGATACGCTGTAACATGGAATCCCCAGCTTTCTCAGTTTGTAGCGGGTGGAGGAGGAACCACCTTTAATCTGACAACGAGCGCAGACGGCATCTCTTGGGTCGGCACATCCAATTTGAATAACTTGATGACAAACGTGTATTGCGTATCCTGGGGTGGCCAGCTCTGGGTCGCGGGCGGAACAGGCACAAACACTCTCTGCACGTCCCCTGACGGTGTCGCGTGGACAGGGCGTGGCGCTGGCATTATTTCAACCGCAGTGTGGGGCGTCGCGTTCAATTACAGCCAGCAGAGCTCCGCGAACGGCGCGATGTGGATGGCGGTTGGCAACGGCACCAACGTCTTTGCCTCGTCCCCTGACGGTGCCACGTGGACTGGCCGCACGACTGGTGCGACGTTGACAACCGGATACGGTATTGTCTTCTACCCTCCATCAGGTCTCTGGGTTGCCACAGGCGCGGGAGGTATTAACATCAGCGGCAACAACGGAAGCAACTGGACCTCGCAGACGACGAGCAACGCGACCTATGGTATCTCCAGCGCCTTAGGCACAGGCTACGCCGTCGCGTATAGCACACAGACGTATGGCTCTAACATCAACGTGACGAGCGCAACCTTCAGCAGCCCTGCCTCAGGCCAGGTGACGTATGCGGTCCCGTCCACCTTTGGTCTCTTCGTCGGCTCTGCGGTGACGATTGCGGGCTTCACAAACGCGGGCTACAACGGCACCTTTACAATCCTCGGTGTTACACTCAATACGTCATTCTACGTGACGAACTTAACGGTGACTGCCACGACAATCAGCTCAGGTTCAGGTGTTGCGATCGTGACGACTCTGCCGAATACGGCGATCACGGCCGCCTCAGGCAGTGGCACTATTGCCACCTACAACGTGGCCAACACCTACGGTATCACAGTCGGCTCCTTTGTCTCCATCTATGGATGCTCACCGAACGGCTACAACGGCACCTACCAGGTCACCTCTTTCGTGACCAACACCTCCTTTTCAGTCGGCTCAAACGGCACAACTGGTTCTCTGACCACCTCATCCCAGATCGTGACGTTCGTAATGCCTCTCGTTGTCGCAGTCGGATCTGGAGGTCTCGCGTGCGCGAGCACGGACGGTTACATCTGGACAGCGCGTGCAACATCGCTGACGACGTGCTATGGGATCGCTTGGTCACCGAACTTGCAGAGGTTCTCTATTGTTGGCCAGGGCGGTAACAGCTCAGTTTACAGCGGTATCACGGCGACAACGTGGAGCAACATGACCTCGAACATCTTCCCTGGTGGCCAGGGTAACGGTATCACGTGGAACGGCACCTTATACACGGCGGCAGGTGTAGGCACGTATTCCCAGTCTGTGAGCTATGACGGCATCAACTGGACAGGTGTGTTTGCGACGCCGAACGGCGTGAACTCAACGCAGTGCGTCGCCTACAGACCGCAGATCATGGTTGCGGGTATAAGTTCGAACTATGGTTCGTATGCGGCGCCGAACGTGCTCATCTATAGCCAGGACGGCGGCAACTCGTGGCAAGGCCGTTCGGGTAACACGATCATGACGCAGTGCTATGCGGTTGCGTGGAACGGTCTCATCTGGGTTGCGGTTGGCGTAGGTGGTAACCGCAGCGCCTGGTCATCGGATGGTATTAACTGGACAGGCACGACAAATGCGATCACGACCGCTGTCTATTGTTTGGTGTGGGCCAACTCACTTGGCCTGTGGGTCGCAGGAGGATATGGCTCTTTCGTCTTGGCAACGAGTGTTGACGGTATTAACTGGATCGGTCGCGCTGGCAGTTCAACACTGGCTACGAGCATCTTTGGTAGCCCTGTTTCTTATGGCTGTATAGCGCTTGGCTGGAACGGTATTCTGCTGGTTGCGCTAGGAAGCTCAGGCGCAACCAATCTTCTGGCGACGAGCAGAGACGCGATCAACTGGTATGGACAGGGCACACCGACGGGTTTTAGCAACGCTACCCTTGGGTATTCACAAGGTGGCGTGGCGTGGAACGGCAACGTGTGGTGCGTAGGAAACAGGGGTATGTCGTATCCTGTAACGAGCCCTGACGGTATCACATGGACCCAGAGGACGAGTGGATATCCTGCTGGAACCATTACATCTGTGGTATGGAACGGTCAGCTTTTTGGTGTGTTAAATGGAGTAACAACAACTTATCTGGCAGTTTCTCCAGACGGTATAAACTGGACCTACGCGTCACCGAACATCACGAACTTTAACACGAGCAACTTGTCTCTCGCGTTCAACCCGATCGCGAATACGTGGTATATCGGTGGCTTGGATAACTCAACGTCGTATTATTCATTAATGGTGAATTCAAACGCGAATCCTGTCACGACGAATATCTGGTCGTATGTGCTTACAGGTGCCACGACGCAGTTTCAGAGCGCTTCAAACAGTAGCACAGCCTATTTTGGATATCGTGGTATTGCGTGGTCACCCTTGTGCAACGTGTGGGCTGCTTCGCCTTATTATCGTAATCAGTCAACTGCGATGTATATGATCTCAAGCTCCAATGCAGGTGGATGGATTACGAGAACGAACGCATATGTTACTAACAATGGGGTAGCAACCACATTCGTAGCCTATAATGCTACTAATGGAGTTTTCTTGATGGGTTCTAGTATAAGTGCAACTTATAATTCCTACTATGCAAACTTATATTGGTCGTCTGATGGTATTAATTGGACCACGATCTCGCAACCTGTTACAAACGTAATTGGCTGGAATTGCGCGGCTTGGTCGATGACTTCAAATATCTGGGTATTGGGTGGGGTTTATTCATTTGGTAATACCACTTCTAATTGCTCAGTTATCTATTCAACAACAAGTTCAAATGCTACTACTGGTTGGACGCAGCGAAGTTTATCTACTATTGCTTTTGTAAATCTTTATGCTGCATCTACAAGTGCTAATTGGGGTAACGCAAATTACTATGGTGCAGGCGCCTATCCATTTAATTTATATAATCCAGCTTTGGGGTTTGCTTCTTCTGCTAGCACAGATCAGCCAGCAGTTTATACTACAACATGGAGTCCACAACAAAATCTTTTTATTGCAGGTGGAGGTACCGCTAGTTACTATGTTCTTTTTGACAACTCCGCCCTTCCTTACACACAAACTTATATTGGACTTTCAAATGGAATTATTACATCTCCTGATGGTATAAATTGGACAAATAGGGGATATACGAATATACCTACGTGTGTCTATGCTTCCTGCTGGGCATATGGATCTAACTTTAACAGCGGTAGTGGATATTTTCTTATTGGCGGAGTGAGCGGTGGTACAACTTATACACAAGTATTATCCTACAGTCCTAACGGAACATCATGGACAGTTGCGTTAAGTTCAAACTCCTCCCTTTTCACAGCAGTCTATGGCCTCGCTGCAAATAGCAATATTGCAGTTGCTGTCGGGTTTGGATCAACAGCTACTATTGCTTGGAGCAGTAACGGTATTAACTGGAACCCAGTTCCGAATAGCTCAAACTTGTTTTTTGCGCAAGGCCTCAACGTCGCCTGGAACGGCTCCTACTTCTGCGCCGTCGGATCCAACTCAAGCGCAACCTCAGGTAACCACATCGCAACCAGCTATGACGGACAGAACTGGACCACGAGATACACAACCACAATGCACGGCGTCTCAGCGCTCGCCTTCCAGGGCCCGAGAGAAAAGGTCTATACCATTTCAAACGCGCAATGGACTGGCCGCACGTCCCAGCAGCAGTTCAGAGTTTTGGGTTAAAAATACACAACCTAATGATGTCGTGACATTTAAAAAATGTCCAGCGACTAATAGAAATGGGCATCCTCATCCAAACCACCTTCACAACGGACCAAGGCTTCACCCTAGACTCCCTCTATGTCTCTATTTCAAGTTACAGAATCATGGTGAATCCCGACGGACTCCAGATATCTTTCGGCCTCCAGGCCTACAAATCCAGATCAGACAAGTTACAGGGTCGCGCTCCAATCCCCATCAGCCAGTTCCTCTCAACGGCGGAGGCCTACACCACTTACACAGAGATCAATCGCACCTCTCTTGAAACCGTTGGATACAAGGCAGCCAGATCGCTCTGGTCCAGAAACGGCTATGGTTCCGCCGATGTTCTTGAACCTGGCCAGACAACGGCGAGCAACTACATCTACGACGCGAGCGGATTCAACATGGACGGATACAATTATCTGGGCTTCAATTCATTCGGCTACAATGCAAAGGGCTACGATATCAGTGGCTTTACGTTCCAGGGCTTCAACGCAGACGGCTACGATCGTGCTGGCTTCAACGGCCAGGGCTATGACGTAGAGGGCTACGACGTAAACGGCTTCGCCCGCAGCGGCTTCAACAAGTATGGGTATGACGTGAATGGCTACAATAACCAGGGCTACAATGCCGAGGGATTCAAGGCAAATGGCTTCAATGCTGAGGGATTTGATCACGAAGGCTACAACTCACAGGGTTATAATGTGCATGGCTACAATGCTGAGGGTTTCAATGCTCAGGGTTACAATGCTGAGGGCTACAATGCTGAGGGCTACAATGCACAGGGTTTCAACTCTGAAGGAAAGAATGCTGCAGGCCAGACAATCCAGGATCTGAGTGGCGCTGCCCCCCCTGCGCCGCAATAAATAGGCATAATTAAAAATATCAAATACTATCTATAATTACAGATAATATCTGATACAAACAGGTATGGCAGGAACACTGAGCACAACAGTGGCCATGGTCGATGTCCGACAAACATCCTATACACTTCTTCTTCCAAAAACAACTGATATTCCCTATAGAGTTATCGTCGTCAAAGACATTTTCGGTGCCGCCTCACAAGCCTCTTCTATCACCGTCGTCACGCAGTCCTCAGAATGGTTCGAAGATGGCACGAATGCGAAAGTCTACACCAACGCTTTTGAAATCGCCCAACTCTACGCAGGCCAAGCAGGCGTCTGGTCCGTTCTCGGCGGCACCCAAATGACGGCAGCCACAATTGGCTTCTTAAATTCCCAACAGATCGTGGCAGGCTCCTTCATCGGCGATGGCTCAGGTCTGCAAAACGTGGCAGGGCTGAGCACTGTCGCCGCCTACACGAGCAACACGAGCAATTGGATTCTAACCCAGCAAGTGACGCCTGTTTCTCTCTCCACTGTCGCACAATACACGAGCAACACCAGCAACTGGGTCGTAGGAGGCGGCGGCGCCAATACAGTCGTTATCTCCACTGTCGCCCAGTTCACGAGCAACACGTCAAACTGGGCCGCCAATGTCTTCCAAGACTGGTCAACACCTTTAAGCACTGTGGCCCTCTTCACGAGCAACACAAGCAACGTGATTAACGCGAACTGGTCAACCCCCCTCTCCACAGTCGCGAGGTTCACGAGCAACACGTCAAACTGGGCTGTAAACATACGCCAAGACTGGTCAACGCCTGTATCAAGCATCGCCCTTTTCACGAGCAATTCATCCAATTATGCACAAAACGCCCTCCAAGACTGGTCCACCCCCTACAAGGCCACGAGCAACTTCCTCTTCTACATGTTCTGGGACTGGTCCACGCCGATCAGCACGGTGTCCGCATACACGAGTAATACAAGCAACTACTTCCAAAACACGATCAGCGACTGGTCAACAGCCAATTCCACCGTTGCCAGATACACGAGCAACACGAGCAACTGGGCCTCCAATATTCTCCAGAACTTCTCCGTGCCAAACTCAACCGTGGCCAGATTCACGAGCAACACAAGCAACTGGGCCTCCACCATTCTTGTCAACTGGTCCACACCCCTTTCCACGGTGGCACGATTCACGAGCAATACATCCAACTTTGCATCAAATCTTCTCCAGGACTTTTCAACTCCAAACAGAGTGATTGCCATTTTTGCAAGTAACACGTCAAACTGGGGTAACAATCTTCTCAAGGACTGGTCAACACCTGTCTCTACAGTGGGAACGTATACGAGTAACACAAGCAACTGGGCCTTCAATGTTCTTCAGAACTGGTCCACACCCCTTTCCACCGTCGCCCTCTATACAAGCAACACGAGCAATTACGAGGTGGCTTCATCAAACTGGGCCTTCAATATCCTCCAGGACTGGTCCACCCCAAATTCCACCGTGGCGCAGTTCACGAGCAATACCAGCAACTACGCCTCCAATATTCTTCAGAACTGGTCTCTTGCAAATTCCACTGTTGCCCTCTTCACGAGCAATACGTCAAACTGGTCCTCCAATATCTTGCAGAACTGGTCCGTCTCTGTGTCATCCGTTGGAACCTTTACGAGCAATACGAGCAACTATGAGGTGGCCCTATCAAACTGGACACTTAATGTTCTCCAAAACTGGTCAACACCTGTGTCCTCTGTTTCTTTCTTTACGAGCAACACGAGCAACTGGGCCTCCAATATTATTCAGAACTGGTCAACACCGAATTCCACCGTCGCCCAGTTCACGAGCAATACGAGCAACTGGGACGTCAATCTTCTGCAAAACTGGTCGACACCCGTGAGTTCCGTCGCCCAGTTCACGAGCAATACGAGCAACTACTATCTCGCAATTCTGCAAAACTGGTCCACACCCAACTCTACAGTTGCGCAGTTCACCAGCAATACCAGCAATTACAATGCCAATATTCTCCAGAACTGGTCCACACCTGTTTCCACGATCGGCCTCTTCACCAGCAACACAAGCAACTGGGCATCCAATATTCTGCAAAACTGGTCCACTCCTGTCTCCACTGTATCCCTCTTTACCAGCAATACAAGCAACTGGGCCTCCAATATCATTCAGAACTGGTCAACACCCATTTCCTCTGTTGCACTTTTGACTAGTAACTCGTCAAACTGGTCGTCCAACGTTCTTCAGAACTGGTCCACGCCTCTTTCTACAACTGCGCAATTCACGAGCAACACGAGCAACTATTATTTGGGAATCTTCCAGAACTGGTCCACGCCGAATTCCACGGTCGCGCAGTTCACAAGCAATACGAGCAATTACAACGCGAATATTCTGCAAAACTGGTCCATTGCTGTAAGCACAGTTGCTCTCTATACAAGCAACACAAGCAACTGGGCGTCCAATATCTTAAAGGACTGGTCAACCCCTGTCTCAACCTCTGCCCTTTTCACGAGCAATACAAGCAACTGGGCCTCCAATATCATCCAGAACTGGTCAACACCTGTCTCCACTGTGGCACAATACACAAGCAATTCGAGCAACTATATGAATAACGCAATTCTCTACAATGCGAGCTCCGCCATGATCAGCTCCGTCATCGGCCTCGGTAACATCTATGTCTCCACATTCAGCGGCTCCACCCTTTCCTTTAGCACAGGCTCCGTGTATGCGAGCTCCATTTACGCCTATACAACGAGCAGTCCTCTCATGCAAGTGAGTTCTATGTTAGTCGGTGCACCTGTAGCAACCAATAGTTATTGGATGATGGATATTAATGGGTATGCGCGCGGCGCCATGTTCTATTCCAGCTTCGCAACGGCAGGCACTGTCACGATCACGCCATCCACCTATTTTGGTGTTTATTACAACATGACGGCCACGGGAACCTATACAATTGCCTTGGCAGGATCACAGCCGGCCTCCAACATTGGGAAGTATTACACTTTCAGAAATAACACGGCCACTGATCTGAGCATTACGATAACAGGAGGTGTAGGTATCACGACGCCTCTCACTTTATACGCATCCAATACAGCCATTATCATGGTTGCCACTACGTCAACTTACGCACTTTTTTAACGTATCTAAAACAAGAAGGTCATGACCAGCATACCTGTCGCCTTAATTGGCGCTCCTTATACATATCAATTACCATTATCATCACGTATTCCTTTTCAAGTGATAGACCTTAAAGATATATACGGTGCCGCAGCGGGCAATCCTATTACGATTCAGACACAAGGCGCAGACACCTTCGAAGATGGAACGACCACGAAACTTCTTACAGACACCCTCGGCATCACGAGTGTTTACGCAGGCCAACCTGGTATCTGGTCAATCATAGGAGGAACTAAATATACCGCTGCAACCATTGGCTTCTTGAATGCTGTGAAAGTCAGCTCTGTTTTGATAGGTGATGGTGGCGGTCTCCAAAAGGTGTCAGGCCTCTCCACTGTAGCCTTTTTCGGGAGTAACACAAGCAATTCTATTCCTGCCAGTCTGCCACAGGTGAATTTATCCACTGCCGCACAGTATACAAGCAATACAAGCAATTGGATTGTTTCCCTAAGTCAACAGGGCGATCCCAATATTTTGACCGTCGGCACATTTGCGAGCAATACGAGCAATTGGATACCAGTGGATAATTGGTCAACACCTCTGAGCACAGTTGCCAAGTTCATGAGCAACTCTGCCAGGCCGCAGAACTGGTCAGCCGCCATTTCCTCTGTTGCAAAGCTCACAAGCAATACGAGCAATTGGATTCCAAAGGATAATTGGTCTTCCCCTATCAGCACTGTTAGCCTTTTCACAAGCAACTCGTCAAATTGGTCTTTCCAGGCCAATCAAGACTGGTCTACACCTCTTTCCAACCTGAGCAATTACTGGAAAAATACGATCCAGGACTGGTCAACGCCGACGGCTCTTATTGGATTTGTGCAGAATAACACAAGCAATTGGATCTCTTCTTCTGTTCAAGATAAATCCACCTCAGTTTCAACTGTTGCTAAGATAACGAGCAATGCGAGCAATATCGCGGTCAATTATCAGTTGGATTTCTCAACATTCACATCCTCTGTTGCGGCCTTTACAAGTAACACGAGCAACCGAATTACAGGATACCAACAGGACTGGTCAACACCTCTTTCCACTGTTGCACAGTTCACGAGCAATACCTCCAACTGGAATCAGAATGTTTTACAGGATTGGTCCACGCCCAATTCGACGGTTGCGGCATTCACGAGTAACACAAGTAATGCCGAGCTTAATTGGTTCACAAGCTGGTCCACACCTGTGAGCACTGGCGCGGCCTTCACGAGCAATACGAGCAATTGGTTCCGCTCCTATACATCAAACTGGTCAACACCGGTCTCAACAGTTGGCCAGTTTACGAGTAATAGTAGTAACTATGCTGTAAATACGAGTAACTGGATCTCTCGGCTACAACAGGACTGGTCTACACCCACCTCTACAGTTGGCCGATACTCGAGCAACATGAATACATGGACTCTTCCTATTCAGCAGAACTGGTCAACCCCTCTTTCCACAGTTGCTCTTCTCACAAGCAACACGAGCAATCTACGTGTCCCTTTACAACAGGACTGGTCAACACCTGTTTCTACAATTGCTCAATACACGAGCAACTTGAGTAATTATACGGTGACCGCGAGCAACTGGACAGCTGGTTTGCAACAGAACTGGTCTGTCGCGGTCAGCACAGGTGCATACTTTACGAGCAACACGAGCAACTTTATTAATGTGTTCTTCACAACGCAGCTCTATACAATAAACGGCCAGATTACATCTACAATTGCATCAACCTTTACATCTACAACAACCTCTACAATTATAGTTGGTGGTTTAGCTTCCCCAAGAAGTGTTGCAGGTGCTGTCCTCTGGTATGATGCGGCAGATCCTAATGGAACAGGAGTTCAGCCATCCTATGGAACCTCAATTACAGCGTGGAGTAACAAAGCTGGAACCACAAACACAATGACTGGAGCGACAATGACCTATAGCAATGACGCAGGTGGGCCTGCCATCTATATGCCAGGAACACAGGTTTTTACAAATGCAACAGCAACATTGAACAAGTATGTTTTCTTAGTGTGTCGATGGGATGTGAATTATAACCCGCCTAATCTCCAATATATGATTTCTATGAATGATTTGGTTATCTCTGGACAGGCAGATTTCTCAATTCGCGCAAGCGGCTCTGGTCTTGTAAATCTTCCTGTTGGCGATGGTTCCTATCAATGGGATATGCAGGGTGATCAGCCATATATAAACGGCACTCTAGTGCCTGGAACAACAACTCCTAGTTACGCAGACGTCTTTGCACATCATAATATTATTGATGCAAATGTGAACAATGCTAACCCAACAAGTCGCTTGCAAGTAGGAACATCCTATAACGCAGGTGGTAACCGATCTGCCCAAGGCTGGATAAAAGAAATCCTCTTTTATAATGTTGTTCTTTCTACTTCAAATCAGCAGTATATTGAAGGATATCTTTCTTGGAAGTGGGGATTATCATCTTATCTACCTGCAGCTCACCCTTATAAATTGTCAGCTCCTGGAACATTCGGTTCACCTACAAATGTTGCGAACTGTGTTCTCTGGTTAGATGCGGCAGATTCAACAAGTTATACTTTATCAGGAACAACCGTTAGTGCTTGGAGTGATAAATCAGTAAATAAATATTCATTTACTGCGCCAGCATCCTCTAACTACCCAACCTTAACTGTAAATACGCTAAATGGCAGACCTGTTTTCTTCTTTTCAGGAACTAATTATCTTACAGGCACTGTAAATCTTACAAGTCCAAATAATTTCACAATGTTTATGATCTATCAAGCTTCAAGTGCCTACACAGGTGAAACTATGTTTGCGAGTGGTGATACTTCCAGCGCTCCACTTGGTCAGCTTGGAATCTGGGCTGGTGGCGGACTTCAGTATCAAAATACATTTCAATATGGCAGTCTATTTGCAACCGGTGCTAGTGTATACAGACTTGTTACAACTGTTGTTGTTGTTCCAGCCACAAATGCATCCGTTTATTTTAATGGAACACTTCAGTCAGGATGGACAGGTGGATATGGCGTTAATGTTAGTGGATCTATTCCTTCTGTAACAATAGGTGCAAATGCTGCAGCAACGAAAGCAAACTACTTTACTGGAAATATTGCAGAAATTATTATATATTCTACTGCCCTAGGAACAACCGATCAACAGTATGTTGAAGGATATCTTGCGTGGAAATGGGGTTTACAAACATCTCTTCCTACAGGACACACCTATTACTCTACTGCTCCTAATGTAGTTTTAGCTGGAACTACATCAACAATCACTTCTACAATAACTTCTACACTTACCTCTACACTTTTTCAGCCCTATACTGGTGTAGCACTTAGCACAGCCATTTCATCGATCGGCCAATTTACAAGCAATACAAGCAACTGGGCATCTAATCTTTCCCAGAACTGGTCAACTACTGTTTCCACAGTTGGCCGATACTCCAGTAATACTCTTGTCTGGATTCCTCCCACTCTCCAAGACTGGTCGACGCCGACCTCGACGGTGGCCCGCTTCTCCAGCAACATCACGATCTATCCTACCAATTTCCTCCAGAACTGGTCAACACCTGTCAGCTCCGTGGCCCAGCTCACGAGCAACACGAGCAATTTGACCGTTCCGTATCAGCAAAACTGGTCTACTCCTGTATCAACGTCAGCGCAGTTCACGAGCAACACCAGCAATTATTTGGCGAACTTCTATAATCCGCAGGTGACAGGTCCCTCCATTAGCACAGCCATCTCCACTGTCGCCAGATTTACGAGCAATACAAGCAACTGGGCCTCGAATATCATGCAGGACTGGTCAACCTCCTATATCAGCACAGCTGCACGATACACGAGCAATACATGTAACTGGATCATCCCTATTCAACAGGACTGGTCAACACCAACGTCAACGGTTGCCAGATTCTCAAGCAATATTACAATCTATCCTACCAATTTTCTGCAGAACTGGTCAACGCCCGTGAGCTCAGTGGCGCAACTTACGAGTAATACGAGCAACTTGACAAGCCCGTATCAACAGAACTGGTCTACTGTTGTGAGCACGTCGGCGCAATTTACGAGCAACACGAGCAACTATCTCGCAAATTTCTATACTCCGCAACTAGGAACAGGTCCCTCTATCAGCACAGCAATCTCAACAGGTGCCCAGTTCACAAGCAACACGAGCAATTTCTATAATCCGTTTGTGAACTATAATGCGAGCACATCCTTAGTGAGCACTGTGCCTGGCCTTGGTCTTATCTACATGTCAACCTTTTCAGGCTCCTCTTTCGGCCTCAGCACAGGTGCCCTTGTCACCAGCTCTGTTTATGGCTATGTAATCAGCAGTTTGCTAACGTATACAAGCACTCTTCTTCTAACCGCCGCTCCGAATAACTACTGGATGGTGGATGTGAACGGCTTCTCGCGAAGTGCCGTGTATTATAGCAGTTTCGCGACACCAGGCACGGCCACTCTGACTCCCTCGACCTACTTCGGCGTCTACTACAACATGACAGGCACAGGAACATATACAATCGCCTTAGCTGCAACACAGCCCTTTTCAAATATTGGAAAGTATTACAGCTTCCGAAATAATTCGGCCAACGACATGATCGTCACGATCACGGGCGGAACAGGCATTACGAGCCCTACCACCATCTATTCATCGAATAGTATAAATATTATGGTGGCTACGACAAATTCGTATGTTCTTTTTTAGTGGGTAGCTATAGTATGGATCTTTCAGGAACAGACCTTTCAGGAGGTGTAACAGCCCCGCCCAGCAGTATGAGCCTCGACTTTACGACACATGAACCTGCCATGGGTCAGACATTTGGCGAAGCACCTGTTGTGATTCTAGATTTATCTGCCTCCCAGCCTCCTGAACCGCTTCCTATAGTCCTTCCTCCTTCAGATCAGATTATTACAATTATAGATGGTGCAACCCCTTTTCTCAGTCTAGATGATCTTCTGTCATCGCAAGAGATCCTTCTGCAGATTGAGCAGCTGAATAAGACAAATCTGGAACTCTTGAATCTTACGACTCTGAAAAAGAATCTGCTTGCGTGGGCCGCCGCTGGCTTCACTGACTCCATTAACGTCTATAGCTTTCCTATTCAGAAACCGCCTGTTGTAACAGGCCTCTATAC
>Ga0208741_10000665_pt1 | contig 15464 bp, 28 predicted proteins | sample CryBogCBE03Jun09_FD_184576 | JGI IMG/M metagenome (GOLD analysis project Ga0208741, IMG submission 184576) | Freshwater microbial communities from Crystal Bog, Wisconsin, USA - CBE03Jun09 (SPAdes) | ecosystem: Environmental > Aquatic > Freshwater > Lake | place: Crystal Bog, Wisconsin, USA...
ACTAACTACTAAATCTGATAAGTTAAAGAGCAAAGCTCCATTAATCATAAGCATATTTGCCGCAGTGTTTAGCATCAATGCCTTTATAGGGAATCAACTAAGCAGTAAGATATTAAACAATACTATCGAAATTAATGATATCTATAGTTTCTATCAAGCCAAAAGCATGAAACAAACTATGACTGAATTTTCTCGAGAAGATGCTCTACGTGCAGGAGATACAAAGAGGGCAGACGAGTTACATGCTCGTATTAATAGATATGAAAGTGAGCCAGCTACAGGAGAAGGTAAGATTGAACTACTTGCCAAAGCTAAACATCTGGAAGCTTCTCGTGATCATGCTAAAAAACAAAGTCCATGGATTGGTATAGCCGGAAGTGTAATGCAAATATCTATAGTATTACTAACAGCCAGTATTTTAAGTGCAGGAGCATTGATGTTTTGGGGTGGATTGGCTGCTATGGCTGCTGCTCTAGCTATCATGGCACAGGGACTATTTTTGTTCTTTTAATGTCTAGGTCCTAATCCAAGTTCCCAGCCAACAATAACATAATCAGCAACTAAAGTCGGATCCACATATTTTCGTTCTTTAGTTGCTTTTTTATGTATCCAGCGTTTACCTGTATTTGCTATTTTGATCTTTTCTGCTGTTTCGATACTACAAGGTGGTCGATTATTCCATCCGGGAGTCCCAGCTAACGCTTTCTTAGTCATACTCATTTTAATGCGAGAATCTTCTCTATGAGACTTACCATACATTGGATTATCCTTTCCTCTATTTTGTAATATCTTTGCTTTAGAAAGATTTTCTTTCCATTCTTTCGTAAAATCTTCAGAAGTCCTTCCAGTCCTACGACCTCTATTCTTAAGATTTGGTTTTCCTTTTTTAAGTAAAGAATTGGAAATATTTGATTGTATTTTTATTATTTCAAATATGCGACTACATGGAATAAAGCGATATTGGGTAGAGTTGCTAGACATCATTTTTTGTATAGCTAAATCCATTTTGTGTTTCAATGAACCATAAGTTATCTTAGTTAATAATCTATGACAAATATAATGTTCTTTACTTGTTAATAAAACAAGATTCCATTTTTCTTTTCTAAAATCATGAAAGTAGCAACTTGGAAGTATGTGATGTATTTCATAATAAACACCATTATTTTTCTTGCGATTACGAGATCTAGCTTTTATTATTATATCGTAATACCATTTAGTATATTTGTTATTAATGAATTGATTTTCGTGTGAATAAATATTCATACTGATGCTCCTATAAGCTTTAGAGTAGTTGGATATGTCCAGTATCGCGAACTACACTTTTATTTACCTCTTGACAAATATATATAAGAATGTTATTATAATGATATGCTTACAGAGCGAGAGACAAATGAAAGATTTTAAGTTCAAACAAGGTATGGATATCATGATCGATATCGAGACTTTGGCAACAAGTCCGGATAGTGTGATCCTAACGATCGGCGCTTTACGCTTTGATCCTTACAGTGACGATCGCGGACGCACTGCCCGCGATATGGAACATTTTTATACACGTATCGATCCGGCTAGTTTTGACTATCCTGAAGCGGAGATTGATAATGACACATTGGCGTGGTGGTCTAAACAGAGTCCCGAAGCCCAACATGAAGCATTTGGTGATGGCGTTGAACGCATGGACATCCGTGATGCCCTTGATGCTCTGTTTGATTTTTGCAAGCCCTGCGATAGGGTGTGGGCTAACGGTCCTGCTTTTGATCTCATTATACTTGAGACAGCAGCTAAGAGACTAGGCAAGAAGGAACCATGGCAGTTCTGGCAAGGACGAGACTGCCGAACAGTGTTCCGCATGGTACCTGGACGAGAACAGAAGCAGAACAATCACAATGCTCTTGACGACTGCTGGTTACAGACTGTAAAGTTACAAGAATGTTTGCGTACATTAAACGTCACAAAGATGGATTAGCAAATGGAAAATCTCATATGGTTCCTAATAGGATATACTAGTGGTTGTGTAATATTTTTAGTAATGATCTTCTGGGTAGATCTAATCAACTATCTAACAGAAATCTTTACTTTTCGTAAGTTAAAGTATAAAATACAGAATAAATGGTGGGAGATTAAGTTCTTCATCAACTATAGGATACTACGTAAATGATCAAGAATTTTTTTGGTGATGAATTTCTATACTGTAATAAGATGGATTCTTATGGCGGAGTTGATATATCAATCAGGATCGCCGATCACCTTAAAGATAACTTAAAATGGTTAGATACATTCCGTAAAGAACACGAAGCAGAACAGCGTTTGCGTGAAGAAAGTCAAGCAGTTAAAAATGCTTGGGAACAATATCAAGTAGTAAAGACATTAGCTAAGAAGGAAACATCAAATGTCTAAGACAGAAAATCGTATGAATATCAATGTACATGAATTAAACAATCTAAATGAATGGCTTACTCGTCTAAAATGTTCAATTGATAATGTTGAACTACGTTGGTCGATTGAACCAAATCTAGGTCCAGCTATTACTGCATATGTTGAAACCGACGACGATGAAGGATTCTTCAAGTTACTCACACCTTCAGATATCAAAAATGTCTGATAGATCAATCAAACTCCGTGTTTCAGATCTAAAGAAACTAATGGAATGGATTTCTACTCTAGAGGACAAGAACTACGAGGTAGAAATTACTGTTTCTCATAGTTCAGGTATTGGACCTTCTATTGAAGTTTCAGTTGAAACAGTTGAAGGAAGGGGAGTTTGGATTGATCTTACCGATTACGAGAGCTGGTAAGTCAAATGACTGGATTAAAGACAGTCCTTGGAGCTCTATCAAAGAGTTTGAAAGTGAACTAGAATCCAGTTGGGAAGAGATGAAGAAACAGGGTCTCGAAAAAGGTATCTTGACAGAGCGTGAAGACGGTGCCCTTGTTGGTCGAGGGCATCCTAATAAATGGTTTAATGCAGTGGAGATTAAATGACTGTTTGGATAATAAACCAACATAAGGATTCTTATGAAAATACTAGGCTTTTAGAAGAATTTAATAATTCCAATATCACATCGGAACTAATGCATCCGGATCATTTTGATATTATCGTTAATCGTAGCAAGAGTAAAAGCATACGTTATGATGGTACTAGTATCACTATGCCTAAACTAGTATTGACTCGTGTAGGTTCCGGAACAAACTATTTCCGATCAGCGGTCATAAGACAGCTTGAAAAGTTTTCAGTACCTACAGTTAATCCTAGTTATGCTATAGATAATGTAGCAGATAAACTATTAGCACATCAGATCTTAGCACAGAACAATATACCAACTCCTAAGACTATGCTAGTTAAGTTTCCCGTTTCTACAAAGTTAGTTGAATCTGAGATAGGATTTCCTTGTGTAGTTAAAGTATTACAAGGCAGTTATGGTAAAGGTGTACATCTTTGCCAAACACGAGATCTATTCGAGAATCTAATGGAACTGATAGATAATCTTGGTGTAAAGAAAACAATGATCGTACAAGAGTTTATAGATGAATCTGTTGGAACTGATCTACGTGTATGGGTAGTTGGCGGTAAGACCATTGGTGCTATGAAACGTACTGGTCCAAAAGGTGATTTCCGTGCTAATATTACTAATGGTGGGACTGGCGAAAACTTCACTCTCACAGAAGATATTGATCTACTCTGTCGAGAAACAGCAAAATGTTTAGGCCTAGATATTGCAGGAATAGACTTGCTCTTTGATCAAGAAGGCTATAAAGTATGTGAAGCTAATAGTGCTCCTGGCTTTGAAGGATTTGAAAAGTACTGCGACATGAACATAGCTAAGTCGATAGTCGACTATGTTAGATTTAAACTGAACGGGTGAAAAAATGCCAAAGGTTGTAGTGAATGCTTGTTTTGGTGGATTTGGGCTAAGCCACGATGCTATTATGCGGTATGGAGAACTTGCTAATCTTAATCTCCTCTATCAAGAGGGCGAACATAGATGGAATAGTTCTTACTATAAGAATGGTGTGATCAACGATGATAATCATTTCTGGGATAATGATATCGAACGTGATGATCCGATCCTAGTACAGGTTGTAGAAGAGATGGGCAGAGAAGCAAATAGTGACTGTGCCGATCTACGTATCGCAGATGTTCCTGACGATATTGAATGGTACATTGATGACTATGACGGTATTGAAACTGTTAGGGAGGTACATCGCACATGGTAAGGACTAGCAGCGAAATCGTTGAGGATCTAATCGATTCTCTTGAAAAGATGATCGATGCACAAGATGATAAGTGGCAGGAAGAAAAATACGCCAACTATCGAGAAGCGAACAAGATACATGACGAACGACTCGTTCCCGCCAAGGAAGATTTTAAGAAGTATCTCGATGACTATATCGATCGTCGTATCGAAACATATTGCGACAAGTATAAGATAACTCGTTTTGTATCTGGAGACTTTTAATGAAGTTTGTAACAGTTATGGATATGTGGCTATTGATCATCAATCTCGGATTGATGGGATCTATACTGTATTATGGACGAAGACTAGTGATGATGATAGCTCGTGCTACAAATCAAAATGACAGAGCTTTGATTAAAAGAGAACGAGAATGGTTTATTTCTCTTTTGAAAGAAGAAAGAGATAATCTCAATATTTCAGATATCGATGGAAATCGTCCTTTTGAAAATGAAGTAGATATACTAAGCGATCTAATCGAAAAAGTAGAAGATCGTGCAAAGAAGAATGTAAATAAAAACGGAGAAAAAGAATGAACAAGATTGTTTTAGTCGCAGCGTTAGTTTCTACTGTGGCTCTCGCAGGTTGCCAAAGCACAGGGCCTAATCAGGCAGTAGGTACGGGTGTAGGCGCAGTAGGCGGCTATGCTGTTGGTAGGGCATTAGGCGGCGGAGCAGCTGGCTCAGCACTAGGTGCTGTTGCAGGTGCAGTCGTTGGTAGCGAAGTTGGACGTAATATGGATCAGAATCAGGGATATGTTCCACAGCCGCAGCCCCGTGTTATCGTTCAGGAACGTCCTGTATATATTGAACGTCCGCGTCGTGTAGAACATTGTGATTATGTACGTCAGTACGACTATCGTATTAATGCATATCGCGATATTCCAGTTTGTCGTTAACAAATAATGCTTCGATGCTCGTGGAGAGCTAGCAGATTCTAAAACTGCAAGTGGGGGTTCAATTCCCCCTCGAGGCGCCATAAATATCTAACAAAGGAGAAATAATATGGCCTAGATTGAATTAGCGTGTAAAGAAGCAGTATTCCACTTTAATAAAAAGCATTTAGAAGATTCCACTGTTCCAATGTGGATAGTGATGGCCAAGGGCGAAACTTATTATGTTGAGCATGTTGATGCTAACATACCTTGGACGACAAAAGAAACTCCTGATAACGTAAGGACCAAAGGCGCACTTAAATTTAAAGATTGTCTCGTGACGATTGATGAAGATAACTGTGCGAATATCAATGTCTTAACAGAACACGATATCACACGGCTCCGCAACAAGGAGAAAGGTATTACACGTATCCAGCTCAACTGGGAATACGGGCATTGTTTTACGAATCTAGTTAAAGGTAAGGTCCGCCATGGTCCTGTCAAGAGGATACCAGGGTCTTGTGGTAGTAGTTATTATATCACAGATATCCTCAGTCCTAAAGATATGACTGTATTAGGTTTAATGTTGCCAGGCAAGTATCGTGAGATCATGCCCAACGAACCCTTATACAAATACTACGATGATCCTGGTACTGTCCCAAACTACGACGAGGAGGATTTATATGAAGAATAAAAAAATATAGCTTGACATGATAAATGATATATAGTATAGTGTTTATAACATGGGGGATTAGCTCAGTTGGGAGAGCGTCTGATTTGCATTCAGAAGGCGATCGGTTCGAAACCGGTATCCTCCACCAAGTTATAGTAAGGTAAAATACGTCGGGGCGTAGCTCAGCCTGGTTTAGAGCATCTGCTTTGGGAGCAGAGGGTCGGGAGTTCGAATCTCTCTGCCCCGACCATTCTTTTTTAAGAGGGTAGTATGAAAAAAGTAGCAATAGCCTTACTAAGTATCCTAGCAGTTAGTTCAGTAAAAGCTGACGAATTATCTATTATTGGACATGGATTTTCTAAACATTTGGAAAATCACAACTTTAATGAACGCGATTATGGTGCTGCTGTTAGATTAGAACGAAATGATTTTGCTATACAAGCGGGAGCATATCGAAATAGTCTATACAAAGATTCAGCTTATGCAGGTATTGATTGGAGCCCTATACATTACAATATTTCAGGATGCGTAAATATTGACGCAGGCTTATATGCTGGCGGTGCAACGGGATACAAACACACTATGACTCCGATGGCTGGAGTACAAGCAGCAGTTAAATGTAATAATGTTTTTGTAAGAGTACGAGCAATGCCAGATCCTTTCTATAACTCCAAAGCTGTTGGTGCTGTGGAGATTGGATTAGTTCTAAAGAAGTTTTAACCAAGGAGAAAACTAATGGAAACTTATACCTCTCTCAATAGAGAACAGTATTATGACCTAGGACTTCGTAACTATCTTTTAAGTGTTTTTAGTAATATGTCTATTGCTTTGGTTATCAGCGGAATCGTAAGTGCATGGATCGGATTATCACCTGATTTAGCCCAGTATATTTGGGGCAGTCCTTTTAAATGGGTAGCAATCTTCCTCCCAATGGGATTATCACTAATCTTTGCTTTCGCTATTAACAGTATTGACTCATCCGCGGCCAAGATGTTCCTTTGGGTATTTGCCGCAGCTATGGGATTAAGTTTGAGTAGTATATTCTTAGTTTTTAAACTAGGTAGCATTTTCCAAGTGTTCTTTATTAGTGCTGCTACATTTGGTAGCATGGCATTGTGGGGATATACTACTAAACGTGATTTAAGCAACATGGGATCATTCTTAATGATGGGTTTGATTGGATTGCTCATTGCTGGTGTTGTAAATATTTTCCTACAGAGCAGCATTTTAACCCTTGCTATTAGTGCTATAGGTGTGCTAATATTTACACTATTAACTGCTTTTGATATGCAGACTATTAAAGAGACTTATTACAATTCTTATGGTGAAGAACGTGAGAAAGCCGGAATAATCGGTGCGCTTAACCTTTACTTAGATTTTGTTAATATCTTTATTAATCTGCTACAGTTACTAGGAGAGAAGAAATAATGTTTAAGGTAGACTTGAATAAGACAGAACAGACTAGTAAGGTTGGTACAAGAGTACCAAATGTAACGTTTAAGACTAGAGTACGAGATGAGTCAATAGGGGAACCAAATCCTTTTCGTTGGCAGGATATGACAACTGCTGATTATTTTGCTGGTAAGAGAGTTATCTTATTCAGCTTGCCAGGAGCATTTACTCCAACTTGCTCAACATATCAGTTGCCAGGGTTTGAGAAGATGTTTGGTGAGTTCCAAGGAGAGTATGGTATTGACGCAATCTACTGCATGAGCGTTAACGATGCTTTTGTTATGAACGCTTGGGCAAAAGATCAGAATCTACAGTGGGTTAAAGTTGTTCCGGATGGTAGTGGTGAGTTTACTGCTAGATTAGGAATGCTAGTACAGAAGGATAACTTAGGTTTTGGATTCCGCAGTTGGCGTTATGCTGCTATTATTAATGATGGTGTTATCGAAGCTTGGTTTGAAGAGCCAGGATATTCACATAACTGCGAAACTGATCCTTACGGTAAGAGCTCACCAGAGAATCTATTAGAATATCTAAGCAGACTCGACGAAACTAATAGTTAATGATTTTTCGATAAACTCGAGTATCATCTATAATACACTACTATCAATCTATGTGATAAATAGTTTGAGGATTGTATTATGAAGATACTTGAGTTTATTTCGGAAGTTTCAACACCAACTGGATCTATTTTTATACGTTTTAAGGAAAAAGTAGGAGAAGTATCTGCTAATCCTCAACGTGGAGAAAAGAGTGAAGCTACATATCTAACAGCATATGCTGGTTTTGCCAATGCTCCTGAAGATTTAAAGCAAGCAGATGCATTACGAAATTTTAACGCTATTAATAGTGCTCAAGACATTGTTAGTATGATTAAAGCTATTTTCACAGATAAGGTATTTCTTTCAGCTAAAAGCGTCACTATATATGATGATTTCACTAAGCCTATGCAGGGGGATAGTAGTCCCATCTATAAGAGACATCCTTTCTTACTCAAGTTTATGAAGTGGGTTGAAAGAGAAGGCGGCGATCAAATTAAGATAGCAGACAAAGTAAGTCAAGAAGGTCCACCGAAGATGAAACGTCCACGTAAGGAAAACCCTAATAAGGGAAGAAAGATACGTGACATCGAACAGGGAGAGACTAAAAAAACTGTCACATTTACTGTAAGTACTCGTTTCTATAAAGAAATACAAAACAATTTACCAAACATTATGAAATATCGTGGACCTAATCATACATTCGTGATGCCAAGCGAAATGTTCATGGCCTTTAAGAGCCAAGCAGAATCTAAGTTCCCATTTGCGGATATTAAAGTATTAAAGCACATAGCCACTGGTGAGGATTTAACAACACCAGTTATGGCATCTGCTTCTGGACCTAACTGGGATCAAAATGGTGGACGTCATTCTCTAAGTGAAGAAGGTGAGAAACCAAAAGTAGTACATTGCTCACAGTGTGGCAAAGGATTTAATGCTGCTGGATTAAAGGCACCTCATCATACAGGATTTAGTCATTGTAAAGATCACAAAGGCATGAAGGCTGTTGTTTCTGAAAACCTAAATGAAGGTAGCGATAAGAGCGCATATGATTGCGGTATTGTTGATGGCTATTATGGACGTTCAGCAAATCCCCACAAGTATGTAATGGGAAAGCGTGTTATATTAACTGATCCAAAAGAGATCAATCAATATATGACAGGCTATAAAGACGATTCAACTGGATCAAAAGTTTATGAAGGCTTCTCAGACATGTCTACTCCAACTATGAGAGCAAAAACTGCTTCAAGGTTTTCACATGATCCAGATAAAGCAGCAACTATGTATAAGGCTAATAAGGACGGATATATAGCTAATCGTGCAACAACATCAGATGACTCAAATATTTTATTACAACTTAAGAGCAACTTAGATACAGCTACAGCTAAACCATTAATATTCCAAGATGGTAGTAAGTTAGGAATTAGACCTTCTATAGCAAGAAAAGCATTAGCTAAATTAGAAAATATGCGTCCAGTAGACAAACACAGACTGATTAATAATCTCATGAAGTCTAAAGATGCATTTGTTAACTTTGTTAGAGAGAACGAAAGCGTTGTTGACGAGGGAGAAGTAGACGAAGCAAAGCCAACAGCAGGATATTGCAAGAGTACTAAGCCGTCAAACATGTCAGCATCTTGGAGAGCTAGTTGTATAGCTAGAGGAGCAGTTCCACGCACTGCTGATAAAAGTGTTTTATTTAAAAGAGGAGCCCATAAGGGTGAACGTAAGAAGATAAAAGGGTTACGTTTAAAAACTAGTGATATAGGTGGTCGTGACGGCTAACCAACCGCGGAGAGATTTGAATGGCTATTAGTATCTATCATAGAAAAAATAAAAAAGTTCCTTTTTTCAGTCCAAGAGATGAATATATCCTGTGGTTTAAATCTACTTATGTAGCAACAGGAAAAGTATCAAAGCAAACAATAATCAGTTTTAATAAGAAAACGAGAACAACAACAACTATTTGGAATGATCCACAAGCAGAAATAGAATGCAAGAGTTCTCCGTTATATATACAAATGAATGCTCAAAGAGTTAAATGGTTGAAAGCTCATAAGCATATATATAAATTATTAGATCCATTAGAATATGCAAATACAGTTGAAAATTCATTTTAATTATTAAGGAGAGAGATAATAATGTATTACACAGTAGGAATAATGAAAAGACCAAGTATAAGTGTTCCTTTTTATAAGGCACCTGATGCTTTCACTAACTGGATGAAAACTACCTATATCGATAGCGGGAAGGCCCGTATAACTGTATCATTAAGCATCGACGGTCTTACAAAGACATCAGTATGTGCTTGGGGAAATCCAGCAGACGAAGCCGAGTTCAATTCAAATGAAAATACAGTAGCTATGATAGCTGATAGATTAGCATATAATAACACTAATCAGATACAGCGTATATGGTCAAAGAGTGACGGAACAGAACCTTCATCACCCCCATAGTCTAATCTTTTCTGGCTTGATGATCGAATCCATTAGTGCAAAACTCTTTGTTACATGTGATTGGATCTTTAGGCCAGAAAATAGGCATTTCAAAAATATTGCCTATCTTTCCTCCTTGATTACACCAGCCTCTCCATATATTACCGTCTGAATCTATAGCTAAAGTATCTATCCCAGCATAACAGGTTTTTCCGGTATATTGGGGAGGCAATCTAGTTAATCCGTCATCTTTAGATGGAGTCGGTTGAAATCCTCCTAATGACACATATTGATCCCATTTCTTTTGAGAATATGGAAAATACATATTGCTGCCTCTTCCAAAGTTACTATAAAGCATCTGTAACATTCCCAGACCAAATCTATTTCTAATATCCTTTAATGTATTAATACCCCAGTTCCAGCTTTCATCGGTGTGGGTTACCGGTACTAACACTTCTAAGTCAACAGGAGTTATATTATCTTCTTGTAAAAATTTAATAACTTTATAGATATGATCTAAATCACAGTATTCTCTATGTACTGATATTACTACTTTAGAGAGATATCTCCTAGCACGTTGCCACCATTCCATGCTAGCACTTCCGTTGGTTTTAAGAACCATATCAACTGGATGATTGTGTAATCTTTCCCCTACATATGGTAATGATTCTAATAATGTAGGTTCTCCTCCTATGTACTCAAATACCACGTCTCTTCCTAGTTCATCGTAATGCGCTATTAGATCTTGGCAAACTTCAAGTACTAGTTCGTCATTAGGAAATGGTTTATCCCCTATATGAAACATCTGATGGCAATAACTGCAATGATAGTTACAGTTATTGCCAAGTAGCCATTGTATTCTTGTTTTAGGTCTTTGAAACTCTTCCATTGTCTATATAATTTAGCCAACTTTGGTGTGGAACGTTCCAATCTTTCTTTTTGCGATTATTTGCCAAGATCCAGTAATCAGGTTGCTCTGGCGATTTCTTAGGTTTTGGCTCAAAACTATTGCCCTTACTGTTATTGCATTCACGACAGCTAGTAACAACATTATGCCATACTGTTTTACCGCCTCTGCTAACAGGAACTACATGATCAATAGTGCATTGTGTTGGAGTTAGTTCTTTAAAGCAATATTGACATTTATAGTTGTCGCGCAAGAATACCCACTTACGATTAAATCGTACTCGAGCCTTTGGCTTCCAGTATTCTTTTAGCATGATTACCGCAGGAACACGGATACTTTTACTTGGGCTATGAACAACCCAATCTTCATAATCATGCAATATACGGACCTTATCTAGATATATGTACCGAATAGCACTTTGCCAATCAATGGCAGAGAGTGGCACTAGACTTACTGGTTGTGCATCTGCGTTGAGCAACAGTGTATGAGACATTGATCACCTGTGTTTTTAATATACTTATATTATAGCAGCAATAAGGAGAATGTCAAGTTACCCTTTGGTGATTTTTAACTTTGGATAGTTTATGAGGCTAGCATAATCATATACGCCGTCGCCCTTCTTCATGAATTCCATAGTAGAAGTAGGAACTTGTATTTCATGTATATAGTTAGAAAAGTTTTTGATATCACCGACAATAAACTCTTCGGCTTCAGCTCTATTCATGCTCTTGCCACTATGTTGGAAATATTCCATTGGAACTACTCTATATCGTTGTCTCAGTTTAGTAGCATCGATAACAAATATAACACCCGGAACACCCTGTTGATTAGCTATTGATCCAGATCCGCCACCTGTAGTCCATAATTTAGCAAAATGAGGACTTCGTGTTAGTGATACGCCCATAACAGCATCTTCACCTCCCGGTACATCAATATCTTTTTCTTTAAATCTTCCTCGCCATCCAGCAAACATCTGTTTTGTTCGCCCAACAAGTAGATTCATTCTCAATATCTTTGCGGCATTGCGAGGACTAGTTCCGTGGTATAGGAAATGATCTCCTACAGCTTCGCTAATGATCTCAATAAATCTCATGATATATTTATTTACAAGGAAGGCTAGTACTTTTTCTGTACTAGCCCCCTTTTACATTATTTAATAATGCGCTATGCGCTCAATTTATCTGTTTAATATTATATTTATTACTTCTTTGAAGCGCCGGAGTTTACGAAGCCGTACATCTTCTCCGCAGTTTCTAGGACCTTATCAAGTCCTGGGAACTGTGGCATTCCGACTGTAGTAACTACCTGTCCAGTCTTCTCATCACGATCGACCGAAACTTCCCAACCATGCCACTTAGCATGATAGTCTTCAGCTACAAGATCCTTAGCCATCTTCAAAATATCTGTGCGGATTTCATATCCGTTCTTATTAAACTTAACTTCTGGTGCCTTTGGCATTTCAAACATATCCGTCATTGTCATCTCCTTCTGTGTGTGTGACTTTACTAATATAGCATTGCTTCTGAATAAATGCAAGCTTTATTAGTGATATTATTTATATTGAGATTGGATAAGTTCTTGTTAAATATATTGATGAAACGACAGACAAAATCAATATTGCAGGAACTCAACTCTTTTTCAATAAAAAAAGATATTGAACTAGTTGTAGAAAGCCGTGCGTTACATGTGATTAATAGTGCTATAAACATTCTAGATATGGTCAAGGAAAACTTTGATGAAGAGACTGCATTAGATCTAGAACGCAGATTATTAAACAGTATACGTGGTAATGATCCAGACAAGTTCCGTAGAGGAATACGTCGTGTTATTGAAAGTAAAAGATCTAAATCCTCTATATTAATGGATTCTCTAGAACAGAATAAAAAAAACAATACCTAAACGAATAGAAAATAACTCCGATGATAAATAAACTTAACGAGTCCTTTTAATGGATTCGAACACATTGGAGAAAAAGATATGGCTAATACATATTCAGATTTAACAGCTACCTCAGTAGCAAATAACTACATGAAGTCTTCACCATCCTCACAGTTTGGTACTCGCGCACTACGTTTTGTTAAGGTAACAATCGGTGGTGCCGGTGCACCAGACCTAACTAAGGGTGCAGACGGTTCAACTGGTTCTTATACAGATGCAAACAGTGTATGGACTGTACTAACACGTACACTACAGGGTTATGTTGAGATTTATGAATCATTCATTCCTTCGGCAACTGTTGCTCTTTTCCTTGTTGCAGACGATACTGCACAAGATTCAGACACTGGAACTAATGTATCAGGTGGTTATGGTGATGCAGAACAGAACATCTATGATGCACTAGGTGCATATAATGGCGTACTTGGTACAAACGTTGTTATTACAACTGTTTCAATCACAAGTGGTGTAACTATTGGTTAATAGTTAACTAATAACTAATAACTAATAACTAATAACTAGTAAAAGAAAAGGCAGTTTTTTTAAGCTGCCTTTTTTATTGACTAAATTAATAGATGGAAAAATTCCGCATAGAAACATTAGTAGATATTACGCGGACCGGAGTATTCAAGGGCTGGACTGATTCATTGGAAAAAAGACAACAGGATAATTTCCAAACATTGCATCAAACTTTAGAAATACGTGGTAATGTTTATTTTGAAGGATATCCCAATACTATCTTTAAAGACTGGTCGATGCACGGATATGGTAAGAAGGAAAAAACTTGGGTTTGGCACATATACACTGAACAGACTGATTTGTTTTTAATGAACGAAAACCCAATAGCTGCTATGTTACTAGATGTAAACTATGTACCATTTAATAACGGATGTACTGAGACTGCTAAATTTAAAACCTGTTTATTCTCGACTATATTAAAACCCATTAATATTTTATTCTATTTAGAATAAATAATGTTCGTAGGCAAAACCCAGGCATCACTATCTATAAACGATTTAAAAATATAAACTACATTTGTTTAGAGGATATACCATGCCAAGAGAACCACGACGTCAATCAACAGATATTGAAAAAGAGAGCCTAGAAGCTCATGTTGAACTTTGTCAAGAAAGATATGAAACACTAGAAAGACGTTTAGATAGCATAGAGAAAAAAGTAAGCGATTTATATAATGTTATGACTGATAGTCGAACTAGTATGGTAAAGGTTATAGTCGGATCAGCAGGAACAATAGTTGCAAGCTTATTATCCATAGTAATAGTATTACTAATGAGAGTACACTAAATATTAAAAAGGTGTAAAACTCATGCGATTCAAGGATTTTAGTAATCAACGAGATGAAGCAATTGTACCAGCAATCGCACAAGGAGCCAAATCAGTTGGCGGAATATTAGCCAAAGGTGCCCAAGCAGTAGGAAATGCTGCATTACAGGGTGCTAAAACAGTTGGCAATGCAGCAGTGAATACCTTAGGACAAGCAGCCGCAGGTGCTGTACAAGGTGTTACACAAAACGTAGCACAAACTGCACAAGGACAACAAACAGCAGAACCACAAGTTGCACTAAAGCCCGGAATGAATATTTCAACTCCCGGTCTAGGACAGACTAAGATTAAAAGTATGATAGGTAAGAACGCTGTATTAGACACGCAGAAAACATTGGGATTAGATGTTACTGTTGATCAGGCGCAGCTAGCAGCTACTTTAGGTCAAAATCAACAAGCAGGAAAACCTGGAACTATAAAAAGAGCTGTCGGTGCTATACAGGGAGCAGCACAGGGATTAACCAAATGAGAATCCGAGAGCTGCATGGTCCACATTTGTTAGTTGCATTAACTAATGAAGAAGTGGCTTTTTTAAAAAAACACAAAACGCCAATAATTGATTTAAAATCTCTAGAAGATAGAGAATCACGCATCGCAGAAAACTTGATTTTCAAAGATATTCTATGTAAAATAGATAATGAAAGAGCGATGGTGAATGAATATGTTTCCTCAAAAAACTAAAGAAATAGCTAACCGTTTAGACGATCTTTATGAAACATCTATCAGTTCGGTAATAGTACCAACGATAACGAAATATGGTATTGTTATTGGAAAATATCTAATCAAACCTCATAATGGCTTATTCCAAGTTATGAGACATAAAGAAGTATTATATACTACATATAATAAAACATCAGCATTGATAATAGCAGGAATATTGTTTAAAAATATGAAAACAGATATAAATGCTATATTAGAAGCTGATCGAACTGCTTTTTCTAAACGTAATGATTTAGAAACATTTAAATATCATATAGATTTAGCAATACGGCATGATGATTCCTATAAAGAAGGTGTTATGTTGGCTAAGTTTGAAGCTGCTAACGAAAAGTTCCAGAAAGCTAGAGATACATTGAAAC